>Ga0187786_10000123_pt1 | contig 25142 bp, 19 predicted proteins | sample 0815_BV2_10_20_M_FD_132449 | JGI IMG/M metagenome (GOLD analysis project Ga0187786, IMG submission 132449) | Tropical peat soil microbial communities from peatlands in Department of Meta, Colombia - 0815_BV2_10_20_MG | ecosystem: Environmental > Terrestrial > Soil > Wetlands > Peat | place...
CGAACGTGAAAGTCAGAGATAACATTGAATTGCACCAGATGACGAAAGTGGCCTCTAACGCTGCATATTGGAAGCAGAGAGTGGGACCTGCTAAAACGATTCAATCCAGAAATCAAGGGGTTGCCATTAGAAGTATCATTTTATTTATGGTTTTGCTGCTCTTCTGTACATGTGTAGCAGATGTTTTCGCCCTGGATTGTTCATACATTGATGAGCCAAGCTTTTTTACTGCAAATGGGATAGAGCGATTAGGCAAAGTCAATGTTGTGAATAATCAATATGGACGTCTCTTTGATACGCTTCTTGTACTTGCCCTTAAGGGTAGATATTCATTTGACGAATCTGAGTCAGAAATCATCGCGCCATCCGATCTTAGTGCTCAGTATTCTAACCAGTCAGAGCTTAAAATGCTATCACTGATTCTTTATACCCATAGGCAAGGCTTTATGTCGAAATCAGCGTTGGTTAATGTTATAGGCAGTTCTTTTATTAATACTACCTTTTTTGATGGCGTCCTTGCGACATCCTCTGCTACAAAACAGATGTTTCTTGCAATAATCGGGGCCTGCATCATTGCGCTCCCGTTTCTGCGGAGGTTGAAAAAAGTTTTTGGACAGGCGCGAATGTGCTGATCGACGAGAAACACAAAAGATGAATTTAAGGAGAAATGAAGGTGCACATTAAAAGATTGCCTTTTTTTTTACTGATTATCTGCTCAGTTGTGCTTGTATGCCTCCTTAATTTATTGTCATTTGCTCAGGACTACACGCTTGGCAGCCAGGATGTTCTCAAGATTACTGTATATGAGCATCCGGATCTTACCACTGAAACGAGAGTCAGCGAAAATGGCAGGATTACTTTTCCGCTGATTGGCGAATTAGATGCAAAGGGCCTAAACACGCTACAGCTGGAAAAAAATATTGCCGACAAGTTAAGCAATATGGGTTATATCAAAGATCCGCAGGTTTCTGTCTTTATTACGCAGTATGGAAAGCGGGTAACTATTATCGGGGAAGTTGTAAAACCGGGCCAGTATGAGATTCCAGGGACACCTACAGTTTTGGATATGATATCCACTGCGCTCGGCCTTGGTCCTAATGCGGGTTATACGACAACCGTATTCAGAAAAGAAGTTGGTCAGGACGGAAAAGTGAGGACGAGCAATATCATCATAGACCTCGATAAGCTGCTGAACGGAGGCGATCTTTCGCAGAACATAGAGCTTCGGAGCGGAGATGTTGTCTATGTGCCGAAGGCTGTTTTTTATGTTTACGGCGAGGTCAACAAACCGGGCTCTTATCGCTTAGAAAAGGGCATTACAGTAAAGCGGGCCATAGCTATTGCCGGAGGGCTTACTTCAAAGGGTACACAGAACAGGATTGCAATTACGCGCAAGCACGGAGAAAAAGAATCGACCCACGGCGCCGATGTCGACGATATCGTGGAAGCCGATGATGTTATTCGGATTAAGGAGAGCATTTTTTAGTGGCTTCGAGAAACGTGAGGGGATAGGGAATCGAAATGAATTTATATGACTATTGGCGAATAATAAAGAACAGAAAACAGATCATCATATTAGCTTTCATCACTACGGTGCTGACAACTCTAGTCGCTTCCATGCTATGGCCTCCGAAATATGAGGGCATTGCTACAATTATGCTGGACTACGACAGCGGTAACCCTATGAACATCGGTGTGCCTACCACTGGTGCGCTTCCACCCTCAGCAGAATACATAAACACTCAAATTGCATTAATTCAAAGCAGGCGCATTGCAGAGGATGTTGCATCTATGCTTAATCTGGACAAGGCACCGAAGATCATTGCCGATTTCAATGAGGCAAAAGCCGGTAGCAGTATCTTTTTTTGGAAAAAACCGATGAAAATGGATATTAAAACATGGCTTGCCGACGAACTTCTGTTGAACCATTTGAAGGTGGATGCTGTCAGGGATTCGCGTTTCGTAGCCATAAAATATTATTCGCCTGAGGCGGAGTTTTCAGCGGCCGTTGCCAATGCCTTTGCTAAAGCCTACACCGATTACAACCTTGAGCTTAAAGTTACACCGTTTAAGGATGCAGAGAAGTGGTTTTCTGAGAAGCTCAAGGACGTAAAGGGTGAGTCGGATAAGGCAGCGGAAGAGTTGAGGAAATACCAGCAGGGAAAAGGTATAATCGGAAGCTCTTCCTCGCAGGGAGGCATATACGATGACACCGTTCAAAGACTTGACCAAATCAATCGGGAGCTTGCCACGGCCAAAACCAAGCAATATGAGACTAAAGTTGCTCTTTCCAGAGTTGAAAGAAGCAAGGGAGAATATGATAGCCTTCCCGAGGTCATAGCTAACAGCTTCATACAGAGTCTTAAAGCTGATAAGATCAAGATCGAGACCCAGATAACTGAGCTTTCTGCTAAGGTTGGTACCAAGCATCCTCAATATGTGAGGCTCAATTCAGAACTGCAGACTGTTAAGGCAAAGCTGAGTGCCGAGATGTCGAATATTGTGAACGCAATACGCCAGGATCAAGCTTCCGCAAACCAGCGAGTCAACTCACTGGAAATAGCTGTTATGGGCCTTAAAAAAGAAGCCGCTAAAGCCAACCTATCGCGATACGAAATGGATTCCATTAACCGGGAGTCGGAGGCTTATAAACAAATATACGAAGGTATTCTCAAGAAGTACAATGAGACATCCCTGCAAGGAGATATCAATAAAACAAATGTATTTTTAGTTGATGCGGCTGTTCCGCCGACGAAAAAATATAGCCCCAAGATAATTCTTAATCTGATCCTAGCCATGTTTATTGGATTCTTTTTGGGTCTGGGGCTTGCTTTTTTCTTCGAATATCTTGACGACACAATAAAAGATGCTGGAATTATAGAAAAACAGTACGGCGTGACCGTACTTGGAACAATTCCTGTGACTGAAAGAGAACTGGCATGGACCTCCCGGAAATAGCTGAAAATTTTAAACCGGGTTTACAAGGTGCTGCTATAGGCGACATTCTGCTTGCCGGCGGGCAATTGAGCGCAACTGATCTTGCCAGGATAATCGCACTTCAAAGGAAGGAGAATATCCTCTTCGGAGAGGCTGCTGTCTCACTTGGAATTCTTACTGAAGAGGAAGTTCGTGCTGCGCTGGCAAGTCAGTACTCATATCCTTGCGTCAGCTCCGATAATGCAGCTTTTTCACCTGAAATGATTGTGGTTCATGACCCACAGAGTTCGTCTGTTGAGGCATTTCGCTCTATTAGAAGCAGCCTTATGCTTTTGGGAGTCGGTAAGATCATTAGGACTATATGCGTTCTAAGCCCTGAAGAGGGCGATGGCAGGACGTTTGTAGCAGCTAACTTGGCTATCGTCTTTGCCCAACAAGGTGCCAGAACCATGTTGGTAGATCTTAACCTGAGAAGACCACGCATTCATGAATTATTCAAACTCAAAAACAACTGCGGTGCGAGCAGCCTTATAATCAAAAGGGCACTATATGAGCAGGCAGTAAGTAAGACTTCAATGCAATCCCTTGATGTGATGACCTCCGGACCCAAGCCGCCGAATCCCCTTGAACTGCTTGGATGGAACGATACCCAATGGATGGTTGACTCGCTGAGGGAAACATACGATATTGTTCTTGTTGATACGCCGGCATGTAGTAAGAATTCAGATGCTAAAGTCATTTCGACGATGTGCGACGCCTCAATACTTGTAGTCCGAAAGGGCGTTACAAAGCTCAAATTATTCGATACATTTAAAAAACAGCTCGATAGTTGTGGAGTGAAAGTCCTCGGATCAGTTATCAACGAAGGCGTGAATAATCGGAAGAAATGATTTTGCCGGACTTTTGCGCTCAGCTATTTTCTCCGGCAGCAGATTCATTTCACAACCTGCCGTTGGCCGGAAGATATGCAAGCCATTTTAGTTGGAATATCACTTTTCATGACTAAACGGATTGACATGTTCATATATTATTCAGGCGTTAGCGAAGCCAGAAAGGTAAGTGCCTTTATAGCATTGGCAATGATTTTAATGTCTGGCTGTGAACGTAATGAGGCACCCCTGTCAAGTCAGGTTCTTGCGCGGGTCGGCGAAAAAGAGATAACCGCTGCATATTTTGAAAGCCAGCTGGCAATCTTGCCTGATGCTATTCAGAGACTTTCAGCGCAGAGTAGCGGCAAGAAGGCAATTTTGGAGAGTGTAATAAACAGGGAAATTCTCTATGCAGAGGCGTTGAGAATGAATCTGGATAAGAATGCTGAAGTTGAGAGAAGGCTTGAATATCTGAGGAAGGATTTGATCATAACCAAATATCTGCAGGAACAGATAGTGAGCAGGATTAAGATTGATGATAAAGAAATCGAAAACTTCTACGATCGCAACCCATCGGAATTCAAGAAACGGGAAGAACTGAGGATTAGCCAAATCGTAATTCGTGATGCTACGAAAGCTGAAGAGATACTCGAAAAATTGAGTATCAAAAGAGATTTTGGCGATCTTGCTCAGCAGTACTCTACCGACAAAAAGAGCTCGAATAACAAAGGAGATGTTGGATATTATACCTATTCTATGTTGCCTGAAGCTGTAAGAGATGAGGTAATAAAAATGGAGCCCGGCGATGTCAGCCGGCCGTTCAAGATAGCTGAGAGATATGAAATATACAAGATTACCGACAGACGGACGATTTCTTATTCTCTTGATCAGGCGAAGGTTGCTATCAGGACAAGGCTGTTCAATGAGAAAGTTGAAAAGGAATTGAAGGTGTTGCTTGACGAACTTAGGAAGAAGACAGAAGTTCAGATGAACGAAGCTTTGCTTAAATAGATATCAGCACCTTCCGTTTGAACAATCTGCTTGTAAATCCTTCTTAGTTGCCTGTGACTGAGAGGGCGGAGCAATTCGATGAGAAAATTAGCTTGGTTGCCTAGGTGGTAACGAGACAGTATCTTTCTTTATTTTAAGGTCACTTTAGATAAGGGTGCTACTGAAACTATGAACCATAGCGTGTTGTCGATCACAGGGCTTGTAGTTATTTAATAATCTTCTAAGTATTTCTTATCAGGTGAAATTCAGAGACTTTTGTGACCTTGAGAAAAAAAACCCTTGCAGGACTATTGTGGGCCGCTGCATCTCAAGGCGGCAAGCAGTTGAGTCAGTTTGTTATTGCGGTCATACTAGCGCGATTACTATCGCCCAGAGATTTTGGGCTTATGGCTATGGCGATGGTCTTTATCGATATATTTACGATTATCGGCGAACTCGGAATTAGCAGCGCTTTGATCCAAAAACAGGATGTAACTGACATACATTATTCATCGGCTTTTTGGCTAAACATTGGAACGGGAGCCTTACTGACAATGTGTTTTTCAATTAGTGCTCCCTTTATTGCCGCCTTTTATGGACGGCCTGAACTGAGATTTATCTTAACTTTGCTATCCTGTAATTTCCTCTTATCCTCTCTATCCCTCATGCAGCAGACTATCCTAATGAAAGAATTGGAGTTTAGAAAGTTGGCTATCAGAGATATTATATCAGTCATACTTTCAGGCCTTGTAGGAATTTATATGGCTATGTCGGGCTTAGGTGTTCTAAGTCTCGTCGGGCAAACATTGAGCTTTGCCTTAATAAATGCTGTTTTATTGTGGCTTGTTTCCAGGTGGAGACCAAAACTGGTTTTTTCTAAAGCGCATATGCGAGAAATATTTGTTTTCAGCGCCAATCTCACCGGATCTTACATGGCAAATGTTATAAGCAGGAATATAGATAAACTCTTAATCGGCAAATTTTTGGGAGATCAGGCTCTTGGTATATATTCATTGGCTTATAAACTAATGCTATATCCGCTACAGAATGTTTCCTGGGTAATAGGCAGGGTTATGTTTCCGGCCTTTTCAAAAATACAAGATGATATGGATAAAATACGCCATGTCTATATGCAAGTGATTAGAATTGTGTCTCTTATTACTTTTCCTATGATGGCCGGCTTGTTAGTAATAGCACCTGAATTCGTTCACCTGCTGTTTGGGAGTAAGTGGGAATCTGCAGTAGTTATTATCAGGATTTTTTGTATATGCGGTATGTTTCAGTCTATTTCAGCAACGGGGGGTACTGTTATTCTCTCGCAAAATCGTGCTGATCTTCAGTTTAAACTGCAGATATCGGGATCTGTAACCATGCTTTTTGTAATAATTATTGGTATGCAATGGGGGATTAATGGTATTGCGATCTTATATGCTTTTCAATCATGGCTTTTTTTGTATGGCACATTTTACACCATTGGGAGGATAGTTGATGTAAGTTGTCGTAAGTTGCACTTGCAGCTGATCAATTCTTTTGTTTATAGTCTTGCAATGACAGTAGTCATACTGGCAATTAGACAGGTGTTGGAACTACCTGATTCATTTAAATTGAGTATTATTATACTGAGTGGTATTGTTGCATATGTCCTAATTTTAATTAAGGCCAAAGAAATCGCTATTGAAAATAAGAAATTAATCTTGCGAGCTTTTTCCACTTATTAGCTCCAAACACATGATGCTATTTAGATGAATATTTATAATGCAAGCGATCTGCATATCTTAATGGTTGTGTGGTCGTTTCCACCCGATTTCGGCGGTGCTGGAATTCAGGCGGCTTATCTTGCCAAACAACTTAAGGATTCGGGCATTGACGTTGAGTTTATTGCTAATAACAAGGAAAAAGGGTCGCAGCATGATAATTATAACGGACTGACCATTTATCGTTATTCAACTTTTGCGAGAAATCACAAAATCAGCGAAGCACTATTTATTATACGTATTTTAATACATATTCTTCGAGTGAATAAATATCATATTATACACTTTCATTCCATGGAGGGATTGGAGGCATTAATTTTTCCGATTTTGAGAATGTTGAAGAAAAAAATTATTTTTAAAATGACTTTAGCGGGGTCCGATGACCCTGCTTCCTATAAAAGACGAAGATATCTTAGCAGTATTTATTCTCTAGGGCTGAAATATGTTAATTGCTTTATAGCAATCTCATCAAAACAAATTGAATTGGTTGAGAAGGGCGGAATTTCAAAAAATAGATGTGTTTATGTGCCAAATGGTGTGGATATAGACAAATATAGGGAAGTCAATAAAAATCAAAAAATTATATTAAAAAAACAACTTGGATTGATTGAGTTCAATAAGATATTTTTATCGGTTGGAAAAATTGAAGATCGAAAGAATTATATCTTTCTATTAGATGTATGGAAGATACTGCTCACTAAATATCCTGCATCTGCACTAATTCTGGTTGGTCCCGGTAATACTGATGAAAACGAATATTATCGCAAACTCAACCAGAGGATTCAAGGTAATGCACTGTCAGGAGTGATATTTACAGGTCAGGTTGATAATGTTGACTTATATATGAAGGTTGCCGATACATTTTTATTTGCGTCAAAGATGGAAGGTTTTGGGACTGTGTTGATTGAAGCCCTGACAACATCGCTGCCTGTTGTGGTAAAAAATATTGAAAAAGTAACAGAAGATATAATTGGTGAAGAAAGCAAAGAAATTGCGCGCATATGTTATAGCAATTCTCCAGAAGAATTTGCATCATTGGTTATTGATTTAAATGAAAATAAGGATGTAAATGCTCGGAAAGAAATTATCCAGTTATACAGGGAGAAATTTGCTATGCGAAATATCAGCTCTCAATATACTTCACTTTATTTAAACCTCTTGGCGGAAAGCTAATAGGAATGAAAATCGTTTCTAAAGTGTACCGTGCTGAAGTATTTGGATATGATTTTAATGCATATACCACAACAACGATTCTGTTAAGTTTATTCATCGGGTTAGGAATATCATTTATCCCGCCCATCTATATGGGGGCGGCTTTTTTTGCGCTTTTTTTCTGTGCATTTTTTATTTTTTACACAAAAATATTCATTTATTTTTTTATTTTTCTATATCCTCTTCTGGGATTATTGTATAGTTTAACGTCATTCGGAAGTGATTCCGCTGCGCTAAACATTGGCGGCCTGTTCAACATAGGCATTATATTTGTCAGTTTACTGCTTTTTGTGGTTGGGAGAATAAAGATCGGCGGAAATCAAATCATGGTTTTACCAATGATTGTTTTTCTAAGTGTTATTGGCTGTTCAATATTATTGTCGCCAGAGAAGCTACTTAGCACAAGAGAGTGGATAAGATATGTAATGCCGGCTATGTTCTATTTTTTGGTGGTCAATTTTCTAAAAGACGACAGCGATATCGATGCATTGCTTAAATTGATGTTATACGTATCTGTTATTATTCCAGTTGCTTTCGGTATTTATCAGTTTGCTATGGGAGACAGTAGCTTCGTAGTTCCTTACATGGGCAAGAGCAGAATATATGGCACATTGGGACATCCAAACTCATTAGCAATGTTTCTATTGATTATGTCATTACTTGCGATGCATTTGACGATTGTGGCTGAATCTAAGATCAGATATATTAACTTCGGACTTATTGTCATTTTCTTCATGCTCCTCTTTAAGACATATGCTAGAATCGGGTGGTTCAGTTTTGTTGCAGCGGCATCAGTATGGGCTCTTTTAAGGAGCAGGAAATCATTTCTTTTAGTCGCGTTATTCTCTATCATTGTATTACTAGCAATTCCGGGATTAACAGAGCAAATAGTTGCAAGAGTGCAGCCGGAGGGATCGCTGCTCGGTAGATATAAATTGAATGATCTGAGTTTACATTTGATAAGTCAAAAGCCCTTGCTTGGCTATGGCATAGGTACTTATGGATTGTATTCGCAAACATTAAGCGTATCTGCTGGTGAACAGTATGGTATTAAGACTGGGCTTGTTCCGCATAATGATTATCTTAGGTTTATGTTTTCTGCTGGGATTATAGGGTTGTTAGCCTATATTTTTCTCTTTATCGGTGCAAGCAGATTGTCATTATTATTAATTAGGCAATCGGATGAGCGTTGCAAGAAATACGGATCTTTCTTGATTTCTTTTATATGCGGAGTGCTAGTTTTTGCGGTATCTGACCAATCCTTTGAGCTCGCTGGGTTCTATTTTTGGATTTTTGTTGCTGCTGGGCAGATTATTTTGCGTAATAGAATTGCTGTTCAGGCATAAAATTATTATAGCACTGTTTAGAATGATTACGATTGCTTTTGTTTCCACGACTCTCAATCCTGGAGGTGCTGAGCAACAATGGCTCAACCTGATCCGGGGAATAAACAAGGAAAAATTTCGCATAGTTTTGATCTGCTTATACGACTTGGGCACAGTTGGTAATACGATAAAAAATAGCGGCATAGTTGCATATTCCAAAATCTTTAAAAACAGGTACTCTGCCTGGTCAGTAATCAAACTTATCAGAATTATGCAGAGTGAAAAAGTATCAGCTATATTCATGATGCACTGGCCATTGCTTATTGGCTATGTCACAGTTGCGGCCAAATATTTAGGGCTAACCAAAATTGTAACCGCTGTTCACAGTACCGATTATATTGACAGGAAATATAGAAGCTATATGTTGGACAGGGTGGTTTTTAAGAACATCAGTTCAACAATAGCGTTGAGTGAACAACATAAACGATATTTATCAAATGTTTTGAAGTATCCTGAAAATAAATTGCTGGTTATCTCTAATGGTGTCAATATGAGCAAGTTCTGCATATCTGTTGATAAGGATGCGTTTCGACGAGGGCTCGGTATAGAAGGAAATAGAAAGGTTGTTGGCATAATCGGGAGATTGGATCCTGTTAAACGTCATGATATCTTTATTGATGCTGCATACTCGGTGTGTAGTAACAATAAGAATGTTGTATTTTTAATTATCGGCGATGGTCCGGAAAGGACGAATATTGAAAAGAAAATTGAAAGTCTGGGTATGACTGATAATATCAAGTTACTTGGACACAGAACGGATGTGCCGGAGCTGTTGAACGTAATTGATTTATCGGTTCTGTCATCTGATACAGAGGCTCTTCCGATGGCCATTATAGAGGCGATGGCGGCGGGTTTGCCAATAGTGGCGACAAATGTGGGGTCGCTAAGCGATTTGGTTGAAGATGGGATGAATGGATATTTGGTTCCTCCGGATTCATCCGAAGCGCTGGCAAGGGCAATTCTCAAAATAGTTGACAATGATAGTACGGCTCTGAGAATGGGCCAGATTAGTGCTGCACAAGTGCGTGAAAGATTTACCGAAGAGATTATGCTGGATAAATATGAAAAATTGTTTTCAGCTATTTAGTAAGTTCAGGAAAACTGTGGAGAAGAAGAATTTGCTACACTTATTGCTCAATAGAAGAAATGTGACTTTTATGTACTTGATCGCGTGTATTTTTATTGCTGCGCTTGTCGACGCAAATTTAATAAATAAATACCATTGGGAATTTGCCGGATGGAACGGAGGGGGATGTTTTCCTTATATAGAGTTTGACCATCATATTAAAGGAAGGGTGTATTTAACATCTGATGTTGCAGGAATCTTGCGCAGCGATGACGGCGGGGATCACTGGCGGTTTATTACCAAGGGTCTTAATGACAAAGTGGATAATCTTAACGTTCCCACTCTTGCAATTGCGCCGTCCGATTCGAATGTTTTATACGCCGGTACCGCGGGCGGTCTTTTTGTGTCTAAAAATGCAGGGGAGTTATGGGAACCATGCGATTTAAATAAGGAGATATTTTTTGCTCGACCATTATCGTATCGCTCCATTGCCATAAACCGCAGAGATCCTTATTCGATCTGCATTGGAACAAGCAAGGGGGCGGTATTTTGTTCCAAGGATGCTGGTAAGACTTGGCATATATTGGGCGATAAAAAGAATCCTTTTAGTTCGGATAAAGGTATCACCGCTGCAATATTTACTGATAGAGGCGATCTTTTGGTTTCTTCGGTAAACGGGATAGCCAGATATTCATTTGTTGATAAGTCATGGAGCAATCCACAACCGGGGCTGATAAATGTATTTGATATGTCAACATCTCTGCAGACCGTAACTGGAAAGAGGCAAAAGATATATATAGCCGCACAGAATACTCTGCTGAGTTCGTCTGACGATGGCAAAACATGGTCGAAAATATATGAGCTTCCGGGCAAAGGTATAATCATTCGAATCGACATTCCAGATTATAGTAAAGCAATGGGGTTGGTATGGGAGGATTACTGGGGAGGCTATAGGGGCGGTGTGATTGTAAGCCATAATATTGGCAAATCATGGCAAAACTCGGACAATAGTATGAATCCAGATTATAAAAGCAATCCTACTTGGGTGTGGCAGTATATTGGAGGAAGGACAAATAGCGTTAAATTTAATCCATTCAACCAGTCTGCCATTTTTCGAACTGATTGGTGGGCTGCTTGGAGGAGCGACAATGGCGGCATCACATGGCAGGAAAAGACACTTGGCGCACCAAATACATGTGGCACGCAAGTTACTGTGGACGATCAAGGCTATGTGTATGCAGCTGAAATGGACGCTGGGCTGCAAGTTAGTAAGGATGGGGGCAAGTCATATTCGTCGTTATTTCCGACTAAGAGTTTTGATAACGATGTCAGTGGGCATGTATGGAGAGTGGGTGTTTTCGGTAATGGTCGTAATATTATTGCCACATCTTCCCCTTGGCATCGGAATTTAAATCAGGTGATGCTGAGCACCAACGGAGGAAAATCTTTTGAAATCATAAGAAATGGCTTGCCATCTTTTCGTCCCCGAAAAAATACCACGTGGCCAGAAGGTTTGCCAAGAGCACTTGCTATCGACCCCAAAGATCCAATGACCGTATATCTTGGGATAGATGGTGATGATGGAGGCGGTCTCTTCGTCTCGAAGGATGGCGGGAGGCATTGGGCTTATTCTTCATCGCAGCCTGAAGAAAAACGTATCTACAGTGCGCTTGTGGTGGACCCCACAGACTCAGATCGTATTATCTGGGGTGCATGTGGACATAAAGGCGGCCTTTATTTGACGCGAAATAGAGGTAAAACGTGGGAGAAAATACCTGATATAAAAAAAACATGCATATTTGACGCTGCAATATCTTCTAAAGGCATTATGTATGCAGTTGGAGTCATAGAAGGTGGTACTGGAAAGAAGCCGGTATTCTACAGTTCTGAGGACCACGGTAAGTCGTGGCGTTTGTTGAAAGACTTTATAGGTAGAGGGGGAATATCAATTGCATCCGATCCGCGGATTGATAAACGTGTCGCTGTGAGCGTGTGGCAAGCAACGGCCGGCTCGGATGGTAAAATATTCCTCTCTAATGATGCTGGAATCAGCTGGTCGGATATAACGGGCGACTTGCCGGATGGACTGGGAGCCAAGTCTTTGGTATTTAGCAAAAATGGTGAATATCTATATATATCAAGATATGCCGGGACAATATATAGAATGAAGCTATGAGATTGCCGCATTTTATCATAAGTGTTCAAATAGTCAAGAAATATGGTATTTAATTCTATTGCATTTGCGATTTATTTTGTTGTCGTGATTTCTCTCTATTTTGCCATGCCGTTCAGATACCGGCACGTATTTCTGTTGGCTGCCAGTTGTTATTTCTATATGGCATTTATTCCCATATATATATTGATACTTGTATTTACAATCACGGTCGACTATTTCGTTGGGATTTGTCTTGAATCTGCTGAGGGTAATAAGCGAAAGTTGCTGTTGATGGCAAGCATATTTGCTAACGTCGGGGTTCTCGCTGTCTTCAAGTATCAAAATTTTATTATTTCTAATACATCTTCATTGGTTCATTTGTTCGGCGGCGATAGAAATCTGTCCTTATTATCCATAGTGTTACCCATCGGCTTATCATTTCATACCTTCCAGGCCTTAAGCTATATTATCGAGGTATATCGCGGACATCAAAAGGCTGAAAGAAACTTTATCCTTTATGCGCTTTATGTAATGTTCTTCCCTCAATTAGTAGCTGGCCCCATCGAGAGGCCGCAAAATTTATTACCTCAATTCCATTTGAAACATGACTTCCGTTACAGTGAGGCTGTGGACGGGCTCAGGCTCATACTGTGGGGATTGTTCAAGAAAGTTGTTATTGCCGACAGGTTAGCGTTATATGTAGATGCAGTATATGGCAATCCTAATATTCATAATGGAACAACGTTTATCGTGGCGACTATATTTTTTGCCTTTCAGATATATTGCGATTTTTCCGGATATTCCGACATTGCAATTGGCTCGGCAAAAATAATGGGCATAAGATTAATGGACAATTTCAGGCGTCCGTATCTATCGAAGTCGATTGCGGAGTTCTGGAGGCGTTGGCATATTTCTCTGTCTTCCTGGTTCAGGGATTATTTGTATATATCCCTGGGCGGAAACAGAGTGCCCATACCGAGATGGTATCTTAATTTGCTTATTGTATTTCTAGTTAGCGGGTTATGGCATGGTGCAAAGTGGACATTTGTTATTTGGGGTGGTCTTAACGGAATATATCTTGTAATGGGTATTCTCACAAGAGATTTGAGGGAAAATATTGTTAAAACATTTAGGCTTACCAGATTTTCAGTATTATTAAATGTGTGTGGAACGGCTTTTACCTTTGCAATAGTATGTTTCACATGGGTTTTTTTTAGAGCCGACAATGTATCTGATGCGTTCTTGATAATAAAAAAAATGGCCTTTCCATCAGGAGCTTTATTTGTTGGTCAGTTGTCCATACTGGCATATTCGATATTCGGAATCTTGTTCTTGATGCTTATTGAACTTAATCAGGAATATTCCTTTATAAAAATCTCGATTTTTGGAAATAGACGCTGGTATGTGCGCCAGCTGGCCTATAATGCTATGGCGGTTCTTATCTTATTAGTCGGTGTTTTTGACAGCGGACAATTTATCTATTTTCAATTCTAACTTAATTGTCATTCCTTCTCATCAGTCTCAAGACTGTTTTGATTTTTAGAAAAGCTTTTTGTATGCAAAGAAATATGACGCGAGACATATTGCAATTTATGTTTAAATTAATTCTTGTTTTCATTTTGCTTTATATCACTGATAAAGGACTGGGGAGTATCTTAAGATATTATTACTTTACACAAGAATCTGGTGCTGACTACAGAACCACTTATGCACTAGAGAAAACGGTGGCCGATATCATTATATTCGGATCGTCACGTGCAATTCACCATTATATGCCGCAGATCTTTGAAAGTGAGCTTTACCTTTCCTGCTATAACGCTGGCCGGGACGATAATTTTATTCTTTACCATACAGCTATATTGAGCGGTATTCTGAAAAGATATAAGCCCAGGATTATAATCCTTGATTTGAATCCAGATGATTTTATTCGGCAACCCAGAGGCTATTATTATGTACGGTCTCTCTTGCCGTATTATAAGACTCATGACGAAGTTAGGCCTACAATCGAACTAATAGGAAGATTCGAAAAAATAAAACTCTTGTCTGATATTTATCCGTTCAATTCTAAAGTATTGACCATCGTGACAGGCAATATGAAATTTGGTAAAAAACGACATGATGATTCAAACGGATATGTCCCTTTGTACGGTTCAAATATTGGGAACGAAGATAGTTTTCATAAGAAAACTGATGACGTAGAACATATTGATGCTAATAAGATTAATGCATACGAATTATTTATCTCAAAGGGCGTAAGCTGTGGAGCACGGGTTTATGTAATAGTATCTCCATATTATGGCAGTACATACCCATATCGTCTTACCATCCCAATGGCAAAAATGATAGCTAGTAAATACAATGTGAGATTCTTGGATTATTCTGAAAATCGTGATTTTAGAAACCATTCTAATTATTATTATGATAGCAGACATTTAAATTGTGAGGGATCTGAATTGTTTTCGCTCGATGTCGTTAAGAGACTAAAGAATGATTTTCATCCTACAATGAATTTCGGAGATTAAAGTGGGCAAATATCGCGTATTGCTCGTTCATAAGTTTTTTCATGTTACTGGCGGCGCAGAAGTATTTTTCTTTGAGACTGCAAGGGTTCTGCGTGAACGAGGGCATGAAGTTGCTTTTTTTTCTACGTCAGATGTAAGAAACAAGCCATCGGACTATTCGCATTACTTTGTGAATGCACCTAATTATAAAAGCGGCGGTCTGATCAACAAGATCGCCGCAATCGGTAAGATTGTTTATTCCTTTGAAGCCAAAACGAAACTGAAGCAACTGATTGAAGACTTTAACCCAGATATCGTTCATGTATTTGCAATGTTTACGCATCTATCGCCGTCTATACTGGAGGCATGTCATGAGGCAGGTGTTCCGGTAGTAATGTCATGCAATGACTATAAGCATATCTGCCCAAACTACAAACTTTATCACCACGGCCGTATCTGTGAAGACTGTAGAGGCGGTAAGTTCTACATGGCAATAAAGAATCGCTGCTGCCAGGACTCTGTTCTTTTTAGCGTCGCCAGTTGCATCGAATCATATGCTCATTATTACATGAACATTCTTCAAAGAAATATTCGTTTTTTTCTTTTCGCTGGTGATTTCATGGCAAAAGAAACGGAAAAATTCTGGGGGGTAAACACCTTCAGACAAAGGAAACTCGCTAACCCATATAACAGCGCTAAGTACCCATTGTTTCAGGCATATAATGATTACATACTATTTGTGGGTCGCTTTGTTGAGGAAAAGGGCGGGGCATCTCTTATGAGGGCTATGACACGGTGCCCTGAGGTAAAGCTTATTATGGTTGGTGATGGTCCGCAATCTGAGTTTTTGCATTCGATGGCTAGGGAATTTGCTTTGGCTAACGTGGATTTTGTTGGTCCCAAATGGGGGCATGATCTTGATTTGCTATTGCAGAAGGCGAGATTCGTCGTAGTCCCATCTGTTTGGCACGAAAACTTCCCCTATGTTATCTTTCATGCATTTTCATTTGGCAAGCCAGTAGTCGGTGCAGATCGCGGAGGCATTACGGAATTGGTAGCGCACGGACAGCGCGGCTTGATATACCCTGCACTTGATGAACATTCTTTGGCACAAAGCATAAATATGTTATGGAATGACCCTGAGCGGTGCGTTCAAATGGGCAGGTGCGCAAAAGAGTTTATTGATAACGAATATACTGATGAAAAGTTCTATTTTAATTTGACTAACATTTATGAGGAGGCAATGCAATGAATGCGCTTGTTTTAGGAGGTAATGGCTTTATCGGATCCCATCTGGTGGATTGCCTTCTAGATGGAGGGAATAAAGTCAGGGTCTTCGATCGGCTGCCGGAAAGATATAGTCATGCAATGGCGAATGTTGATTATCACATCGGTCATTTCGGCGATGCATTCAGTATGGCGGAGGCATTGTATGGCATAGATGTAGTTTATCATCTGGTAAGCACAACAGTGCCATCGACTTCAAACCTTGATCCTTCAGCTGATGTGAGAGATAACCTTCTCGCAACAATAGTTCTACTGGAGCAGATGGTTAAGGCGGGGGTAAGGAGAATCATTTATTTGTCTTCGGGAGGGACTGTTTATGGAAATCCTATACAACTCCCGATTACAGAGGGTCATCCACTGAATCCTATTTGTTCGTATGGCATTGTAAAAGTAGCAGTGGAGAATTACCTTTTTATGTTTAGGCATCTATATGGATTGTCTCCAGTGGTTTTTCGGCCATCGAATCCGTTTGGACCACGGCAAGGACATATAGGAGTACAAGGGCTTATAGCTACTTTCCTGCATAGAATCATGAAGGAAGAGCCTTTGATCGTTTGGGGCGATGGTTCTGTCATAAGAGATTATCTTTATGTAACTGACCTTGCCCATCTCATTGCACTCGCAGGCCAAAGCCAGATAACAGGAATATTTAATGCCGGATATGGTTCGGGTTTTTCAGTTAATCAGATTATCCAGATTATTTCAGATGTTACTGGCAAGTCGTATCGTGTACATTTTGAACCCGCCAGGGTTTTTGATGTCAAAGAGGTTGCACTTGATATTACGAAAAGCAAGGACATCTTTTCGTGGGTGCCTGAGGTTTCTCTGCGGGAAGGGATCAAGCTACACTGGGAATGGATTAGAGAAACCAAGTCTCAATAGATGCTTTCGTCTCTGTGTGCTTCATATGTCTACGCAATATTCTGAAAAAATTGACTATTTGAAAGGTTTCGCCATCATTTTAGTTGTTGCTGGGCATTATAAGCCGCAGCATTATTCTGGCACGTGGGAAATACTAGTCTCAGGCATTTATATGTTTCACATGCCCTTGTTCATGATGGTATCCGGCTACCTATATGAGAAAAAAAGCGGCAAATATGCCGTTGATTATAAGAGTTTTATAAGCAAAAAAAGCCGTCGTCTTTTGATACCATATTTTGTCATTTCTGTTGTCATCTTGATAGTCAAAGGCGCCGCACAAAGCATGAAAATGCATTTGGAGTTTCCTGTTACCGGCGATGTTATTTATCGGATATTTGTTAATCCTAATGGTGGCTACGCAGAATTTCTCTGGTTTATTTATGTACTATTTCTGATTTTTCTCATCTATCCAATCCTTACCAAATTCATCATTAACCGACTTATATTGACGATCGTTCTGCTATTATCATCATTCATTCTATTGCCAGATGCTTTTTGTCTTAATCGACTATTCAAATATATGATCTATTTCCACTGTGGTGTTCTGCTTTCATCGATGAAGGATAAACAAATGCAAGTGTCGAAGTTAAAGACAGTCCTATGTGCTGGAGTTTTCATGCTACTTTTTATTTATCGTCAATCCGCCCTCGCAAATCATCGTTATTCGATAGGGCCTGTTATTGATTTGCTGGCGGCTATAAGTGGCTCAGCGATATTGTGGCTGATAGCATGGACAATGAAAAACCGGCGTGTCGCTGGTGTTTTTCAATTTATCGGTATTTATTCTGCTGCGATATATCTGTTGCATACAAGCATGATGGGGCCATTCAAGGTCGCGGCATGGTATTTAGCTCGCTCCAATGATGTACTGCAGGCTTTTTGGGGGCTTTTGACTATCTTGAGCGGGATATTTATGCCTATTTTGATTACTTGTTTTGTGTTGAATAGGAGTCGATTTCTTTCCTTGGCGATACTTGGCGTACCGGAAACAAAGAAGCGGGCATTGCTCGACTATAGAATATTTCAATTTAAGGACTCAAATGTTACAGAACCCTAAAGAAATCTGCATTATTGTTACTTATCGATGCAATGCTAAATGCAACATGTGCGATGTGTTTCATCATCCCACAAAACCTTCCGAAGAAATAACGATCCGAGATATTGAAAAACTGCCTTCTGGCCTGAGGTTTATCAATATTACCGGCGGCGAGCCGTTCATTCGCCAGGATATTAAAGACGTAGTGACGATGGCACGCAAGAAAGCCGAACGAATTGTCATCAGTACTAATGGGTTTTTTATAGATCGAATTGTGGATTTGTGCGAGACTTATCCCGACATTGGCATTCGTATAAGCATCGAAGGACTGCAGAAGACGAACGACGAAATCAGGGGCATTCCTAATGGCTTCGATAGAGGATTGAGAACGCTCCTGACTTTACGCCGGATGGGCATGAAAGATATCGGCTTCGGAATGACAGTTCAGGACATGAACTGCAAGGATTTATTGCCTTTATATGAGCTGGCGAATGCCCTCGGCTATGAGTTTGCGACGGCAACTCTGCATAACTCTCATTATTTCCATAAGCTTGATAACAGGATAGTGGATAAGGACACGGTCTGCAGGGAGTTCGAGAAGCTGATTTCCGAATTGATGAAGACGAGTGAGCCTAAGAAATGGTTCAGGGCATATCTGAATTACGGTTTGATGAACTATATCAAAGGGAACAAGCGCTTTCTGAGGTGTGAAATGGGCAGTGAAGCCTGTTTTGTTGACCCACACGGAGATGTGCTGGCATGCAACGGCATGCATGTAAAAAAACCTATGGGAAATATACGATCACAGTCGTTTCAAGATATATGGAATAGTCCGGAAGCAGATAAAGTGCGTAAATGCGTAAACGTATGCGGCAATGAATGCTGGATGACAGGTAATGCAGTGCCGGTTATAAAAAAGCATCTGCAAGTGCCGCTTAAGTGGGTCGCCAAGAACAAATGCCGCTCTTTGTTTGGTCTCCCTCCCTGTCTTAATTTTCGCGCCAAATAGAGATATTTAAAAGCCGTGAATTCGAGAGCAGAATCAGGAAGGTTAAAGCATGACCTGTCATGGAAGGTTGGGACTATTCTTTCTTTTATAATATATTTCTCAGGTCTTAGCAGTATATATAAATATATTCGCTGCACCGTTCTCAAGAAACACCATGCGATCATTCTGACTTATCATCGCATAGGCATCAGTCAGGCTGACCATATAACAGTCTTGCAGAACACATTCGACAAGCAGTTGCGTTATTTGTGCAAACACTTTTCTGTTGTGCCCCTCAATGAGATGATCAGATATTACCGCACAGGCAGGTGGCCTGATTCTGATCTGGCAACAGTAACTTTTGATGATGGCTATAAGGATAATTTAGCACTCGCGGCAGAGTTGATTGAGAAGCATGGGATCAATGCAACGGTTTTTGTTGTAAGCGGATGGCTAGATTCTGCTGGGATGCTGAGCAGGGCTGATATGCTTGAGATGAAGAGGCGTTGTTTTACCATCGGCGCTCATACGGTATCCCATCCCCGTCTTTCAGAAATAGGTATTGGTAAAGTGAAAGAAGAAATTATGCGCTCCAAACAAGATCTTGAAGACGCAGTAAACGGGGAAGTTGCATTTTTTGCATATCCAAAAGGGAAAAAAACTGACGTAGGAAAAGACGCTGTTCATATGGCGGAGACTGCTGGGTTTGATGCAGCATTTTCTTCTGAGAACGGCCTGCTTAACAAGGCTGTCGATCCGTATTTTCTTCCACGATTGGGCATAAGGGAGATACCTCTATTTGTATTCAAAGTCAGGGTTTCGGGTATTTTCGAAAGCGGACCCTTCAATCTGATGCGTAGTTTGTTGCGTCTGACGTAATCATGAGAATCACTGTAATAGGGACCAGAGGATTTCCGGGTGTGCAGGGTGGAGTAGAAACCCACTGTGAACAACTTTATTCTCGCATTTCATCCATGCCCTGCCAAGTTACGGTTATTGCCAGGGCTCCTTATGTGTCATATAATTCATTGTGTTACAGAGGAGTGAATCTCCTTGCAGTCGAATGTCCACGCAGCAAATATTTGGAGGCCATTGTTCATACTTGCAAGGCTGTTATAAAGGCAAAGAGCCTTAAGACTGATATCCTGCATATTCATGCAATCGGTCCTTCTCTGCTTGCGCCAATAGCCAGGTTGCTGGGCATGAAGGTGGTACTGACTCACCACGGTCAAAATTATAGGCACAAAAAGTGGGGATTTTGGGGTCGCCTTTGCTTGAGACTCTGTGAATTTGTAGGCGTAACAGCATCTGACGAAATTATTGCAATTTCAGATCACATTGCTGCGGATGTAGCAACAAGATTCAATAAACGTGCTACGGTCATACCTAACGGCGTGGAAATACCTGATAGAGCGGGTGAGGCCGGTGTTCTCGAACGGTTCGGGCTTGAAAAAGGTAAATATATACTTGCTGTCGGCAGGCTGGTGCCGGACAAGGGATTTCATGATCTTGTAGATGCTTTCAACGCGCTTGACTTAAAAGGTTGGAAGCTTGTTATTGCAGGCCGGGCGGACCATGAAGATAGCTATAGTAGTCGTCTTAAAAAAACATCTGCACTAAATAATAATATACTGTTTATCGGTTTCTTAAAAGGCGAACCTCTCCACGAGCTTTATAGTAATGCGGGTATATTTGTGCTCCCGTCCTATTACGAGGGGCACTCGATAGTTTTAATGGAAGCCCTCAGCTATGGATTGCCATGCGTAGCAAGCGACATCCGGTCGAATAAAATCGAAGGGATTCGAAATGTATATTTTTATCGCAGCGGGGACGTTAACGACCTTGCTGTCAAAATAGCTGAATGTGCTGAATATCCAGTCAGCGATGCGGAAACGGCATTGCAGTTGTCAAGCATTTCGATTAAATATAACTGGGACAGGATCGCTGAAGATACGTTTAAGGTCTATCAGAGAGTCGAAGGGATCAAACCACAGGCATGCGGTAATGCAAATGGTAGTACAGAGGCTTTTGCCATAAAAATATCTGTTACCGGGCTGCGCGGGTTCCCTAATATACAAGGTGGCATCGAGACACATTGCGAACAGCTTTATACTAGGCTCGCAGACAAAGGGTGCTCAGTCTCGGTATTTGTCCGAAAGCCATACACAGGGCTTGAATCGACCGTACACAAAGGTGTCATGTTGAAGCCTTTAGCCTGTTCGACCAATAAATATTTGGAAACCATTTCGCATACCTTCAAAAGTGTCATTAAGGCAAAAACTGCGAAGTCTGATATCCTGCACATTCATGCTATAGGGCCATCGTTTTTTGCGCCGCTTGCGAAAGCCTTGGGAATGAAGGTTGTAGTTACTACTCATGGTCCGGATTATATGCGTGCCAAGTGGAGTGAGCCTGCGAAGCTATTTCTGAAATTATGCGAGAAGGTCGGGATGACATATGCAGACGAAGTGATAGCGATAGCAGAAAATATTGCTGATGATTTGCAGCGGCGATACAGAAGGAGGGCAACAGTTATACCAAATGGGGTTGAAATACCAGCGCATGCTGAATCAGCGGATGCAGTGAGTGAGTTCGGTCTGGAAAAAGGCAAGTATGTCCTCGCGGTTGGCAGATTGGTTCCTGAGAAGGGGTTTCATGATCTTATCGATGCCTTCAATAAAAGTTCATTGGATTATTGGAAATTGGTAATTGTAGGTGGCGCCGATCATGAAGATGCTTATAGCAAGGGGCTGAAAGATAAGGTGTTGGTCAATTCAAAAGTTGTTTTAACGGGCTTTTTGAAAGGACAGCCTCTTCACGAACTTTATAGTCATGCGGGTCTGTTTGTAATCCCGTCATATTACGAAGGTCTGCCCATCGTACTGCTTGAGGCTTTGAGCTACGGGTTGCCCTGTATTGCAAGTGATATCCCTGCCAACAAGAATGTGAACATTCACCCGTCCCATTTCTTTAAGGTCGGAAACATTGATGATTTGAGCCTGAAAATAGCGAGGTTTTCGTCTGAGCCGCTCTCCGAGAATGCAAGGAAAGCACAAATTGAAATCTTAGCTCATGAATATGACTGGGACCTGATTGCCGATAATACATTGAAGGTTTATCAAACTATGCTGGAAAGACGTGGAGTCGATGGAGGCTGCAGTGCTTAAAGAACAGGAATGGCTGATACACAAAGCCGCTGTAGTGATTGATGCATTAATTGTATGCGCATCGTTTCTTCTCGCATATGTGCTAAGAGACAATCTTGATCTTTATTTCCTGCACAAGATGCCATCCTTTTCGGAGTACTTTATCTTTATGGTCATTATTGTGCCGCTCTGGATTACGATGCTGCGGGCTTCCGGTGTTTATCAGTCGATGAGAGAAAAGTTACTGGGCAAGATATTCTGGTCCGTGTTCGAGGCGTCTCTGGCGGCTACGCTGGTTTTTTCAACGGTGGCCTTTCTGTTGAAGTTCGATTTTCTGTCACGTGTCTTTATCCTGATTCTGTTCGGATCCACTGTTACTTTACTGTCTATTGAAAAATGGGCTGTCCTGCTTGCACTCAGAAGACTGCGGCGCCAAGGGTTGAATTTCAGGGAAATGCTCATAGTAGGATCCGGGAGTCGGGCAAGAAGATTCGCCGGTGCAATTGAAAGTCATCCAGAGTGGGGAATTAAGATACATGGCTTTATTGATGAAAAAGAGATGATGGGAAAATATGTAGGAAATAGCCGTGTAATTGGCTCTTTTGAAGACTTGGCCTTTATACTGGATGAAAATGTTGTGGATGAAGTAGTCTTCATAATGCCGAGAAAATGGCTTGATAATCTTGAGAGGTATATCAAGATTTGCGAGAAGGTCGGGGTGAGGGCTACGGTTGCGATAGATTTCTTTGACACGTCAATCGCCAAGCCAATAGTGAAGGATATGCATGGGTGGCCCCTTTTGACTTTTGATTCAACTCCATTCGACCTCTCAGCCCGCTCTTTGAAACGTGGTCTTGACATGATGTGCGCAGCCTTTGGCCTCGTAATGCTTTCCCCGCTTTTTCTTCTTATTTCCATGGCCATAAAAATAGGATCGAGGGGACCTGTTTTTTTCAAACAGATTCGGTGTGGTCTGAATGGACGGCAATTCAGCATTCTGAAGTTTAGAACCATGGTGGTTGATGCGGAAGAGAAAATCGCCGAACTTAAACGGCTTAATGAGCTTGAAGGGCCGGTTTTCAAGATAAAGAACGATCCGCGTGTCACATTTATTGGAAGGTTCCTCAGAAGGACAAGCCTGGATGAACTTCCTCAGCTTATCAATGTCTTTAAGGGGAACATGTCTCTGGTAGGTCCGAGGCCGCCTCTTCCTTCGGAGGTCGAACGTTATGAGCGCTGGCAACGGCGGCGCCTGAGCATGAGGCCCGGTATAACATGCATCCATGAGGTTAAAGCGCGAAACGACAAGGATTTTTATAACTGGATGAAGCTCGATCTCGAATATATCGACAACTGGTCTTTCGAGTTGGATTTCAGAATTCTTGTAAGAACATTTCTTGCTGTTATCAAGGGGACGGGGTGCTAATAATGAGAAAAAAAGGGAATTCGGTTCAAATCTGGATGGCCGTAATATTTTCACTACTGGTTGTAGAATATGCTCATGCGGATTTCATAGGCGACACTGTTAAACCATTTGCTTCGCTTACCGGTATGTACGACAGCAATATTTTTAGAGTTAGAGACAAGGACGAGCTGCGCGCTATTACGGGCGGAGACTCGCGGATGGGAGACTATATCGCGGTGTTATCAGTTGGAACGGATTTCCATTACATGATAAGCCGGCAGGAACTGAATCTTATGCTCAAGAAGGAGTTTATGCGCTATGAGCATTACAGCAGTCAGAACTCAAGCGCTGATCAGGCCACTGGAAACATTGCCCTTGCAGTAGTGGATCGCCTGAAGATCAATCTGTTGGGATCGTATACGAAAAGACCTGTATCTAGACAGGACTATCAGAGTACGGGCCTGAACAAGATCACCGATATAACAGGAGGCATAATCGTAAGTTATGAGATGCCTGCCGGTTTTGAAATCGCGGGTTCGTACAGAAAAGAGAAAGTTTCGTACTCTCTTCCTGTTTTCAATGCCAATGAATATTCAGTTGATCAGTATGCAGGTACGCTTACATATAAAGTATCTACTACTATGAACCTGTATTCGACAATACAGAGAGAGTACACCAGATATAGGGATGATATGGTGTTTGGTGGTGAATCAATAAACAATAACAGCACCTCTGACTCCATTCGGTTCGGCCTGAGCAAGACATTTACTCCTAAGACCACGGTATCGGCCTATATCGGCTATCTGGAGCGCAGACACAGGGAAGCTGCACAAAGGGACTTCGACGGGGTTATTGGAAGGGCCGAGATTGCCTACGGCATTACTGCCAAGCTTGGGCTTCTGGTAAACGCGGAAAGGTTATTGTACGAAGAAATCGATCAGCTCAGGACATACAGCGTAACAGACTCGATAGGCGCGGGTCTGACATATGAAATAACAGAGAAGACCAAGGCGCGTGTTTTCGATAAATATTATTGGAAGAACTTTAAAAACATGCCTGGAATCGAAGCGCCCAAGAGGACCGACCGGATTAATGAATTAAGCTTAGGTGTGCAATGGCAGCCGACCGCGGCTATACTGGTTGACATAGGCTATCAGTATGTTACGAGAAGGTCCGACATAGACTTGCTTAATTATAATGATCATATCGCAAAGGCAAGCGTTGCATATCATTTTTAAGCCTTCTTAATTGCAACTGCTGAGTTCACTCCGCCGAAACCAAAAGAGTTGATTATGGCGGTTTCTATCGTCGCAGGCGTCGGGGCTGTGACTAAGTTGATGCCGCATTCAGGGTCTACGTGGCAAGTGTTTATTGTCGGTGGTATGCAGCCTTCTCTTAAGCTCATCGCACTGCAAGCGACCTCAAATGCCCCTGAAGCGGCAAGCATGTGACCTGTCATGGACTTGATCGAACTGACGGGCACTCTATAA
>Ga0187786_10000124_pt1 | contig 25021 bp, 26 predicted proteins | sample 0815_BV2_10_20_M_FD_132449 | JGI IMG/M metagenome (GOLD analysis project Ga0187786, IMG submission 132449) | Tropical peat soil microbial communities from peatlands in Department of Meta, Colombia - 0815_BV2_10_20_MG | ecosystem: Environmental > Terrestrial > Soil > Wetlands > Peat | place...
CAAGGGGAGAATTCTGCCCGGCCTTTTTGCCCGCGTGCGTGTTCCCATGGAGAAAAGGGACTCCCTCCTGGTCCCGACGGCGGCTATCAGTTCTGATCAACAGGGATCCTATGTCGTCATTGTCGACGATAAGAATGTGGCCGCGCGTCGCCCGGTGAAAACGGGGGCATTGGTCGATACTCTTACGGTCATACTGGAAGGTCTCGACGGCACCGAGTGGATCGTCACGGCAGGGATTCTGAAAGCGGTGCCGGGACGTCCCGTAACGCCGGAACGTGAGAACAATGCTGCCGCTGCGAACGTCCCTTCCGGTTCCGCTCCGTCAGGAGCCGCAAAGTGATTTCCCAGTTCTTTGTCGAGAGGCCGATATTCGCCAATGTAATCGCGATCATTACCGTCATCATCGGGATGGTCTTTCTGGAACGCCTCCCGGTAACGCAATATCCTCAAATCGTGCCGCCGACCATCCAGGTCTCGACCCGCTATCCCGGTGCAAGCGCCGAGGTTGTCGCTGCAACAATGGGGGTTCCGATTGAACAGGCGGTAAACGGCGTTGAGGGAGCACTTTATATGTCTTCCACAAGCGGCAGCGACGGTTCATATACCCTGACCATTACGTTCGACGTCGGGACCAATCTTGATACGGCCGCTTCGCTCGTCCAGAACCTTGTGAACAGCGCGCAGGCTCAAATGCCGGCGGGTGTTCAGCAGCAGGGGATCACCGTACGGAAGGTCTCTCCCAATATTCTGCTGGTGATAAGCCTCTATGCCGACGACGAACGGTTCACCGAATCATTCCTCTCCAATTACGGGGTGATCAACCTGCAGAATCCGCTGGCGAGACTTCCCGGAGTCGGACAAGTCAGGGTATTCGGAGCGGGGCCGTACAGCATGCGGGTCTGGCTCGACCCGCAAAGGCTGCAGTCGTTCGGACTTACAACGGCTGACGTCCTTTCCGCCATACAGGGTCAGAATATCGAAGTGGTGTCGGGCCAGCTCGGCGCGCCGCCGGGGCCCAAGGAACAGGCGTTCCAGTTTACTGTCACCGCCCTCGGCCGACTGTCACGCCCCGGAGAGTTTGAGGACATTGCGGTGAAGACCGCACCCGGTCCGTCGGCCCAGGTCGTCCGCGTGCGCGATGTCGCCAGGGTTGAGCTGAGCCAGCAAAATTACAGCAATTACTCGATCTTTACCGGCCACAAATCCGCTCAGGTCGTTATCTTTTCGCTTCCGGACGCCAATGCGATCGATGTCGCCAACAACGTGTATCAGGCCATAGCCGAAATGAGCAAGAAATTCCCCGACGGCCTTAAGTACGCCATTCGATACGACACGACAAAGTTTGTCCGGCAGGCCGTCTCGAAGGTTTATGAAACCCTCTTCATCGCCGCAGCGCTGGTACTCATAGTCATTCTGGTGTTTCTTCAGAACCTGAGAGCAATGCTGGTTCCGGCTACGACCGTTCCGGTGACCATTATCGGCACCTTCATCGCCATGGCCGGGCTTGGGTTCACCATAAACCTGATGACGCTGTTCGCGCTCGTTCTTGCCATCGGAATCGTGGTGGACGATGCCATCGTCATTGTCGAAAACAGCTCATATTACATCGAGAGGGGGCTCTCGCCAAAACACGCCACCATCAAGGCCATGAGCGAGCTTATCGGGCCGGTGATGGGCATCACCCTGGCCCTTATTTCCGTATTCCTTCCGGCGGCATTCCTGCCGGGAATCACCGGCCAGATATTCCGCCAGTTCGCGCTCGTCATAGCATCGATATCGGTCATCAGCGCCGTGAATGCTCTCACCCTGAAGCCGGTTCAGTGTGCCTTCTGGCTGAAACCGCGCGGCGACAAGCCGCTCAACAGGTTCTACCGAGCCTTTAACCGGATTTTCGAAATCGTGACGGCAACCTATGTCGGACTGGTCGCACGGATGGTCAGACGCCCGTATTTCTTCGTTGCAGTGTTCGGTGCTGTGGTAACCGTCGCTTTTCTGTTCTTCCTGAGCAGGCCGACCGGATTCCTCCCGACCGAGGACCAGGGATACGGCATCATGGTATCGCGCCTGCCCGACGGGGCCTCTCAGGAGCGTTCGCGTGACGTTGCCGAGAAGATAAGCGAGATTCTGAAGACAATCCCCGGCGTTGATTTCTGGGTGCACATCGGCGGACTCTCCATCCTGGACGGCGCAAATGTCTCGAACATGTCGACGACATTCATCGTCTATAAAGACTGGAAAGAGCGCGGAACCGCACTGAATCAGGACGTCATCATTTCGAGCATAAACAGCAAGTTGTACGACCTAAAGGAAGCGCAGGCCTTCGTGGTCATTCCGCCGCCGATCCGCGGACTCGGCGCCACAGGCGGCTTTCAGATGATCGTGGAGGACCGTCAGGGCCTCGGCCTGGTCGAATTGAAGCAGGCGTCGTTTGATCTCGCACAGGCCGGGAACGCGGAGCCGAGCCTCCGCGGGCTCGCGACAACCTTCAGCACCGGCAGTCCGCAGCTTTTCCTTGAAATCGATAGGGTAAAGGCTCAGGCTATGCAGGTGCCGATGTCGAATATCGTCGCCACCCTCCAGTCGTATCTCGGCTCGTCGTTTGTCAATCTCTTCAACAAATATAACCAGGTATTTCAGGTTTACATTCAGGCCGACGACCCATACAGGATGAAACCGAATGACATAAAGAATCTCTATACGCGTAATCAGCTCGGCGAGATGGTCCCGCTCGGCAGCTTCATTGATGTCAGGACGGTGCAGGGCCCCGAATTGGTGACACGCTATAATCTTTATCCGGCTGCTGCGATATTCGGATCCGCGGCGCCGGGCTTCAGTTCTGGACAGGCCCTGAGCCTCATGGAAAAGCTGGCCGACGAAAAGCTGCCGGAGGGCATGTCATATGAATGGACTTCCACAAGTTACCAAGAAAAGAAAGTTGGTGCGCAGGCTTATTTCATTTATGCGCTCTCCATCATACTCGTTTACCTGGTTCTGGCTGCGTTGTACGAGAGCTGGACGTCCCCGGCTGCCGTTATCCTTGTCGTTCCTATGGCCCTCGTCGGCGTGCTCCTTGCGCTCATTGCCCGCGGATACGACAACAATCTGTTCACCCAGGTCGGGCTCGTGCTGATGATAGCCCTTGCGAGCAAGAACGCCATTCTCATCGTGGAATTCGCGCGCGATCTCCATCGTGACGGGATGCCGCTAGTCGACGCTGCGGTTGAGGCGACGCGGCGACGTTTCCGGCCGATCGTCATGACATCATTCGCCTTTATCCTGGGGGTTGTACCGCTGGTTGTCGCGTTCGGTGCCGGCTCTGCCGGACAGCGTGCGATCGGAACTGTTGTCTTCGGCGGCATGCTCTCGTCGACCCTGCTGGCGATTCCGTTTGTGCCGGTATTCTACGTCGCGCTTGAGCAGCTGAGCGAGCGGGTGAGAGGAGTGAAGCAGGACAGAAACCAGCATGTACAGCCTGCTCCTGAAAGCAAGGAGCAGGGCCGCTGAACGCGGCTCCTGGTCGTTATATCAAAGCTTGCTACTCAACAATGCAGATGGGAATGCCGGCGCCGGATTTTATAATGCTTTCGGTGGTAAACCCTATCCGCTCCTTCGGGTTCGAACGTCCGCGCCTGCCGATGACAAGAATCGCATAATCCCCGGTTCGCGCTTCTTCGCAGATCGTATCTGCGATATCGATCGAATCCGCACGCCACTTAGTCGATGACCGGCCGGCCTGAACTCCGACTGTCGCGAGTATTTCCTGCGCAGCGCTGAAAGTGGGAGCAAGTTGCACCGCCTGGTTCTTCGTCCAGACATCGATGACTTTCTTTCTTGCTTCCCGTTCTTCGTCGGTCAGGATATGTCCGTCGTCCCAATACTGCGGGGGGAGAAACGGTCTGACATGAAAGAGGACGACCTCATTGTCGCTGCCTGAGCAAAATTGTGTCGCAGCAAAATGTACGGCTTTCAGGGCATTTTCTGAACCATCGAGCGCTACGAGTATCTTTACCATTGCTTGTCCCCCTCACATTCTCAGCGGCCCACTTCATAGAACATTCAAAGAGTGCATCGATGCGTGCGTCTTAGGATTTTGGCCCGTAAAAGTTATAGCGTGCTTTGTACGGAACCCTTGATTCTGCACCGATACGCTCGGGGGTGCAGCCCTCGGAAGGCGCGATCCCGCCGGACGTCTGCATGCGTTTTATACTCTGCACTTTGGCAAATTCACCGTCGCCGTAATGTTCCTTTGCATTTAGCAATAACCACGGAATGGCCCCGGCATCGGGACTGTCAAGTTTCGCCCGGACCTCACCTACTACTTTACTTCCGTCATTCGCCTCCCATGTGGGCCCCGCATAATGACGACCGATTTTCGTGCCGGATCTGTCGAACAGATCTGCCTCAGGCGCCTTAAAAACCCATTCGGAGCGCATCGGATCGTCCTTCGCGGCCTTGCACTCATAAATTTGATAACCATTAGCCCCGGCCTCCAGGAGCAGTGCTTGGGATGCCGGAACCTTGAGGGCCTCCGCGGACTCTTCAAGCCGGCCAGCACTATAAGCGGCCCCGCTCACGAGCAGTGCTATCAACACTATGTTCGCGACTGCAACTCGACATTTGCTTTCCATGGCGATAATCCCCCTTTTTTATCGTTGATGCATTAAGGAACGCGCACGCTGTCCGCTTGTGGCTGTACTGCATTGCCGTCGGTTCGGACGCTTGATTATTTTTTCAGTTGTCGAAAACTCTAGAATTGTTTGCAAGCGGCATGCCACCATCTCCTTATTCTGCCTCCGCTGCATAAGGGTGTGTTAAGCGCAGCTGCACGGATTCAAGGCAGACATACATCACCGACGTGGTCGGACAGGAGGGATCGAGGGGTACCGCCGAAGGTCCCAAGCGCTCGCAACCAGGCGTTCATGCATTATTCCTCTTTCTCTACAACGTGCGGAGCACCTTTTTGTGATACAGAAGTGTTTCATGAGACAGCTGAGACGGTTATCTTGAGAACACAAAAAAATCGGCCCGGTCAGCATTCTGCATTCCGGGCCACGATGATCCGGGGTTAAATTGCGCGCTGCTTGGGCTTAGTGCTTCACTTCGCACGCACAGCCGCTTCCCGACTTGCCGTCGGAGCATTTGCCGCATGTCGAAATGCCCAGGATGCCATAAAGCGGGCAAATACCTACAATACCGGTGAGCAGCGGAACAATGCCGATATATGCCCATACGCTGCCGCTTATTATGGCATATGCAATTAATGCTGCCCCCGCCACTACCCTGAGAGCCCGGTCAAGAGTCCCTTCGTTCGTCTTCATAGTTGCCTCCTCAGCAGCGATTGCTGTTTCGTTTCTGATTTCAGTATAGGACGGCTGGAGAAGGAAATCTGTGACAAAGTTACAAAGAGGGCGGAAACTTACTGAACAATCAACTGGATGAAATTCCTGGCGAGAGAGACCTTCTTCTGCCGTTCGAAATGTTTCAGCAGCCTGCTGACGACTTCACGTGAGGTGCCGAGGTCGTTTGCGATCTTCTGATGGGTGGAATATAACTTTCCGTCCTCGGATTTTTCCCGCAGATATTCGAGCAGCCGCGCGTCCATGCGCTCAAACGTAATCTCCTCTACGAGAGCCATCACCCATGCCAGCCGTTGGCTGAGGATTCCGAAGACAAAGTCCCGCATTTCTTCATAGCGAGAGACGAGCCGGCGAAAGTCGGCTGCCGGGATAAGCAGGAGTTCGGTGTCGAGGGCGGTCGCGGCATAAGCAGGATACGACATCTTGGAAATGATGCATGATGCGTTGAGAATACAGGTTTCACCCTTTTCGATCTCGTAGAGCGTTATTTCACGACCTGCGTCACCGATTTTAAAGACCCGAATCTCGCCGGACAAAACAAAGGCGATTGCGGAACAAGTATCCCCTTCGGAATATATAACCTGATCTTTCGCAACGGTCCTCCGCTGCCCATGCGCCAGGATATCGGCAGCCAGCAGCTGATTCCTTCTGAAAACCGGGAAGGTCTCCAGAAACTCTTCTGTTGATGATGTCTGCATTACACTATTCTCTCATTCCTTATGTGTTTTGGCGGATGTATGGGTCTATCAGCTCGCGTTATGCATGAACCACGGGCGGCTATATTTCTCCGTGATCTTCATGCACTCATCTTTTAAGCAATTTGACACCATAAGGGCAGACCGCAGAACAGATGCCGCAATTATGTCCTTTATGGTATTGATAATAATGCTCTTTTTTCCATTGATCGCAACCGTGGAAGTCCAGTATCTCTTCGCGGGCAGTGCCGGGATACCATAAAGTGTCCTTCAGCGCACCCGCGGGACAGGCATCAACGCATCGACGACAACGGCCGCAGAAGCTCTTAACAACAGGGGTCGCAGGCGGCAGAGGCATATCGGTAAAGACCGTGCCCAGGCGAATCCATGGACCGCGCGCCCTGGTAACGAGCTGGCAGTTGCGACCAATCCATCCCAACCCGGCACGCGTTGCCGCGGTCTTATGCGGGAAGTCGCCTCTGACATTAACCGCGTCGGTGCGAAGTGAAGATGCCAACGGTTTCGACCTGTAGCCCCTCTGCCTTATCATTTCCGCCAGCGCTTCCGAGAAAGAATCAATGCGAACATTGACCCTTGCGTATTCTTCTGCGTATGCCTGATTCGGACCGCTCTGAATGTCCAGCATTATTTGCGGGGGCATGTGAACGGCAAATGATACCGCGCTGGGAAAGCCTCGCCCCGCATCATCTTTCGGCGTGTCAAAGCTGCCGAGATCGGCTATTCCCCAGAGGATGCCTTTTTGATAGGACATCAACGCACTGAACCATGCGGGCATGTCAGTGATCGACTTCGTCATAATTTCTCCATAGCAGTGAGGAGAAGACTGAGCTTCATACAAGTTACGTTATCGCATATACCACTTTCAGGCTGCTTATAAGAAATCATAGAGGAAAGGTGAAGCGGGGTCAAGAAAGACCTACTTCTCAGCAAAGGCAAAACCGTCCTTCCATACAAACGCTTAATACAACAAGCTGCGCAGCTCTGCTAAAGCGCGTTCCCAACGCCAGCTCATTTGCAATTAGTCAGCATTCCCTGAACCTTTGCTTCACCCTCGCTGAGAACGGCCCGGTTTGCGGAATCGACATTAGGGTCTTGCCGCATCAACTGCATCAGCACCAGCATGTCCTGCCACTCTGCCCTGCTTTGGCAGACGCACTGCTGCTCAGAGACGCCGTTCCGTTCGCACGCTTTTGTCTTATCGGTCACCTGCTGAACAAATTCCATGACCTCGGTGCTGGCGCTATCCTGCGCGTCAGCCGGGCAAAACCCTGTCGCAACCGCCATAAATGCCATCGATACCATACAAGTCGCAAGATGCTTCTCCATATCCCCTCCGCCCTTTCCTAATATGTCATGCACGCCGCATTGATGACGCCAATGGAGAGCGAAACCGCCCCGAGAAAAACGCCCTTTGCCGTCTGGTTGTTCGGGATGTCTTTCACAATGGATGGAAAGATGGTGCGCACGACACAGAATGCGGCAATCTGGATTACCAGTGCAATAAATCCCCAGATAACCATGTCGACAAGCCCGACGCTATGAGCAACCGCGCTCCCAAGGGGAATGGTGAATCCAAGCAATGCCCCGGTGTAACTCGCAGCAGCAGCCGTATTGCCCTCGCGGATGAGCGTCATTTCACGGTATGGAGTTACTATGGCATAAATACAGGCGAACAGGAGCATCAACAACACCGATACCCCGAAATACATTCCGAATGCCCCGAGCCCTGACAGAGATGTCATGAACTTTTCTGCCGTCATCTTCCGCTCCTCTTCTCGTCTAAGATTGAAAGTAATGGGGAACGAACATACTCGTATTGGTCGTAATGGGCGTTCTGTCTTCCCGAATGCCGACCCCCGCCGGAAGGCCGTTGACCACCCACGAACCGACCGCCGCATAACTGTCCCCGAACGCCGGAAGCATCTGCGCCTGCTGATACACGTACCCCTCGATGCCGTAATTGGCGTCGTTGCCTTCATAGGTCCGCCCGCCGGCCCTCAGCGTGACATTCGCCCCTTCCCGAGAAAACAGCGGCTTGCGGACGATATCGCCGGTAATTCTGCCGTCTTCAAAATAAGCGGGAAGGAGATTCTTATGGCCCGGCGCCATTTCCCAGAGAATCGGAAGAATCCCTTTGTTCGAAAGTATCATCTTCCACGGCGGCTCGAAGAAACGGACAGCGCCGTTCATGACCTGCCCTCCGAACTCATCAGCCAGCAGCCACTCCCAGGGATAGAGCTTGAAGGCACATTCGATCGGCTTATTGCCGAGGTCGCAAAAAATCCGTTTCCCGGCGTCAAACCCGATATCTTCCATGAAAATGTGCCGCCCGTCCAGTCCGCTCTGCACGGCAACATCGCGCAGGTACTCGACGGTTACAAAATCTTCTTCGTGATCCTTCACGCACGAAAAGTAAAACGGCTGAGACGGCGACAACTGCGCCCCCACCGCAACAAAGGCGTCGATCAGCTTTTCATGAATCGAATTGAACTGGTCCCGCTCCGGATACATATCTTCAAGCCAGACCCATTGGGCAATGCTGGATTCCACCAGCGATGTCGGCGTATCGGCATTGTACTCAAGCAGCTTCGGTTCACCGTGACCGTCGTACGAAAAATCGAACCGGCCATAGAGGGATTTGTCCCTTCGCTTCCATGACTCAGTTGCGAATGAAGCCCACGCTCCGGGAATACCGAGCCGGTGGAAGAGGTTACTATCAATCACGTAATCGACCGCTTTGATACAGAGGGCATGAAGCCCTGCCGTGACCTCTTCGATATGGTCTATTTCATCGCTGCTGAACTCATAGCAGGCCCCTTCGTTCCAATAGGTGCCGCCCATCGAATGAAACGAAAACCCGAGCTCGTCGAATTTCTGTCTCCAGTTGTCTCGCTTCTTCACCGCATGCCGCTGCATTACGATCCTGACCCGTGAAAAGAGGATGAGCGCCCGAACCCGCCCCGGCTTACGCTGCTGCTGATGGAGCCGATGGAGTGCGAAGAGGACATACCCTCGCGCAGAGATGCAAAGTTGCCGGTCCTCGCAGGCTGCGCGTCGCCGCCGCCGCGCGGAAAATAGTACGGCCTGCCGGAATACCAGTAGTAGTGGGGGCCGTGGTAGCGCCCGGATCCGGTCTGTTCGCAATTGTCTTCCGAGCCCCAGTCTTCGACACAGCGTTCTTTAGTGCTGTAGAGCTCGCGCTTTGTCGCCTGATCGTCGCTGCACGCCGTCAGAAATACGGTGGCTGAGGCAAGAAATGTCAGCGTAATGGTTCGCGAGCGTTTCATGGAGCTTCCCCTCTTATTCCTCCTGATTCCACGGCAATGACGGCCCCGGATATCCCACACCGACTATGAATAATGCGTGCTAAATCAGTTCGACAATCGTGACCCCGGCTCCACCTTCGGTCCGATCTCCCTTGCGAAAGCCCTTGACAAGAGGATGGCGCGTCAGGTGCTCACGCACGGCCTTCGCCAGAATACCGGTTCCGATTCCATGCACGATGACGACACGTGAAGCTCCATCCAGAGATGCCTTGTTCAGGAACGGTTCAAGCTCCGCCAAGGCATCGTCGACCCTCTGCCCTATGAGATGCAGCCGCAGCTCAGTTGGGCTATCGCCTGCGAACCCGGCCGCCAAAGTTTTTTGCCCGGCGTCCGCCCTGCGGCCCTGCTTTATAGATATATCGGACGCAGACACCTCAACTTCAATCGCCCCGGCCCGGACGCGAACGCGATTCTGTCGGCGATTCACATCGACAACTGCACCGTCATAGCCCAGCGACGATACAAAAACCGTATCGCCCGCCTCGATGCGCTCAATCGGCAGCGAATCCGGCGGCGGCGAGTATTCGCGTTGTTTTCGGGCCAGTTCGTCTCGGCGTTGATCGAGCTGATGCAGGGCTTCACGCCGCTTCTTTTCCTGAAGCTTCGCCTCTTCAATCAATGCATGAACTTCACGTTTGGTGCGCAGCACGAGATCGGCCGATTCCTGATACGCAGCGGCAAGCACTTCCTTTCGTTTCCTATCGGTTTCGGCAAGCATCGCCTCCACGGCCCCTTCACGATCCTGCAAAGCGCCTTCTTTCTGTTCAACCTCGGCCAGCTTCTGTTCATAGAGCGCCCGCTTCTCGTTCAGCTCGGCTATAAGACGATCAAACTCGACCTTCATCGTCCCGAGCATCGTCCGTGCTTGCTCGACGATATGGATCGGAAGCCCGTACCGCACGGCGGTTTCGAGGGCGAATGACTGACCCGGCTCACCGGCCCGCAGCCGATAGAGCGGCAGGAGCGTTTTCCTGTCGAACTCCATCGATGCATTGATCATGCCCTGCGTGCGGTGCACAAACCCCTTGATATCGGCCAGATGCGTCGTAGCAAAGACCATCGCCCCTTTTTGCTGCAGCTCCCGCAAAATTGCACACGCAAGCGCGGCACCTTCATCAGGGTCGGTGCCGGTGCCAAGTTCATCTAGCAGCACCAGAGAGGCGTCGCCCGCACGGCCGAGGATGTGGGTAATGTTTGCGATATGAGCGGAAAAGGTTGAAAGATTGGATTCAATTGATTGTTCATCGCCGATATCGATAAGCAGATTCTTGACGAGAGGAAAGCTTGACGCTGAATCCGCTGGAACCGGCATGCCGGAAAGCGTCATGGCGACGAGGAGTCCGATAGTCTTAATGGCAATTGTCTTGCCGCCGGCATTCGAACCGGTAATCACCATGACCGAATTTGTGTCGTCGAGTCTCACATCGAGGGGAACCACCTCCCCCAGGCCGCTTCGCTTGAATGTCAGGAGCAGAAGAGGGTGACGGGCCGAAATGATCGATATCGCACCTGCCTCATTCAGTTCCGGAACATGTGCCCCGACGGTATCTGAAAAGGCTGCAACGGCATGTAACATGTCGAGCTTGACGAGGGCGAGAAACTCCCATTCAACCGCATCGGCATCGTCTCTGACACGTCCCGACAGCAAGCGAAGAATACGAATCTCCTCGGCCTTCTGATCCGCAACAAGGTTTTCGAGTTCATTGGAATAATGGATTATCGAGAGCGGCTCGACAAAAGCGGTTTCTCCCGACCGCGATACGTCATGTACGACGCCGGCCACCAGCCCTTTTGAATCCATGCGAACCGGAATGACCCATCTGCCGGAGCGTTGCGTGACAAAATCGTCCTGCAGGAATACCGACACCGATTCGTCACGCACAATATCTTCGAGCTTCTTGCGGATGCGGCGCTCGACATTCTTTACTTCGCGCCGAATCCGCGCCAGATCGGGCGACGCCGTATCGAGGATATTCCCTTCGGCGTCAACTGACGTGCGGAGAGCCTTCAACAACTGCGGAAAGCCAGTCAGTGAATCGGAAAGCAGCTTGAGATTCGGGATGTCCTCGCGCGATGCAGTCTGCGCCGAAACGGCAACGGCTATGCTGAAGACCGGAATGAATCTGGAGAGATCCCGAGCATCGAGAACCGCACCTTCAGGGCGCACAAGACCGAGCAGCGGAAGAATATTTTCGAATGCGGAAAGCTCCAGGCGGGTGCCGGTTTGGGTCAGGAGGCGGACTTCGGAGACCTGGGCAAAACGCAGCCGGATATCGGCCGCCGCATCGAACGGCCTAATATCCAGTACTGCGTCATACGATGCTTCACTGTGCGTGTACTCGGCTATGCTGCCGAGCAGTTTCGGAAATTCTAAAAGTTCAAGCGGCGTCTCGGCAATCATCCGGAGCAGCGCTGCCCGGATTAGAGGCCGAGACCTTCGACAACCCGCTTTTTCTGCTTTTCGATAGTCTTCTGCCCCTGTTCGAGGGTCTTTACGATTTCGACCTTTGCCTTGTCCGAAAGCTCCGCCCCCTGTTCGATCAGCTCCGATACGCGCTCCTTCGTCTCTTCGGCAAAGTCATTGATAGTCTCGATGGTATCGTCGACCAGTTCAAGCGCGTCCTTCTTTACACGACGCGCGGTCTTCGCAATATCCTTCCGCGTATCACGGCCCGCTTGCGGCGCATACAAAAGGGCGATGGTAGCGCCGAGCATGCCGCCGATCAAAAACGCTCCGGCAACCTTCGCAGCATCATCTCTCATAATAAACCTCCTCAATTGTCTGTTTTGGGGTGCTGCATAAACTTTATCAGGAAGCCCGAGGGCTGTCAAACAAGTTTCACCGATCAACGGAATGCCTTTTTCCTCTTGCCGACCGCCGGGGCCTTCCGCTAGAATATGACGACAGGCGCCGCGAGGCTTAATAGGGAATCCCGTAACGGACATGCCGGAATCGGGAGCGGTCCCGCCGCTGTAACCGGGGACGAACGCCGGAGGCCACTGTTCATGAAGGCATGAACGGGAAGGCCGGCAAATAGAACGATCCGGGAGCCAGAAGACCTGCCTGCCCCGTCGCTTCTTCAGGATGCGGCGGCTTTATTGTGTCGGCCCTTTCGCGGATAACGGGGTGGAACGTGAGGATGAAGTGAATCAGGGTGCAATCCTCAGGGCGAATGCTCTGGGGATTTTTTATTTGGAGGAGCGTATGATTCGGCTGATTATAGGCGGCACCCGGAGCGGCAAGAGCCGCCATGCCCTGACGATGGCGTCCGATGACACCGGCAAGGCCAAGGCATATGTGGCGACCGCACAGGCGCTTGATGATGAAATGATGGAGCGTATCGAACGCCATAAAGAAGAGCGCTCCGAAGACTGGGTCACGTTCGAAGAACCGTTCGGCCTCCCCTCGCTGCTCAGGGAGATATGCAGCCACTTCGATCAGGTGCTCGTCGACTGTCTGACGGTCTGGCTTTCGAACAAGCTCCTGAACGAGCCCGCCCTCGTCGACGGGGCTGTTGATGACCTGGTTGCAGCCCTGGAAGAAACGCGGCGAAAGACAAACTACTTCATCGTAACGAACGAGGTCGGCATGGGAATCGTTCCTGAAAGCGCGCTGGGCCGCAAGTTCCGAGATCTCGCCGGACTTCTGAACCAGAAGGTTGCGGCAATCGCCGACGAGGTCTGGCTCGTCGCGGCAGGCATACCGATAAAAATCAAAGGAGAATAACCGTGCTGCTCGATAAGACTATCGCATCAATCCTGCCTCCCGATGAGTCGCTCGCAAAACTCGCACAACAGCGTCTCGACAATCTCACCAAGCCGGTCGGCAGCCTTGGAAGGCTCGAAGAACTCGCCTGCCGTTATGTCGTCATGCGCGGCGAGGCCGTGCCTGACTTGCCGAAGAAGGCAATTTTCACCTTTGCGGGCGACCACGGGGTAACCGAAGAAGGCGTCTCAGCATTCCCGAAGGAAGTTACGCGCCAGATGGTCTACAATTTTCTCAGGGGAGGCGCCGGCATCAATGTGCTTGCACGGCATGCCGGCGCCGATGTCTTTGTGGTCGATATCGGTGTTGATCACGACTTCGGCGAACTCGACGGACTGCTGCAGAGGAAGGTCGTGTCCGGCACGAAGAACTTTACCAAAGGCCCCGCCATGACCAGGGAGGAAGCCGTTCGGACTCTTGAAACCGGCATCGCAATAGCAAGCGAATATGCTGACAGGGGATATTCCCTGTTCGCCACCGGAGAGATGGGCATCGGCAACACCACGCCGTCGAGCGCTATTGTCGCGGCGGTGGCCGGCGCGCCCGCGGCGGAGGTTACCGGCCGCGGCACAGGGATATCCGATGCAGCCTTGCAGAACAAGGTCAGAGTCATTGAACAAGGCCTGGCGCTGAACAGACCGAATCCTGAGGACGCGCTCGACATCCTGGCGAAGGTCGGCGGGGCCGAGATCGGCGGCATTGCAGGGCTCATACTCGGAGCGGCGGCGCGACGCATACCGGTTGTGATCGACGGCTTCATTTCGACTGCGGGGGCCCTTATTGCTCACGGCATTGCACCTGCCGCACGGGAATATATGTTTGCAGCTCATGCTTCGGTCGAAATCGGCCACCGGATAATGCTGAAAAGACTGCATCTGCAGCCCATGCTCGATCTGAACCTGCGGCTCGGCGAAGGAACGGGAGCGGCGCTCGCCATGTTCCTTATCGACGGCGGCCTGAAGATCTACCGGGAAATGGCGACGTTCGGCGAAGCAGGAGTTTCGACGGAGGAATAGGCCGAAAACAATGCGCTCACTTTTGTTTGCGTTTCAGTTTCTGACCATCATCCCGGTCCGCATAGACGGAACGTTCCGGAACGACGCCCTTGCCGCGAGTACCGTCTGGTATGTCCTTGTCGGTGCTGTGCAGGGATTCGCACTGCTCGCAACCGACTATACGATGGGCAATCTGTTTCATCCCGATATCGTACCGGCGCTTATCCTCGCCGTTCTGATCGCGAGCACCGGTGCATTTCATCTCGACGGACTCGCCGATACCGCCGATGCTTTGTCGATGAAGTCGTCGGGATCGGCTGATAAGGATCGCGAGCGACGGTTGGCGATTATGAAAGACCCTGCAGCAGGGCCTGCGGGCGTCACCGTCATATTTCTCGTGCTGTTGCTGAAGTATCTTTGCATTCGCAGCTGCGCGAATCTCCTGCCCTTTACTTACTCTTCCGCGCTTGTTCTTATGCCGGCCTTTGCGAAATGGAGCATGGTTGCGGCGATGGCGCACGGCCGTCCCGCACGTCCCGACGGACTCGGCCGGATATTCCTCGAACGTGTAACCATGCGCCACTTCATCCTTGCCACTCTCTCGGGCTGCGTCCTCATCACCGTGCTTGTTTTCAAATGGGGACGATTCGGCGACATCGATCCTATCTTGTTCTACCCCTCGGTCGGTGCCGGCGTTTATGCACTGACTCTCATCTGGGTGCGGTTCTGTTCATCCCGCTTCGGCGGCATGACCGGAGACACCCTCGGCGCGCTCAATGAAATCATTGAGCTCATCTTTCTCATGGCGGTGCTGGCATGGTCACGACTCTCTATCTCGTTCGCCACGGCGTAACCGTCGGCGGCGAAGAACGGCGTTACAAGGGCAGCATTGACGTTCCGCTCGCTCCCGAGGGCCTCGTGCAGGCCCGTTCGACCGGCTATTTTCTTCAGCAAGAGATAGCACGGCACAATGCAAACGGACAGGCGGATTCCGGTGCCGTCATGCTTTATACTTCTCCCCTCAGCCGGGCGCGCAAGACTGCGGAGGCGATCAGCGAATGCTTCGGCGTTTTGCCGGTTGTGCACGATGATTTGCGAGAACGTCACTTCGGGGTTTGGGAAGGGTTGTCGTTCACCGAAATCCGGGAACGGTACCGCAACGCTTTTCAGGCCTGGGCCGACAATCCGCTCGAACACACTCCGACGGGAGGTGAATCCACAAGGGATATCGAGAGACGCACGGCGGGCGTGCTCGATAAGTTGCTTGAAGAGCATCAGGGGAAATCGGTCATTGTCGTAGCGCACGGCGGCGTAAACCGCGTCCTGATCTGCCGTATCATGGGGCTGCCACTCGAACATATTTTCCGCATCGAACAGGACAATGCGGCAGTCAGCATCATCGAGTTCTGGGAGGACTATCCGGTCCTCAAATTGATGAACTATTCACCGTGGAAGTATGCGTAAAGCGCGCGCTCTCATGATTCAGGGAACCGGATCGGGAGTCGGCAAGAGCCTGATAGCAGCAGCCCTGTGCCGAATTTTTTCTGATGAGGGGTGGGATGTCGCTCCTTTTAAGGCCCAAAACATGGCCCTCAACTCGGCTATCACCTGCGAAGGCGCGGAAATCGGGCGCGCCCAGGCACTGCAAGCGGAGGCTGCACGCGTTCCCGCGTCTTCCGACATGAATCCGGTGCTGCTGAAGACCGCCGGCAAATCGGGGATGCAGGTGATCCTGGACGGCAAAGTGCAGGCAACCATGACTGCCCGCGACTATTATGCGGCAAAGAAAGATATCTGGCCCCGTATTGCCTCGGCCTACGACCGGCTGGCGCAGCAGCATCAACTCATCATTATTGAAGGGGCCGGCTCTCCGGCTGAAATCAATCTTCTGGATGTTGATATCGTCAATATGGCGATGGCGGAGTATGCCCGGGCCCCGGTTCTGCTGCTGGGAGATATCGAGAAGGGCGGGGTATTCGCATCGTTGTTCGGGACGATTGCCCTGCTCGAAGATCGTTCAGCCGCTGTGAAAGGATTTATCATCAATAAATTCCGGGGGGATCGATCCATTCTCGAACCCGGCCTGCGCATGATCGCGGAAAAGACGGGGCTGCCGGTAATCGGCGTGCTGCCGCATCTCAGCGAGACGGGGCTGCCGGAGGAAGACGGACTCGCCCTCTCGCGCAATACCGGCATGCTTCCGCATAACGGCAATCCGATCCGCATCGTCATCGTCCGCCACGCATCCATTTCCAATTTCACCGACTTCGATCCGCTCCGCATGGAACCCGACGTGTCGCTCGTCTACTCCGGCGATGCAAGAGATCTTCTTGCGGCTGACCTTATCATCGTCCCCGGCACCAAGAATACCGTCGCGGATCTGCTTGCACTGCAGGCAAACGGAATGGCAGAAGGCATCCGTGTGGCACACGCGTCCGGAAAGCGGATTATCGGTATTTGCGGCGGATACCAGATGCTCGGGCGAGTCATACGCGACCCGAAGCATGTCGAGAGCGTACACGGAGAAGTCGGGGGACTCGGGCTCCTGCCGATAGAGACGGATTTCACTGCCAGCAAGACGACCGCCCATTCTTCTGCGCGAATAGTCGCAACTGACTTTTTCCCGGAACTCGGCGGGGCCGCTCTCGACGGGTACGAAATCCACATGGGCGAAAGCAGCGGCGGTGGCATATTCGAAGTGGAACGAAGATCGGGGGCGGTTCTGCAGAGGCTTCCCGATGGGGCGCGAAATGGCTCATGCTGGGGCACCTATCTCCACGGCATCTTCGACAATGACGAATTCCGTCGTGCGGTGATTAACGAGGTGAGAGGCACCAAAGGTATCGCCCCTCACTTCAGCGGCGTCGATTATCGTAATGAACGCAATAAATCGATTGACCGTCTTGCCGACACCGTCCGCGAACATTGTGATCTTGATGCGATCAGGAGAATAATCGCTGCATGAATATCGCAGCTGTACAGGACTTCATCCCCCCTGAGGCAATCATCCTCGTCATGGCATGTCTTGTCGATCTCGCCATCGGAGATCCGCATTGGCTGCCTCATCCGGTGCGCTTAATCGGCAGCGTCGTTACCCATGGCGAATCCCTTCTTCGCCGCATACTGGACTCTCCGCGTTCCGAACGAGCCGGTGGCCTGCTGCTTGTGGGACTGACCGTCGGAATGACCTATTTCCTCACCGCTTCCCTGGACGCCGCTCTCCGATCTTTTTCGCTCGGCACGTCTCCGCTCAATCTCGCCGCGGGGGCAGCAACAGCGGCCGTCATTCTCCTTTCGGCTACAACGCTTGCGCTCCGGGGGCTGGTTGACGCCGGATCGCTTGTCATAGCGGCGCTGCAGCAAGGCGATCTTTTCAAGGCACGTGCCGATCTTGCCATGATTGTCGGACGCGACACCCGCAATCTGTCCCCCGACGAATGCGCGAAGGCTACCATCGAGACGCTTGCCGAAAACCTTTCCGACGGCTTTGTTGCTCCGCTCTTTTACCTGGCCCTCGGCGGGCTACCGCTTGCGATGGCCTACAAGGCTGTCAATACCCTTGACTCGATGATTGGCTACAACAACGATCGCTACCGCCGGTTCGGCTGGGCCGCCGCACGGCTTGACGATGCGGCGAATTTCATCCCCGCAAGATTTTCAGGGGTGCTCATTACTGTCGCATCCGTGTTTGTGCGGAATACATCGGCATCAGCTGCATGGCATACAATGCTGCGGGACGGGCGAAGGCATCTCAGCCCCAACAGCGGAATACCAGAAGCAGCCATGGCAGGGGCGCTTGGCGTTCAGGTTGGCGGCCCCTCGCTGTATGACGGGAGGCTTGTCCGAAAACCCTTTATCGGCTTAGGCTCGGAGCGTAACTATCTCGAGGCGGCGCTCCTCGCCGTTCGCCTCGTTCGTTCGGCTGCACTTCTTGCGATGCTTGCGTCATTCCTTGCAGTCTGGGGACTGCTATGAGGCGACAATCCCATGGCGGAGAGGTTTTTGCCGCTTCCCGCATGCTCAGCATGCCGCCCGACGCCATCCTTGATATGAGCGCATCGCTTAATCCGCTCGGCATGCCGCAGAGCGTCGGACGCGCTATACGGGCGGCGCTGCCGCATGCGGTGCACTATCCGGAAAGGGATGCACACGCTCTCTCTGAAGTGCTGAGCGCATCACTCGGGATTCCGCGCGGCCGAATGCTTTGCGGCAACGGCAGCACGGAGCTTATTTATCTCGCAGTACGGGCGCTGCAACCTGCCCGTATCCTGATCCCTTCTCCGACATTCTCGGAATATGAAAAAGCAGTTGCGGCTGCGCAGACAACGGCTCCTGTCGCACGGGAATGCACTATTGATGATTTCCCGCTGAAAGAGCAAAACGGCTTCAGGCTGAATGCATCGGAGTTCATTGCGGCGATGGAAAAGATGACCTCCCGTTCAGTCGACGGCGATCAGCGGTCCGCATCGTCCGTTGCATTTCTCTGCAATCCGAACAATCCGACCGGAACAGTCACGCCGCGAAAAGAGATGCTGCACATCGCCCGCGCCGCTGAAAAAAACCGCTGTTATCTCGTCGTAGATGAGGCGTTTATCGATTTCTGCCCTGAACATGCGATAATTGTTAAGACACTCGATAATCCTTATGTGATCGTGCTTCGGTCGATGACGAAATTTTATGCCCTCGCCGGATTACGGCTCGGATTCGGCATCTTCCCGACACCGGTCAGAAAGAAGATCGGCGACATCCGCGAGCCATGGTCGGTCAACAGCCTCGCGCAGGCCGCAGGGCTCGCAGCACTTGCCGACAATGCGTATCAAATGCGGACGTATCGTCTCATTGCTGAAGAAAAGCGATTTCTTGAAGACCACTTTCGTGCGATGGATATCGGCTTTGTCCCGTCATGCGCGAATTTTTATCTCCTGAAGATGCGGAATGCGAAGGCGGTCATGGATTCGCTTTTTCACAAAGGCATTCTAGTCAGGAACTGCCGGGACTTCCGCGGTTTGTCTGCGAACCATATGCGGATAGCGGTACGATCCCGGCGGGAAAACATGCGTTTCATCAAGGAGCTGGCACGATGCATGGAATCATGATTGCAGGTACTCACAGCGGCTGCGGCAAGACAACGGTGACGCTTGGCATAACGGCAGCGCTCGTTGCCCGCGGGGTATCTGTGCAGTCGTTCAAGGCCGGCCCCGACTTTATCGACGCGGGCATCCACCGCCTCGGCTCAGGCCGTGAAGGAATCAATCTCGATCCCTGGATGTGCGGCGAGGATGGCGTAAAGGGAACGTTCGTAAAATATGGCAGGTATGGCGACATTGCGGTCGTCGAAGGGGTGATGGGGCTTTTCGACGGCAGCTCCGGGAGCGCCGCGCTTGCGAGCGAGCTCGGCATACCGGTAATTCTGGTCATTGACGCTTGCGGCATGGCTGAAAGCGCGGGCGCAATCGCCGAGGGCTTTCTCAAGTGGGCAACATATTCCGGGATCACCATTGCGGGCATACTCTTCAACCGGGTCGGATCAGAGCGCCACTTCGAGCGGCTGAAGGCGTCCGTGGAAGGGACTGAGGTTCTCGGATACCTGCCGCGTGAAGCATCCATTGAGATGCCCTCCCGCCATCTCGGACTTGCTACTGCCGATGAACTGCCGATAACCCGCCGCCAGGTCGAGGACCTCTCTGCACTCGTGGAAAAGCATATCGATATCGAACGCATCATCGCTTGTGCCTCGATCCGCGAGGAGCTTGACGCCTTTTCACCGGCAAGACCTGTTCGCGTTGCACGGACCGTCCGGATCGCGATTGCGCGGGATGTAGCATTTTCATTCTATTATGAAGAAAACCTCGATCTGGTCAGGGAAAGCGGCGCAGAAATTGTGACGTTCAGCCCGCTTTGGGATTCAGAGCTTCCGCCCGACATTCATGCCGTATGGCTCGGCGGCGGCTATCCTGAACTTTATGCACGTCAGCTTTCTGAAAACGCCGGGATGATCGCCTCATTGCAAAGATGGACCTCAGCCGGAAAGCCCCTCTATGCCGAATGCGGGGGGTTGATGTACCTGTCGCAGGGCATCTGCGACCTCGACGGCGGATTTTATCCGATGTGCAGCGTGCTTCCGTTCGAGACGAAGATGCGCCGGCAGAGGGCTCGTCTTGGGTACCGGGAGGTAACACTTCGTGAAGAATGTTTCCTCGGCCGTGCAGGCGCCGCAGTCCGCGGTCACGAGTTTCATTATTCCGAAATTGTCTCGGCACCTGAAGATGTGCGGCGGGTTTATGGAATCGCCGATGCCGAAGGAGCCGAAAAAGGCAGTGAAGGATTTCAGGTGGGAGCGGTGCTGGCAAGCTATATTCATGTGCATTTCTGCAGCAATCCGCGTTTGGCACGCCACTTCGTCAACTACATCAAGGAGCGAAAATGGAAAGAATAATCATCGTCGGACACGGCAGCCCGAGACAAGGCGCAAATACGATCGAGACCGTCTGCACTTTGTTGCATGCCTCGATTCATCCCGGCTGCAGTCATGCCTGCGTGAAGGCGGCCTACCTGGAATTTGCCGAACCGGGAATCATGCGGGCCATAGAGCAATGCGTTTCCGAGGGGGCCGCAAAGATAATCATTCATCCGTTCTTCCTTGCCGCAGGCGTCCATGTGACCAAAGACATTCCAGACGTGATCGAAGATGCCCGCAGGCGGTTTGTTGCGGTTGACTTTGTTTACAGCGAACCCCTGGGAATCCACGACAAGCTGATCGAGATCGTCCGTGAGCGAATCGGCTACACCGAAAAGCTTAAACCCGAAGAGATAGAACCCGAAAGCTTTTCGCTCATCAACCAGGAGGTCGATTTCTCGTCAATCCCTGATATTCAGCAGGCCATCGTGAGAAGGGTCGTTCACGCGACCGCTGATTTCGAATTTGCGCGCACGCTGATATTTCATCCGGACGCCATCGCAGCGGGCATTGCAGCCATTCGTGCCGGAAAAGACATCGTCACCGATGTCGAGATGGTGAGGACCGGCATCAACAAGAAAGCGTTGGCCAAATTCGGCGGGCGCGTGCACTGCTGCATTCCGGAGGGCAGCCACGCTCATAGCCGCCATGAAACGAAAACGCGGGCGGAACAGGGAATCGAAACGGCGATGGCCACCGAAGGCAACATTGGAATTTTTGCCATCGGGAATGCGCCTACGGCGCTGCTCAGGACGATTGAGCTTCTGAAGGAGCGCAGGGACGTACTCGTTGTGGGAGTACCGGTCGGTTTCGTGAAGGCATTCGAATCAAAGAATCTCCTTTCGCGGCAGGTCTTTCCGTTCATCTCGAACCTGAGCAAAAAAGGAGGCAGTTCGGTTGCTGCGGCAATTGTTAATGCGCTCATCAAGATGGCCGAGGGGGAAGCCATCCGATGAGGACGCTTGAAAAATCCGTTCTGCATGGCGCCGTATTTGTCGTGGCATTTTCTCTGCTGGCTGCTGCTGACGCCTTCGCCATGCACATTGCCGACGGGATTATATCGTTCAACTGGGCGGCCGTATGGTTTGCCGCGGTCATTCCGTTCATCGCACTCGGACTGCGCCGCATGCAGGCACTCGCGGCAAATGACTTTGCAATGAAGCCGCTCGTCGGCCTAATTGCCGCTATCGTCTTCATAATTTCATGCATGCCGGTGCCGGTGCCGTTTATCGGAACATGCTCACACCCCTGCGGAACCGGAATCGCCGCCGTTCTTCTCGGACCGCTCGTCGCGGTGCCGGTCGCCCTGGCCGCCCTTTTGCTTCAGGCGCTGTTTCTCGCTCATGGCGGACTGAGCACGCTCGGCGCAAATGTGCTCGCTATGGGCGTGGCGGGATCGTTCGCTGCGTGCGGCATATTTCACCTGGCGCGCCGTGTCGGGTTCAGCCTCGGCATTGCCGCTTTCTGTGCCGGCCTTGCCGCCGATTGGGCAACATATCTCACCACCTCGGCGGTGCTCGCGCTCGGTCTGCAGGGCACAGAAACCTTTTCGTCAATCTTCATTATGGTCGCCCTCGCCTTCATCCCGACCCAACTGCCGCTCGGAATTCTTGAAGGGGCAATGACCGCGGGTGTTGTCGTAATGCTTTCACGCAAACGTCCGGACTTGCTTGTGAAAACGCATATTCTGAAGCCGAGGGAAGCATGAAAGCAGTGCCTTTTCTGCCTTCAGGCCTCCGCGCTTCCCATCTTCCGCCCCGCCTCAGTCGCCTGATAGTACTGGGCGCATTCATATTCCTAGGCGTTGTGTCCGCTCCGGTGCTTGCTGACGAAAAGGCGGGGAAATGGGAAGGGGTCGACAAGGCCGTCGTCGAACAGGTGGCGAAGACGCACGGCAGGGAGGCGACCGAGCCGCTTATCAACGCCGAACAGGGCGACCTCATGCTCTTTCTTTTTCTGTCGGCAGGGACTGTCGGCGGATTCATCGCCGGATACTCATACCGGACGCTCACGGAACGCCGAGCCGGCGCAGGAGAGAAGGCAACCTGATGCATCTGCTGGTTCAATCCGCGCTGTCTGACAACCGGCTGTCACGCATCGACACACGCGTGAGGGTATTTTGCACGGTGATAGCCATCGGACTCGTAATCGCCCAGCGCGGAATATTTTTCCCTGCAGCGCTCTTCGCAGTAAGCAGTGCAGCTGTACTTTCAATGGGGATCCGCTGGAAACATTATGCCCTAAAACTGGCTGAACCGTTCCTGATAGGTCTGGTTTTGATCACCATCAAATCTACCGGGGGCAGCGATCCTGTTGCGTCATGGCAGGTGGGGGCATGGCTGATTACAATCCATCGGGACGGCATGTTCGAAGGGCTTGCCATCGCGATGCGCATCGCAGCGTCGGTGTCGCTCCTCCTGCTCATCGCGTTTTCATGCCCTTTTTCCGAGCTTCTCGCCGCGCTCTCGTGGTATCGCATACCGCGCGGCCTGATAGAAATCCTGCTCTTTGCACACCGCTCGCTTACTGCAATGCATGAAGAAGCATCCACCATTTATCAGGCGCAACGCAACCGTCTTGGCTACGCTTCCCTGCTTCAGGGACTTCAATCCTTCGGTCTTCTCGCCGGAACACTTACGCTGCGGGCCTTCGATCAGAGTCAGACGACTGCGGTCGCAATGGTCCAACGGGGGTATGACGGTCATCTGCCGACCGGTGACTGCCGCAGGCTTGAGTACCGTGACTACTGCACCGGCTTGATATTTATCGCGCTTATCGGGGCTTTATGGATTGCGATATAAGATATCAAGCGCGAATCGAAGCGTTCGACTATTCTGACGATATACGTGCATTGAGCGGGATCGATCTCACGATACGACGAGGCGAATGGGCCGCGATTCTCGGCTCCAACGGTTCCGGAAAGACAACCCTTTTGCGCATACTTGACGGACTTCTGAAAAACTATGCCGGCAGCGTTCTTCTCGATAATGCGGACGTTCGCAAGCTCTCGCCGAAAGAGATTTACAGCAAGGTCGGGCTCGTTTTTCAGAATCCGGACGATCAGCTTTTTGCGCCGACCGTTTTCGAGGATGTCGCGTTCGGACCGCGCAACATGGGAGTTTCCAAAGAAGAAACTGCCCGGCGCGTGACGGCGGCGCTGGAGCAGGTCGACATGGCGGCGGCGGCAGGGAGGGCAATCGGGGCACTCAGTTTCGGCCAGAAGAAACGCGTCTGTATTGCAGGCCTGCTCGCCATGGGGCATGAGATCCTCTTGCTTGATGAACCGACCGTCGGGCTCGACCCTATGGGTGAATACCGCATGATGAAGCTCCTCCAGCGTCTGAATAAGGAAGGTCGCGTAACTATCTGCATGGCGACGCACAGCGTGGACCTTGTACCGATCTTCATCGATTCTCTCCATATCCTGAGCAGGGGATGCATTATTCGGCAGGGAGCGCCCGAAAACGTCTTTACCGCCCCGGAAGAGATGGAGGCGGTGAAGCTGCGCCTCCCCTATATTGCGGAACTGATTCATAGACTGAAACACGAAGATCAGGTAAACTTCGGAAAACTTCCGCTCACGGTCGGAGAAGCGCGGAGAGATATACTCAATGCCATGGCAATGTTCAAAAGCGGAGCATAATGTGCGAAACTCAAGGCTGCGGATATTTTTGACTTACGACTTCCGCCTTACGACTTCCATCTTATGAAACACGGCTATATTCAGGTTTACACCGGCACCGGGAAAGGCAAGACCACGGCTGCCATCGGCTTGGCTCTCCGCGCCGCCGGGAACGGGTTGCACGTCTTCTTCGGGCAATTCGTCAAACAGCGGCCGTGCGGAGAACACAAAGCCCTTGAACAGTTCAGCGATCGTATCACCGTTCGCCGGTTCGGGACCGGCTTTATTCGCACAGGGGTGCCGAATGCCCGCGCCGTCTCCGCAGCGCAGAACGGGTTTACCGAAAGCGCCGCCGCAATCCTTTCGGGAGAATATGACGTCGTCATTCTTGATGAAATCAATATCGTTCTGCACAAGAAAATGATCAATCTCAAGGAACTCCTCCTGCTCCTGGATCAAAAACCGATCCATACCGAAATCGTTCTCACGGGCCGCAACGCTCCGACCGCCTTGAAGCGCAGGGCCGATCTCGTTACTGAAATGAAGGCGATAAAACATTATATGAATGCAGGAGTTGCGGCGCGGCAGGGGATAGAGTGGTAAAAAGACACCTGCGTTCCGGATTCACCACCGGAGCATGTGCTGCGGCTGCGGTGAAGGCCGCCATTACCTGCCTTGACGGGCGGTGCTGCGGTGCCGGGACCGTCGAGATTCCCTTTCCCGACGGCATGCGACGCGAGCTTCGGGTCAAAAACTGCACGGTTTCCGCGTCTGAAGGCTCG
>Ga0187786_10000125_pt1 | contig 24808 bp, 28 predicted proteins | sample 0815_BV2_10_20_M_FD_132449 | JGI IMG/M metagenome (GOLD analysis project Ga0187786, IMG submission 132449) | Tropical peat soil microbial communities from peatlands in Department of Meta, Colombia - 0815_BV2_10_20_MG | ecosystem: Environmental > Terrestrial > Soil > Wetlands > Peat | place...
CAGGGTTATCAGGGCCAAGGTTACAGTCAAGAATTCGAAGAAAATATGGTCAAAATAATTGAAAAATTCCAATTAAATCCTGATTTTCCAGTTAAGATCATAATCGATGCTGATGTTATCTGTGAGCATTGTCCACATGATTTTAATGGTAAATGTACTGCTACTTCTGATGATGAAATCCGAAAAATGGATTCTATAATTCTTGAAAAGCTCCAGATAAAAGAGGGAACTATTCATAATATTAAAAAACTTTTTGCATTTACATTGAATCTGAACAAAAGAGATGTCTTTGATATTTGCGGGAGTTGTTCTTGGCGAAACTGTTGTTCTTGGTATGAACGAATATAAAAAATCAAATTCTGTCGTTATTACTTATATTTCCCTAAATTTGGTTGTAAAAATGGTTCCTTTATGATTCTGAAGGTATATATCACCATCAATCTGATTCACCAGGCTGTTGACCAACATCAAACCTAAACTTTTTGTATTTTTAAAGTCTAGATTATCAGGAATTCCCTTTCCATCATCGGAAACATCCAGAATTATTTTAGTACCTTTTCGCTGCATGCTAATTTTTATATTCCCTTCTTCCCCCGGGTCGAATGCGTGCTTAATTGAATTAGTTACCAGTTCATTGATGATAAGACCTAATGGAATTGCAGTATCCAAGTTCAGGTTAATATCTTCTGCACTGCTTGAAATGTTTATTTTATCCTTAGGAGAAATGTAAGATGATTTCAAACTGGAACAAAGGCTTTCCAGATATGATCCCATGTCTAGGTGGTCCAGGTTTTCTGATTCATATAATTTTTCGTGAATAAGAGCCATGGATTTCACCCGGTTCTGACTCTCCTTAAAAACATCGAAAGATTCTTTATCATCAATGTAACGAGACTGAAGACTTAAAAGACTCGAGATAACTTGCATGTTGTTTTTCACCCGGTGATGAATTTCTTGAAGTAGTATCTCCTTCTCATGCAGAGACTCTTTTATCTTCTTTTCAGCTCGTTTGCGCTCGTTTGACTCCAAATAACGACTTATAATATTTGCAACGGATGCTGCAAAGTCTTGGTCTTCAAAACTCCAGTCCCTTTTTTCACATCCCACTATTTCATGGCATAAGACTCCTCTTGTTTCACCGCGAAGCCAGATGGGCACGTCCAGCATTGAAACTATTCCCAAGGGATCTAAGTAACTTTCTTTAAACTCTTTGGTCTGAGGATCATTAACGGCATCAAAGGCAGCTACATTGTGACTTTGTTGGATGGCCTGGAAATAGTGGGGATATTTGCTTGATTTTAAAATGTTTCCCTTTTCGTAGGAGTCTTTAGATAGGTTATAAAGATTTTGACAGACTATTTCACTTTTATCGTTATTAAAAAACCAGATACTGACTCTCTCTACTTGGAGGGCGTGAGCATCCTCTTTAGTTATTCTAGGTAATAACTGGTCCAGATCAGAGACTTCATCACGGGAAAGTTTCAATAAAGCGCTTTGTCGGCGGATGGTCCTATCAGCTCGCTCCTTTTGAAGTTTTTCTGTGATCTTCTGCTGAGTCACATCTTCTCCTGAGCTTAAAATCCCCGTTATGTTTCCTTTTTCATCTTTAAGGATAGAATTGTGCCACACTATGATCTTTTCCTCGTCTTTTTTATTCTTAATCAGGGAAGTATCATTTTCCAAGTGAATAAGTTCTTCTCCATTTATAATTCTTTGAAACGCATCTCTAGCAACTTTTTGTTTTCTCAGTGGGACAAACTTGTCAAACCAGTTTTCACCAACTACTTCTTTTTGATGGTACCCAATGATCTGGCAGCCCTTATCATTTATGAGTTCAACATTTCCTTTTTTATCCAAAACTAACATTATAACTCGAGCAATATTAAAATAATTCTGTGCCAAGTCTCTTTCTTTTTTAAGATGTTTTTGGGCTTCTTTTCTTTTTTTGATTTCTTTTCTGGCTTGTAGATAAAGTTCTTGGTTCTCGCGGAAGGATATAATCTGGTGGGCCACCACCATAAGAATAGTCACTCCTACACCCACATCCAAAATTATCCAGTCTTCATGGGAAAAATTTTGGTAACCAACGGATAAGAGTGTATAAGCAGCTATTACCAGTATAAATGGGAGATAAAAGGTCCATGTGTACTTTTGAGTTCCTGGCGACTCTGATAAATCTTTTTCATTGTATTTACTATTGGCTTCACAAATACCTGCCAGTCCCAGAAGTAGATAACCTAAAATCCATCCTGCATCAACAAGTCCTCCTGAAAAGTAAGTACCGTGGAGATTTTGGTAACTATAGATTATATCTGTTATAATCTGGATAGTTACAGCCGCTCCCAGGAGGATCAAGGTCCAGTCTCGTATATGTCTTATTTTATCAAACATTAAATCCAGAAGAACGAAAATAAGTACCAGATCAAGGGCGATGTATAATATTGATACGAATGTTGAAAAGAAATCTCCAGTTTCAGTTTGGAGGGTGGGATGAATCAGGAATGTCCAGAAGAATAATATGCTGACTATTATGATGATCCCAATGTCTAAGGGTAATTTATAACTTCTGTGGGATTGGTTGTAAGATCGTGGGATCATGAAAATTGCCAATGCAAATAAAGGATAATAAAGTATGTAAAAGATGTCAGCGATGGAAGGGAACGGTTCCTGACCTAAACCCAATTCCAAGTAAGCCCATAGTATATCTCCAATCAAAAAGAAAACTTGTGCTAATGCTATAATGGCCCAGACCTTATAAGTATTATATCCATAGGATTTAAGAGTTCTAGTGACGAATACGAGGGCGATTATTACCAGACCATTAATAAAAACAGCAGAATAATCACCAAAAACCTTAATATTCTCTGGACTGTTGCTTAAGATTATCTGTAAAATCAAATAGGCGATTAAGGTTAATGTAGATAATATAATGCCCGTTTTAAATGATATAATGGGTTTTTTTACAGGTAGTTGCAAATTTATTCACCTAAAATTATAAACTTTACCATCATTTTTCATGTTCTCAAATTAAAAAAGGAAGAAAAAGTTTTTAAAGTTTTTAAAAGTCCTTTCTGGAATATGGTGACAAATCAACTTAGTTAATACTAATCGTATTATTGTTCTTGGGCTGTTTGTTCTTTAAGGAACATATTTTATCCATTTAAACGTCCCTATATTTTCATTAATTGTTAGTCATGAGCAATATAACTAATTGTAAGCAATCATTTATAATATTTATTGATATTTAAATCTTCATAAATCAATTAAAAAATTAGATTTATCGGACTAAAAAACGACTTTTGATCCAATAAAGGTGTATGGTGTCTTATAACGAAGTAAAATCAAATTTTAATTAAATAATTTAAATTTTAAATTAAATAATTAACTTTATTATTAAACTTACAGATTCTCCAGACACTCATCAATTAAAATCTTAGCATCTTCATTGTGGGGGTTAATGGCCAGCGCTTTCCTGAATGTGTCCACTGCGTCCTGAAAAAGAGATAACTCCATGTAATTTACCCCTAAATTACTTAAAAACACGTCATTATCTTTTTCTAATTTAATGGCTTCCTTGTAACAGTTTATTGCCTCTTCAAAACGACCTAACTCCAAAAGAGCATTGCCCTTACGGTTCCAAGTTGATGCATCTGGTACTTCGTCCAGACAAAGTTCTAAGGCACGATCATAAGACTCTATGGCTTCTTCGGTTCGGTCCATTTGGGATAAAGCGTTTCCACGGGCGTTCCAGGCTTCGGGGTCATGGGGGTCCAGTTCCAATATGCGGTCATAGTGGACCAGTGCTTCATCCAGGCGTCCCAGCATTTCCAGTATGAAACCTCGCCAGTAAAGGACCAACAAGTTTTCTGGATTAATTTCAAATGCCTTATTATTGGATTCAAGAGCTTCATCAGGTCTATTGGAGTTTAAAAGTGCTATGGCTTTGTTGTTCCAGATATATTCGTTTTCAGGATCTAGTTGTAAGGCTTGGTCATATGCATTAACTGCTTCCTGAAAAAGCCCCAGGCGAGATAAATTGTCTCCCTTACGATTTAAAAGGTAAACGTCCTGTGGATCAAAACGTAAAGCAGCGGTGTAACACATTACTGAGTCATGATATTTTCCCATATCAAATAATATGTCTGCTCTTTTGGTTATCATGGCTTTTTCATCTATTTTCCGCCCTTCCCACTCGTCCCGTGGCAGGCGACGGAATCTGATGACCTGAAAGAGGGATTCAGATTGAGTGTGATCAGGATATAATTTGCGAAAATCTGCTTCCAATTCTGCAGAATTTTCAAATCCTTCTTCTCTGGCCAAGTCATCGTTTTGAAGAAGTTCACTGAATTTAACAACCTCCACTCCAGTGACTTCTGCCTCAAAAAGTTTCTTACGCTCCTTGGATACTAAATTCCAGTAGCAGTGCAGCCGATCTCCCACATCCAGGGGTTTTTTCCACAGTTTACGAATAGTTGTGGTTTTATCTCCAGTAAGAAGTTCCAAGTGACGACTACCAAAAAGCAGAATTGGTATTAGAATTCCTCCTTTTTTGGAAAAGTATAAAACATTTTACACATTTTCAAATCAGTTCCTCTCCAAATTCAGCAGTTTTGATCTTAACCTCACCCAACAGAGGTTTAACAGTCTGTGCAATCTCATAAAGTTCATCACGAGATGGGTTTGGGGTTTTATGAAGTTTTTCATCTAAAACTATTCTATTTCTAAATTGTTGGATGGTGTAAAGGTCACAACTGATGTTTTGGGCTATATTTATAATATCATCAGGTTTTAAAAGGCCGGGAACGTATGTAGTACGACATTCCAAGAAAGAAGTAGATTCTGCACATATTTTCATGCTAAGTTCCACTTTATGGCCAATATCTGATCCTATAACCGATAGGTAATCTTCGAAAGGAGCCTTGATATCTAGAGCCACGTAATCCAAGAGTTCCGTTATTTTGGATAGTTTTCCTGGAAAACAACCGTTAGTGTCCAGTTTAGTTAGTAATCCCTGGCTTTTGGCAAACTTTAAAAGATCTTCAACATCTTCGCACTGCATCAGGGGTTCTCCCCCGGTGATGACCAGAGCGTCCAAAAAATCCCTGGTTTTCTTGATATCGGCCTTGATTTTATCCAGTGAGACTTCTTCGCCACCGGTTATGATCTCGGGGTTGTGACAGTAAGGACATCTTAATAGACAGCCTCCAGTGAATACCACCAGGGAAACCTTTCCAGGATACTCCAGGGAAGACATTATGGTTCCACCAATTAGCATCTTATCACAAACCGTTGTATCATTATTGGGTAATTTCTTTTAATATTTCCAGAAACCGTTCATCCTCTTCTAAGGTCCCCACACTCACCCTGATCCAGTAATCATCCAGGCCCTTAAATGAACTGCAGTTTCTAACAATAACTCCTCTTTTCATGAGTTCTTCAGTAACCTGAGCAGCGTCCATTCCTGTTTCTCTAATATCCATTAACAAATAATTGGCATAGGACTTAAAAACCCTAAGTTGTGAGAAATTTTTAAGGCCGTGATATAGTAATTCTCGGCTATCCACTGATAATTCACGTGATTTTTCAATGTATTCGCTGTCCTGGAGGGTTTCCAGAGCAGCTACGTAGGATAATTTAGTGAGGCTGAAAACTGGTTTTACCCGATGCATATATTCTATTATCTCTGGGCTTGATAAACCGTAACCGATCCTCATACCTGCCAGTCCCAGAACCTTAGAGAAGGTGCGCAGAATGAAAATATTGTCATAATCTTCCAGAAGATCCACATTTTCTACTCCAGAAAACTCGAAATAGGCCTCATCCACTACCACCAGAGCGTCAGTACTTTCTAAAATCTTTTTTATATCCTCTTTAGAAATAAGGCCCCCAGTAGGATTGTTGGGTGTGCACAGGAAAATTATTTTAGTTCGGGAGGTCATTGCTTCTAAAACGGATTCTGTATCCAACTGGTTTTTTTCAACGTTCCAGCGGGCGTACACTGGGATTGCGCCTTGAATAGTCAAGGTGAACTCGTAGTACATATAAGAAGGTAGGGGGACAATGAATTCGTCTCCAGGTTCCATGAAGGTTTTACCAAGGACATCCAGAATTTCATCTGCACCATCACCCCCCACAATAACCTGTTCTGGTTTAACTTGGGAATAAAGGGATATTTGGTGGATCAATTCACTTAAATCGGACTCAGGATAGCGATGCATGTTTTTTGCACTTTCTTGGACTGCTTTAATAGCTTTAGGAGATGGTCCCAGGGGATTTTCGTTAGATCCTAACTTTATTATCTCTTTTGGATTTAAACCATACTTGGTAGCTATTTCATAAATTGATCTTCCGGGCACGTAGGGATCCAGTTCCTCTACTGTCTTTTTTACATTCATAATCATTCCTCTTGAATACAGGATAATTCAGCGTAACGCAGCGCATTTTGTCGGATATTTTCTATTTTGTCATTGTCAAGTTTTCCAACAATTCTGGCAGGCAGGCCCAGTATAAGGCTTCTGGGTGGGAATTCTTTACCCTCAGTAACCACGGCTCCTGCCCCTATAATGCTATTTTTACCAATTTTACTCCCATTTAAGATAGTGGCGTTCATGCCGATAAGGCAGTTATCTTCCACCTGACATCCGTGCAGGACTGCAGCATGGCCTACTGATACGTAGTCTCCTAAAGTAAGAGGATATCCATGTGAAGAGTGAACAACGCAATTATCCTGGATATTAGAATATTTTCCAATGGTTATGGGCTCTATATCTCCTCTTACAACAGCATTATACCATAGAGATGATTTTTCGCCTATTTCAACCCGACCCACCATATGAACGCCGGGCATTATTTTCACGGTATGATGAATGGTTTTCATTTTAAAATTAAACTAATTTTCTAACCTACGATCAACTATATCATGTTCCTGAATAGGTATAACCAGCATGTGGGATGGCACATCTCGATAAATTATGGCTCCAGATCCTACTCGGGCTCCCTCTCCCACCATAACTCCAGGGTTGAAGCTGGAGTTTATGCCTGTTTTTACATCATCTGCAAATATAACTCCCAATTTACGCCGACCGGTATTGATCCTCTCTGTTTTGATGGTTAATTTGACTTCACCGTCGTCAAAACGGAGGTTGGCAATATTAGTACCAGCAGCCAGATTGCAACTTGCCCCTATAACAGAATCTCCCACATAAGTTAAGTGATTAACATTGGTATCTTCCATTATTATGGAATTTTTTATTTCCACTCCATTGCCTACACTTACTCGGTCTCCAATGGAAGTATATTTCCTGATAAAAGAATTGGGGCCAATATCCGCATCTTCTCCAATAACAACAGGTCCCATAATGTAAGAACCAGAACGAACTATACTGCCTTTTCCAAGAACCAGGGGCCCGTGGACTGTGGCACCTTCCTCAATTTCACCTTCAATCTTGGATTCTAAGTTGTCTAAGAAGTGTTCATTAACTTCCAGAAGTTCCCAGGGACGACCAATATCGATCCATCGGTCCTGGAAAGTGAGGCCTAAAACCGTCTTATCTCTTTGAATTTGTATTTTAATTGAATCAGTTATTTCATACTCTCCTCGGGGTGATTTGGGGGTTATTTTTATCGTTTCAAATATTTCTGGGGTGAAAAGATATATTCCTGCGTTTATAAGGTTGCTAGGGGCTTTATCAACAGCAGGCTTTTCTATTATGTCCATTATACGATCATTTTGAAGTTCTACCACTCCGAAAGACGATGGATCTTCCACTTCTGTAAGGGTAAGGATAGTATCGCAGCCAGTCCGCTGGTACTTATCAATTAAGCTCTTAATTACCTGAGATTGAACTAATATGTCACCATTCAAAATAATAACTTCATCTTCACCATTAGAACCGGCTGTTCCAATGGCATGAGCAGTTCCGAGTCGTTTTTCCTGCGTAACATAATCTATTTGCACTCCCAGCTTGCTCCCGTCCTGGAAATGTTCTTTCACCACTTCCTGGTAGTAACCTACCACCAGTATAATATCCACGATTCCTGCATCCCGCAGAGCCTCTACATTGTATTGTAGGAGTGGTTTACCTCCTACTGGCAGCATAGTCTTGGGCCGGGTGAGGGTTAAAGGACGCATACGGGTTCCTTCTCCGGCTGTTAATATAATTCCCCTCATTTTCTCACTCCTTTAAACTTTCAATGGTTTCACTGAGAAGTTTTTCTGATTTCTTAAGAATATTATCTGCACGGTTCTGACTTTTACCTTCTAGGGTGATCCGAATGTAAGATTCAGTTCCTGATGGACGCACCAACACCCAACTATCATCAGATAGAGTTAACCTAACTCCGTCTATGGAGTTCAAATCCATGACATCAGAAAAGAGATAGGGTAAACTTTTTTCCATCTCTTCCATTACTCTTTGTTTGTATTCATCAGCACAGTCCAACTTCACTCGAAGAGTGGGGTAGGTGGGCTGTTCATCTAAAAGTTGGGATAATGGTCCTTTTTTCTGCACCATTTCTATGACTCGTAATCCTGATAATATACCATCAGGACACATACAAAAGTTGGGATGGATCCAGGTTCCGGAGGGTTCACCTCCAAAAGAGGCTTCTATTTCACTTAACTTCTCTGCTACGTGCACGTCTCCCACTTTGGTTCTTACTACTTTTCCACCCACATCTTTCAGGCAACGATCAATTGCTGCTGAGGCATCTACTGTGGTAACCACCGTACCTCCAATTTGAGCACTTACCAGGGCTAGCAATTTGTCAAAATCAGCCATACGTCCCTGATCGTCTACAGCTACCATACGATCTGCATCACCGTCATGTGCGATCCCCAGATCAGCTCCAGTAGCCTTAACTACTTTCATAAGTTCTCCCAGATTAGATTCTGACGGTTCAGGATTTCTCCCCGGGAAAAAACCGTCGGGTTGGGAATTTAGAGTAACTAATTGACATCCTGCACGGCGCAGTATCAGAGGAGACAGATGAGAAGCGGCCCCATTAGCACAGTCCACCACTATCTTCAGACCCGGTTTTATATTCACTTTGGCCAGGACGCCCTCCATATAGGTAGGGATGAAGCTTTTAATATCCTCCACTTCACCTAATGAGTCCCAAGAAACCCTTTCAAAGGATTCTTGATGCACTATCTTTTCAATAGCCCGTTCCTGCTCTTGCCGATAGGCCATTCCGTCTGGATTCCAAAGTTTAATCCCATTAAATTGGGATGGATTGTGGGATGCAGTGATCATTACTCCTGCATGGGCTCCTAATTGTTGGGCGGCATAGCCCACCACAGGGGTAGGTACCATTCCTAAATCCAGCACGTCACATCCACACTGTATGATTCCGGCTTTGACGGCCAGAGCCATCATGGGACTGGAAGTACGAGGGTCATGACCTATCACTATTTTTTTACCACTGCCCGTAAAGGTGGCCACGGCTAGACCCACTTTAAGAGCCAGTTCCAGGGTTATTTTATCGCCCATCTTACCCCTGATGCCGGAGGTTCCGAAGAGTTGAGGAATCTCTTCTGTCATGTTTCTATGCTCCAAATTTGGTTGATCGGTTGGTTAAGTCCATTATGATATTCATAACATCACTGCCTCTGATGCGGCACAACCCGCCCTTGGCAGCACTTCTTTCGCTGAAGTTATTCACATCGTCCACACGTACTTCTGGCCCTTTGATGACCAGTGGCACCGGATCCCCGGTGTGATCCATAATAGCGACTGGAGTGGAGTGATCAGCAGTTAAAATGAACACCGTATTTTTTATGTCCATAACTTTACCAACAACACTATCCACACGCCTTATAAAGTCTACCTTCTCTTCCAGGTTGCCATCGTGCCCTGCTTCATCAGCACCATCAATGTTAATTAAAAGAAAATCGTAATCTTGAGCTGCAGTTGAAACAATGCTTTCTGCTATGCTGTCTAGGTCAGTGTCCACGCCACCAGTGGCACCTTCTACATCAATAAGGTCCATACCGGTTATGTTACCTATGCCTTTTATAAGTCCAGTTTCTGCTATACATGCTGCTTTAAGGCCGTATTTATCCTGGAATGACTGCACGTTGGGCACAGCACCAGCACCCCGGGGTAAAATAATATTGGCAGGATTTTCACCATTTTTGATCCTCTCAATATTTACTGGATGGTCTTTTAAAATTTCATAAGACTTTTGTATGAGTTCGTTAAGTATTCGTGCTGTTTTTTCAGCGTCTTGTAAACCATCAATTGGTTTTACTACTTTGGGTGGGTTTCCTTCATGTTTGGGGTCGGCATCAGAAACTTGGTCTGATAATCCATCACCCCTAAGCACCAGCACGGCCCGGTGTCCAGTGGATTCCTTGAAAATAACTTCCACACCATATTCCAAGTCTAAACCGTTAATAGATTCTGAAATTTCTTTAGTACCGTCTCTTATCCTCCCTGCTCGTCGATCAGTAATGATACCGTCGTGGTTAGCGGTGGAGAAGTTGCAGCGAAAGGCAATATCCCCGGGTTTGACTTCCACCCCTACGCCTGCTGCTTCAAATGGCCCACGACCAGTGTAGACTTGGTAGGGATCGTAACCTAAAATAGAAAGGTGAGAAGTGTCACTACCTGCCCTGATACCAGGTTTAATGGGGTCCATTATCCCGTTTATGCCCATTTTGGCCATACGATCCATGTTTGGAGTTTCTGCTACTTCCATAGGAGTTTTACCTTCTAACTCCACCAGGGGCCGGTCGGCCATCCCGTCTATAATCATTACAATTGCCTTCATAAAATCACCAAACCCATCAAGTTTCCTAAAAGGGCTCCAGCCACAGTAGCCAGAAGATTAACGTGTTCGTTAGTCAAATAGTCCCTGGACTCCAGCACAGCTCCCAGGACGCTGTCGAAGAAGCATCCAAAGGTACCGGCAATAATTGCAATGACCAGGGCCCGGTAAAGGTTGTGGTCTGGAATAATTCCCAAAAGATAAGCGCAAAATCCAATAATTGCTGCCCCTAATATTCCGGCAGCAGTTCCCAGTACTGAAATTCCCCCATCAGTTCCAGGAGCCACCTTTTTAAGGGTAGTTATGAGACGGGGGGTTTGTAAAACTCCCACCTCACTGGCCATGGTGTCAGCCGAGGCCGCGGCGATGCTACCGATGAAACCAGCATAGTTTCCAAAGGCGGCCATGACAAAGGGCACGATACCATTTGAAACCACGTTTTTAACGGTTCTGGTACCCTCGTATACTCCAATTTCTTTTTTATAATCGTGTTTGTACCTGGTGAATAAGAGTCCCAGGATAAGGAAGACAAAGATTAAAAGCAGCCAGTTAAAACCGGCAGTGAAGATGATAATCACTCCCATAATGACCATGAACACTGAACCCGCAAGGTCCAGGGCCTTACGGGCATAGATGATAAGCCCGATGGCCACCAGGAGGATCACATATTCCAGGTTAATCATGTCTTATCCAATTATTTTTCTTCAATAACACGGGTTTTGACAGTTTCCACCCTCTTAAGGGGATAAATCTTTTTAGTTTCGTGGTAAACGTAGGATGCCAGCTTACCAGTGATGATATCTTCCACCAGTTCCTGTTGAGTTTTATTAGCGGCAACTTCTGTAACCAGTTTTTCCATGGTTTCCCGGATGTACCGTTGCTGGGATGATTTGGCCCGTTTAATAGTAATGGCCAGCATGTGTACTTTTAATTTTTGGCCGTCTTTAGTTTCTAATTTCATTATGGCATCAATCCGACTGGTTCCCCTGCGGATCATACTGCGCACGTAGTCTGTGGTTACCTGGTGGCCCATAAATTTAGTGTGAGCTGTATCCCCAGCCACGTCAGAAACCTGGAACCTGAGTTTAACGTACTGTTTGCTGAAATCTCCAGTTAGTTCCCTCATGGTAGCTTCCACTTTCCTTCTCAGGAGCATATCAGGGTCACGGGCAGGAGTAGTGCCTATTTCAGATTCCCCAAATTCTTTAGGAGTAGTTATCTTGTACCATTGTTTATCTTTCCATGTATCGCGTACTCTTCTTCTTCTTGCTTTAGCCATGATAAATCACCTTTTTAAATGGTATTAGTAATTTGGATAAAAAGAACATTTTAAGGAAGTTTCTCTTCCTACTTCTAGAAATCCTCTAATCATACCTCTCATTTTATGCTTTATAAATCTATTGAAACCCCGGTTTAGGCCGAGTTACGATTAAAATGGGAGATAAAAAAGTAAAACCTCCAACATACTTTCACTTGTGTTTGAATTTAAAATATAAGGTCTACAGGAACCTTTTATTATACTAAAAACAATAGAGAACCCGCCCAGGTATTAAGCTAAGATTGGTTGATTATACTATTTAAAATGTGTGGTGGATAAATGGTTACTTGTTAATTAATGATATGACTATAATTTTTAAAGAGGCTTTAAAAGTACCATTTATAACTTCTTCATAAACTCCATGTGTTTAATGTAGCTTTTAACCACTTCCTCCACAGTCCCTTCTTCTTCCACCAGTTTTAGTCCGGCCTGTTTGATGCCGTACTTAGCGTTCATACCTGCCTGGGCCACGATAATAACTTCACAATCTTCTAAGATGCTTAAACCCTTATTCCACTGGTGTTTTTCTCCGGGAGTAACGTTGGTTTCTCGGTATTCTACGTACTCCGGTTCACCTTCCTCCCACCGGTAGATGGCAAAGCCCTGGGCCCGACCAAAGTGATCGGCATTTATTTTATCGCTGGTAGCAACTGCAATCTGCATGTAATATCTCCTTTAACTTTTCACACAGACGAAAACTGGTCTTTCGTCTTGTTCGGGATCCCAGGGCTGGTCCTGGTATCCCTGGTAAATGTAACATTCCATTTCTAACTTTTCCAGGATGTTTATCACTTTTTTGGTATGGAAAACTCCGATCCGGTGTTGGTCAACTTCAAAATCCATTATTCCATCTTTTTTAATTAAGAATACGAAGTTGGCGTTGAAAATTCCATTTTGAAGTCTACTCTGAGATATCCTGGCCAGCTGCAGATCTCCTTCTACTGCAGCATCCACCAACATGCGTCCTTCATCCCAGTTTTCCAGACAGAATCCTAAATCGAAAAATAACACTCCTCCTGGTTTTAAAACCTTTCGAAAACTTTCGAACGTTTTTTTAAGCTCGGATAGAGTGATGTTGTAGTTAATGGCTGAGAACAGGCAGACCACCACGTCAAATTCCTCTTCAAAATCCAAAGTTCGCATATCTCCCTGGATGAATTCCACGTCTGGAACTTTTTTTCGGGCTATTTCCAGCATTTCGGAGTTAATGTCCACACCCACTACTTGAAATGAATCTTTTAAATATTGAATGTGCCCCCCGGTGCCGCAGGCTACGTCTAAAAGATCTATACCTTCTGATAATTTGTGTTGGGGTACTATCTCTTTTATGAATTCTGACTCTCCAGAGTAATCCATCCAATCGTAAATAATGTCGTAATAACCGGCAAATTTTCTATAAAGTTCCTGTTCTCCCATGGTTATTCCCTTTTTAATTTATTCTTTTATTTTATTTATCAACTTACCCACATTTTCAGCGAAGCGGCGGGCTGTTCTGATTCCTTCTTCATCGTCACCTGCTTCTCCAGGACCATGGGCTACTACCATATTCCAGTAAGTGCTTCCCGGCACGATCATGTCGTTTATAAAGTAGAACATTAAAAGTTCCTGGATGGTGGCTGTGTGCCCTCCTCTACGGGCTACGGCTATGGGTCCGCCTACTTTCCATGAGAGATACTTGTCAGTGACCATACTGACCATTCCCATTCGTTGTAATGCAGCCATTAGGTCTCCACGTGCAGTTCCAAAGTATACTGGGCTTCCAACGATGAATCCGTCTGCTTCCCTGACCTTTTCAATGATGTCGTTTAGTCCATCGTCCAGTTTGCACTTTTTGATCTTAGCACACTTTAAACAGGCGTGGCAGGAATCGATTTTCTGTTTGCGAAGTGATATTATTTCGACTTCCAGGCCTTCACCTTCCAGTACCTGGGCACATTCTTCTAAAACTTCCATGGTATTGCTTTTTTTACGGGGACTGGCACATATCATTACAACCTTACTCATAAAAGGTTCCTCCCTAAGGGCATGTTTATTCGTAATTATCGGTCCAATTTTTAATTTAAATTTTATAGACTATATTTTGCAGGTACTAATAAAAGAAACTTTATAAATCGGTTTACTTCCAAGTCTATGGTGAAACCCTCCTAACGATACCAACAAAACTAAATTGTGTATGAATAGTTAAACCGGATGTGTCATGATAATGTTAAAAGAGCCGTTAAATAGCCAAGAATTTGCAAATGAAAATGTGGGTTATCATATGTCTTAAAAAAATAGGATTTGCAAAGAATAATTATGAATACTGTTAAAAGTCCAATTAATAGGTAAATGAATAGCTATTGTTGTATTGGGGTGGAAATAAAATATAAACTGATATTAATCATATGAATGATCATACAAAAGTAAACTATATAATTAAGTTTTGTAATAATTTTTGTTTTTATATACTCCATCTATAAGTGCATAAATTCCTATTAAAATAAATACGTATGAGATAGCTTCATTATATAAAAACACGTTTAATAGGCCGAAGAATGTAAGAATACATCCAATAGCAATAGGTATTAAGTTTTCTTTCATTATATCACTCAGATCTATAAATTCTATTTATTTTAAGGATAGTTCCTCCAGGTTTTTGATAAATGAATTCTCCTACTACTTTTTTGGATTTTTTAGTTATTCCTGTATAGCGGATACCATGATCAGTTAAGTGATCCATGCAGATTCCAATCATCAGGGCTATGCGATTTCTTAATCTTAAAAAATGTGCTTAGAAGAAGGAATGGGCAAAAGATACAACACCATACTGTGCACACGTACTTTTTCTTTCAATTACATTCCCGTCTTTTATAAGATCTACGACTAAAGTATCGTTTCCGTCATCATCCTTTTGGAAAACAGCTGAAACTACATTTGGACGTCCACTAACACTAAATGTTTTAGATTCAGTGCCTTGAACAGATTGTTCTTTGGATTCATCCCCATAATTACCTGTCCAGGAACAGGGAGATGTAACACTTATTTGTATGCCCCTATGGCTTGAACTACTTCTTGAAGGAGTGTTTGTAGGAGCAATAGTAGGATTTTTGGCAGGTCTAAAATTTGAAATATTCTTTTTATCTGGAGGAGTGATAATATCCATGCCAATAATGATAATTAGTCCCATGAAACATAAACTGACAATTCCTATCATGGATTTAACACTGGAGATCTGCTTTTTCCACCAATCCAAAGATTTCTGAGAATTTTTTAATTTCAGATCTTGTTTAATCGAGAAAGACTTTTCATTCATAGGTATTCCTCCATTGTCAGTAGACAACAACATTATCCATAGTAGACAATTATTCTTAGTTATCACAACTATTTAAACTTTCATGTGAATTAGCAACTATGTGATCTACATTGATCTTGCAGGGTCTGTTTTTTCTCTAAGATTTAGACATTCAAAGATATTACTTTACTTTCTCTTAATGCTTTAAATCCACTATTTACAGATGTTTTGGGTTGAAACTTGGATGCAACTTGTGAATAATTCTTTTACTACCAAAAACAGAATCCCCTGAAACCACGCCATACAATTGAGCCAAAAAATTACACAATTAGTAAAGTTTATATGACATTATGTAAAGTATTATTTACATGAAGTGAATAAAAGATGTAAGGTGAGATTATGAATACCACATCTGGAATCATTATGAAAATACTTTCAATTTTTGAGTCAGGCCTGTTTATAAAGATACTTTCCGTTTTTATATCTGCTTTGTGGATTGCCGGATTGATATTAGGAAATATCTTCATTATTTTACTGGCAATTATTCTTTTAATTTCATTAGGTGCGGTTTTATACATCCATAAAGATAATTTAAAAGAAATTTTCCAGGGAAATAGTGATGTAATCATAGAGGACGAAAGAACCCAGCTTATTAATGAAAAATCAGCTACCATGACTTTAGGAATCTTTTTAGCAGTCATAATTTGGATAGCTATTATTATCACAGCTTTAAGAGGCATTTATCCTCAGTACCTGCTTGTAGCATACACTCTCTTTGCTGTAGGAATTTTTTGTTTTGTGTTATACTTCGGATCCAGGGCATACTACTGCAGGAAATATTAGGAGGATGAATGAATTCTAAAACATATCTGATTCTAATTATGTGGGCTCAAAGCGGTTTTTACGAATATCACAGTAAAAAACTTGGTAATGACCATGAAAAACAAACTTAAGGTTTTGAGAGCTATGAATGACCTTACTCAAGAGGATCTGGCCCGAAAACTGGGAGTAACCCGACAGACAATTATTGCCATTGAAAAAAACAAATATGACCCCTCACTGAGCTTGGCATTTAAGATAGCCGCGTTTTTCCAGGTTAAAATAGAGGAGATATTCATACCTTTTGAAGATTAGAATAATAAATCAAATGTAGGAAACACGCATAATGCAGTTATTCACCACACATAGAGGTCGTAATGACTTCATAAAACTGATCTTGAAAATAATCATTGCTCTGGCGCTGATACAAATATTAAGAGCTGCTATAATGGGTGGGTTATGGTATATAATTCATCCAGGTAATAATATTGCTTTATTTCAGATTATAAATGGTTTGAGTTTCTTATTAGTAGGTTTAATACTTTTATTATACTTTAAACCGTCTTTAAAAGAATTAGGACTTAACTGGAATGATATAAAATTTCGGACCCGGATAATGTATGTTGCAGGGATAACATTGTTGATATTTATGGTTATCACCCCTTTCACTTTTAGCTGGGAGTTAAACATCCTTATAACAGGGCTATTATTTGGAATTATAAGTCCTGCCTTTGAGGAATTCCTCTTCCGAGGCTACATTTGGGGCAAAATTGAAGATTTTCCTGAAATGGCTAATCGAGGAGTTTTAATCTGGATAATAGTTACCTTGCTCTTCAGCATCTGGCATTTGGGGTATATTGATGTATTCCTAATCCATCCTATGAAAATAGATAACCTGCCACTACTTATGGCATCTAAACTGATGATAGGCTTGATACTGGGGCTGATAGTGGGATTTGTCCGTCTTAAAACTCAGAAGACCTATGGATCCTTTATCCTACATGGTCTGTGGAATGTTATGGCTCCTTGATGAAAAATAAGCACTAAGAAAAAGCAATCATAAAGTTTTTTCAGGGTAGGGGTCAGTGGTGCAGCCTTTTTTCAGGTTTTTGGACTCTCCGAGCTCAACTCCCATTTTTTCCAGTACCATTCTACTGTCCACCTTGGTGTTTATGCACCCGTCCCTTAATAATGGAACACCTTGACAGTGAAAGTCGGAAAGATTGGTCATAGCCAGATTAAGGTCCTGGTAGCAGGCCACTCCTAAAACTGCCTTGAATTTGTGTTTTTCTACGATCTTTTTTAGGAAAGTCGAACCGGGGATTATGAACACCTGGTAACCCATGGCTTCTCCTTTTTCTTTAATAACTCCAATAACACAGCGGTTACAGTCTTTGCACACCAAACCGGAGGATTCAAGGGTAGCTTCACATTCAGGGTTTCGTAGGCAGTGAGGTAAAACTAATATTTTGTCCTGGGGCTTTATCCGATTGAATATCTTCTCGTTAACCTTGTTACGAACTTCCACTCCGATCTGATCTACGATCTTAGCATCTACACCTACATTCTCTGAGAACTTCTTAAATAGCCCATAAAATACGTCTATGGTGAAAAGGAGTAGTCTGGGAAATATTAGGCGATCTTCTTTAATTAAAAGACGACCCAGAATCAGGGTTACCGATAGAAGGGCTAGGATCAGGATACCGGCAATGAACACGATCTGTCCAAAGATCTGATAAAATTCAGCAAAAGACATAGTGATCATCCTTTAGGTTATCATCGTATATTAACCTTACTTCAATAAAAAAAATTAAATTCGTAAGCAATTTAAAGCTTTTCTTTACCCCACTGAGGTAAATTTCCATGAATTTGGATTCCATGGGAAGTGGCTCTTATTTCCAGGCCAGAAAGCTCATCACAAGCACACAATATGTCTTGTTCTGGGTGGGTGCCGGGTTGTATCTTACAGTCCAGACGTATCAATTCACCACAGCTAACCACCAATGGCAATCTTAAAGATGTGGGGTGTTTGTCAGGTAAAACTACCAGTGGTGCTCCAACATCTCTTAAAAGGTAGATCATGGATTTAATTCCCTTTTCAATCTGTAATCCAGTGTTGAATGCAGAAACAGCAATTAAATCATCGGGACCCATGAAGATACTAATTTCTTCCAGATCAGGAGTTCCCATGAATATGCTACCTTTTTTACCAAATTTAGCAAAGCCCACCACGCCGGCACTTCCACGTAAGAATAAGACTTCGTCGGATGGTAAAGGCAGCTCTTTTAACATATTAAACTTATATTAAGTATTAATATTATACTTCTTCCACGTTGTCAGACTGGCAGGCTGGACAGACTACTTTTCTTCCAATGCCCTTAAACTCATTTTCACAATCCAAACACCGGTATTTTTTGGTTTTAAGCTTTTTCATTTTTATATCGGCCATGGGGCCGCCTACAGTACACATCTTATCACCATTGTTATGTATGTGATTAGCTGTTATTTATTGTTTTTTATGAAATTAAAGGGTTTTTATACATTGATGAGTAGTACCTATAATATTTATTTCATGGCTCCCATATTAACTACCACTTAAATATGTTTTTAAAAAACGGTGAGACTATTGAAAAACCTTATTTTTCCATTCTCGGCCATAGTTGGCCAGGAAAACGTTAAAAAATCCCTTGTATTAAACGCCATAAATCCCTCCATTGGAGGGGTGCTAATTAAAGGTGATAAAGGAACTGGAAAAACCACAGCAGTTCGTGCCCTGGCAGACCTTTTACCCCCAATAAAAGTAGTTAAGGGCTGTCCATTTAACTGTGATCCGGAAGATAATGACTCGCTTTGTGATTTTTGCAAATCAGAGGATCACGAAATCGAAGAAAAGAAGATGCGTGTCGTGGAACTTCCATTGGGAGCCACCGAAGACCGTGTTGTGGGTTCGATTAATCTTGAAAAAGCCCTTCGGGAAGGAACCAGGGCATTAGAGCCAGGTATACTGGCAGAAGCTAACCGTAACATTCTCTACGTAGACGAGATAAATCTTCTTGACGATAATTTAGTAGATGTATTATTAGATGCTGCAGCTTATGGTGTTAACATCGTAGAAAGAGAAGGAATCTCTTTGGCTCACCCTTCTAACTTTATTCTGGTAGGAACCATGAACCCTGCGGAGGGAGAACTAAGACCTCAACTATCGGATCGAATTGGTATGCACATATCAGTGCAGAGCCTCCTTGATCTAAAGGATCGGGTGCAGATCATGGCCCGTCGCGAAGAATTCGAACAGGACCCGGTTATGTTTAGAGATAAGTACCAGGAACAACAGGATCAGATGCTTTCGGGCATTATACATGCCAGGGACATTTTGGATAAGGTACAGGTGAACCGAGAGATGATGGAACTTATCGCCAGGATATCGCTAGAAATGGGGGTGGATGGTCATCGGGCGGATATTGCCATCTTAAAAACTGCCAAGACCATTGCTGCCTACCAAAACCAGGATGAAGTCAATTTCCAGCATGTAGAAGAGGCAGCTCTTTTAGTATTAGGGGAAAGGTTTCATAAGCAGTCCTGTGACCAGAACCAGATCAAAAAGAAGGTAGAACAGGCCCAGAACCAGATGCAGGAAGAAAAGAAAGAAGAAAAAACATCTAAGGGCCAGCAGGAAACTAAAAGCCAGGCTCAGAATCAACAAACTAACTTCTCTTCGGAAGAATCCCATGGAAAACAAAAGGGAATGCAACTTAAAAGTAATACGGAAGAGGATCAACCCGTGTCTAGTGAAGAAGAGGGGGTTGATATAAAAAAACTGCTGAAGATGAAGGGTAAAAAGAAAAAAAGGCTTTATGGGAGAAGTGTGGATTCTAAAACAGAGAAAGGGCGCTATATAAAAAGTAGTCTTCCCAAAAAGAATTCACGAGACGTGGCCATCGATGCCACCCTAAGAGCTGCTGCCCTTCATTCTAAAGGAATTATCGATGTTAAAACTGATGATATTCGGCAAAAAGTGCGCAAACATGGAGCTAAAGCATCCATCGCAGTAGTTGTAGATATCAGTGGTTCTATGGTTAGTGAAAATAAGGCAAACCGGGTTAAGGATATTTTAGACAGCATCATTCAGGACACTAACCGTCATCAGGATAAGATCAGCGTAATAGGATTTAAAGGCAAGAAAGCGGAGATCATAGTCCCCACTACAAAAAGGGCCTCTTCTTTCCAGGATGTTATTGACAAAATAACTGTGGGAGGGACCACTCCCCTGGCTTCCGGAATGAAAAAAGGCATGGAAATTCTAAAAAAAGAGAATAAAAGAGGAGAATTCATCCCGTTCATGGTAATACTTACTGATGGGATGCCTAATGTAGGAATAGACCGGGGGCCCATTCCTGACGCTTTGAAAATCGCCGAAGAACTTCAGAAAAATGAGATATTAACTATAGTAATTAATTTTGAACAAACCGCTCGTTATGGTCGGGACATGAATATGGAACTTGCTATGGCTTCGGGTGGGCGTTACTATGATGTCCAAGAACTTGAAAATCCTGGAAATGCAGTTGCTCAGATTTTAGAATTTGAAAGAGAAAATTCTGAGAGTTGATTATCAACTCATGAACTAAAATTATGTATTTTATGATGAAATATCATATTTATTCTAAAGATTAATATTATTCTATAAAATTTATTCTAAGGATGAAATATATTCTAAACGGGCTATGGAATGGGTTATAGCCTTAGCTAAGTCCTGACCATCATATTCTCCCTTGAAAAGATACTCCTGGGCACCGGAATTAAGAGTTTTAATAGCAATTTCTTCATCAAATAATGACGTAAATATTACGATGGGTAAATTAGGGGCGTGCTGGTGAACTTCTAGAAAAGTGTTGAGACCTTTACTATCTGGCAGGCCTAGATCCAGAAGTACTGCATCAAATGTGTCATTTTTTAAAAATTCGAGTCCATCCTTTAGTTTATAACACTGTATAATTGAAAAATCGAATTCAGGAACCCTTTTTAGCATGGCATCTATAGCTTCTACGTGTTGAGGATCATCTTCCACCAGAAGCACTTTTTTGGGCTTGTATTTCATAATTACCACCACTATATGAAATGTTAGTTAGTAATATAAACCTAATTAATGGGATACTAAGAGCAAATTTAATAAGTGGAAAATAATAATAACATTTTATATCCTATTCTTTTCCAATAGATTCGTCTGAGTAAATTTTATGAAAGTAACAGTATATCACGCTGAACAATGCGACCCTAAACGCTGTACAACCCGTCGCTTAGACAAACAGCGCAAAATAAGAATGGTCAACAACCTTAATCAACTTCCCAAAGGAGCTTTGGTACTGGACCCGTTCTCTACTCGGGCTGTTTCACCAGAAGACAAAGAAATGGTGGAAAAACATGGCATAGTTGGCTTGGACTGTTCGTGGAAAAGAATAGACAAATATTCACCCCTATTTCGGGGAAAAAAGAACCACCGTTCTCTTCCATTCTTGGTGGCAGCCAATCCCACTAACTATGGTAAGCCCTGCATACTTTCCACTGCCGAGGCTGTAGCCGCAACCTTTTATATAGTGGGACTGAAAAATAATGCTATCCAGATCATGTCCTCATTCAAGTGGGGACCTCATTTTCTAGAGCTCAATCGGGAGCTTTTAGAGGCCTATTCCCGGGCCGAATCAAGTCGGGAAGTTGTAAAGATTCAGAATGAATTCATAGGAGGCTAAATTATGGCTAGATTTGAAGAAGCAGAAAACAGGTTATTCAAGATCAAGATATGTCTTAAATGTAACGCTCGAAACCCCCCAACTGCCAAGACCTGCCGTAAGTGCGGTTATAAGGGATTGCGTTTTAAGGCTAAAGAACCAAGGGGATAGATAGATCTCCTTAATGGCCCTGAGGCCAATACTTATTTTTCTTGGCATCGATTTTAAGTGTGATACTCATGATGGTTGAAGAACATATCCAGGAACTACTAAAAAAGGGCAAAGTCCATCTGACTTTACTGGACCCAGAGGAACAAACCCCCTCCGAAGCCCTGAGAAAATCACAAGAAGCAGTAGCAGCAGGAAGCCATGGTATCATGTTGGGCGGTTCTATTACCAATGCCCATGATCTGGACGCCACTGCCAAAATTCTCCGGGAAAACTTGGAAGTTCCTATCATTCTCTTTCCAGGTAATACCAGTGGTGTGAGCTCCTATGCTCATGCAATTTTTTTCATGAGTGTGTTAAATTCCACCAACCCTTACTGGATTATCGGTGCCCAGGCTTTGGGAGCTCCTGTGGTCAAAAAGACAGGGATACAGACAATCCCTATGGGATATGTAATAGTTGAACCGGGAGGTACCGTAGGATGGGTGAGTGATGCTAAACCTATGCCCCGCAAAAAACCGGATATTGCAGTGGCTTATGCTATGGCTGCTGAATTTTTCGGGATGCGGTTCTTGTACTTGGAAGCCGGGTCCGGAGTAGACAAACATGTACCTGTCGAGATGATCGGTGCGGTTAAAAAGCACACAAATCTCACCCTGGTGGTTGGTGGAGGAATAAGGACTAAAGAAGATGCTAAAATAGTCGCTGCTGCAGGTGCAGACATAATTGTGACGGGTACTGTAGTGGAAGAGTCTTCTGATGTTAAAAATAGAATTAATGCCATTATAAATGGTATAAATTCTATATAACTGTTTTTTATTAATTTTTTTTTATTTGAAAATTAATTACTATTGTTATAGAAAATTTTATGGTTTCACTCACCCTAATCCTAATTAGGTGAAAATTATGTGTGAGGCAAATGGATACGAAACCATATCCCAAAAATTAAAAGATGAACTTGGACTTAAAAAATCTCCAGTAGCAATTAAATTCATTTTAAGAGAAAAAGACATTCCAGAAGGACTTCCAAAAATAGAGGATAATGTTCGGCACTGTGAGATGGTGCAGAAAGCCAGCCAGGGCGAAAGTTTTTACGCCACCGCCGAGGAACAGCTCTGCAAAGGTGGAGCAGCAGCTTTAGGACTAATGGAACCTCCAGAAAAGATCAAAACCGGTGAGTTTTATCAGGAACTGGGCCGGTTTTCAGGCATTGGATCAGCCCGTAAGACCATGGATGCCGTGCCGAAAATAGATAACATGATGTACGCTCTGGCTTATGCTCCTCTGGAGGGGGCTAAATTCGATCCTGATGTTATTGTGATAATAGCCAACCCAGCCCAGGCCATGAAACTCTCCCAGGCCTTAGTGTACACTATGGGTGGTAGATTCGAGGCTGACTTTGCAGGTATACAGTCCATCTGTGCGGATGCCGTAGCTGGACCATTCTTACGTAGGAGACCTAACATAACTCTGGGTTGTAGTGGATCCCGAAAATTCGCTGATATAAAAGAAAATGAAGTTATCGTGGGCTTAACTGGGGAGAACATTGGCTGTGTGGTCAATGCACTGGACAGTATGGCTTAAATTGAGAAATTTTATTTGAGAATCTTTATTAAGTGATTCTTAAAAAAAATTCTTTTGAAATAACGCTATTCTTTTTTTAGTTCCTTTTTTTTAGTTCTTCCTGAACATTCAAATAATCTTCATATCGGTTTATATTAATCAATTCAATTTCTTCTCGATGAGGAACTCCATAGAAGTTCACACCATCACTTTTCATCTTACGGAGGATAGGATTCAAGTTATCTTCATCTTGGGATAGATACTTCATCAGAAGTCCTCGGTGACAGACAAAGGGCATCCCTAATCCTTCTGCAGATTCTAACGTACCTATTCCCCGTCGGGCCAGGACAGAAATGGTGTTATCTGGTTCGGAAGATTGAAAAAGGGCATCAATCAAGTTTTCCAGGGTTAAAGTAGATACCGAGGGCTGATCTGCCGCTACACATAAACAGTAGTCGGTTATGGTATTTAAAACTCCGTTAAGGAGCGTTTGGGATAGTTCAACCTCCACATCTGAGTTGTACACTATCCTCAGCTTATTATCCTTAATTTTCTCAAGAGAGGGTAAAAGTTCCTCCTGGTAGTGGCCCAGAACCACCACACATTCTCCTACTCCTGCAGCTAAAACGTTTTTAACGGTTTTTTCTAGAACAGACTCTTCATCTAAATCCAGAAGGAGTTTGTGCCGGTAAGGTATTCCTCTACTTTCCAAATCCTCCCGCATCCTCTGATTCTTTCCGGCGGCAGTTACAATGGCAGAGACAGCTTCCAAAAGTATTCACTCCTTAAGGCAAGAATTGGATTACTTTGGCGTAGATACGCATGCTGGGTCCGCTCCCCTCGGTCCACATAACAATTTTAACTGGGAAATCACTGGTGTTGTTAACAGTTATACCGGTGGTTGGGTTGCTTTCCATGGCAACTGAGTAGAAACCTCCAGTCATGCCCAATGGTAGTGGGAACCCTGCCTGCATAACTGCGGCGCGCATGGCTCGTCCTGGAGGGCAAGCACCATGGGTGACATATCCTCCTCCACCATTACCTGTGGCGTTTTTATCGTAAACTCCATAGAATGTTATGCCTTCTTGTCCGTGAGATGCAGTGTGGGGGGGTAGTATAGTACCATTCCAGCCAATAGCAAACTGTTTACCATTCAAAGCACGGGTGTTATCGTCA
>Ga0187786_10000126_pt1 | contig 24780 bp, 27 predicted proteins | sample 0815_BV2_10_20_M_FD_132449 | JGI IMG/M metagenome (GOLD analysis project Ga0187786, IMG submission 132449) | Tropical peat soil microbial communities from peatlands in Department of Meta, Colombia - 0815_BV2_10_20_MG | ecosystem: Environmental > Terrestrial > Soil > Wetlands > Peat | place...
GTAGTAAATAATTTATGTATAAAAGGAGAATGTGATTTAGATGAGACCTCCTTGTGAAATTGTAGTGTGGTACGTTATCCCCACCATACGCTCAGAACTGGCTAAAGAACTCCTTAGTCTGGGAATGAAACAAAAAGAGATATCTAAAATATTAGATATCACCCAACCCGCAGTTTCTCAGTACATAAGTGATAAAAGAGGTCACGGTATCAAGTTCAATGAAAATACCATGGAATTAATCAAAGATTTGGCCAGAGGTCTGGCTGATGGTACTCTTACCCAGAGGGATTTAATTCCCCGGACTTGCGATATATGTCGAAAGGTCAAGACTGAAGAAATACTCTGTCAGTTGCACAAAGAAAAAGACAACCTCCCCGCAGACTGTCAGGCCTGTATGGGATCACAGTGCGATTATTAATTTTCAACAGTGTTTTTTTAAATGCTAATTTTTATTTACCTACCCTATTTAACGAAATAAAAAATTAAATTCATGTAGTAGATTGATCTAACTTATTTATAGAAATCATGTGCGGTATTGCTGGATTATTTGGAGATGTAACTGGTTTCAAGCTAATTGATATGCTAAAAGAACTAGAACATCGTGGACCAGACGGTTCTGGAACCTATGTAGACGGCCAAGTATCATTTGGGACAGTGCAGGAGATCAACCCCATTGATGGTAGTGTTGCCCTGGGACAAAACCTCCTCTCCATTGTGGGTTCTGAAGTCCAACAACCCATATTTGATGAGAAAAGGGTTTTAGTCTCCAATGGTGAGATATACAACTATCAAGACATAAAAAATAAATTAAATTACAATTTTAAGACGGATTCTGATTGTGAAGTAATACTGGCCCTTTTAAATGAATATAAAGGTAGTTTAATCCATACTATACCTCAAGTTATTAGCCAGTTAGATGGGGATTATGCATTTGTAGTCTACGATGGTACAGATTGGGCTGCCGTGAGGGATCCGGTAGGAGTTAAACCCCTATTTTTTGGTAAAGACCCCAATAATGACCTTTTTGGAGTGGCGTCCGAAAGGAAAGCGCTGTGGAGAGTAGGGATTCAAGATGTGGAAAGTTTAAACCCGAACCTCATGCTTTATAACCAGGAACTACATCGGCTGCCCAACCAAATATTAAGGCCAGCCACGCAAACTGAAAGCTATGAAGAAAATTTACCAGATTATTCTGGTATGAAATCCCAATTAAAAAACCTATTGGTAAAATCCGTGGCAAAAAGAATCTCCGATCTTGATAAAGTAGGCATAATATTTTCAGGGGGTGTCGACAGCACTATCCTAACTCAAATCTGCCTTAATCTGGGTGTTAAGCCCGAACTTTACACTGTTGGCAAAGAAGGTTCGGCTGATCTGGAATTTTCTCTTAAAGCTGCACAAGCCCTGGACACACCTATTTACACCCATACTGTAACTGTAGAAGAGGTAAAAAGGTGCACTCCTCTGGTTTTAGAGGCAATAGAAGAGTGGAATATAATGAAGCTGGGTGTAGGTATGACTGCTTACATGGCATCAGAAGTAGCCTCCCAAAATGGCCTTAGAGTTGTTTTATCTGGACAAGGTGCAGATGAACTATTTGGAGGTTATCACCGGTATTTGAAGATGTTTGAAGAAAAGGGAACAGATCTTCAAAGTGATCTGTGGAATGACATCCAGGAAATTTATCAGGTGAACCTGGAACGGGACGATGCAGTGACTATGGCCCACAGCGTAGAATTACGGGTCCCTTATCTGGACCTTCAAGTTATAAATATGGCCATGGATATACCTATTTCATACAAGATTAGTAACGTGAATGACCAGTTGCGAAAGTGCATCCTGCGGGATGTGGCACGAGAACTGAATGTTCCTGAGTTCATTGTTAACAGGCCCAAGAAAGCTGCACAATACGGATCCGGCATCCATCAACTACTGGTAAAGAAGGTATTGAAGGACCAAAGTTATGTGGATGAATTAAAGGGTTCTGTAAACTTTATAGAAAAATTATAGATATTACTAATTTGTTATTATACTAAAAGTCAATTTAATCTAAAGATTCAATCTGGGATGGAGGAATAATAGTTTGAAGATAGAAAAAGAAGCCGAAGAAATATTGAAAAAATTTTCAGAAGCACTCCAGGACATTCCCCAACTGGAAGAAACCTATTACTTGGTAGACAACCTCAACCGGGAACGAAAAGATGAGGCCCATGAAAAGGACAGCACTAAAATCCTCAGAAATGCCCAGGTAGATGAAGATGGTAATGTTATTGTAGAAAAGGGAAAGTGGACCGGATAAGTCCACATTTATTTATTTTCTTAGGTGTGATTAAATATGCGACTTAACCTTGTTTTAGAACTTTTAGACATCCCAGGACAGTTACTTGACGTTTTAAGGCCAATGGGACGGCTTGGTGCCAACATCGTGGCAGTAATACATCAACGAGATGTTAAAACAGATGAAGGAAAGGTTCCAGTACAGATAACTATTGAAGGAGACCAAAAAACCCTCAACCGTGTTATTGATGACCTGGAGGAAAATGGAATCCAGGTAATGGAAGTTGACGGAGTCCTGCGGCGGGAGAAAATTACCACCATACTGGTGGGAAACATCGTGGACCAGGACCTTAAAGACACAGTGAACCTCTTAAATCAACTCCCGGGAGTTAGAGTCGCTGATCTGGATCTGAAAATGTCAGATTCTCCAGAAAAGTCCGCTTCCAAGATTGTAATGGAAGCCAGAGAAGGAATTAAACAGGAAGTGCTTTTTAAAATAAAAGAGATCGGAGCACAAAAAGGCCTTCTGGTAATTAACGAAATTTAAGGAGGGCGTGATTTTTATGAAGATAGTTATACTGGGATTTGGTGCAGTGGGACGTGGTGTTGCCCAGGTAATATCCCTTAAAAAAGAATATTTACAGGAAAAGTACGGCCTGAAGCTGGATATTGTGGCTGCGGCGGACCGATCCGGAGGAGCAATATCTTCTGAAGGACTAGACCCCGAATTACTCCTTTCCACCAAAGAAAAAAGTGGAAAATTATCAGAGTATCCAGATTATGGTATAAAAGGAATTACTGGAGTGGAAATACTCCAAAAAGTAGAATACGATTGTTTGGTGGAGGTTACCCCTACCGACATTGAAGATGGAGAACCGGCTTTCAGTCACATGATGATGGCCTTAGAAAGCGAAAAAGACGTGGTAACTTCCAACAAAGGCCCACTATCATTGTCATTCACTGTACTGGACGAAGCTGCCCAGAAAAATGGAGTTCAGTTCAAATACGAAGCTTCGGTAGGTGGAGCCATGCCCATAATCAACCTGGCCCATGATACTCTGGCAGGTAGCGACATCACCAGTGTTTATGGTATTCTCAATGGTACCACCAACTACATCCTCTCCCGGATGGCTAAAGAAGGTTCTTCTTATGAACAAACCCTTAATGAAGCTCAAGAATTAGGTATAGCTGAGACCAATCCTGCACAAGACGTGGACGGATGGGATGCTGCCTGTAAAATAGTTATCCTTGCTAACTCAATCTTAAACCTTAAAGCTACGCTTAAAGATGTTAAAGTAGAGGGAATATCTAAAATAACTCCTGAATCCATATCTCTGGCTAAAAAAGAAGGTTATCTCATTAAATTAATGGGTGAAGCATCCGAGAAGTCCCTGGAAGTTTCTCCACGCCTGGTTAAGGAAGGTTCGCCATTTTCAGTGGAGGGTACTCTTAATGTAGCCACCCTTAAAACTGATCTGGCCGAAGACGTGACCGTGGTGGGTAAAGGCGCAGGATCCATTGAAACTGCCTCTGCCATCTTAAGTGACCTGGTAAATATTTGGAAGTAAGAATAACTATCTGGAAGTAGGAATAACAGACTGATATCGATTTTCATGAAGTACGTAGTAGTGATAGGGGATGGTATGGCCGATTATCCTCTAGAAGAATTAGACGGGAAAACACCCTTACAAAGTTCCCACACCCCCCACATGGATAAAATAGCCTGTGAAGGAGTTTCAGGAATGCTTCAGACAGTGCCAGAGGGTATGGAACCTGGTTCTGACGTAGCTAACCTTTCCATAATGGGTTACGACCCTCACCAGTATTACACAGGACGGGGTCCCCTGGAGGCCGCCAGTGTCGGAGCTAAGCTCAAAAAAAATGATGTGGCCTTCCGTTGCAACCTTATCCACACTCAAGACGGTATTTTATCAGATTTTAATGCCGGTCACATCAGTACGACAGAAGCTTCGGAAATAATTGAATACTTAAAGCAATCATTCTATCAGTACGGTCAGTTTTATCTGGGAACCAGTTACCGCCATTTATTTGTATTTCCCCATGAAAAATCCGCTCAATTAATTTCCACACCACCTCATGATGTGGTAGGCGAACCATTAAAAGAACATCTTCTCCAGCCAGAAGAAGATGAACTGGCAGGTAAGTTGAATCATTTAATGGAGCTCTCCCTTGAAAAGTTAAAAAGCCACCCAGTAAACCAAAAAAGAAGTGCTAACGGCCAAATAACAGCCAATATGATTTGGCTGTGGGGACAGGGGCCCCAACCACAGATGCCTTCCTTTGAAACTGAATACGGACTTAAAGGTGCCACCATAACCGGTGTGGATCTTATAAAGGGTATTGGAGTCTATCTGGGCCTTGATAATATTAAAGTACCAGGTGCTACTGGTTACTATGACACTGACTACTGTGGTAAGGCTAAAAACGCCTTAAAATCCCTGGAAGATCATGACCTGGTTTTTGTGCATGTAGAGGCCCCGGACGAAGCAGGGCATGCCGGAGATCTAACTGAAAAGATCAAAGCCATTGAAAGAATTGATAAAAGAATTCTGGGCAAACTTTTAGATGAACTTCCCCAATATGATGATTACTCATTGGCCATCCTGCCGGATCATCCCACACCTATCCCCATTCGTACCCACACTTCTGATCCAGTTCCCTATGCTATGTACTGTCCCGGTAAAAAGAAAGATGATGTGAATCATTACGACGAGTTTTCCGCAGCTTATGGTTCCCAGGGAACCCTGCCCGGCCATATGTTTTTGAGAAATTTTTTTACTAAATAAGTAAGCGGAGTCTTTAAAAATTAAAAAAGAGGTAGTACAACATTAATATCAATCAACCCAGATACCTCCTATCCATTTTCGCAGGTAAAACAGTATCATTCATACTCCAAACCATCTTAAATAGTGGCGCCAGTGCATTACCTGGTAAAGTAGCGATGGCTATCTATCCAGATATTTTAAAGGTAGTTAACCAGCGTTGCCAGCGTAAAGTGATTATCACCGGAACCAATGGTAAAACAACTACCAATAACCTATTAACACACGTCACCAAAGGCCAATATTCAGTTTTATCCAATCTTCGGGGGGCTAACATGCCTCAGGGGCTGGTAAGTGCATTTTTAAACGATTTAAATAGCAATTATGATTGGGGAGTGTTTGAAGTAGATGAAGGCTCCTTTGAGAGGGTTGTCCAGGATATTAAACCAGATTACGTAGTGATAACCAATTTCTTCCGGGATCAACTGGACCGCTACGGCGAGATAGAGAAAGCATTCCAGGACATTTTTGAATCATTAGAACCCCTGGACACTACACTCATATTAAATGCCGACGATCCCCTGGTTTCCAACTTCCAGAAGATGAGAAAAAGAAGCGTGTACTACGGTGTGGGAGAAAATCAGTTCAGCAATCAAGACCAGATTGTAGTTGAAACTAATTTTTGCCCGTCATGTAACTCCCGTTTGAATTATACATATTTTAATTATGGACAATTGGGTAAATATCACTGCATGAAGTGTGGTTTTAAAAATCCCCCCTATCAATACCAAATAACCAGTATAGAATATCGAGACCCCGGTTATAACTTCGAGTTCCAGGCGGGTGAAAGATTAAATAAAGTGTCTTTTCAATACGAAGGTATTTACAATGCATACAATTGCTGCGCTGCTATGACTGCGGCTCTGGAGATGGGTATGAACCCTAACCTGGTGATGGACAGAATTGGAAGCTTCGAATACTTCCTGGGGCGGATGGAAAATTTCGATATCAATGGTAAAAACGTGAAGGTGGCCCTGGTTAAAAACCCCATTGGATTGGGTGAGGTTTTAAAAACACTATCACTGGAAGAAAATGCCAAAAATTTACTCATGATCCTCAACGACAACGCCGCCGACAGTACCGACGTATCCTGGATATGGGACGCAGAAGTTGAAGCTATAAAAAACGTTAAAAACTTAAAATCAATAAATTTTTCTGGTAAAAGACCCTACGATATGGCATTAAGATTTAAATACACCGGAATATCCACGGAAAACTTCAAGGTAGAAGAAAATATGGACTTGGCCCTGGAAAGGGTGCTAAATGAGGAAGTGAAAACCGTTTATATACTTCCCACTTATACAGCAGTGTTTCAAGTCCGAGAGTTATTAAATGCACGTATTAAGGGTAAAGGGAAGTTTATGTCTCACTTTAGAGAGTCTTTAAAAAATTTAAAACTTCCTTAGAAGAAAATAATGAATATTGAGGAATAAAACTATGGAACTTAACATCTTTCACATGTATCCTGATCTACTGAATCTTTACGGAGATCTGGGCAATGTAACCTGCCTTAAAATGAGGTGCCAGTGGAGGGGAATAACAGCCCACGTAATCCCCTTTAGTATGGGACAGGAAGTGCCCTTGGAGAAGGGGGATATCTTCTTTGTGGGTGGTGGATCGGACCGGGGGCAAAATCTGGTTTACTCCCATTTGATTGGGTACCGTGAGGTCCTGGAAGAATTAATAGAAGACGATGCCGTATTTTTATCAATATGTGGAGGATATCAATTTTTAGGGGATAAATACATCGATGCGGATGGTAACGATGTTCAGGGGTTGGGAATATTTGATTACGAAACCGTCAGCGAAGAAGGAAGGTTGATTGGGAATATTATAACCAAAAACAATTTAGATCTAAAACCAGAGACTCTGGTGGGTTTTGAAAACCATGGTGGACGTACTTATCATGATCTAAAACCATTGGGTAAGGTGATTGCCGGTCATGGTAATAATGGAAAAGATCAGAAAGAAGGTATGGTCTACAAAAACTGCATTGGTACTTACCTGCACGGACCTCTTTTACCTAAAAACCCCCATATGGCTGATTATTTAATTTTAAAAGCTTTAAACAGAAAGTATGGTGTTAGCAACCTGGATAATTTAGACAGCCATCTGGAATTGACAGCCCATCAGAAAGTTTTGGAACTTTATTCTCCAAAATAGATTATTTAAGATAAAAATTAGATTATTCCAACACAAAAATTAATTCCGTATCTTTTTTATAGATTAAAGCATAGATAAGATGTTATAATTTTATATTAACTATAAAACGAATCAAGGTCTTTTTAGGAGATGGTTCATCTGTCGAAGTATATAGTGGTTACTGGTGGTGTGGTAAGTTCCATTGGAAAAGGAATAACAGCAGCGTCTATTGGAAGAATTTTAAGATCATATGGCGTGGATGCAACTGCAATAAAGATTGATCCTTATCTTAACTGGGATTCAGGGACTATGAGCCCCTATCAGCATGGTGAAGTCTTTGTTACCTACGATGGAATGGAAACCGACCTGGACCTGGGTCACTATGAACGTTTTCTGGATGTGAACTTATCAGGAGAGTCCAACATTACCACGGGTAAGGTTTACGACTCAGTAATTAAAAGGGAAAGAAAGGGAGATTATTTGGGTTCCTGCGTGCAGATCATCCCACACATAACTGACCAGATAAAATCAATGATACGGCAGATATCCCGTGACAGCAGCGCTCAGGTGGTGCTGGTGGAATTAGGAGGTACTGTAGGGGATATTGAAGGCCAACCTTTCTTAGAAGCTTTAAGACAGCTTAGAAATGAAGAAGGACATGACAATGTTATGTTTGTCCATGTAACTTACGTTCCTTATTTAAGGGCCGCAGGAGAGTTTAAAACCAAGCCCACCCAGCACAGCACCAAAGAATTGCGTAGTATGGGTATAAATCCAGATATGATCATCTGCCGGTCGGAACTACCTATCAACGACCCTCTAAAAAAGAAAATCGCCCATTTCTGTGATGTAGCCCCTGAAGCTGTAATTAACGCGCCAGACGTGAGTTCCATCTACGAAGTACCCCTCATTTTAAACCAGGAAAAGGTGGGAGAATACGTCCTGGAGCGGATCAAAATAAAGGCCAACCCACAGGATTTATCTGAATGGGAAAGTGTAGTGGAAGCACTGCAAAAAAACAATAATTCAGTGAGTGTAGGGATCGTAGGTAAGTACGTACAACTGGAAGATGCCTACATCAGCATCAGAGAATCTTTAAAACACGCCGCGGCCCATCTGGGAGTTAAAGTAAATATTGAGTATATACAGGCCGAAGAAAGTCTGGACCATGATAAAATAAGTCACCTTGATTCTTTGCTTATCCCCGGAGGATTTGGAGAAAGGGGAATAGGAGGAAAACTGGACGCAGTGCGTTACTCCATCGAGAATGAAGTTCCTCTTTTCGGAATTTGCCTGGGTATGCAATGTATGGTAATTGAATTTGCCCGTCTACATGGAATGGAAAATGCCCACAGCACTGAATTTGATCCAGCCACCATTTATCCTGTAATTGACCTTATGGAAGAGCAGAAAAAGATTAAAAATATGGGTGGCACCATGCGTTTGGGATCCTACCCCTGTCAACTGAAAAATGAAACCAAAGCCAAGACAGCATATCAGACAGATGATGTTGAAGAACGTCACAGGCATCGTTTTGAACTTAACAACGAATATCGAAACCAGCTGGAGGAAAACGGACTTTTAATATCCGGTGCATCCCCTGACGACTTTTTGGTGGAGATCGTAGAACTACCAGAACATCCCTGGTTTGTAGGTTGTCAGTTCCATCCAGAATTTAAATCCCGACCTAACCGTGCCCATCCCCTCTTTGTATCATTCCTGGAGTCGGCCCTGAAAAATAAGAAATAACGATTAATGATTAACATGCCATTCCCAATACCCCTTTTAACTACCATTTTAGCGATAGCAGCATGTCTTTATGCCAGTTACACTGACATGACCAAAGGAATAATTCCCAACAAGTTAACGTTCCCCCTTATAGGGATAGGAATAGCGTTAAATGGTATTTATGCATTTTTAATTGGAAATCCCTGGTACTGGGTGTCGTGTCTTATAATCACTGGCGTAATATTCGGCTTGGGATATCTTTTCTGGAAGATGGGGGCCTGGGCTGGTGGTGATGTGAAATTATTCACTGCTTTAGCTGCTTTAATTCCATTTTATCCTGCTTTAATTTCTTATTCTGTTTTCAGTGTTAACTTTCCCTTGGAAGCATCTTACCCCTTCACCTTAACCATCATTATAAACAGTATATTATCCATACTTCCTTTCTTATTGTTATACGTGCTTTTTGTTTCCGTCAAAACAAAACCGCATCTTTTAGGGAAGTTAATAGCTCCAATTAAGGCCTGGAAAAAAAATGTAGTTTATACTCTGGTTATAACATCAGCTGTGACCTTTACCATATTCATAACCCAACAGATTGTCAATTATCATATAATATTACTGATTAACTATCAGATAATATTGCTTTCATTAATTCTAATTTACCTTCTTTCATTGGTGATTTCAAAGCTTCCAAACCAAGTTAAAGCAGTTTTAATCTCAGTAGTGACGGTTTTTGCCCTTTTTTATAATTTCAAGATAACTCTCATCAGCATGGTTATTCTTTTTGTGTCCATCATGATCATCGAAATTATTAAACAACTTCTGACCACTGTTAGTAAAGAAGCTTTGCAGGATGATTATTCTGTTAAGGATCTTAGGGATGGAATGATACTGGCCTACAATCTTTATCAAAAAGAGGATGAAGTTTATTGGGATGAGAAAAGTTTTTTCCAGAGAATATCAGAAGCATTTAAGAAAAAAGACATGACATTAATAAATCCTTACAAAGGAAAGTTATTAATTAGTTCCCTGGCAGCAGGGCTTACAGAAGAAGATATTAAACTTCTTAAAAAACTGCAAATGGACGAAAAGATAAAAATTAATGTCAGGATTAAGAGAGGGGTTCCTTTCGCTCCTTCTATTTTTATAGGCCTTTTAATATCCCTTTTTATTGGAGATTTGGCCTTCATACTTCAGCAGATTCTTTATAAGATTTTATACTAATATTTATATGATTCTTAATTCATAATTTACATAGTAATTGTTAGACGTGAGCAAAATGGATCGTAAGGGACAGGCATCTGCAGAGTATCTACTGCTTGTTGTGGTTATTTTAATTGTATTAGGATGGTTAATTATTAATGTGTATCAACCAGCCATAGGTGCCACTGTGGACATTTCTGGTGCATCTGAAACCAAAAATGCTGTGGGAAGTATTGCTGATGCAGTGAATCTGGTTTATGCTAATGGTCCGGGTGCTAAAAGGACTTTGAATCTATATATTCCACCACCGGCCGCGATAACAGCTAATAATACGACAAGATTATTGGGGATGAATGTTTTACTTTCCAATGGAACATCCAAGTATGTAAATGATAGTGTTAATTACAATGTTACCATTGTTCCCCCTACCGTTACAACTAAAAAATGGTATACTGTCACTGTAGAATGGAATTTAGCCACTAGAAATTATATAACTGTTACAATAGCTTAAATTCTTCAGATATGATACCTGCAAAAACCAATGAACCTAGTTGAGGTTATTTAATGAGTATTTTTAATAAATTTGGAAATATTATTTTAAAATTTTTTTCGCTTATAGGTTCTTTGATTATGGCGATTCCACGCATCCCTGAAATTATAAAAGGGACTGATAGTCAAACAATTAAGGAAAAAGTGAAAACAAAAGAAATTAAAGAAACTATTTCTTCACAACTAAAAAAATCTTCAACTGTAACTGATTTTGCTTCCAAAAAAACAGGTAACTATTCAAAACCCCCAAAAATAGATGAAGATGATGATAGTAGCATTGTATTAATTTCTGCACCGTTCAGTTCCGAAGAAAAAGAAAGAACCATATTTATACTTCAAATAGTAGCAGCAGGCTTCTTATTTGCTTCCATAATGAATATTTTTAATTATATTTCCCTAGTGATATATGTTATAATTGGTGCTGCACTGGCGGGATACATAATTTACACCTTACTTAAAAAGGTAAAACTTATGTACGGACCAGATTTCCCTGCTTATCGCGATTTTTTCCTTATGTATCTAGTGGTGGGTGTAATATTAGTTGTTGTGGGTAACAACCCCAATGTTGTTATGGCGTTCTCATTCCAGTTCTTCCCCTCTCTTTCCATACTGGTATTCGCCATGGTGGCCGTTGTAGCTGTGTTTTTAATATTTCGAATTCGATATTCTCGAGATTTCACTTTCGGTAAAGTCATTGAAGGTGGCGAGAACACGGCCTATGTTAAAGTTGACTATGACATACGTTCCAATGTTAAGCCCGACTTGTACATAGTTGACAATCATTATGGTGCTGCAACTGGCGATGATGTGAAGCTGAAAGTGGAACAGAAGATATTAAGTAGTGGCGGTAATAAACCGGTGAGTATAATAGAGACCATAGAAAAGATATAAATCTATTTTAATTAATTTCTTTAGATTTTTTTATTGATTGGAGATATTAAATTGAATGAAATATCAAAAACTCACCCTCGTTATCAATCTCTTATTTTAAGAAAAAAAATATCAAAAGCCCATAAGAAAGGTGTGTTAGCAGAATCAGGCTTGATAGCCCATGGTAGGGGAGAAGCTTTTGATTATCTGTTAGGAGAAAAAACTATTCCCCCTGCCATAAATGCCATTCAAGCGGCGGCGGCCCAACTTTTACTGGCAGATCATCCTGTGATATCTATTAATGGAAATACTGCAGCCCTATGCGCTGAAGAAATAGTAAAGTTATCTTTTGAAGTTCCGGCACCTATTGAGATAAACCTTTTCTATCGCACCCCGGATCGGGTGGATAAGATAGAAAAAATATTAAAAAAAGAAGGGGCAAAAAAGGTATTAGGTTCTAATGATCAGGAATATGTTCTATTAAATGGCTTAAGTGGATCTCGCTCTCGGGTAAGTGCAGAAGGAATATACATATCGGATGTTGTTCTGGTTCCATTAGAGGACGGAGACCGAGCTCAGGCGCTGCGAGATAATGGTAAAGTCGTCATAACCATAGAACTTAATCCCATCTCCCGGACCGCAAAAACATCTTCCATTACCATCGTAGATAACTTGATAAGGGCACTGCCGCTTCTAATTAAACAAGTTCAAAAACTTAAACCCCAAGAACGTTCCAGATTAGAAGAGATGGTGGAAAAATTCGACAATCAAGAAAACCTAAAAAAATCCCTGAATTTTATTTTAACCAATTTTAAATAGTGTGAGAGCATGAAAGTATTTGGAGTTACAGGAATGCCTGGATCGGGTAAAGGAGTCGTTTCCAGAGTATCAGATGAATTAGGGATAAATGTCGTCCGCATGGGTGATGTTATACGTAATGAAGCGAAAAAAAGGGATGAATCTCCAGGTGTAGTTGCAGTAAAACTCCGTCAAGAACATGGTCAATACGTAGTGGCCCATCGATGCGCAGAGATCATACTGTCTAAAGATGATCATTCACTTTTTTTAGTTGAAGGCATCCGTAGCCCCTTTGAAGTAGAAATATTCAAAGAGAAATTTCCTGGATTCAAAGTAATGGCCGTACATTCCACCCCCCAAACTAGATTTAAAAGGTTAAAAAGAAGAATGCGATCAGACGATTCTCATAATAAAAAGGAATTCATATCAAGAGATAAAAGAGAACTTAAGTTTGGTATTGGGGATGTTATAGCCATGGCAGATTATATGGTGGTTAATGAAGGACCCGTGGGTAAATTTAAAAAATTGGTAAGGAGCATATTGAAAAATGAAATGCAAAGTGAAGGCCACAAGTCCAGTTAACCCCACCGAAGATTTACAAAAGGTTATTAAAGCAATTTCTAATGTTTTTGAATACGAAGAACTGGAGATTGGAGAGGGATATGTGGCAATATCCGGAGAATTAGACTGCCTTTTACCATTGAAAGAACATTTGGAAAAAGGCCAAATTCGTGATGCTGCACGCAGAATATTCATTAAAGGTGAAAATTCCGGCGAAATATCATTTAAACTAAATAAACAGGCCGCTCTGGTGGGTAAAGTCAATCTAGTAGATGGTGAACTCTCACCTTTGGGAGAAATAGAAGTTACATTAACCTCATCTAACTCCCAAGAATTAATTGAATGGTTGTGCTAAGAAAGAATAGTTAAAAACAATATTTTAGTAAAAAAAATGTATTTCTTTCCAAGTAATTATTTATCTTCTAAAACAGCTTTTTTAACAATCAAGTGTCCATTATCCACATCCCATACTTTTTCAGAATCCTGGATAATAAGTTTCTTTTTAAAAATAGGGCCATCCAGAGTCAAAGTTTCTGCTTCTCCCCCTTCAAATGCCAGGTGGATCCCATATTTCTCATGAAGAATTTTAAGTTCTTCTATGACCTCGGGATTTATTTCACGACCTAACCATGATTCATCCAATCCTTCTGCAGCCACCCCTGTAATAATTACCTGAAACTCCAGTTTCATTATCTCTTCCATATAGAGCAGAGGATCCCTGTGCCAGTGGGGTGCTTCCGAGAGAAGTCCCAAGTCGTTACAAATATCATCTATTCTTGATTTTTGATAAGTAGAAGATAATGCGCCGGAGAATATAGCCTTAACACCATTATTTTTTAACTCTTTTAATACCCTACGAAGATCCTTCAGTTCCTCTTCCTTTTCGCCAGGGGTTTGGGCTGTTACTATTTTTATATTCAAGGCTTCTGCAAGTAAACTGGTAAGGTGGATATTAGGTACGTGAAACATATAAGAATGAGGGTTAGCAGAATGCATAGAAACCAGAAATTCTACATCCCATCCTAACTCTAATGCCTTGTAAACTGCCATAGTACTGTCTTTACCACCGGAAAATAGCACAGCTGCTTTCATTTTCTTTTACCTTTTTGAAATTTTTTTCCGGAGTCCTTCCAAATTTTGCAAAATAGTATCAATAAAGACCCCCGCCAATCCAACAATAGCACCTAACACTCCACATAAAATTATGATGTTAGATTGACTAGGCAGAAAATTCTTAAGACCACTTATATTTTCCTCCATAGGACCCTGGACCCCGGTTACTGCTGCTTGCAGTTGTGGCATCTTGGAGGTTACTTCATCAACTTTAGCGGGATCAACCTGCACTTGGACTTGTACTATACTGTAACTTACATCAATACCACTTACTAGTAGGATCCAGTTCTTTAAACTTTTGATAGTGGATGGAGGGTCAGCTCCTGGATTAGTGCTTACTAAAATCGTGTCATTAGTTTCCACCTTCAAAGAAGTGATATTGGCATTAGCAGTAGTAGCACGCGACTCCAACGATTTCTTCCAATCTGGAGGTATGGGAGTAGTTTTTAAGGTGATACCCACAAGGTCAACCTTCTTAACTCCTTCTAAATTTTTTATATCAGCAATAACTTTATTCACATCAACATCGGTAGATATATTTGCTTCGACTATTTCGGGATTATTGCTGGTGGACTGGTAAAAATAACGGGCCATATCAGGTATGTCGCTAAATACAGGCGATATGAAAAAGGCCCCCCCTATTATTCCCACCACAAAACCTAATGCCACTACAAATAAAAGATTTTTTTTACCAATAAGTGGAGTTAAAAGTGCCGTGGAAAATACGAATGCCATTAAAATCAAAAACAAAATTATCATTATTATAACGGCAATGGTTTCCATAGTCTTAGCTCACTGTTTTTTAAATTTTGATTAAAATAGAATAATATTAAGATTCTTTTACTATTTTACCGGAAGTAATATCAATGTAAAGGGTTTTCGACGGCATTCCAGTTTTAGTGAGGGGAACTTTCCAAACACCTATTTTTACTCCGTCAATTACTATAGTTTCTTGTGTAGGATCTCCTGCAGTATATCCTGGACGGGCTTGGGCCGCTATATTTTTAGCCTGCTCAGCTGTGAGCTGAAATGTGCCATTGTTAGTTACGTTGATGGTGGTGTTACCGGAAGAGTTGGTAGAGGATTGATCAAAAGGCATGGTACTCATTTGGGGGTTGGAAGATGTCTGATTACCAGTAGTCACATTAGCTTTTGATGCAAAGGGATTGAAGGCGTAAATTACTATTATTAAAACAACAACGCCCACTAAAATTAGCGCCCTTTTTTCCCAGTTTTCCGGAAGATCCATATTAATCCTTTTAGATTGTTGTAATAGTTATAGTTCCATTATTTTTAATCCTATAACTTGAATTACTGTAGAGCGTATAAGGTTGATAAATGTTGTTGGTGACTAATTTAATATCTATGGGTGTTTTATTTGGGTAATAAATAGTTACATAGCCAGTACTATTTACAGTAGCCGTGAAATTAACGTAGTTTTCTCCCTGTGGAAATCGGATATCTATTGAATATCCGTTTCCATTGATATAAGCTGTGTTTATGGCTGTAGCTATTTTTTCACCCTGAATTCTCGCTACCCCCAAGTCACCAATGGCAGTATTATTCATCATATTACCTACCAATGTCACCATGCCCCCTATTATTATCAGGACAATTAGGGTGACAAATAAAAATTCCGCACTGGCCAGTCCTTTGTTATCTAAGACCATATTTTCTCCTTTTAAGGATAATTACGTTTTAAACCAAATATGCCGAGATATGTATCTGAAACATAAAATGGAGTGATTTTACCACCGAAAACTGCATGCCATGGATCTTGAATGTCATTACCATTTACTTTAATGACTGATCCAGGCACCATTGTAAAGTACTCATGATCAACACTGGAAATGTTCTTAGGGGAACCATCAGGGTTCAAGTAACCCGGATCTTCCAATGGTTGTCCTAATATGAATGTGCCCATTCTACCCTCAGGTGTATCAGTTGAAACACTTTTACCTTCTAACCTATCAAAGAAGGTAAGACCATTGGGGTCCGGGAAGTAATAGGGACGGGGAGTGATACCACTGGGATTATTAGTACCATTCAAGCAGAAGTTAAGATTAGCTATGTTATCAGAGAGAATGGTATCAGCAAAGTGATATTCTTTAAATTGAGTGGTGTAATATGGATATTTATATATCACACTTGATCTTCGATCCTTTGTTTTTACCCACACGTAAGGGTCTTCCAGATTTTCAATGGATACAGTAACATTGAGTAGGGGTGTTTTGAAAGTGGCATTTTGATCTTTCTGTACCGCTGAAATAGGGATCCCACCCGGAATAATTACGTTGAAACTATATGGATCATATTGAGTAATGTTTATTTGACTAGAATTAAATGGTTTATCACTATAACTGTCAATTAATATATTGTTAACATATATCTGTCTTCCAGTCTGAGATTGTATCTCTAAACAAGTTTTAACAGTATTCTCATTAATTGCATCTGCTACTACAGTCTTAATTGCTGTTTTACTGGTCCCACTGGCATAAAAAGGATTAGACTTCCTTAAAGCTTCATTATCAATTACGGTCCGAGTAGCATTGTAGGCTGCTCTTCTGCCTCCATCCTTAGCCCCTTTTTCAATAGACGTGAATATGTTACTGGCTGCACTATAGGTAACATCTCCTCCAATCCCGATTTGGGAAATAAGGTTAATTTCATTTACAATACCACTGAAAGCAACTGCTACGATAATAATGGGGATTATTATCAAAAAAGTCAGTGGAGTAAACGAAAATCCTTTTTCATCCATCATAACACATCATTGCCTCCATAAGCTGAGTCTAACCGGAATCTGGTTGGGGAAATCCCCCATGTAGATTGCTTCAGTCTTAATTGCATTTTGTATATCCGGCTTACTAGTTGCATTTAGATCTCGGATAAGTTGGGTTTTCGCAGCAGCCATTGCATCGGTTGCATTAGCCGCATATGCCTCAGCCCATGTGTTACGAAGACTTTCGGGATAAATAACAGATATTCTGGTCCCGGAGAATATTTCTGCATTGGAGTCCCAGTCTCCAGATTGCCATGGTTGATCAGTGGGAGGTCCAATAACTGTCACAGTCAGATTGTATTGATCTCCTGTTTTTAGGTAATACAGAGAAGCTGTAGAGTTAGGAGTGGTAATTTTATGAGGACCATCACTTCCAATAAGATCTGGACCAGCAGCATCTAAAGCCGCCAGATCCAAGTTGTAAGGAATAACAGTACTGTCATAAAGAACAGTGCCACCCATGGCAGGAGGATATTGGACTATTATTCGTTTGGAATCAAGCCCTGCTCCAACAAACAGGAAAACGTTTTTTGCATTTTCTTCTATATCAAAAGACTTAGTTTGGGTTCTGTTGTTGTCGTTACTCTGATAACTATCATAATAACTGTTTACCCAATCAATATTAATTGCACTGTACGTTACTTTGGAATAACATTTAACCAAACCTACCAGATCGTAGTCATCTCCAGGAACATCGTCCCAAATAGTAACCCTAACTACATTGTTCCGCCCAACTGAAAGGTAGGATGAGGGAATGGCAATAATTCCCGGAATATTACCATAACCATCAGATCTAGCGCTGTAAGTACCACCATCATAGTTAAATGAACAAAAGACTGTTCTCCATGTAGTACCATTGTAAACTTCTACCAAAGCTCCGTCAACACCACCATAAGGATTTATAACGGTGAATGCATCATAAATCGTGTTTCCAGTGGGTACATTAATGACCTGAGATGTACTTACGGCACATTTAGTAGGAGTCACAGTAGTTCCAGCATCGCCAGAAACTCCAGTCATTACAAATGGCTGTCCATTTTGATAGTTCTGTCCACCAACATTGGATGCATCCTGTAGTCTATAATTGTCCCAGTCTATTACTCTCTGGTTAGCAAGGTTAGAGACAGTTCCTGTATTTAGATCATAAATACGACCATAAGCATTTCCACCACCTAAATTCTGGGCAGTTTGCACTGCCATTCCTGCACCATCAGGAAAAGAATAGGTTTGAGATATAATTCCCTGAGGAACTGGGAATTGGGTAATGTAGTTTCCAATAACCGAAAACCAGGGCATATCATTACCTCTTCTATTAGTATCCGCATAATTGTATACTGGAGATAAAAATTTCAGGTTGAAACTGTTGTTGTTAGATAAACTGCTTAGGTTTATATCTCCCTGATAATTGTACATAGGATAATTTACGCCCCCAGGCCTTCGGTATAAAAAGGTGTACTGACTGGAGTTAGCAGTGTAAATATTACTATTTATAGTGAAATTTGTTCCAAATGAAGGGCTTAACACAGTTGTAGTAGAATTACGGCTGCAGGAACCGGATAAGTATTTAGCGCCTAAAATAGTTGAACCCTTAGGGAAAGAGAACTGCATATTAATAGGAGTGTTAGGTGATCCACTAGCTGATCCCCACAATTTATAACTTGATAAACTACCACCATTATTGTCCCAAGGATCAAAATTAGTCAACCAGTTGTGGAAATTCCACAAAGTAGTTGTTACATTCTGACTTTGGTTCTCAAATTCAAATTTTTCAACTTTATACCAGGCACGACCAAACCAACCCTCCCTTGGGAATGATAAGATACGAACTTTAGTAGCAACATCCCTTGATACAGCAATTCCTCGATCATTTTGTACTGTAGCAACATTAGGTGTTGACATTGTCAAGTTATACGCAACTTCATTAGGTATCAACATCTTCAAGCGACTGTTTAATATCTGATTTGCACCAGTGGTATTATTCCGATTAGCTTCAAAAGCGGCATTGGTGAGGGTTCCGTCTTGCTCCATTATGGCTAGAGCACTGTCAGCAAGCTCCTCCAAGTGTTGATGGTCAGCACCCATATATATCGGGGCATAGAAGTATGTCATGAGTGACGCTGTTAAAACAATAACAATTGCCAAGGCTAATATAGAATCAGTAGTAAATATTAAACCCTTATCATCCATTTTTACACCACATTTTCATTATATAGTCCATAAGAAAAATTCTAAGCGACAAGGTTGCGATCTAGTATTTTGAACGTTTATTTCACTCGATGGAGTGGAAGGATTTCTGGCCACTTGTACAATATAAACATCAAGTTTTGTTCCAGGAGTACCATTAGCTATTACTTTTACTTCATTATCCATTGTTAGGGTAGGATTAGTACTATTCATTTTTAGGAAAGTTGAATCAATTAATTTAGAATCGAAATTGGTAAAATTGATAATATTTGAATTTATAGACACATTGACCTTGGAGGCAGAATAGCCACTATTATCAAACACAACCCAGTATTCATAAGTCGTATTAGAATTATAACTGGTTTTAAAATCATAGGGTGGATCATTATACGTCCTTAGAGTATTGGAACCTCTAATTTCCCCTACTATTTTAGAAACGATGTTTAATTTTGAATAACTTCCCACTCTTTCAATTCTAACAATGTTTTGTGCACTGGAATTATATGAACCTAATTCCTTTAATTTTACATCACTTGCTCCACTACTAGAAATATTGTATACTGTAAGATACACCCCATATCCAGAGCCCACCATATTTTGTAGTTGAGCTAGGTTGAGGGCACCTAATTTAGCTGATGATATGGTCCCCTCATTGGGTATTTGTTTGATTTGATCAAATTCAGCTAATCCAGGAACACTGACATTACCAGTTGTTTCCCAATCATTAGGAGTTCCGGATGTTTCCAACAAAGTACTTACTGTATCTGCAGCAACCCGCTCAGTAGACCCTCTAAAAATGGCATCTTCCATTTGATATAAAACATTATCCATATCAGCTGCTACCATGCCGAGTATGAGAGTAAGGGGGATAAGGGCAAGTAATAAATCCAGTGATAATGCATATCCTTTAGAATCGCGGTCCAGTGCTGCCAAGTTTAATACTCTCCCCCAAGTTATTGTAATAAAAGTTATTGTAATAACATATTTTATTTTGCTTTTGAAAGTTAATATATATATTGTTGAACAATTACTTATTGAACTTTAAGGTATTGAACCTTAATGTTTTGTATCAACATATTATTATCTGTATAACTAAAATTTTTTTATTTTACTCATAAACATTTCATTACCACATCATACCATAATTTATAATAATTAAGTGCACTATACACTTTAGATAATTAAATTAAAAAACTGATTGTTATGGATACTCGAGGGCAAATCTCAGCAGAATATATTCTCATGGTAGGGTTTATTGTAGTAGTGGTGCTGATAGTTGCAGGATATGCAGGTGAGCAGAATGAACAAAATATCGTAGCATCAGCTGTACGTGATGGCGCTTCCAATGCCACCACTGAAATGTCATTATTAAATAGGAGCATGCAACCAGTACGAGTAAATGGAGTATCTACGAATGGCAGTAGTAACATTACCATCACTATCAATCTTTCCAATCCATCTATAATTGCTTCCCAAAAACAGGTCATCCTAACTGGATCGGCAAAATCATTAACAAAACAGGGTTTTGCCGTTACTAATAATGGAGCAAACCTAACACTTACCACTGCACGTCATAATTATTTAATTACCATAGGATAGACTTGTAAAAATTAAGGAGAACCTGGTATGAAAGAAAAAACTGAAAATGTCCAGGATGCAGAATACTCACGTAAGCCCAGTAAAACTAAAAAATTGAATAAATGGGGAGCATTAATAAGTCTCTGCTTTATAGCCATTGGTTTGGTGTGGTATGGTGTTAATCTGGGAATTATACCATTAACATTCCTACAGGAACAGGCAGGACCTATTATATTGATTTTGATTGGTATTTTGATACTGGCCAAATCATTTTAAACTAAAAAATAAATTATTTTATTTTAATTACAATTTTTCATATTTTATTTTACTAAAGGAATCTAAAAACTTGTTTAAGTAGTAGGAGAGGTATTATGAAAGATTTACTAAGAAAATTGTCCAATGCTTCCGGAGTCTCCGGATTTGAAGATGAAGTTCGCGAGTTAATGATCAACGAATTAAATGGTCAAGTAGACGATTTACAGGTTGATAAGATGGGAAATCTTATTGCCATTAAAAAAGGGACACCCGATGGCAAAAAAATAATGTTAGCTGCCCATATGGATGAAATTGGACTTATGGTACGCTACATTGATAAACAGGGATTCATCAAGTTTTCCAAGATTGGAGGAATTAACGACCAGATGTTACTCAACCAGGAAGTATGCATCCACACCCCACAAGGCGTAGTGATGGGAGTTATTGGCTCTAAACCTCCCCACCGAATGAAAGCATCCGAAAAGAAGAAAGTAATAGAATACGAAAACATGTTCATTGACATCGGTGCCTCCAAAAAAGAAGAAGCTGAAGCACTGGTAAATGTAGGTGACCCAATAACTATTCGCCAGGAATTTTCCGAATTAGGCCCAGAACTGGTTAAAGGAAAAGCACTGGATAATCGAGTGGGCTGTGCCGTGCTGGTGGAAGTTCTGAGGCGGGCTCGTTCCGATGCTACCATTTATGGTGTGGGAACTGTTCAAGAAGAAGTAGGATTGAAAGGAGCCAAAACGTCAGCTTTCCGGATCAACCCTGATTTGGCTCTGGCACTGGACGTTACCATAGCTGGTGACCATCCCGGAATTAAAGAAGAAGAAGCCCCAGCTAAAACAGGTAAAGGACCTTGCATAATTCTTACTGATGCCAGTGGTAGGGGATTAATAACTCATCCCCAAGTAAAAGAACTCTTAATCCAGGTAGCAGAGGAAGAAAAAATTCCTTACCAGTTAGAAGTTAGTGAAGGAGGCACCACTGATGCCACGGCCATTCACCTCACCCGAGAGGGAATACCTACTGGAGTCATTTCACCTGCTTCTCGGTACATACACACCCCAGTTAGTGTGGTTAATATCAAAGATGTAGAAATGGTAGTGGAATTAATTCTGGCAGTTTTAAAAAGAGTTTAAAAAAAAATAGTTAGGGTTATCCTTTTTGGATAATCCCTTTATTTAGAATAATTCCAGTTTCATTTATTATTAAATCTATTCTCCGGCTTCTTCTAACCCTGAAACTATTTCAATACCGTGGGGAGTTATTTCATAGGTTAAAAACTGAGTGGGAGTTTTGGTACTTCTCATTTTCACTACATCCATCACCCGTTCCCTACGTCCGGTATAAGGATTTTCTCGTTTCATGACACTCAAGGCACCATAAACTGAGAAAAGAGCTATTTCATTGAATTCTTGAGAAGTCGCACTATCCAATATTACCAGGGCCGTGATGTTGCGGTCTTTGAGTTCATAGATCAGTAGGTCAAAACGGTCCCGGAATTCATAGGGCGTAAGCTTGGCAGTGTAACTCCCGATATTATCTATAATCACAGTCTGAGTGTCATCAGGTAGTTCTTGAATAAATTTAGAGAAATTGCCCTTCATGGCTTCCAAATCTATACTCATTTCCGCTTCTGTGACTCGGGCTCGTATTTCAGCAAGTTCAATGAAGATTAGAAGTCCCTTTTCTTCAAAAGATTTAAGATCCCAGTTAAAAGCTTCACCCTGAATATATAAATCAGCAGCATCCTCTTCAGTAGTTATGTAAACTGTTTTAAGGTTCTGTTCACAGCTACTTTTAGCCATTTGCAGTCCAAATATGGTCTTACCAGAACCGGCATCACCAGTAATTAGCAGTGATCTACCTCTGGGAAAACCACCGGTGATCTGATCAATTCCTTCTATTCCTGTTTTAACTCTTTCCAAGGCCTTCCACTCCTAATTAGCAATGTAATTGGTTTGTTAATATGCACCTATTGTAAGTTATTTGTTCGAAAACAATAAAAATTTTACTCTCATTTACGGTCAATTACGAACTCGAATGAACATTTTTCTGTTCCGTCTACCATACACTGATTCTGTTCTGCATGTCCCTTCAGCCTGGTCCAAGTAAAGCTGCGAATAACAATAACCCGACATATCAAACAGAACATGGGACTAATAGCACCTTCCTCCTTCCAAGGACAGTTAAAAAACTTTAAATAATCTTTAGTACCTTGAGAACTACTCTGGGTATTAATGCCCAGATTGGCCATGTAATCACTGATCCAGGAGATGTAACAGGAAAATATGCGATCTGGATCGTTATCTTTTCTATCACCTATACAAAGTTCCAGTTCTTTTTTGAAAACCGGGCGCACGTTCTTCTCAAAGCGGTCCGCGAAGCTCTTGGCCATATTGTCCCTTACCTGAGGAGGTATATTCGAAGCAAATACTGGCAAAGCACTGATCATGAAACTGGATAATTCACCTCTAGCTTTGTCTTTTAAAAGTTCTTCTCTTTCCCGTTCGGCCTTTCGACGTTGTGTGATGTCACGGAATACCAGAGCCACCCCAATTATGTTGCCATTTTCGTCCTTTATAGGGGCGCTACTGTCATCAATAGGGACCTTATCTCCTTCACGCGTGATTAAGAGCACCTGGTCCCGGATATCAATAATAGCATCATTCTCGACTACGTCAGCTACCGGGTTTTCAATTTCAACACCCGTATCCTCTTTAACTATTTTAAATACTTCTTTAAGAGGCTTTCCAATGGCTTCGTCGTGATTCCAACCAGTGACTTGTCCTGCCACGGGGTTCATGAATTTAATATTTCCTTGCTTATCAGTAGCAATAACTGCATCACCAATACTTTCCAAAGTAGTAGAGAGCCATTTTTCACTTTCTTTAAGTTTACTCTCCATTTTATGTTTGTATAAAGCTACTTCAACGGCGCTGTGCAGTTCTCGGTCTTCAAAAGGTTTAATTATGTATCCAAATGGTTCGGTAACTTTAGCCCGCTTTAGAGTACGCTCGTCGGAGTAGGCAGTTAAATATACCACAGGAATATCATAAATGTCACGAATACGCTGGGCAGCTTCAATACCATCCATCTCCCCTTTAAGAACAATATCCATAAGTACCAGATCAGGAGGCTCTTGCAACACCTTATCCAGGGCTTCCTCCCCCGAAGGCGTGATAGAAGTAACTGTATAACCTAAACCTTCGGCCCGGTGCTTAATATCCATGGCCACTATACTTTCGTCTTCCACAACCAGGATTTTAACGTTAGACATGCCCCCTCCTTTAAAAATTGATTATCTATATATATTTATTATAAATCTGGATTTATATCCATATAAAGATTTATATCAGTATTAGTATTATATCTCAGGAAAATTGATTCATTGCAGGAACTGATGAATTTTTTGGGCTAGTTTTTTACTAATACCCTTTACTTTTGCAATTTCATCAACCGATGCAGATTTAACACATTCTAAGCTGCCGAAATGGTTTAAAATATCTCTTTTCCGTTTAGGTCCCACTCCCGGTATTTCATCAAGTAGAGAGTGTTCAATATTCTTAGAACGGAGTTTTTTATGGTATGTAATTGCAAATCGATGGGCTTCATCCCTTATTCTCTGCAAAAGGTGTAGAGATGGAGATGTTGCCGGTAAGATAATGGGTGCTTGAAATTCTGGAACAAAAACATGTTCATATTCCTTGGCCAGACCTATAACCCTGGTGTTCACATTTTTAACTTTCAAAACTTCCAGTGCAATATTTAACTGTCCTCGACCTCCGTCCACCAGTATCAAATCAGGCGCCTGATCATCTACGACTTTAGAATATCTCCGTTCCAGAAGCTCCTTCATCATACCATAATCATCGGGGCCGGAAGTTTTTA
>Ga0187786_10000127_pt1 | contig 24746 bp, 24 predicted proteins | sample 0815_BV2_10_20_M_FD_132449 | JGI IMG/M metagenome (GOLD analysis project Ga0187786, IMG submission 132449) | Tropical peat soil microbial communities from peatlands in Department of Meta, Colombia - 0815_BV2_10_20_MG | ecosystem: Environmental > Terrestrial > Soil > Wetlands > Peat | place...
GCGAGGTTCGATAGCCCGAAAAGCCTGTAGGGCAGGGAGGCTTTGTACTTGCGCGCGTACCATGCCTGAATGAGCGGACTTGTTGATGAAAGCAGCAGATACGGAAGCCCTATGGACAGGCTGAGCAGGCCCAAAATACGCAGGATGGGATCTTCGTTCCCTGCCGGCTTCCATGCGGGTGAAGGCGCAATCGGCAGAAACATGATACTGACGCACAGGAGACCGACGTGCACAAGTGCCTGGGTCTTCGACGAGAGCCTGCGCACAGACCAGTGCGCGTACAGGTAGCCGAAGAGCAGCGCGGACTGGAAAAAGAGCATGGCTGTAATCCAGACCGATGCTGAACCGCCGAACCAGGGCAGGATCATTTTGGCGATCATGGGCTGGATCTGGAACAGCAGAAAGGCACTTAAAAAAATCGTGGATGCAAAAAGAACCATGACGAGGCCGGATTATACCATATCTCCGGACGAGGAGGGAGAAGAATCTCAAAAACAAATAAGTCTTCTCCTCCCCGAGTGGTTACGTATATGCCTTTGCAGCAGACCCGTCGTCCTCGCTACGTTTCGGAAATAGCCTGAATTCGCGCTGTGCACTCATAAACGCTGGCCGCAGTATCGCCGCACATTGTGGTCTCAGACATCCGAAATCATTAACCCTCGTCCTCGGTCGCTTGCCTAAATTGTCGCATGGGTTTTAACCTCAACCCCGCATGTTCCCGGAGCGACCCCACACCGCACACTCGCGCAAAGCCTACGCTGCTTTTTTCTTTGCCTCGACCTCAGCCGGGAGCTTCGATGCGAGGATGTCGATCTGTTCGATGACCGGCGGTTTTACCAGAAGGTCGGACGCTTTGTCCTTCAGCGCAGTTGCAATTCTGCCTGCAAGATGAGCCTGTCTTCCTTTCTCGTGGGGAAACGCATCGAATATGCCGAACAGGGAAGGCCCCATGCGCAGCCCGAACCATGCGATCGTGTCCGGTTCCCCGCGCACGATCGGGAGCGCTTCTGTAATGAACTTTTCAACCTCTTTTTCCTTGCCCGGTTTTGCTTCCAGGCGTACATACAAACCAACGCTAACCATATGCTTACCTCTCACCAGTGAAATCATTACCATACTAAGTATACCTCGTATACCTCGCACCGGGACGGGCGCAGCAGAGGCTGCAATTGATGTTGTGAAATAAACGGCCTTCGTGTACAATAAACCCTGTTTTTGGTGTGAGTTCATCACGTATGAGGTGCAGGCATGGCATCCCTGAAAAAAGCACTCGACAAGGCATTGGCCCACTATGAGAAAAAAGAATACGCTGACGCGGAGCGAGGTGCCGACATCATGGTTGAAGCCTTCCCTGATTTTGCGCACGGACAGTTTCTGAAAGCAGTCATCCTTGAGGAGACGGGAAGGGCAGAACAGGCGCAGGATTACTATAATAAAGCGGGGAAACTCTCCATGATGTGGATGCGGCTTGCGATGAGGCTTCAGGACATCGATCCCGCGCGCGCGATCATCTATTTCGAAAAAGCCAGGGCACAGGACAGCGGCAACAACCATCTCGTTTACAGCCTGGGGCTCGCCTATGAAAAAGCGGGCCGCGCCAATGAAGCGCGCAAGTGCTTCCAAAGCTTGAATATGCAGCGGGAGGTTATAACCCGCCTCCTGAGTCCTCTCGGTTTTCTTGTCATCATGATCGCCGGCGCGATTGCAATGTTCAAGCGGCATGATTTTGTCCTCGCCTCGCTGGTCACGGTATCCGCGGTTATCTGTCTTTTCTGGATCAAGAGAGACGGCGGGCTGGTGTTCAACATGATGAAGAGAAAAGCAGCCTCTCAATGACGTTTGCCTTCCCCGTCCACATGCCCTGTGTTATACTCTAAGACAACATTTGGAGGTTGCCTCGATGAAGACGGAACGCGGTCGGAAAAGCGCCGTGATGTATGGCCCGAGTCTTCTGACGGATCACGACATTTATCTTTTCAAACAGGGGAACCATTTCCGTCTCTATGACAAGCTGGGTTCCCACCAGCTGACGGTGGACAAGGTAACGGGGACGCTTTTTGCGGTCTGGGCGCCGAACGCGGCGTCGGTCTCGGTGATCGGCGATTTCAACGCGTGGAACCGTGACAGCCATTACCTCAGACAGCGTCACGACGGGTCCGGCATCTGGGAAGGATTTATCCCGGGAATCGGACATGGAACACTGTACAAGTACTACATCGTGTCCCGCTTTCATCACTACCGGGGGGAAAAAGGCGATCCTTTTGCCTTTGCCTGGGAAACGCCGCCGCGAACCGCCTCGATCGTGTGGGATGTGTCCTTCGACTGGGGCGACGGGGAGTGGATGAAAAACAGGCACGCCCGCAACTCCCTCCAATCGCCTTTTTCCGTATATGAACTGCATCTCGGATCCTGGCGCAGGGTGCCCGAGGAGAACAACCGCTCACTGACCTACCGCGAAATGGCGGCCTACCTGCCCGAGTATCTCAAGGACCTGGGATTCACGCACGTTGAGTTCATGCCGATTATGGAACACCCCTTTTACGGGTCCTGGGGCTACCAGATCACGGGTTTTTTTGCGCCCACGAGCCGGTACGGCTCTCCGCAGGACTTCATGTATCTTGTCGAACGGCTCCATGAAGAAGGAATCGGCGTGATCCTGGACTGGGTGCCGTCGCATTTCCCCGGCGATGCGCACGGGCTCGTGTACTTCGACGGCACGCACCTCTATGAGCACGAAGACCCGAAGAAGGGTTTTCATCCGGAATGGACGAGCCACATTTTCAATTATGGACGGTACGAGGTCCGGAATTTCCTGATCTCGAGCGCGCTCTTCTGGCTCGACAAGTACCATGCCGACGGCCTCAGGATAGACGCGGTGGCGTCCATGCTGTATCTCGACTATTCACGCAAGGAAGGTGAGTGGATTCCGAACCAGTACGGCGGCAGGGAAAATATCGACGCCATCGAGTTTCTTCGCAGCATGAACCGTGAAGTGTACCGTGCTTTTCCCGACGTCCAGACGATTGCCGAGGAAAGTACGGCATGGCCCATAGTGTCCCGCCCCACGCACGTCGGAGGGCTCGGCTTCGGCATGAAATGGAACATGGGCTGGATGCACGACACGCTCGATTATTTCACCAAAGACCCCATTTTCCGCAAGTACCATCATAACAATATTACCTTCAGCATCTGGTACGCTTTTTACGAAAACTTCATGCTGCCGCTCTCCCATGATGAGGTCGTGTACGGAAAGGGAGCGCTTGCAGGCAAGATGCCGGGAAGCGGGCTCCAGAAAATGGCGAATCTGCGCCTGCTGTTCGGCTACCTGTTCACCCATCCGGGCAAGAAGCTCCTCTTTATGGGCGCTGAATTGGGCCAGTGGGCCGAATGGAACCACGAGTCGAGCCTCGAATGGCACCTGCTTCAGTACCAGTCGCACTTTGGAGTCTGGCAATGGCTTCGTGACCTCAACCGGGTGTACCGGAGCGAGCCGGCCCTGTATGAGCTGGACTTCGAGAACAGCGGGTTCGAATGGGTGGATTTCAGCGACCAGGAAGCAAGTGTGATCTGTTTCTTGCGGAAAGGGCGGTCGGGACGCGACAAGGTGCTCGCGGTATTCAATTTTACGCCTATTCCGCGGCTGCAGTACCGCGTCGGCGTTCCCGAAGGCGGTTTCTGGCGTGAGGTGCTGAACAGCGACGCACGGGAATACGGGGGGGAGGGGTTGGGAAACCTCGGAGGCCTTGAGGCGGAGGCCGCGCCGTGCCATCACCGTGGCCATTCACTGGTTATGAGCATTCCGCCCTTCGGTATGTTGCTGTTTAAGAAGTGAGCGGTTCGTGAAGCAAGCGAGGTCCGACCATCATGGCCGGTCAGGCAGCAGCTGTTTTTCCGGATGTCCTAGGATCATGGGACGACAAATTAAACCACCAAGCAGCAGTCTTTTTGAACAACCGAGGTAAAACCGTCACGCCATAGTGCGCATACCGCAGCCGGAAGAACCACGGGCTGCAGCGAAGGCCCTCGCTCTGCCTATTTCGTCACTACCACAATCCCCGTATCGGTGACGATGCAGCCCCTCATGCGGTCCTCTTCAGGATTGAAGCCGATTTCCATGTCGTCAGGGATGAGGATGTTTTCATCGATGATCGCATTCTTGATCCTGGCCCGCCTGCCGATCTGAACGTTTTCAAAAAGAATGGAACCTTCGATCAGGGCGTAACTATTGATTTTGCAGCACGGCCCGAGAATCGACCTGCGCACCGTGGACCCGCTTGTAATACAGCCGCCGCATACGAGAGAGTCCAGATTCTGTCCCCGCCTGCCTTCGTCATCGAACACCGTTTTCGCGGGCGGCAGATTGCCCTGGTTCGTCAGGATGGGCCAGTGATAATTGTACAGGTTCAGCTGGGGGGTTACGCCGACAAGATCCATGTTCGCTTCATAGTACGAGTCGATGGTCCCCACGTCGCGCCAGTAGCCGCGTTCGTTGGGGCCCATGCCGGGCACGTAATTATCGAAAAAGCTGTACGCGAAGATCTTGTTGCCTTCTTCGAGCATCAGGGGAATTATATGCTTCCCGAAATCGAGATCCTCGTGAAGCCGCTTGCCGCGCTTGAGCACATCAATCAGTTTTTTCGTGGAAAAAATGTAGTTTCCCATGGACGCAAAGCAGGTGTTTCTGCCAGGGATGCATGCCGGTGTCTTGGGCTTTTCCACAAACGAAGTGACACGAAGATCCTCATCCACCGAGAGGATGCCGAAGCGCGGAGCTTCAGCCGGGGGGACCTCGAGCGCGGCGATGGTGAGATCAGCTTTGTTCATGCGGTGGTATTCCATCATCTGGGAAATGTCCATCTTGTAGATGTGATCTCCGCCGAAGATGACGGCGAAATCGGCGCCTTCCGTTTCGACAAAGCGCATGTTATGATAAATGGCATCCGCCGTCCCCGTGTACCATTGTTCGCCGATATTGTTCGTTTCCGGCGAGATCGTGTCATAATGCTCGCCCAACCCGACCCAGCGGCCCCAGGATTCCTTGATATGTTTGTTCAAGGAGTAGGCATGATACTGCGTCAGGATATAGGCTCTCCGGATGCCCGAGTTGAAGAGGTTGCTCAGTACGAAGTCGATGATCTTGTACTTTCCGCCGAAGGGGACAGCCGGCTTCGGCCTGCCGATGGTGATGGGGCTCAGGCGTTCGCCTTTGCCGCCGGCAAGGACCATGGCCACGGTATTCCGGGAGATATTGGCTGTTCTATACATGGATGAGCCCCCTTTCGGACTGACACAGCTGCTCCCCTGCTGCTACCTGATATAATACCAGAATATCTGTTTTTTTGCTGAGTCAACCAGGGGAGGATAAAAAACATTTATTTGACTTCAACCGAGCTCCTGTGTTAATCATAGAAATCACGACCCTGTTTAGACAGCTATGCATTCTCTGATCACGATCCATACTGTGGAACTTCCCCTGCCGACGCCGAATGACCGCAGGGCATGCGACGAACGCGTCAAGGACATCCTTGCCCTCGGTAATATCGCTATCCCCCTGACCGTTCTGAAGAGGCTGCCTGCGCCGGCTCTCAGCGGGAAACCGTTCGCCTGCATTGTCGCCCGGACGGGCGGCGCGGCGCGACTTGTTGATATCGGGACTGACGCTTCTTACGGAGTGGCGCTTGACCTCGGCACGACGAATCTTGTAGCGTCGCTTTTGGAAAACGCCAGCGGCAGGGAGGTGCTCGTCCGGAGCCTTGAAAACCCCCAGGTCGCCTTCGGCAGTGACATCCTGACGCGCATGCATCATGCCATGTCGGGCAGGCGAATCGAGGTGTACGACGCACTTACGAAGGGAATCAACGAACTTATCGGAACGCTCTGCCGGGATGGCGGTATTGAGCGCAGCAGTATTCATGCCATGACCGTTGCCGGGAACACGGTCATGACCCACTTTTTCCTCGGCCTTGACATCGATACGATTCCCGTCGATCCTTTTATTCCCACCGTGAGAAAACCGGGTTTTTCACTTGCCCGGGAATTAGGAATCGATATCAACCAGGAGGCGGTCATTTACGTGTTCCCCAATGCCGGCAGTTACGTGGGCGGAGACATCACTGCAGGAATCATAGCATCGGGCATGCATGAGGCTGAAATGCCGTGCCTCCTTATTGACGTGGGAACAAACGCGGAAGTCGTGCTGGGCGCACGCGACTGGATGATTGTGGGGGCGGGAGCAGCGGGACCGGCTTTGGAAGAGGGCATCTCGCGGATCGGCAGGCGGGCAACCAAGGGGATCGTCTATGACGTAGAGATACGGGAGAACAGAATTTCGTGCAAGACGTTTGACCAGGCGGAACCTGAAGGCATATGCGGCTCGGGCATGGTGAGCCTTGTGTATGAACTCTCCCGCGCGGGGTTCATCGATCCCTCCGGCAAGATTGTGGCAGGGCCTTTTATCGCTGAAGCGGACGGTCAACCGTCCCTGATCCTGGACTGTGGAGCGCGGGATCCGCTGCGGCTCACGCAGGCAGAACTTCACAATTTTCTGAAGTCGAAAGCAGCGATGTTCACGCTCCTGCTCGTATTGACGCGCTCTGTCGGTCTTGCATTCAGGGAGATCAAACGGGTCTTTGTTTCCGGCGCCCTCGGCACGGGCATCAACCCCGCAAAGGCGACCGGCATCGGAATGCTCCCGGACTGGCCGGCGGGCACGTTTCAATCGCTTGGCAATTCCTCGCTCGCGGGCGCACGCATGGCGCTTCGGGATACGACGGTTGTTGATGCAGCAGACGCTATTGTAAAAAAGATTACCTACAAGCACATGCACGATGACCCCGAATTTATGAAGGAATTTCTCGGAGCAGTGTTCATCCCTCATACGAATCCGGAGATCCTAAAGGCGGGGTGACGCAGCGCGCGCCCGGTGATGCAGGGCGCGTCCGCATCCTGTTTCATGCTGCCTGACGATGTTTTTCCCGTTCCGCTGCGTAAGCTTCTTTCGCAGCTTCGACTGCTTTCTGCATGGATGATCTATTCACTTCATACAGTTCCTTCCCCCTGCCGAGAACGGAGGTGATCTTCTCTTTTGAAACATCTGCGAGGTCTTTAATATCCTTCCGAAGGTCTTTCCCCGACTTTGGCGCGAGCAACAACGCAATTCCCGCACCTACCATCCCGCCGATAATGAACGGCGTGAGGACGGAGCTTTTTTTTATTTCATCCTTGATCTCTTCCTTCATGGCATCCTTCCTTTCCGGCCGGCATCCCTTTGATCTTCTCCGGTCTAGCCACTCAGTCGTCACCGCGATGTTGTCCTGATCGCGTCTTGAAACAAGTATAACACGGATAATCGGCTGCCGACATTTCGGAGCGGGCGGCTTGTTTTTTGGATACTGCTGTGGTATGGTGCACAACCGAATTCGATTTTGCGGTTCAAAAAAGGCTCTGACATGGGAAAAAGGGACGGGACCAGGAAAAGCGGCTTATCTCGACGGCTCTCCTATCCGGGGGATGAGAAGCTGCGGCCCTGGCTGTCGTTGCTCCTTGATGCGTATGCGATTGCAGATACGGGTATCGCTGTTGCTATCCGTACTGAGGAAAAAAAACAGGGGGAAAAATTGGCCTGTGCCAAGGGATGCGGGAATTGCTGCGCTCACCAGAAGGATCTCCCTCTGTATCCCCACGAACTCGTGGGAATATACTGGTTCGCGTCAGAAAAAATGGACCCGGGGGTGAGAAGCGTACTGCGGGACCGTCTCCTCAGGCATGCTGCAGGAGGTGAATGCCCGTTTCTGATACAGGAGGCATGTTCCATCCACCCCATGCGGCCACTCGGGTGCAGGCAGTTCAATGTGTTTACGAGACCCTGCTCGCCGGGAGAGGATCCCTATCATACGAGACGTCAGGACGTCCTCGTCCCTCTGCCTGAGTATACGGACAGGGTGTTTGTTGCTGTACTGCCCCTCTACAACATGAAAACAAGCGGTGATCGGGCCGGGCAGGTCAAGATTGTCCGCTCCCAGCTCATGAACCTCCAGGCATACGATTGGAAGAAGCTTGTAGAAGCAATGGATAAGGCGGACGCAGCGCGCAGTGAACGAGGTTGAAAGCCGTTTCAGCTATGATGGCGGATCTTCGTCCTTTCCCCAGGACTGCTCGGTTGCGATCAAGGTTCCCATGGACTTGAGAAAATCCTCCCGATTCACACGGGAACGGAAGAGCCGTACAATCTCATCCCTCCAGCCGAGAAATTTCCTGTATCCTTCCATCCGGACGTTGTCCACAGCGGACCAGTCGCCGCTTTTTGAAAATCTGTCATAGACGTCACGGATCTCGGGAAAAAGCACCTTTCGATAGCCGTCGTTCAAAGATATCGTAAGCGCAAGAGCGCTCCGGTCCTGCGAGTCTATGATATTTCGATAGGGGCCGGCATCGGAAGTATCCGCTACCAGATCCTTGACAGCACGCAGATAGAGCTCCACTTTGCGGTCCCCGGCGCACAATGACAGGATTTCCTTCCATTCGGGAACCGACTCCGTCGCTTCAGCAACTTCATGGAGTAGCAGCGTCTCGGAATACGCTGCGGCAGCCGTTTCAAGCCGCCCTTCGAAGAGCGGGTCCATTATCTGCCGGGGCTGAAAACCGTAGCGGGCAAATGCCTCGGCGAGGACAGGAGAACGGCTCGACCCCAGCTCGCCATGCTTGTACAGAAGCAGGATCATAAGGGGCTCAATCCTCAGGAATACCGTCTTTTCCTGAAGCATTGCCGGAGACGTAAACAGGTCCCGTACGAGTTCCTTTCCGGAAGTGAAAACGGTCAGTCCCGACAGGTTCCTGACTGAGCGGCGTTCGGCAAGGAAAAAACTTGGCTTCATGTACATGCCGTAGCCTGCTCCATACACAAGGCCCTGGTCGGCGAGCGCCTGGTTCATGCCGCTGGCGTCAAAGGGATCATACGAGACTCCATTGACCGTAAGGGTGCGAAGCGATGCATGCTCCAGCTCGGGCCAGCGCGCTTCTTTTTCCGCGATCCACGCTGCGATTTCCTGGCGGGGGATATCGGACCACGGCTTCATGTTTCGTTCGGACCGGTACAGATCCCGGTAGCGCAGGAGCAGCCCGCATATGGAGAAATATCCCCAAAACTGTGCGTCTGAGATATCGCAGTTATATTTGATGTCCGATTGGAGATCTGGCATATCCACGGCGATTGCCCCTTCGCAGATATTATTCACGAATTGAAAAAAAAAGTAAATTCCTATTTATCAGTACGGCAGGAAAAAAGAAAACACAAACTTTGGCATGGCATACGCGACAGCATCCGTTGCATTTGCCGGGAACTGCCTGTATAATGAGAAAAAAGGATGCGGGAAGGAACGATTATGGAAGAACGTCTGCAAAAAATCATCTCGGCGGCAGGGATCACATCCCGCAGGGCAGCTGAACAGCTTATTCTCGAAGGGCGGGTGCGCGTCAACGGCAAGGTTGTTGTGGAGCTGGGCACGCGTGCAGACGCTGCAAAAGACCATATCAAGGTAGATGGAAAACTCATCAATCCGCGCCAGCCAAGGACGTATATTATGCTGAACAAGCCGGCAGGGTACGTAACCACGCTGTCGGATCCCGAAGGCAGGCCTACGGTACTGGAACTGCTGAAAGGCCTTAAAATTCGGGTTTATCCCGTGGGCAGACTCGATTACAACACCGAAGGATTGCTGCTGCTGACGAATGACGGTGATTTTGCCCACCGGATCACCCATCCTCGGCATGAATTGCCCAAGACCTACCGGGTGAAGGTGAAAGGCGTTCTCGAAGACCGGCAGATCACGGAGCTGGAGGAAGGGATCTATCTCGACGACGGGAGGACCGCGCCCGCAAAATTAAGGAAACTGGGCAAGGAAGAAGTCAACTCCTGGCTGGAGATTACGATTCACGAGGGCAGAAAACGCCAGGTCCGGCGCATGTTCGACCGCGTGGGGCATTCGGTCATTAAGCTGAAGAGGGTTAAAGTAGGCCCGCTCATGCTCGGCGATCTGGGAGAAGGGGTATATCGCCATCTGACTGCCGAAGAGATAGAGGCTTTCAAATCCGAAGACACAGAACGTATTCCGGAGTTGAAACCCGCTTTGCAGCGACGTCAGCCGGTTCCAGAAAGAAAACAGCGTAGCGAAAGTCGTTTTGCCAGGAAGCCGGGTAAACGACAGACGGAGGACAAGGTTCAACGTCGGCGCCGGACAGTACCTGGGCAGCGGGAAGGATCGGCAAGGAAGTCTTTCACCGCACGTGTCAACGGCAGGGACGCGACCGGGCGGGGAACCGGGTCTGCACAGAACCGAACGGCTGGATACCAGGACCGCAAGCGTACAGCCGGGGGGAAGTCTCTTCGCCCCGGCGGGAGACAGCGCAGTGCGAATGCTGCGCCTTTCAAAAAAAGCGCTTCCGTTTTACGCGGGAGCGGCAGCAAGGCGAAAACCTCACGTCGTGACCCCCGAAGGGTCTGATTGAGGCGGGGTGAAAAAGAACTAACCAGAAAAAAGGTTATAAAAGGGCCTGAACACCGGTCCAGATGCATCGGTTCAGGATCGTATGCACGAGGGAGAAAGGTTATGCAGCATCTCCGCGCGGTTGTTGTCGTACATGGCATTGTTCAGGGCGTGTTCTTTCGGGCGAGTACACGGGAGGAGGCAGTTCGCATCGGAGTGGGCGGCTGGGTGAGGAACCTGGGGGACGGGACTGTGCAGGCGCTCTTTGAAGGTGAAAAGAAAAAAGTGGAGTCAATTGTGGCATGGTGCCATCGGGGACCGGCCGGAGCGCACGTTGACCGCGTGGACGTAACATGGGAGAAATACAGGGGAGAATTTACGCATTTCGACATTCGGTATGGCTATTCGGGTTGATCAATGGATAGGGGCGGTTGCGCTCGTTGTGCTCGTCTGTGCCTGCAAAACGGAAAAACCGGTGGAACAGAAAAAGCCGCCGCCACTCGTGATCATTAAGCCGCAGAAGAAGGTGCTGACTCCGGAACAGCGGCAGGCGCTCGCCTTCCCCGCGGATCTGATCGCGCAGATGGAGCTTGCCGCCGGCGGGGAAGCGGAGCCGTTTTACAGGACCGTTATAATGCAGACGGAGAATCTCCGGGGGGAAAAAGACATCGAAACCAGAAAACTCGCGGGGTTCAGCGTGCATGTGAAGAGCGGGGATGACCTGATCGCTTCCAAACGAGGGCCGCTTCGTGCGAGAGGGTACCTGATCTTCAAGAGCCACCGTGGCATCGGAAAAGTGCCCGATACGGTCACTGTTATCAAGGGCCGCAATTCCTATGATATTCTCTCCGTCCAGGGAACGGAGGCGACGAATTACCATCTCGATACTGCGGCCATCATTGCCTGGCTCAAAGCACGGAAACAGGACGGTACGTTTGTGGTAACGGGGGCGGGTGCAGAGTGGGTTGAAGCGCGTTTTGTGAAGCCGCCCGCGCATATGGCGGCCTTCGCCAAGATGGTCGCAGCCTTTGCCCCTGATGTCATACGCAGTAATGAAACAATCGATGACCTCGTTGAGCGAATGGAAAAGGAAAAAGGATTCACCCTGGTATGGGATTAAATATGACGCACGGGAGGCGGTGCACGAACCCGCGTCCGGTCTTGATCTGATATGATTATTCTGGGTATCGATACATCAACGAAAACAGGCAGCATCGCAATCGTCTCAGGCAGGGGCGTCATGGCGCAGTATACTTTGAACCTGGAGATTACGCATTCGGAGCGTTTGATGGCGTCCGTGGATCGCGTGCTTACGGACACCGGAATGTCTTTGTCGCAGATGGATGCCTTTGCCGTATCGCTCGGCCCCGGATCTTTTACCGGTTTGCGCATAGGGCTCGCGACGGTCAAGGGGCTTGCGCTTGCCTCGGACAAACCGGTTGCGGGAGTGCCCACGCTCAAAGCCCTGGCGTGGAATCTGCCGCATGCCGCTTTCCCGGTCTGTACGCTGCTGGATGCGCGAAAAAATGAGGTGTATGCAGCGCTGTATACCCATGAGGAGGGGAGGATGCGTCAGACCATGGAAGAGACTGTTCTTCCTCTTGTCCGGCTCCGGGAACGGGTCTCAGAAAAAGCAATTTTCACGGGCGAAGCGGCCTTGCAGTTCCGCGAAGAAATCGAACGCCTGTTCGGCGGCAACGCCGTATTCGCACCACTATCAGCGCTCCTGCCGTCGGCAGCTGCTGTTGCCGAGATCGGTTTGGAGATGATCGCGGATAACTGCTGCCATGATCCGGACAGTCTTGTCCCCCTCTATATCCGAAGGCCCGAGGCGGAGGTCGCATGGGAAAAGCAGTCGGGATTAAAATAGAGGCGATGAAAAAGGAGGACATCGACCAGGTTCTGGTCATCGAGCACTCGAGTTTCAGCATGCCCTGGTCGAAAAATCTCTTTCTCTCAGAGTTCCGAAGCCCGGGCGTTTCCACGCTTCTTGTAGCACTCGGCGACGCGCCGGTGCGCACGGTCAGCGCCTTTATTATCTACTGGATTGTTGCGGATGAGATGCATATCCTCAATCTTGCTGTTGATCCTGAGCAAAGAAGACAGGGCATTGCAAAGACACTCGTGCTTTCAGCGCTGCGGCGCGCCTTTGAGAAAGGCGCCAAACGTGCATTTCTTGAAGTACGGGCATCGAACATTCCGGCCTATAAGCTCTATTTGGGCCTTGGTTTCAGCGGTACATCGGTCCGCCGGGAATATTATGACATGCCCGTGGAAGACGCTATCGTCATGACGCTCGAAACAGGCGCTTTGGCCAGTTTGATGCGATCAGGAGCTTGTTTATAACATATTGTTTTTTAGGAAAAATATATTACTTGCCTTTTTTCTGTGATTGTGATAATTTTTTTGTAGTGTATATCATCCAAGCGTGGTCCCTGTAAATCCACGAGTTTTTTTCAAATCCTTCTCATCAAAATCCCTAATTTTAAAGGAGGGTAATGTGATGAATCTGGGGGTAAGCGAAGAAGCAATGGTAGCAAAACTCAGGGCAGAGAATGTTGAGTTCCGGCAGTGGGAGCAGGAGCATAGCAGTCTGGAAATCACTCTGCAGAGCATTGATTCCCACCCGTACCTCAGCCCTGAGGAGGAAATGGAACGCAAGCGGATTCAGAAACTGAAACTGGCGGCAAAAGACAAAATGATGGAAATGATCAGGCGTTATAAAATGGCTTGCGCCTGAATGAGTCAAGGCAAGGAATAAAAAACCTTGCCTTTTGCATTTAGAGGAACAATAAAAAAATCCCTCTCGAGCGAGACATGAGAGGGATTTTTTTATTGACTCGAATCATCTATCTATGTTAAAAATAATGAAATTCGTCTTGAAAAACACGTATCACGTGTCTGCAAAAGCGGTCTGCACGGATAAACTGCGGATAGGTTCGAACGGACACTACAGCAGTTGATTCGGAGCTGACTAAGCCGGGGATGTCAGATTTTACCGAGCGCCGGATTTTCCTCGTACATCTGATGCCGGCTGCCGCACACAGGAAATATTTCTTTTTTTAACAGAGTCCCTCCCGTTCACAGGCTTGTGAAGCGAGCACTGCGCGCCGAAGAGAGGCGATGAGATGAGGGATTTTTTTATTCGTGAGGCATTGACTATGAAAGTTCGGGAAATGAGAAGCGACAGAATAAAAAAAGGCATGGAACGTGCTCCGCACCGAGCGCTCTTGTTTGCTACGGGAATCACGCGGAGCGGGCTTGATAAACCCATGATCGGAATAGCCACAAGCTTCACTGACCTCATCCCCGGCCATATCGGGATGCGCGATCTTGAACGCTTCATTGAAAAAGGCGTTCACGCCGGCGGCGGCTGGCCGCTCTTTTTCGGGCTTCCGGGCATTTGCGACGGAATCGCCATGGGCCACAAGGGCATGCACTATTCCCTCCCGTCCCGCGAACTGATCGCCGATATGGTGGAGTCCATAGCAACGGCGCATGCATTTGACGGCCTCGTGCTGCTCACCAACTGTGACAAGATTACTCCCGGCATGCTCATGGCGGCCGCGCGGCTCGATATCCCGAGCATCGTAGTGACTGCCGGTCCCATGCACTCGGGCAATTACCGCGGGAAGCGGGTCAACCTCATCAGTGCGTTCGAGGCTGTTGGCAAGGTCAGAAAAGGGGAGATGTCAGCGGCCGAACTGTCGGAGCTTGAGATCTGCGCCTGCCCCGGCCCCGGATCATGCCAGGGCATGTACACGGCCAACACCATGGCATGCGTCACGGAATCCCTCGGCATGAGCCTGCCGGGCTGTGCAACAGCGCTTGCAGTTTCCGGCGAAAAGCGCAGGATCGCATTTGAGAGCGGGAGGCGGATTGCGGCCATGGTTGAAGAAAACCTGACCCCGCGCAAGATCATGACGAAAAACGCGTTCGAGAACGCCATCCGGATCGACATGGCCCTCGGCGGGTCCACAAATACGACGCTCCATATCCCCGCGATCGCTCACGAAGCGGGTATCACTATTCCCCTGGACACGTTCGATAAAATCAGCCGCACGACCCCGCATATCTGCAATATGCTGCCGGGCGGGCATCATTATCTGGAGGATTTGGATGCAGCAGGCGGCATTCCGGGCGTGCTATCGCGGTTCAAGGGAGTACTGAAAGGATCTCCAACGGTGAGCGGAGAATCGATCGTCGAATCGGCCGCGAGGGGCCGTGTGGGCAACGATGACGTCATCAGGCGCCTCGATAAGGCGTATCACCGGGAGGGCGGCATTGCTGTTCTGCGCGGCAACCTTGCACCGAACGGATCGGTGGTCAAACAGACGGCGGTAAGCGATTCCATGATGTATTTTCAGGGCAAGGCAATCGTATTTGATTCCGAAGAGGAGGCCATGAAGGCCATTCTGGGAAAAAAGATCAAGCCCGGCCATGTGATCGTTATCAGATACGAAGGACCCAAAGGCGGTCCGGGCATGCGTGAGATGCTCTCCCCGACATCGGCAATCTCGGGCATGGGGCTGGGAGAGGCTGTCGTGCTGCTGACGGACGGGCGGTTCTCAGGAGGCACGCGCGGACCCTGCATCGGGCATATTTCTCCCGAGGCAGCTGAAGGCGGTCCCCTTGCCGTGGTACGGAACGGGGATGAGATCGTTCTCGACATCCCGAACCGGAGACTCGAAGTCAAATTATCCGCGCGCGAAATCAGCAGCCGTCTCGCGAAATGGAAACCGCGTCCCCCGAAAATCCAAAACGGCTGGCTTGCGAGGTACGCGAAAGTCGTCACCTCGGCCAACACGGGAGCGGTGGTAAAAGCATAGCTCACTGAAGGTGGGCCGGAGAAATGACAGGACGGGAGAAACGGGAACTGTACTCGATCGGCGCCGTTGCTTCAGATCCATCACACTGACGAATTCAGGGGTCACTCTATGTCGAACAAGCAGATAACAGGTGCAGAAATATTCCTCGAATGTCTCAAAAAGGAAAAAGTTGATACGCTGTTCTGCTATCCAGGCGGCGTCGTGCTCAAGATCTTCGACGTGCTCTATGACCAAAAGGACGTCAGGATCATTCTGCCGCGCCACGAGCAGGGCGGTGTCCATATGGCGGACGGATACGCCCGTTCGACCGGGAAACCCGGCGTTGCACTGGTCACGTCGGGTCCGGGCGCCACGAACGTAGTTACGGCGCTCACGACGGCGTATATGGATTCCATCCCGCTCATCGTATTCACAGGACAGGATCCAACGGCGCTGATCGGAAACGATGCGTTTCAGGAAGCTGATATCGTCGGAATAACGAGGCCGTGCACCAAGTATAATTTCCTGGTAAAGGACGTGAATGATATTGCGCGGACCGTCAAGGAAGCTTTTTATATCGCCACTACCGGCAGGCCCGGTCCCGTATTGATTGATCTCCCGCGCGATGTGGTGACGAACAAGACGGAATTTCATTATCCGGACAAGGTCGAGATCCGGAGCTACAATCCCACGGTCTCGGGCAATAAATGGCAGATCAAGCAGGCGGCGGATGCGATCGCAAAGGCAAAAAAACCCGTCGTGTACATCGGCGGCGGGGTCATCCTGTCGAACGCCGCGCCGGAGATCCTTGAATTTGCCGAGATCACGAAAATGCCGGTGACGCACACGCTCATGGGCATCGGCGGCTTCCCGGGAACGCATCCGCTCTCGCTCGGCATGCTCGGCATGCACGGCACCTATTATGCAAACATGTCGATCCATAATTCGGACCTGATCATCGCCATCGGCGCACGCTTCGACGATCGCGTGACCGGCAAGGTGGAAGGGTTCGCTCCCGAGGCGAAGATCATCCATATCGATGTGGACCCGACCTCGATCAGGAAAAATGTACGTGTTGATATCCCGATCGTGGGCGATGTGAAGCATGTTATGGTGGACCTGAACAAGGAGCTTCGCCATAGCAAGGAGCCGTGGGATGCGATCCGCAAAAGCTGGCTGAAACAGATCGATGTCTGGCGTGCGGAGCGGCCGCTTACGTATGAGCATGCTGATGACGTGATCAAACCGCAGTTCGTCGTTGAAAAACTTTACGAAATCACCAAAGGCGATGCAATCATTGTGACGGATGTGGGACAGCATCAAATGTGGGCCGCGCAGTACTATAAATTCGACAGGCCGCGGCGATGGTGCACGTCCGGCGGGCTCGGGACCATGGGCTATGGTTTTCCGGCCGCTATCGGCGCCAAGGTCGCACATCCGAACGAGCAGGTGTTCAGCATTTCCGGCGACGGCAGCGTCCAGATGAACATCCAGGAACTCGCGACATCGGTCGAGAACAATATCCCCGTTAAAGTCATCATCCTGAACAACCGGTATCTCGGTATGGTCCGGCAGTGGCAGGAGCTTTTTTATCAGGAGCGCTATTCTTCAGTCGATCTCGGCAGCACGCCCGATTTCGTGAAGCTTGCAGAAGCCTACGGCGCCATCGGTTTGCGGGCGACCATGCCTTCCGAAGTAGAACCGGTGCTGAAGGAAGCGCTGAAAGCGAAGCGGACGGTTTTCATGGACTTCGTGACTGCCAGGTACGAAAAAGTGTTTCCCATGGTCCCGGCAGGCGCATCCATTCACGAAATGATTTTCGGAGACGAGCAGAAAAAAGAAGAGAAAAAACTCAAGGCAGTGAAGTAACTATCTCACAGGGAACTGCGGATGAGGGCGGCACGGCAAGGGATCCTGCAGTTTGATCATGTTGTCAACCGTGCTGATCCGAAGCCAACAACAAGGATGAATCCATGAAACATATCATATCGGTGCTTGTTGAAAACAAATTCGGCGTGCTGTCGAGGGTGTCGGGCCTGTTCAGTGGAAGGGGATTCAACATCGAAACAATTTCCATCGGTCCGACGCTTGACCCCAGCATCTCCCAGATGACAATCGTTACAACGGGTGATGAGCGCATCCTGGAGCAGATTGTCAAACAGCTCAACAAGCTGATCGATGTGATCAAAGTAACCGATCTCGCGGAAAAGGAATACGTGGAGCGGGAGATGTGCCTCATCAAGATCAATGCAACCACGGATCACCGGGCAGAGGCGCTCCGGATCGCGGATATTTTCCGCGCCAGGGTCGTGGACTCATCGCAGAAGAGCTATACGTTCCAACTGACGGGCGATGAAAAGAAAATAGAAGCCTTTATCGACCTTCTCAGGCCGATCGGTATAAAGGAAATCGTTCGCACAGGGAAGGTTGCCATAACGCGGGAATAACGGAATAGCATATGGAACAACAACGACATCGGGCAGGGTGGAAGAACGCGGTGTTCCTGGTGCTTCTCGCCGCCGTTGGTGCGGCGGGCTGCGCTGAAAAAGGATCCATCCTCATCCCGGTCCTGTATCAGGCGCCGGCATTCAAAGCAGCGTTTTCGAAAAAAACCGCGGTCATCGTAAGCCCCTTTCTCGACCGCCGCGGAGTCTCCGGATCGCTGATCGGCAAACGGACCGTATCGAGCGGTGTGCGCAATGATTTCGTGATTCAGGGAACAACAGCGGATCTCGTTGCCGCACGGCTGAAGGAAACCCTGCAGTCGCGGGGAGCGGCCGTTACGAGCGGCGGCGCTTGGGATTTGACCGCCGGAGGCATGCCGGGCTCAGGACCGGGGATTCTCATCAGCGGCGAGATCACATCCTTCTGGATCGACTCTGAATCCGTTCCCTTCAAGACCACAATGAAGGCCGCTGTCAGGATGACCGTTGTTGCGGGAGAAATCGCGGAAAAGAAGATCATCAGAACGCTGAATGTGGAGAGCAAAGTGGAGCAGGAAACCCTGTATTCCGATGAAAAGGTGAGCAGCATCATGTCGGAAGCGCTTTCCTCCGCACTTGATCAGATTTTGCAGGACGACGTCATAAATCGACGGCTTCGCGGTCAGTAGGGGACTCGTACAATGCGCATCGTATGAACCGCCCGCAGCGCGAAGACCGACTACTACCATGCATCACTCATGCACATAGGGAAAAGGAGACAGGATGAAGGTCTACTACGACAAAGACGCTGATATGAATTTGCTGAAAGGCAAGAAAGCTGCCGTGATCGGCTACGGCAGCCAGGGATTTGCCCATTCCAATAACCTCAAGGAAAGCGGTGTTGATGTCATGGTCGGCCTCCGGAAAGGAAGCAAGTCCTGGGATAAGGCTGCAGCAGCAGGACTGAAGGTCGTCGAAGTCGCTGACGCGGCGAAAAGTGCAGACATCATCATGATCCTTGTTCCGGATGAACTGCAGGGGAGCATGTACCGGAAGGACATTGAGCAGAACATCAAAAAAGGTGCCTACCTTGCTTTTGCCCACGGATTCAACATCCATTTCGGCCAGATTGTGCCGCGCGAGGATGTGAACGTGTTCATGGCTGCGCCCAAGAGCCCGGGACATCTCGTCCGGTCGCAGTACACAAAGGGGGAAGGGGTCCCCGGCCTTATTGCCGTTCATCAAGACCCGTCAGGCAACACGAAGGATGTCGCGCTCGCCTATGCGTGCGCCATCGGCCTTGGCAGAGCGGGCGTGATCGAGACGACCTTCCGGGAGGAAACGGAGACGGATCTGTTCGGCGAACAGGCCGTGCTCTGCGGAGGAACCACTGCACTGATCCAGGCAGGCTATGAAACGCTCGTTGAAGCTGGCTATGCGCCTGAAATGGCCTATTTCGAGTGTTTACACGAACTCAAGCTCATTGTCGACCTGATCTATGAAGGCGGAATCTCGAACATGCGCTACTCCATCAGTAATACGGCGCAGTACGGGGATCTGACCAGGGGGCCGAGGCTCATCAACGAGGAGACCAAGAAGGAAATGAAGAGGATCCTCAATGAAATCCAGTCCGGACAGTTTGCCAAGGAATGGATGCTCGAGAACATGGCGAACAAGCCGACCTTCAATGCGCTTACGAAAAAAGGCCAGACCCACCAGATCGAGGAAGTCGGCGAGCGCCTCCGCAAAATGATGCCCTGGCTGCACAAGAGCAAGCTTGTTGACAAGAGCAAGAACTGACATCATGATGAAAAATTACGGCATCCCTGTGGCAGCGGAAGGCTGGCCGTTCATCCTGCCGCTCGCTCTGGCAGCGGTATTGCTGCTCCTGTTCGGGTGGAAGATCACCGGCATCGTCACGCTCGTGCTGGCGGTTTTCGTCCTTTCCTTTTTCCGCGATCCTGAACGGGCGATACCGCAGGAAAATAATATCGTTGTATCTCCTGCGGACGGCCGCGTGATCGTGGTCAAGGACGTTTTCGAACCCGACTATCTGAAACAGGATGTGAAACAGATCAGCATCTTCATGTCCGTGTTCAATGTCCATGTGAATCGTTCTCCGGTGGACGGCACCGTTGAAAGCGTCGTCCACCATCCGGGCAGGTTTCATGTCGCATCCGTGGACAAGGCTTCGCTCGACAACGAGCAGACGGGCATGGTCGTCACCAGCGGCGGACGAAGAATACTCGTAAAACAGATTGCGGGCCTCATAGCGCGGCGCATCATCTGCTATGCCCGGCCAGGAGACCGGCTCAGGACCGGGGAGCGGTTTGGTTTGATCCGCTTCGGCTCGCGCGTGGATATTTTTCTGCCGAAGGACGCGGACATCAAAGTCAAGGTCGGGGACCGGGTCAAAGGGGCGCTGGACATCCTGGCGAAGATGAAATGAGAAAAGGTATTTACATCCTTCCGAATCTCATCACGCTGTCGAGCATGTTCGCCGGTTTCTATTCCATCATTGCCTCATACAACTCGGACTACGAGCGGGCGGCCTGGTCCATCATGATCGCGTCCGTGTTCGACGTGCTCGACGGCTGGGTGGCGCGCATGACCCATACTGCCACGCGGTTCGGCATCGAGATCGATTCGCTCGCGGACGTGATATCCTTCGGCGTCGCACCGGGCGTGCTCGTGTATACCTGGACGCTGTCGTCGTTCGGCAAGATCGGCTGGCTCGGGTCGTTTTTCCTCGTGGCCTGCGCCGCCCTGCGCCTGGCGCGGTTCAATGTGCAGATGGGAAGCACGGAAAAGAAGCATTTTACCGGCCTGCCCACACCGGCGTCCGCCCTCATGATCGCCAGCACGGTGCTGGCGTATGAAGGGATCCTGAAAGTACTCGAGCGCGTGAGGCTGGCCTGGCTCGCGGACCTCGTGGGCAAGGACTACTGGGTGCTGGCAATGACGTTCGTTCTTGCCGGCCTCATGGTGAGCAATATCACCTACCACGGGCTCAAGGAAGCGAACCTCAAGGAGCGCCGACCCTTCGGCATCCTCGTGGTCATCGTCGGGATCCTGGCCGTGATCGCCTATCATCCCGAGGTCATGATTTTCATCCTGATGCTGTTCTATGTGCTGTTCGGCATCGGGGAAGCCTTGTTTAAAATAGGACGCAAACCGAAAACAACGGCCACCTGATGCACGGGACTTGACACGGCGAGGGAAACGAGAGAGATTAAGGAAACGGTCTTAATCTCTTTTTTTAATCGAGCGTCGGCTGAGACGAGAGGTGAGTATGGGCACGATGATCAGAATATTCGACACCACGCTTCGGGACGGGGAACAGTCCCCGGGCGCGAGCATGAATGTTGAGGAGAAAATCACGCTTGCCAGACAGCTCGCCCGGCTCAGCGTGGACATCATCGAAGCGGGATTCGCCATCAGTTCCCCCGGCGATTTCGAAGCGATCAAACGCATCGGTGCGGAAGTGGAAGGCCCCGTGATCTGCAGCCTGGCGCGCGCGAAGAAAGAGGATATCGACCGGGCCTGGGAGGCGCTCCGGGATGCTCCGAAAAAACGCATCCATACATTCCATTCCACGTCGGACATCCACTTGAAGCATCAGTACCGTATTTCGCGCGAGGAAGCGCTCAAGCGCTCCATCGAGATGGTGAAGCACGCCCGGTCCTATGTCGACGATGTCGAATTTTCGCCCATGGATGCGACGAGGACGGAAGTCTCGTATCTGCACGAAGTGGTCGAGGCGGTCATCGCTGCGGGAGCCACGACGGTGAACATTCCGGATACGGTCGGCTACGCGATGCCCGGGGAATTCGGCCTGCTGATCAAAAGCATCAAAGAGAAAGTGAAGAACATCGACAAGGCGGTCATTTCCGTTCACTGCCACAACGACCTCGGACTTGCCGTAGCGAATGCGCTTGCCGCGATCCTGAACGGGGCCGAGCAGGTGGAATGCACGATCAACGGCATCGGCGAGCGCGCGGGCAACTGTTCCATGGAAGAGGTTGTGATGGCGATCCGTACGAGGAAGGATCTGTTTCAGAAGGGAACGCTTGTCAATACCGAAGAGATCATGCGCGCGAGCCGCCTGGTTACGAAGATCACGGGCATCCCGGTGCAGCCGAACAAGGCTATCGTGGGGGCCAACGCGTTCTCGCATGAGTCCGGAATTCATCAGGACGGGCTGCTCAAGGAGCGGACGACCTATGAGATCATGACGCCCGAATCTGTCGGCCTCGTCAAGACAAACCTCGTCCTGGGCAAACACTCGGGCAGGCACGCCTTCCGCGACCGGCTGAAGCAGATGGGGTATGCGCTTTCGGAGGAGGAACTGAACAAGGCGTTCGAACGGTTCAAGCACGTTGCGGATCAGAAGAAGGAAGTGTTCGACGAGGATCTCGAAGCCATCATTTCGGATGAAATGCAGCAGATACGGGAAGTCTACGTGCTCAAGAACATGAATGCGGAAAGCGGCACGGGCATGATGCCCAAGGCCACGGTGGAACTGCTGGTTGACGGGAAAGCCGTCAGGCAGACGGGCACGGGCGACGGTCAGGTTGACGCCGTGTACCGGACGATCTCCGCGATCACGGGGACGAAAAGCAAGCTCGACGCCTACCTCGTCAAAGGCATTACCGGCGGAACGGACGCCCTGGGCGAGGTGACGGTCAAGGTCGAGGAGGACGGCAAGAAGGTCGCCGGACACGGCGCTGATACCGATATCATCCTCGCGAGCGCAAAAGCCTATATCAACGCGCTGAACAAACTGGAGTACTGGAAAAAAGGACGAGCAAAAAACAGTTGAATCCGGGAAAAGGATACGGTATATTCACAAGCCATGATGACGATAACGGAAAAAATATTAGCAGCTCATTGCGGGAAAAAAGAAGTCAAACCGGGCGATTTGATCAATGCGAAGCTTGATCTCGTGCTCGCGAATGACATTACCGCGCCGATCTCAATCAAGGAGTTCCGCGCTGCAGGAGCGAAAAAAGTATTCGATCCGGAGCGGATCGCGCTGATTCCCGACCATTTTGCCCCGAACAAGGATATAGCTTCGGCCGAGCAGTGCAACCTGCTCAGGCAGTTTTCGAGGGAGCACAGCCTCTCGCTCTATTTCGAAGTCGGGAGAATGGGCGTGGAGCATGCGCTGCTTCCGGAGCAGGGCATCGTTGTTCCCGGCGATGTCGTGATCGGCGCAGACAGCCATACCTGCACTTACGGAGGCCTGGGGGCTTTCTCCACGGGCGTGGGCAGTACGGACGTTGCCGCTGCTATGATCACGGGCGAAGCCTGGTTCAAGGTGCCGGAGAGCATGAAGTTCATCTACAGCGGCAAACTCGGGAAATGGGTCGGGGGCAAGGACATCATTCTGCGCACGATCGGCGACATCGGCGTGGACGGAGCATTGTACCGGGCCATGGAGTTTTCCGGAGAGGTGATCCGTAGGCTTCCGATGTCGGGCCGTCTGACGATCTGCAACATGGCAATCGAGGCCGGCGGAAAGAACGGCATCATCGAACCCGACGAGATCACGGAAAAGTATGTGGCCAAGCGTGCGCGCAGAAAATTCAAATTCTACAAGAGCGACAAAAAAGCCGCCTACGCCGACGTCCGGGAATACAATCTCACCGGCATGGAGCCGCAGGTCGCTTGCCCGCATTTGCCGGAAAACGTGAAATCTGTAGGCGAACTGGCTGCGATCAATATCGATCAGTCGGTCGTGGGATCGTGCACGAACGGCAGGATCGAGGACATCCGCGAAGCAGCCAAGGTTATCAAGGGCCATAAGGTGCATCCTTATGTCCGTATGATCGTGATCCCGGCTACGCAGGCAGTGTACAAGCAATCGATCAAGGAAGGGCTTGTCGATACGTTCATCGATGCCGGTGCGGCGTTCAGCACCCCCACGTGCGGTCCGTGCCTCGGCGGGCATATGGGCATCCTGGCAGCAGGGGAGCGTTCCATCTCGACCACGAACCGAAATTTCGTGGGACGGATGGGACATCCCAAGAGCGAAGTGTATCTCTCCAACCCTGCGATCGCAGCGGCTTCGGCTGTACTCGGCAGAATCGGCAGGCCGGAGGAACTGAAATAATATTTTGGACGCGGATGAACGCGGATGAGCGCAGATTGAAATCCGAATCTGTTTTTATCCGCGTAAATCAGCGTAAATCCGCGTCCCCTTTTTGAGGTTCTCATGAAATTTACCGGAAATGCATGGAAATTCGGACCGGATGTGGACACGGATGCGATTATCCCGGCCCGGTATCTCAATACGTCAGATCCCAAGGAACTGGCAAAGCACTGCATGGAAGACTCGACCACGCCGGATTTCATGAAGCGCATGAAGCCCGGCGACATCATCGTGGCGGAGAAGAATTTCGGGTGCGGGTCTTCCCGCGAGCATGCTCCGATTGCCATCAAGGCTGCAGGCGTATCCTGCGTTGTAGCAAAGAGCTTCGCCCGCATATTTTACCGGAACTGCTTCAACATGGGACTTCCGATCTTCGAAAGCGCCGAAGCTGTTGATGCGATCAAACAGGGCGATCAGCTCGAAGTGGACGCGGATGCGGGTGTGATACGGAACCTGACATCAGGGAAAACCTTCAAGGTGGCGCCCGTGCCGCCCTTTATGCAGGAACTGATCGCTGCAGGCGGTCTCATGGCGTACACGAAGAAAAAGGCAGGCTTGTAGTTGATCCAGCGCTCCACGTCCTCAACAGACGCGTTTCCAGAAGACCAGAACCGGAACGCCGCTCCTTTTTGCGAGCACTGCGTTTACTTCATCGATAATCTCGATCCAGTACATTTTTCAGCAGGCCGGGACGTGAATCAGTTCTGCGGACTTGATGCCGCTCCGGACAACAGTCTGTGCCGGGAAATGCGCACGGATAATTGCGGGATCCGGAAACGGTAATAATCATCGAACTCGGATTTGTTTTTCTGAGAAATTCAGTTGGACGCTGAATCAGCGGATTCTATATGATAAAGTCGGAAGAAATGCAATGAGAAAC
>Ga0187786_10000128_pt1 | contig 24719 bp, 24 predicted proteins | sample 0815_BV2_10_20_M_FD_132449 | JGI IMG/M metagenome (GOLD analysis project Ga0187786, IMG submission 132449) | Tropical peat soil microbial communities from peatlands in Department of Meta, Colombia - 0815_BV2_10_20_MG | ecosystem: Environmental > Terrestrial > Soil > Wetlands > Peat | place...
CGTCGGCATCGCGATTGGAACCGGCACCGACATTGCCATAGAAGCTGCTGACGTTACCCTCATGCAGGGACACCTGAGCGGGGTCGCCGACACTATCCGTCTCAGCCGTCTGACCATGCGCACCATCCGCCAGAATCTTTTCTGGGCTTTCTTTTATAATGTCGTGGGTATACCGTTGGCGGCAGGGTTGCCTTACATTTTCGGCGGGCCTCTGCTGAATCCGATGATTGCATCGGCTGCCATGTCATTCAGCTCGGTTTCCGTCGTGACCAATTCATTACGGCTGAAGACCAAACGGTTTGCGGGAGAATGAGAATGCGGACATTATGGATTGTCGATGATCAGCCACTCAGTACTGTTCAGATCGCCGAGGTATTTAATCCGCTGACCGGATTTGCAATTAAAACGTCCACAAGCGGGAAGGATTTTCTGGAAAGGGCACGCCGGGACGGATATCCCGATGTTTTGCTGCTCGATCTCATCATGCCGGAAATGGACGGATTCTCCGTGCTTGATGCGCTCCGCCCCGTGCGCGAAAACCACTATTTCCCGATTGTCGTCATCTCGGCCGTTACCGACAAGCGGAGCGTGGTGCGCGCCCTTTCGATGGGTGCCGACGACTTCATCGTCAAGCCGGTCTTTATGGATGAACTTCGCATCAGAATCACCAACATGCTGAAGATCAAGGAACGCGACGAATGCCTCAACGTTTCCCTTGATGTCTTCGAATCCAACCTCCTCGAAAAATTGCGCATGCTCGAAGGGACGCAAATCGAAACAGTCCTCAAGCTCGGCAAGGCCGCCGAGTTTCGCGACGACGAGACCGGCAGCCACATCGAACGCATGGCTGAATATGTCAGGCTTATCGCCGACCATCTCTCCATCGGAAAGGATCAGGCTACAATGCTCAGGTATGCCGCGCCAATGCACGATGTGGGCAAGATAGGCATACCGGACGGCATCCTTCTGAAACCGGGCAAACTTTCCGACGACGAGCTCAAGGTAATTCACCTGCATACGGTTATAGGTGCGAGGATTCTGAGCGGAACCACGCTTCCGCTGCTTGAGGTTGCGAAGGAAATAGCGCTTTCGCACCACGAAAAATGGGACGGAACCGGATATCCGCTCAAGCTCAAAGGGAAAGACATTCCGTTGTCAGGCAGAATCGTGACAATTTGCGATGTCTTCGACGCAATCACCTCAAACCGCGTGTACAAAAAGGCATGGCCGATCGAGAAGGCCCTCGATTTTATCCGCGACCACAAAGAGCATCACTTCGATCCCGATGTCACCGATGCATTCTTTGCCGTGTTTGATGCGATTCTGGCGATTAAAACCGCTCAGGGTGATGCCGTAGAAAAACCGATGCTGCAGCAAATTATAGACGGCGATGTTACCATCGATGAATTTGTCGACCGCTGGAGATAATACCGAGACTTCGCTTCTCCGACGCCTCTCGGTCGTCCCGATGGGCGGCGTGGAAGAAATCGGCCTGAACATGACGATCTTCGAGTACGGTGACGATGTCATCATCGTAGATGCCGGCTTGATGTTCCCCGAAGAGGACATGCTCGGCGTCGATTTCGTTATTCCTGACTTCACCTATCTCCACGAAAATCGCGACCGCATCAGGGCGGTCGTCCTAACGCACGGCCACGAAGATCATGTCGGCGCCCTTCCCTTTTTGCTCAAGGAAATTCCGGTTCCGGTATATGGAACAAAATTGACGCTCGCGCTTGTTCAACACAAGCTGCTCGAATACGGCATCGACGACGCCGAACTTATCGCGGTACGGCCGCGAGATGTCATTACCGTCGGCTCCTTTGTCATCGAGTTCATCCGCGTCACGCACAGCATTGTCGATGGGGTTGCGCTCGGCATCAAAACCCCCGTCGGAAACATCATCCATACCGGCGATTTCAAGCTCGATCCGACCCCGGTCGACGGACAGCTTATGGACTTCCATACCTTCTCGCGATACGGCGAAGAGGGAACCGTTCTGATGCTCTCGGACAGCACGAATGCTGGCCGGGGGGGATTCACCTTCTCCGAAAAGGAGGTGCGCAGGGCCTTTGAAGACATCTTCGCCAAGACAACGGGCCGCATCATCATCGCAACGTTTGCGTCGAATATTCACAGGATTCAGCAGGCCATCGACGTTGCCGTCCAGTTCGGCAGAAAGGTTTTCATCTGCGGCAAGAGCATGGTTGCCAATGCCGATATCGCCCTGCAACTCGGATACCTCAGAATCCCCGAAAAGACATGGCTGAAGCTCGACCGTCTTCGCGACACCGCCGACCGCGAGGCCGTCATCATCACGACCGGCAGCCAGGGCGAGCCGATGAGCGTGCTGTCGCGCATAGCGACCGATGAGCACAAGCATATCCGCATCAGGGAAGGAGACACCGTCATCCTTTCCGCAAAAATGATACCCGGCAACGAGCGCTCCATCGGCCGCATCATCAACCATCTCATGATGCGGGGCGCCGACGTCAAATACGAAAAGACGTCGGAAATTCACGTATCGGGACACGCATCCAAGGAAGAGCTCAAGCTCATGATGAATATCGTGCGGCCGAAGTTCTTCATGCCGATTCACGGTGAATACCGCCACTTGCGCTACCACGCTCGGCTTGCCGAAAAGTCGGGCATACCGCGCGAGAATATTTTCATGATGAACAACGGATCGGTTCTGGAGATTTCCGAAGAAGGAGCCGAACTCCTCCGAAAAGTCCACGCAGGGCGGGTTTTCATCGACGGAAAAGGGGCGCCCAGTGTTGAAGACATTGTCCTGCGCGATCGACGCCGGCTCGGTCATGACGGCATCGTCATCGTGCTGGTCGGTCTCGAAAAAGAGTCTCATCAGGTTGTCATCGGACCCGAAATCATATCGCGGGGCTTCGTCTTTGAGGACGTCTCGCAGGATATCATCACCGAAGTCCGTGACCTGATGACCGAAACGATTACGACGGTCGAAGAAGACGTGATTGCCGACGTGGCTCTGCTACAGGCAAAGCTCCGTTCGAGGCTGAAGAAATATCTCCGCGATACCATGGATCGGTATCCTATGATTATGCCGCTGATCCTGGAAGTGTAAAGAATATGGCCGCTCTGCGCGAAGAGACCGCACAACAGGCGACCGGGGAGCCGCGCAGCCGCCTTGACGAGGTAGCCGGGATTATCGCTATCCTCTGCGGCGTTTATATAGGCATCTGTTTGCTTTCGTATAGCCAGTGGGATCCGTCTCTGTTTACCCACACCAATGCCGCTCCGCTCAATTACGGCGGCATTGCCGGCGCCTATCTCGCCGACATCCTCTACTCTCTCGTCGGCGCCGCGGCACTTGCCCTGCCGATTTTTTTGCTGATATACGGAGTGCGCCGCATTCTTCATCATAAGCGCAACAGGATACACGTTGCCGGTGCAATCATTCTCATCGTCGGGATCGCATTCTTTCTCGAACTCATCGGCGAGGGCATCCATATACCGCTCGACCATCCGGGCGGATTCGCCGGAGCGGTGGTTATCAAGCCCTTGCAGCGGTTTATCTCTCCTCTCGGCGCCTCACTCGTCGCCTTTGCCGTGCTCATCATCGGTATCGTTCTCGCAAGCCCCGTCTCTCCATTCGAGCGCTTCCGCCAAAAGAGGGACATATCGGATGATGCCGGCCAGATTCCCCCGCTGGAGGAAGACGACGAAGTCCCCGACTATCAGGAAGATGCCGCTGTTGAGAAAGTTCCGGCAAAGGACCGCCTGCTCAGGCGACTCAGGAAGTCGAAGGACGACGGCACGGAGGAGGAGCGCTTGCTGCCGCCCATGCCCGTCGCCGATGCCGGAGACTACCGGCTCCCGCAGATTGAGTTCCTGCTGCCGACAGACTCGGTTGCGGTGCCGACCCGCGATGAACTCGTCTCGTCGGGCAGTGCGATTGAAAAGAAGCTTGCCGATTTCGGGGTAAACGGCAAGATTCGCCAGTCGCACCCCGGGCCTATTGTCACGATGTTCGAGTTTGAGCCCGCACCCGGCGTGAAGATCAACCGCATTGTCTCGCTGGCCGATGATCTCGCCCTCGCGCAACGCGCTCCGAGCATCCGTGTCTATCCGATCCCGGGTAAGGCCACCATCGGCATCGAGGTGCCGAACAGGGAACGGGCGACGGTTGCGCTGCGCGATATTATCGCATCCGATCAGTTTCAGAAGAGCCAGTCGCTGCTGACGCTCGCCCTCGGAAAGGACATCTTCGGCACCCCGGTGGTGACCGATCTCGCGCGCATGCCCCATCTGCTTGTCGCGGGCGCGACGGGCTCTGGAAAAAGCGTCTCCATCAACACGATGATTGCGAGTATCATTTACAAAGCGTCCCCTGCTCAAGTGAAAATGCTGATGATCGATCCGAAGCTCCTCGAACTTTCGGCATACGGCGACATCCCTCACCTGATCTCTCCCGTCATTACTGATCCGAAGGGCGCATCGGATGCCTTGAAGAAGATGGTCTTCGAGATGGAACGCCGCTACCGTCTGCTTGCGGAAAAAGGCACCCGCAACATAGAGACGTTTAATCGTCAGGTTTCGTCCGAAGAGCGCCTGCCGTATATCGTCGTATTTATCGACGAACTGGCCGACCTCATGTTTACCGCTCCGACCGATGTCGAAACCGCCATCGCCCGCCTCGCACAGATGGCGCGCGCCTCGGGCATACACCTCATCCTCGCAACGCAGCGACCGTCCGTCGACGTCATTACCGGTCTCATCAAGGCGAATTTCCCGGCGCGCATCTCTTTCCAGGTAACGTCGCGTATCGACTCGCGCACGATTCTCGACGCTCAGGGCGCCGAACAACTCCTCGGCATGGGCGACATGCTCTTCATGGTCCCGGGCATGCGCCTGATGCGCATTCACGGGGCATTCGTCAGCGAAGGCGAGGTCCGCAAGATCACCGATTTTATCAAGGACCAGAAACCGCCCGACTACAGCAGCTTCGAAACCATGGCGGTCATGGAAGAGCGGCTGCGGGAAGATGTCGCGGATCAAGAACGGGACGAACTCTACCAGCGTGTCCTCGATTTTGCAGAGTCCGCCGGAGAAGTCTCGATTTCATCGATTCAGAGACGATTCAAGATCGGATACAACCGCGCCGCTCTCCTGATGGAGCAATTGGAAACGGACGGGATGGTCGGTCCGCCGAAGGGAGCCGGAAAGCCCCGCGACTTCCTCGGCAGGCGTTAAACATTGCCCCTGCACTTTCGGTCATAATAAACAAAAACGGAGACAACCATGATACGCGATTTAATAGTCATAGCATTATGCATGAGCTTATTGCTGTTGTCCGCGCCTTCTCATTCAGCGTCTGCGGAAGAGACCGGGGGCGCCGCTGCCGAAAAGGTTACAGCGATACAAAAGGCTTACGAAGGCATCAAGGACATCAAAGGCTCTTTTGTCCAGAAGAGCACGATCAAGGATCTGAAAAAGACAGAAACATACAAAGGCCAGTTTTTCATCAAGGCCAAAAAGATGCGGTGGGAATACAAAGGCGAAAAACCGCAGGTCGTCTACATTACCGGAAAAGAGATAATTATTTATCAGCCGAACCAGCAACAGGCATTCAAAGCCCCGTTCAGCCACGCGACATACGGTCAGGCGCCTATAGCGCTTCTGAGCGGCTTCGGCTCCATAGACAAGGAATTTTCGGTCACGATGAAAGACGACAGATTGCATCTGCTCCCGAAGGCCTCCATGGGAAATGTCGAACATGTCGAACTCGTTACAAACGATGAAGGCTTTCCGATACAGGCCCTTGCGGTGATCGACAAGATCGGCAACCGTGTCGATATTACGTTCAGCGATGTCAGGACGAATACCGGCATCAAGAGCGGTATTTTTACGTTCAAGGCGCCCGAAGGGGTGGCAGTGCTCGAACAATAATCCTTGTTGCATCCTTCTCCATCCCAAATTCAGACGGTCATTCGAATGACCGTCTGAATTTGACTGACCCGGCTTGTCATCTTATAGTTATGACATGACGATGAATTGCTGATTGCGCAAGGAGACGACAGTATGGCCAAGCTGCTCCCGCTGGAACTCATGATCTTCATTGGGCTGACTGTAGTCGGCGGTTTGCTGTATCTTCTCTTTCTCAGTTTCCGGGCAAAAGGGAAAGAACGTGACGGTAAAAAACCCTCCGCCGATAATGACAGCGATGATCCGGAATGGCGTGCAAAGCGTTTCTGGTGGTTCGGACGATAAATCTGTAGCTACGCCCTGGCGAGCTTGATGACCGCGATCTCGGGCGGGCAGTTGAACCGCACCGGAAGCGTCGTGCCGACGCCTTTTGAGATGAAGACCGGCATGCCTTTCTGCGATATGACAAGCCCCATGGTATAGTCCTTGTTACGGACAGGCAGGAAAGGCGCCCCGACCAGCGGAAGTCTGACCTGTCCGCCGTGCGTGTGGCCGCTGAGCATCAGATCAAACGAAGCCTTCTGCACACGATCAGCAGTATCGGGATTATGGGCAAGCACTATCCTGCAATCGCCCTGCGGGATTCCCTCCAGCAACGACCCGAGCGGTCGATAATCCTCCCACAGGTCACCCGAGCCGATAAGCCAGAGGCGATTTTCGCCACGCTGAATCGAGATTCTCCTGTGGCGAAGCGACTGACCGCTCTTTTCGAGCCAGTAAAGTGAACGTTTTGCACCGGCCCAGTGGTCATGATTGCCGAGCACCGAATAAACGCCTGAACCCGCCTGAAGCTTCGAGAGAATCGGCCAGATACCGTCTATTTCCTCGACGGAATTCCGGCTGAGCACATAGTCGCCCGTGCAGACCACAATGTCGCTGCGAAGACCATTGACCTGTTCCACCAACCTTTCAAAAAAGGCGGTTCCCATAAACGGACCGTAGTGCAGATCAGTGAGGTGAGAAATGGTAAAGCCCTCGAATTCCGGAGGCAGATGCCGAACCGCGATATGATAGTGATTGACTTCGATGTCTCTGCGCTCAACAGCGAAGGCATAGCCTCCGAAGAGGGAGGCCACCCCCGGCAGTATCATACTCTTAAGAAAGGTTCTTCTATCCATTCTCTATTATCTCAGATTTGAGGAGCGCAACGGTACCCTTTGTCAGCCAGTCAGTGCCTCAGGGTATTTGGTGACGAGGTCCCTGATGCAGTGAATGCTTTACGTTTATCACGCGACAAATCAATTTATTCTTTTTTCGCTTTTTTTATTGATCCTCGAAATTATCCCAGATATCCTGCGTGAAACCAAGGCTTGTCGCGGCCCTCTGTTCTTCATAACCGAGGTCGCTCCAAGCTTTATCGCTGCTTGCCGGCGCTTCGTTTCTGTTCCATGAATACTGGCGCCATCCGAGCACGGACCAGAGTTCCTGCTCTTTGCTGCTCATGTCTTCCCACGACAATTTTTCCCAGATTCCCGGATTCCCGTTCATGTCCCGAACGTCCATAGCGGCCTCCTCTGCAGTCCTGGTCTTATACTTCCATATCATTGTCATTCATCATGGCGCCGAAGCCCGCTGGGAGGTCTTACACTGATGCACATCAATGAAATAGAACCGTTGTTCCCCTTTTCAGTTTTCAAGTGGCACAGTTTTTCGAAGGGACGACCCTCCGCTTCACTTTCTGGTCATAACATCAAGCCTAAGCGACGCGGGGCCTTATTGCGCGTCCGTCGGAGGCACTTGTTAGGCGGAACGCCCGCTGATTGAGTCCAAAAAGCCCCTTATGCTTGCTTTTATGCTTCTCCTGAACGCTTTCAACGAACGATAGGACGAATTTTGTATCTTTAATGCATCAACTAATGCAGACGGAAGCTTTTCCGGCATTGTTTGTCTACGCAAACCGATAAAATATAGATCATGAGATATGTGATCAGCATCAAAATGCCAATCATCGAACCAGTTTCCTAATTCAATCCGGCTGGAAAAATCATTCTGAGTGAGATTTTTATAATAGTTCCAGCCATTGCTTATCGTAAATGGCGAGGCTTTTGGATCAGATCGACTTGTGCCATGTTCTCTACGCCCGGTTGTAGCACAAGTGATAATGACTATCCCACTCTCCTTTGTCATACGAGCCATGTTTATGAATGTTTCGAGCCAAAAAGGATTATGTTCGAAACATTCCACGGAAATGCATACATCAAACTGACCTGAAGGGAAATCTGCAAGTTGTCCCTCCATAATCTTATCGACACCTGGCCCAATATCTAGATCTATTCCACAGTAATCCGCTTGCTCGAAATGGCTCCGACAAGATCCGTTGATATTAAGCGAGCCGACCTCTAAAACTTTTGTTCGTGAAAAATACCTCGGCAAGTATTTCTTGATAGTCGAAACATAATCTTGTTGTTTACGATGCGCCATGAACAAACCCCCTTGGACGCTGTTGACGACTTCGGCAAGAAAAAAGAATAATGACCGGTATCATGCATTTATTCATCGGATTTCCGAATTATGTCCTACTGCCGCCTAACAGGGTGCGGACGAGCTGCCCGCAGGGTCGGCTCGATCCGCTTGTTCTACATCGCGAAGCTTAGAAACAGAGCTACAAGACGGCAATGGATAAATCCGGGTAGCCGTTTTTTTTGAGGATTGTTGTCTATCGACTGCATTTTGTCATTGTCTTAGTGCGGCCGCCTTCGTCTTAACCTTGGCCTTGATCATATCAGTTTTATTCAGTTTATTGCAGGCCAGTCGCGTTGCAGGTTACCATCAGTTCCACGGCTTTGGAAGCCAACTTTAGGTTCAAGCTATTATGCCGACTTGTCAGCACAAGATCAAATATTTTTCAAGCAATCCTCGTCCTACCTTTTCCGCGCAAAAGAATCGCAGGAGGAGGCCCGGCTGTACCGCCGCTACGCCTCTCCTGCGCTCAATGCTATCGGTCGATGTTCAGACTCTGAACTGCGATACAGATGCCTGCAGATTCGATCCCTGCTTTGCAATATCTGCGGATGTCACCGCAATCTGATCCGACCCGGACGAAATCTCTCTTGCCGATCCTGCGATATTCTGGACATCGCTGCTGATGGTCTCCGCCACGCTCGACATCTCTTCCGTAGCCGATGCAATCTGCTGTACCATGGACTGAAGAGTCTCGACGCCCGCCACGATGTCGCGAAGCGTAGCCCCTGCCCTCTTCGACATTTCAACGCCGCTCACGACGCGCTTTTTCGTGTCGTCCATAGAAACCGTGGCGTCCTTGACTTCGTTCTGCACCGAACGGATCATGCCGGTAATTTCGGAGGTAGCCTTCCCGGTACGTTCGGCAAGTTTGCGAACTTCGTCAGCCACAACCGCAAAGCCACGTCCCTGTTCTCCGGCCCGTGCAGCCTCAATCGCAGCGTTCAATGCCAGGAGATTGGTCTGATCCGCAATGTCGTTTATGACGCTTACGATCTCGCCGATCTGATTCGATTTTTCGACAAGCGCCTGCATGACCTTTGCCGAGGTATTGACGGTTTCGGCTATTCCCTTCGTCTCGGCTATCGACTCTTCTACCGCGTTTTCGCCGTCTTTCGCCCGCGATGCAGCGTTCTGCGCGGCTTCCGCAATATTGGATGCATTTTTCGCGACGTCCACGACCGTCTGCGACATCTCCTCGGCAGCGGTGGCTATCTGTGACGAGCGGTTCGACTGATCTTCCATGCTGCGCGAAATTTCTTTTGCGCTTGCGCTGAGCTCTTCGCTTCCGGCCGCAAGTGTGGAAGTGGAGTTCTTGATCTCGCCGATCAGTTTCTTGAGGTTGTCGACCATCGCCCCCATAGCCCGAAAGACCTTTCCTATCTCGTCATTACGGGAATACTCAAGCGACGCGGTCAGATCGCCCGATGCAACCTTGTTCGCCGTATCGACCAGGTGGCCGAGAGGTCTCAGGATAATGCGGATCATGATGAACATGAGGACGCTCAGGACTGCCACCCCGACAACGCCTCCTACCGCGGAGACCACGGCCATGACCGTCACGGCCTTATTAAGTTCACTCGCGTAGCCGCCCGCCGCGACGACCCAGTTGAGTCCTGGGTAATAGACGAAGGCGGTCAATTTCGAGCGTGCAAAGCTCTCTCCCGTATTTTTCCAGTCGTATTCGATAACGCCTTCTTTTTTCTCGATCATTTCCCTGAAGATCGCCTTTCCATCGGCCGATTTCGTATCGAGAGCATTCTTCCCTTCCATAGAAGGGTGAAGGATAAATGTGCCAGCATCCTTGCCTTCGCCGTAAAAGGCATACGCATATCCAGTATCGCCGAATTTTATTGCCTTTATTTCAGCATTGAGTTCTTTTAAGTCTTTCGTAATATCGAAGCCGACAAAGAGGCTTCCGATAATTTTTCCTTGCGCATTTTTGATTGGCGTGTATTTTGTCATGTAATCCTTGCCGAAAAGCCGCGCAGCACCGCTATACTCTTGCCCTTCCATAATCGCCTTGTAGCCGGGATGTGCCTTGTCGAGAGTCGTTCCGATTGCCCGGGTTCCGTCATCTTTTTTGAGCGATGTACTGATTCTCAGCAGGTCATCGCCTTTTCTGGCAAAAATTGTGGCAACGGAGCCATTTGACTGTTTCGTGAATTCATCGACGTAGGAAAAGGTATTGTTCAGCGGCTTGCTGCCCACACTGAGAACAGGCGCGTCAGGCGTGCCGCCCAGAGAAAAATCTCCATGAAACATTCCGGCGAAGAGGCCCCCGATTTTATCGGCCCCTGTCCTTGCCGTGCGGTCGAAAGCCGCAATCATGTCGCGCACCAGGGCAGCCTCGTTCTTGAGGGCCTGCAGATTCTGCTCTTTTACTACGCTGGATGCCATAAAGTAGACGGCGACAATGGCAATCGCAAAGACGGCAAGCACGAGGATACTGCTAAATGCCGCCAGCCGTGTGCCGATAGATATATTTGCAAAACGAATCTTTGTATTTTTCGCTATCGCTTTCATTTCTTCCTCCTGCTGGTTCCCTAGTTATCACTCAGGGCTTGTATATGCTCTTGTTGTCCGACAATGCTATGCACGTCCATGAGCAGCAATAGCCGACTGTCAAGCTTCACGACGCCGACGATGCTCGCGCCTTCGCTGCGTCCAACCGGCGGAACGGGCTCGACCATCCCGCAGGATACCCGCAGGACCTCGGAAACCGAATCAACAAGCATTCCGACCGTTGCACCCGCCTCGACCACGATAATTCTCTCACTGCCTTCATCTTTTATTATCGGCAGTTTCATGCGTTTCCTCATATTGATGACCGGAATAATGCAGCCGCGAAGATTGATGATTCCCTCGATATAATCCGCAGAGTTCGGCACCGCGGTAATCGCCACCTTCCGGTTAACTTCCTGAATCATCGCAATATCTATCCCGAACTCCTCTTCACCGATACGGAACGTCACGAGTTGAATCGTCTGCCCTGCTTTCAGGGCGCTTGTCGTTGTGTCGTCTTTCATGATTGCCTGCATATCTGTCCTCCTCTATCGTGCATTGAATTTCAGTTCTGATGATGCGTTCCGAACTGTCGTATCTTTTCATGATGGGCAATTGCATTACTGATGAAATTGCTCTTCCCCTGCCTCAGTTCTGTACTCAGGATCTGTTTGTCTACCGGCCCTGAGACTTCGAAAACCGGCACTGAAGGGGTTTTACCCCTCAACTCCTTTGTGAGCAGCTGCCCGGATGTGCCCGGTAACTGGAGGTCAACTATAGCGAGATCAATGGTTAACCCCATGTCTTTGTAAAGGTCGGCAAGTACCAGTGCCTCTTCCCGATCGGTCGACAGCCTCACTCTGAATCCGCACGCCAGAAGCGCCGAGGCAAGCTCCACACGCGCGTCCGGGTCGTCATCGACTAGTAGAATAAGCTTGGACATTCTATTTTCCTCCCCGCCGTTTAGTTCTGCGGGAGAAATATCAAAAACAGTGCCATAGCATAACTGATTGATATAGATACTATATTTCTACATCTGACCTTCAGCTATGGGAAGTTTCCAATAGTTAAAGAGGATTGCAATGTCGAATATTATTTGGTGCGGTATCATATAACTATCTGAGTTGATAAGGTTTTAATTGAATTATTCTTGGATCGGCGTACGGCTTTTGCGACTATAGGATATTTCCCATAGCGGTACTGGAGCGTTCCCATAGTAGAGGCGAACATGAAAACGAAAGGGATGCAGAAAGACAACAGGTCCGATTTCCTGAGTCCACTTTTCTTTGCCGCACAGGGGCTAATCAGCTCGCTTTGAAAACGAATAGCCCGCGCCGGAGCGAGCTAGGAAATGCGATACTCCTTAATCTTTGCGAGCAGAGTCGTATAGTCTATTTTGAGCAGGGCAGCCGCCTTGGTCTTATTGCCGAGAGTCGCTTTCAACGCCTGCCTGATCGCCTTTGATTCAGCTTCTCTGACGACAAGCGCAGACAGCTCCTTAAGGGGCATTATCTGAGTCGGTGCCGCTGATGCGGCACCACCGAGAAAACTTATATTGTCCGGGCGGATGACGCCGTCATTCGCCAGAAGCGCGGCCCGCCTGATGACATTCTTCAGTTCGCGGACATTTCCGGGCCACGAATAACGCGCCAAAACCTCGAAGACCTCATCGGATATTCCATGCATGGGCCGCTTTATTTCTTCCGCCGCTTCATTGAAGAAACGTTTCGCAAAGAACATCATGTCATCCATGCGTTCACGCAATGGCGGAATCTGGATAAAAAACTCGCCGAGCCGGAAAAAAAGGTCCTCCCGGAACTCCTGCTGCTGGACGCACTGTTTGATATCCTTGTTTGTCGCTGCAATAATGCGGACATCGATTTCGACCGGGGCAGTGCTGCCGACAGGATATACCTTCCTCTGTTCGATGACACCGAGCAGCTTGCTCTGCATATGGGTGGATATATTTTCGAGCTCATCGATAAAGAGCGTGCCTCCGTGAGCCATTTCAAAATACCCTTTTTTCTTGTGGCCTGCTCCGGTGAAGGCGCCTTTTTCGTGTCCGAAAAGTTCGCTTTCGATGAGAGATTCAGGCAATGCCCCCACGTCGACCCTCACAAAGGGTTTCTCGATGCCCTTGCCCAGATTATGAATGATAGTGGCTATCAGCGATTTTCCGGACCCGGTTTCGCCCTGAAGGATTACCGAAAAATTACTCCAGGCCACCTGTTGTATCTGCTCGATGACGCTCCGCATCGCTTCGCTATTGCCGAGCATCCACTCAAGCGACATATCAACCGCGGCGTTGAGCTTTACGACCTCGTTCTGAAGTTTCAGTTTTTCGAACGTTAGCTGGGCCATCTCGCAGGCCCGTTGCACGGTCCGAAGCAAGAGTTCATTGTCTGCCGGCTTCGGAAGGAAGTCGTATGCGCCGAGTTTGGTAGCCTTGACGGCCATAGGAATATCGCCATGACCGGTAAGAATAATGACCGGAATATGGGGTGCAACGGCAAGCAAACGAGGCAGGAGTTCCAGCCCGTCGACTTCCGGCATCCTGACGTCGAGGAGTATCACCGACGGCAGTTCATGCTCCAATTCGTCGAGCGCCTCCGAGGCGTTGGATGCTTCAGCAACGGTGAAATCGTTGAACTCAAGCAGGCGCCTTAGAGAACTGCGCATTGACTGCTCGTCATCAACGATAAGGATTGTACCGGTCATTTAATGCCCCTTTTGTACCGAACGAATACTGTGAATGCAATGGTGCTTATTATTATCGCCGCACTGAGTGAAAAGCTAAAGGCAGGTCAACGACAAAAGGGCGTTTGATTGAGCAGTTCAACAAGCGAATCCTACCGCGGTGTATAAGCACCGCTCACACTCCTCATTAGGACGGAAAAGCTTCAATAATGATCGTACGGACCTCTTCGAGCCACCCCTGCCGTTCGTCCTCGGAACTGGTAACGACGATGCCGAACATTCTTCTGCGAACATCCCTAACGCCGCAGAGGCCGAAGATGCAATCTTTCCAGATGCGTTCGAGAGGATCGCCGAAAACCGCCGATTCGCGGACAGCCTCCGTATTTGATGTAGTGAAGATCACAGCTGCCTTCGCTTTCAGAAGCCCATTCGGCACGCCCTCACCGCTGTCGTTTTCGAGAAACTCATAGGCAACGCCGGGCCGGATGACACGGTCTATCCACCCTTTGAGCATAGCTGGCGGCTGGCCCCACCAGTTCGGGTGTACCACAACAATCCCGTCGGCCTCTCCGATTTCTTCGCAATGCCTGCGAATGCTAACGGGAATAACCGCCTCCTTCGGAATTTCATCCGCTGGGAGGACCGGATCAAACGCCTCGGCATAAAGGTCATGAAAATGAACCACATGTCCGAGTTCCAGCAACGTTGCAAGCACCTTATGCGCAATGGCATGGTTGAAGCTGACCTTCGAGGGGTGGGCGAGCAGTAAGGATATAATCATGCGGGAATCTCCTCAAACGCTTTCCGGCCCGAACATGCGGGTGTCTATAAATGCGTTTCAACAAAAAACCCGGAGAGTCTCGCGTTGAAACTCTCCGGGTTCATGACGGAAATTAATTACAGCGGACGGTTTTTGCCTGCCAGCTGAATACGAATTGTTGCGCGTTCAAGAGCGGCAGTCGCGCGGGCAAAGTCTATCTTGTCCGCCTGCTTCATCCGATCTTCAGCGCGCTGCATGGCTGCCTTGGCGCGTTCAACGTCTATCTCCTCGGACTTCTCGGCGCTATCCGCAAGGATGACCACCTTCTCGGGCGAGACTTCGGCATATCCGGAGTTGACGAATATGAACCGCGAGTCGCCGCCTTTACGATAGGTGAGCAAGCCGATCTTGAGTGTCGTGATAAACGGCACGTGGCCGGGAAACACGCCGAAATCGCCGTCGGTGCCCTGCGCCGAAACCTCATCGACGTCTTCAATGAAGACCGGACCATGCGGGCTTACGACTTCGAGCTTCAGTTTATTCTCCATGGAGTATCACCCCGTTCCGATTAGGCTTCTCTCGACCAGCCAAGCTTGCGAGCCTTCTCCTCGACCTCTTCGATCGTACCGACCATATAAAATGCCTGCTCCGGCACATCGTCATACTTTCCATCTGCGATTGCGTCGAAGCCGCGAATGGTGTCTTCCAGTTTGACGTATTTGCCCGGCGTACCCGTGAACGTTTCAGCAACATGGAACGGCTGGCTGAGATATCTCTGCAGCTTACGGGCGCGGGAAACGGTAAGTTTGTCATCTTCAGAAAGTTCTTCCATACCGAGAATCGCGATGATGTCCTGCAATTCCTTGTACCGCTGGAGGATCGACTGAACCTTACGTGCGACGCGATAATGCTCCTCACCGATTACGCGCGGGTCAAGGGCGCGCGAGGTGGAGTCGAGCGGGTCGACCGCGGGATAAATACCGAGCTCCGAAATCTGACGGGAAAGAACGACGGTGCCGTCGAGATGGGTAAATGCCGTGGCAACCGCAGGGTCGGTCAAGTCGTCGGCCGGGACGTAAATGGCCTGCATCGAAGTGATGGAGCCCTTCTTGGTCGTCGTAATACGCTCCTGCAGGACGCCCATGTCGGTACCGAGGTTCGGCTGATATCCGACTGCCGAAGGCATGCGGCCGAGAAGCGCCGAGACTTCTGAGCCGGCCAGGGTGTAACGGAAGATATTGTCAAGGAAGATAAGAACGTCCTGTCCCTGATCTCTGAAGTACTCTGCCTGTGTCAGCGCGGTCAGGGCGACGCGAAGACGCGCTCCCGGCGGCTCGTTCATCTGGCCGTACACGAGTGCGACCTTCGGAAGAACGCCGCCTTCCTTCATTTCACGGTAAAGGTCGTTTCCTTCACGGGTACGCTCACCGACACCGGCAAAGACCGAGACGCCGCCGTGCTTCATGGCGACATTGTTGATCATTTCCATAATAACGACGGTCTTGCCGACACCGGCACCGCCGAACATTCCCATTTTGCCGCCCTTGATGAACGGAACAAGCAGATCGAAAACCTTAACACCCGACTCAAAGACCGTCGAAACAGGCTCCTGCTCGACAAAAGCCGGCGCATCGCGGTGGATGGGCCACCTCGCCTCGGCTTCAATCGGACCCATTTTGTCGTATGGTTCGCCGATAACGTTCATGATACGTCCGAGTGAGCCTTTACCGACCGGAACGGAGATCGGGAGGCCGGTGTCCACAACCTTCATCCCGCGTGTAACGCCGTCTGTGGTCTGCATGGCAATTGCACGAGCCTTGTTGTCGCCGAGATGGCCGGCAACTTCCAGCGTTACGTTAATCGGCGGAATACCTTTTGCCGCATCGCCTGCGGATTCGATCCGGAGACCCTGCAGAATCGGCGGAAGCCCTTGTTCAAACTCGACATCGACGACTGCACCGATGACCTGTGAAACTTTACCTTCGTTCATGATTGAATGCCTCCTGTATCTTGATAGCTCATTCTCTTATTTCTTCAGCGCCTCGACGCCGCCGACGATGTCCATAAGCTCCTTGGTAATCGAGGCCTGGCGGGCCTTGTTGTACTGGAGCGTCAGCTTTTTAATCATGTCGTTCGCGTTCTTGGTCGCATTTTCCATAGCTGCCATACGCATGGCCTCTTCAGATGCCTGCGAATCAAGGATAGCCCGAAAGACCTGAATTTCGATATTCTTCGGGAGCAGTCTTTCAAAGATAGCCTGTTGCGAAGGCTCATACAGATACTCGCCCCTGTCTGGAGTATCAACCGGACACGCGCCTTCGGTCCCGACCGCCTGGAGCGGCAAAAGCTGCGAGACGGCGACCTTCTGCACGGCCTGCGATTTGAACTCCGTAAAAACGAGCCTCACTTCGTCAAAAGCTTCATTCATATAGTTCTCAGTGATGTCACGCGCAATCATCTGGGCATCGCCATAAGTTACACGGCCCGAAAGACCCGTCCAACGCCCACGAACAGTAAACTTCCTGCGACGCAACAAATCCGCAGCCTTGCGCCCGATAGCGCTGAGGCTAACCTCCACGCCCTGCTTCTGAAGTTCCCTGATTGTATTGACGGCTGCCTTCATAACATTCGTGTTATACGCACCGCACAGGCCGCGATCACCGGTCATAACGACGACTTCAACCTTCTTGACCGGCCTCGCCTGAAGGAGGGGATGCCCCTCTTCTACGGTCTTGGCAAGCTCGCACAGCACTGAAGACATCTTCTCGGCATACGGCTTGAGCTCGATGATTCGCGCCTGCGCCTTGCGGAATTTGGCGGCCGAAACCATCTTCATCGCCTTGGTAATCTGGCGCGTGCTCTTTACCGAGCCAATCCTTCTTTTAATTTCTTTCAATCCCGGCATAGTGTCTACCTTTCTTCCTTAAGATTAGACAACGAAGCCTTTTTTGAATTCTTCAATCGCCGCGGCCAGCTTCGGCTTGAGCTCATCGTCAAGCACCTTCTTCTCTGCGATAGCCTTATGCACATCAGCCTTGCGATCCTTGATGAAGGCAATCAGCTCCACTTCGAAGCGGCGGATATGTTCAACCGGGATAGTATCCATAAAGCCCTGCGTACCGGCAAAGATGCCGACAATCTGATCGGACAGGGAGAGCGGCGCATACTGGCCCTGCTTCAACAGTTCAACCATGCGCTTACCACGCTCGATCTGCTGCATCGTGGCTTTATCGAGGTCCGCGCCGAACTGGGCAAAGGCCGCGAGTTCTCTGAACTGGGCAAGGTCGAGACGGAGCGTACCGGCAATCTGCTTCATCGCCTTGGTCTGTGCTGCACCGCCAACGCGGCTGACCGAGAGACCGACGTTGACCGCAGGGCGGACGCCTGCATAGAAGAGGTCCGGCTCGAGATATATCTGACCGTCCGTTATCGAAATGACGTTCGTCGGAATGTACGCGGAAACGTCGCCGGCCTGGGTCTCAATAATCGGTAAGGCCGTAAGGGAACCACCGCCGTTGGCATCGGAGAGCTTTGCGGCGCGTTCCAGAAGACGCGAATGGAGATAGAAAACATCGCCGGGGAATGCCTCACGTCCCGGCGGGCGGCGCAGGAGCAGAGAGAGTTGGCGATATGCGGTCGCCTGCTTGGACAAGTCATCGTAAATGATGAGGGCGTGCTTGCCGCTATCACGGAAGAATTCGCCGATGGCGCAGCCGGTATACGGTGCGATGTACTGAAGCGGCGCCGGCTCACTCGCTGTGGACGAAACAACGATAGTGTGATCCATCGCGCCGTTTTCCTGAAGCGTCTGGACGACACGGGCAACGGACGCCCTCTTCTGACCGATCGCAACATAGATGCAGACAACATCTCCGCCCTTCTGATTGATAATGGCATCAATCGCGATGGCGGTCTTTCCGGTCTGACGGTCGCCGATGATAAGTTCGCGCTGGCCGCGGCCGACAGGAATCATGGCGTCAATAGCCTTGATACCGGTCTGCATCGGCTGGGTGACCGGCTGGCGGTCGATAATGCCCGGTGCAACGACGTCGACAACCATCGAGGACTTGCAGTTCAACGGGCCCTTGCCGTCAATCGGCTCGCCGATGCCGTTCAGGACACGACCGATCATCTCCGGACCCGCGGGAACCGACATGATGCGGCCTGTGCGCTTGACGACGTCGCCTTCGCGAATCAGTCTGTCTTCACCAAAGAGGACCGAACCGACCATTCCCTCTTCGAGGTTGAGCGCCATGCCGAAGACATTGTTCGGGAACTCGAGGAGTTCCGAGGCCATGCAGTTATCAAGGCCGTAAATACGGGCGATACCGTCGCCGACAGCGGTGACGATACCTACTTCACTGACATCGACTTTCTTTTCGAAGTCCGTGATCTGTTTCTTGAGATACTCGCTGATTTCCGAAACTTTGATTTCCATCGTTTCACCCCTCTATGAGCTTATCTTTTAAAAGACCAAGTTGGCCTTTCAGACTCGTGTCATACATGGTGCTGCCGACCTGAATCCGCACACCGCCTAATAGCGAAGGATCGAGCACATACTCGACATCAATCTGCTTGCCGGTCCGCTGCTGCAAAGCCGTAAGCAACTGCGACTCGACCTCTTTGCTCACGGGTGCAGGAGTCGTTATGACCGCCTTGGCCCGTTTTTGCATCGCAAGGTAAAGCTCCGTTATCGCACCGGTTATTTCGGGAAGTGCGCCGAGCGCCTGCTCTTCGGACAGGAAGGACAGGTACTTGCTCAGCTTTTCCGAACACTGCAGCTTCCCGGAGAGCGCCTCAAGCGTCTTGGTGCGGTCCTCCTTGCTGAACATCGGGCTGACCAGAAGGTTCCGGAAACCCTTGTCCTGTTCCATAAGGCCCACGACCACGCCGAGGCGCTCAAGAGCCTGCGGAATTTCATCAACGCTGACGTTGATGACAAACTTCTTGGCGAGTTGTTTGACTCCACTGACCTTTCTCAATTTCTGCCCTCGATCAATTTGATGGATTCTTGAAGGAGCTTGTCCTGCCCCTCTTTGGTGAGCCGATCCTTAATCTTCTTTTCCGCAAGTTCCAGGGATGCCGCAACGGCCTCGGCCTGGATGACTTCCTTGGCCCGCTTCAACTCGAAGTCGATGTTCGTCTTCGCCTGTTCGGCAACGCGAACCGCCATGCGCTCGCCCTCTTCAATAAGGCGCCCGCGCTCGCGCTCGCCCGACTCCTGGGCTGATGCGATAATGTCGGCGATTTCCTTGTCCTTCACCTTCAGGCGCTCTTCAACCTCAGAAAGCGCCTTAGCCGCAAGCTCCTTTGCCTCTTTCGCCTCACTGATGCTTTTTGCAATCAGCTCTTTGCGTTGCTGCAGAAACTCGCGAAGCGGCTTGCCGACGAACTTCACCAGCAGGACCAAGAGGATCGCGAAGTTCATAATCCTCCAGCCCCAGTCCATGAGGCTCATTCCCTCATGACCCTCCCCGCCGCCGGACGCAAATGCCGCCGCCGGGAGGAGCAGTGCTGCCATCACTACCAGTGCCTTTTTCATGCTTACCCCTTTATCAAGACTGAGCTTCATACATTAACGAGTTTCTTGACAATCTCTTCGGAGAAACGATCGATGTCGGCCTTCAGTCCTGCACGAGCCTTTTCGGCCTCCGCCTGAATTTCCTTGCGGGCCGCCTCTATTTTTGCCACGGCAGAGGCCTCGGCCTTCGACATCGATTCCTTCTGCGCGGCGACGCCCTGATCGCGAAGCGCCGAAGCGGTCTCTTTCGCCTTGATGCGGGCTGCGTTCAGTTCCGCATTCATCTTGGCGACCGCCTCATCTTTCTTGAGCGTCATGGCCTTCGCCTGCTCGAGGGCCCCCTTGGTTGCGCGGTCACGATCCTTGAAAACTTTTGATAATGGTTCGAAGAGAAGGCTCTTGAGTACTACGAAGAGGACGAGAAAGTTGACTAGGAGAACAAAAAACCACTGATTGAATTCAAGCATAACGTCTCCTCTCGGGAACTGGGATGTTAACGTGGCGAACGGCTCTGCAAAATAACTGGATCGAACGTTACCATAGCCTCCCGGGATTGTCAAGGCGAAAGAGCCCGCAAACCCGCGCCCTGATTTGATTTTTTTATAGGTCCATTAACCGGAAAACCCGACGGCGCAGCTCCGAAAGGGCGCTGTTTCGGCAAATCGTTTGCAGAACGGGTCAGGAAAGGGAAAAAATGAATTGAAGAAAATTATCGGAAGATAAATATTTTAAATAAGAAATATAAGGCAGCGGCATCAGGAAGAGCCATTTTCCATGTCGCGGTGAGAGACCGTCACGGCGACCGGAGCATGCTCCTCAAGGTAGGTTCCAACCTTCTCGGCAATGACGGGCGAGCGATGCCGCCCTCCGGTGCAGCCGATGCCGATGCTCAGATACGACTTTCCCTCTTTAATATAATGAGGAATCAGGAACTCAAGGAGGGGCAGCAGGCGGTCAAGAAACTCCGAGGTGTCGGGCTGGCTCATGACGTAGCTGACCAGCTCAGGATCGCGTCCGGTCAGGGGTTTCAGTTCCTGCACAAAATACGGATTCGGCAGAAAACGGACGTCGAACAGGAGGTCGAGGCCCGTCGGCGCCCCGAACTTGAATCCGAACGAGACCACCGAAACGCTCATCAGATTATCTCCGGCCTCGCGCGCACCGAACATGGATGAGATCAGATAACGGAGCTGATGCGGCGTGTAGGTCGAGGTATCGATGATACGATCCGAAGCCACCCGCAACCCTTCGAGGCGGCGCCCTTCCTCTTCGATCGCACCGCCAAGATTCGTAATCTTCAGCATCGATGCCAGGGGGTGCGGACGACGGGTCTCCTTGAACCTCCGCACAAGGATATCCAGTTCAGCCTCGAGAAAAAGGATTTCGATCGGGTGCTGGCTGCGGAGTTCATGAAAATAATTTGCTGCGTCGACAAGCAGCGCCTGTTCACGAATATCGATGCCGATGCCGATGCGTCCGGAAGAATGAGTTTGCAAGGCGGTCGTGATAAAAGAATTGATGAGGGGCAACGGAAGATTGTCGATGCAGAAAAAGCCGACGTCCTCCAGCGCACGGAGCGCCACCGTCTTTCCGGCACCCGAGTATCCGCTGACAATGACGACTTTGGTAGCAACGGCTTGTTCTGTCATCGGAAGAGGCGGCGGCGGGCACACGCCCGCCGACTGCACAATTTAGCGGTGCGGTTCGATAAGGCCGAAATTACCGTCCCTACGGCTATAAACAACGTTCATTTCTCCTGTCGCAAGGTTCGTAAACACGAAGAAATCCTTGCCGAGCATTCCCATCTGGTCAACAGCGTCATCGGGCGTCATCGGCTTCATGTCGAACTTCTTGTGCTTGATGATACGCCCTTCCCTTACCGGTTCGACGGCAACTGCGGCCGCCGCTTTTTTGTCGCTTCCCTTCACACGGTGAGCGGAAACCTTCTCTTTATACTTTACTACCTGCTTTTCGAGTTTCTCAACAACCGCGTCAATCGCCGAGTAAACGTCGCCCGTGGCGCCTTCCGCCTGAATCATGTATCCGTTGACCTTCAACAACACCTCGACCTTCTGGCGATCCGTCTTCTGGCGGTGCTTCTCGACGCTTACCGTTACGATCGCGTCGGATATGTTCGAGAGATATTTCGTAAACTTGCCTATCTTATCTTCGGCATACTGCCTGAGCGGCGGGGTTATTTCAAGGTGACGTCCGTTGACAATAATGTTCATACATTTCTCTCCTTCTTATTCATAGCGTTTTCTCATATTTTGCGGCGGGATCTTCAATTCCTCCCGGTACTTTGCCACCGTGCGGCGGGCAATTACCACATTCTGCGCACCCAGCCTGTCGGCAATCATCTTGTCGCTCAGCGGCTTTTTCGAATCCTCCTGCTCCACAATCTTGCGGATGAGATCTTTCACCGACGTTGAGGAGACCTCGCCGGTGTTGGACTGCAGAGCGCTGCTGAAGAAGAAACGAAAACTGAATACTCCGTGATCGCAGGCAAGATATTTGTTCGAAGTGACCCGGCTGATCGTGCTTTCATGCATGCCCACATCGGCGGCAACATCCTTCAGCGTCAGCGGTCGCAGATTTTGGCGCCCTCCTTCAAAGAAGTTGTTCTGAAACTTCAGAATACTGTCCGCAACCCGGTAAATCGTGCGGTTCCGCTGGTCGAGGCTCTTGATCAGTTCCGTCGCCAGGCGGAGCTTCTCCCGAAGAAATCCTTTTTCCTCCTTGGTCAGCTGGTCTTTCCGCAGCAGCAGATTCCGGTAGCTGTTGTTCAGCCTGATGCGGGGCATCCGCTCGTCGTTGAGCGTAATCTGAAGCCCTTCATCACCATGCGCAATAAATACATCGGGGACAATGTAGGTCGTCTCTCCCGATGAAAAGTTCGCTGCCGGCCGCGGGTCGAGCGCCTCGATGATGCGTACGGCAGCCATCACCTCATCCAGCACGGCATTATGCTGTTTTGCGATCTGCTGGAACCGGCGCTTCTGCATATCCTCCATGCTGCCGGCGACGATTTTTGCGACAAGAGACTCGGTCAGATTCAAAGACCGGAGCTGCAAAAGAAGGCATTCCTGCAATGTTCTCGCACAGATGCCCGGTGGATCGAAACCCTGCACGAGAGCGACCGCCTCCGCCGCAAGTTCGGGAGACGCCTTGGCCTGCTGCGCCAGCTCCTCGTCAGACATGCGCAAATATCCGTCTTCTTCTATGTTCCCGATGACCGTCTCGGCTACGATGCGCACCTCGTCGCGAGCCGGACAGAGGCGCAGCTGCCAGAGCAGGTGATCATAGAGGTCGGGAGTCTTCGAGCAGAAAAGCTCATAAGAGGGCTTTTCTTCCGTGCCAGGGTTGAAATAGCCGAGGTCGCGGCCGTCGCTTCCGCGCTCCTCGAAGTAATCATCCACGCTGAAGCGGTTGAGGCTCTCCTCGCTCAGCTCCGCGGTATCGTGATAATCATCGGGAAGCGCCCTCTCCTCTTCGCGGGCCTCCTGAGAAATCTCCTCATCCTCGTGCTCATCCATGGTCTCTTCAAGAAAAGGGTTTTCGATGATCTCCTGCGAAAGCGTCTGCGCGAGTTCGAGCTGCGGCATCTGGAGCAATTTGATGGCCTGCTGAAGCTGGGGGGTAAGCACCAGCCTTTGGGAGAGCCTGAGATCAAGCCGGTTTTCGAGCGCGCTCACAGCCTGAAATCCTCACCAAGATACGCCTCCAACACCTCTGCGTTGCCGACCAGCTCCGCCGGAGCCCCCGAAGCGAATACGGCGCCATCCTTGATAATGTAAGCTCGATCAGTGATCGAAAGTGTTTCGCGCACATTATGATCGGTAATGAGAATGCCCAGCCCCTTGGAGCGCAGATAGTTGATCATCTTCTTCAGCTCGATGATAGCAAGCGGATCGATTCCGGCAAACGGCTCATCGAACAGCATGAAAGTCGGCTTGAGCGCAACCGCACGGGCGATTTCGGTTCTTCGCCGCTCGCCGCCCGATAGACGGTAGCCGTCGCGATCCGCAAACTCGGTCAGGTTGAATTCCTCAAGCAATCCCTGCACCTCTTCATCGATATCCAGCGCATCCACCCCGTCGCCGCGCCCTCCGTTCGCCCGTATCTCAAGAACAGCTTTCAGATTCTGGCGCACCGTCAATTTGCGAAAGATCGACGGCTCCTGTGGGAGATATCCGAGGCCGCTGAGCGCCCTCCGATACATCGGCATGTCGCGAAGTTCAACCCCGTCGAGCAGAATCTCCCCATGATCAGGTTTAATGGCACCCACTACCATGTAAAAGGTCGTCGTCTTGCCCGCTCCGTTCGGTCCGAGTAGCCCCACGACCTCTCCGGTCTGCACCGAGAAACTGACCTCGCGCACCGCAAGCTTCTTGCCGTATGACTTGCCGAGCTGGCGTGTCTCCAGCGTATGTTTTTCCATCATGCCGGAAGGAGGCAACGTTATTGCGCCCCGCCCTTTTTTCCCTCATCACCGCTGGGTTTTCGTTCCTTGTTCACCAGAAAGACCTTGCTGTTTTCAACGGTCGAGCGGTCATCCTTCATGTAGTAAACCATTTTCGTCCCGGTCACGACGTTTTGTCCTTCAACCGCGCGCGGTTCCCCCGTAAACACGATGTGCTCTTCAGGAAGCGTGAAATACGTAGCATATTTCGCGGTCACGACGCGATTGCCTTTCACGAGCCGAACATTGCCCACGGCATCAATTTTGTCGATATCGCCCTTCTCATCGCCGGGCGTTGCCGCAGCCTTTTCCTTCGCTCCATCAGTATCCTTCCGGGAATAGACAATCATACGCTC
>Ga0187786_10000130_pt1 | contig 24625 bp, 26 predicted proteins | sample 0815_BV2_10_20_M_FD_132449 | JGI IMG/M metagenome (GOLD analysis project Ga0187786, IMG submission 132449) | Tropical peat soil microbial communities from peatlands in Department of Meta, Colombia - 0815_BV2_10_20_MG | ecosystem: Environmental > Terrestrial > Soil > Wetlands > Peat | place...
CGTGAACTTGAAAATACTTTAGAACGTCTTCTTGTGCTGAAAGATGATGATGTTGTGACAAGTTTCGATCTTTCTGAGAAGATGTCCGGCAGAAAACTGCCTGTATTGCCTGAGACCGGCTCTCTGAGCAGCGACCCGGATGTAAATCCATTTGTGCAGGGCATTGACCTGAATGCAGCGCTGCTCGAGTATGAGAAAAGGCTTGTGTTGAATGCCATTCAGATCCACGGAGGTGTCAAGAGCCAGGCTGCCAAGTATCTCAATATCAACAGGACTACTCTGATCGAAAAAATGAAACGGTTGGGCCTGTCATCTGTTAATCCCTGATTCTTTAATCGGCAGTCATTAAATTGACTAAATCATATAGACAGACTACTTATGATAGCTGGCTAAAATTAAATTCATTTATGAAACAATATGATAATGTTAATGGCACATTTTTTTCACATCTAACCATAATAGTACGCCAGACATGGGGGAATTAGTGGTAAGATCGTTTCATATTATTGTTATTGCGGTTATTTTAATTGTGTTCGGATGCATTATTGTGCTGGCAGCTGAAGATACATTCCGGCAGGCTGATAGCGCGCTGACTTCAAAGCAGTTTATGCAGGCCAGGGATCTTTATAGGCAAATATTAGCATCAGCCAAAGATGCCTCAGATTCGCCCAGGGCTCTTCTTGGCATAGCAAAGTCAGATTATTACCTTAAAAATTATTATGAAAGCGATGTAAACTTGAAGCGATTCTTTAAGTTATATAAAGAGCCATCCCACATAGATGAGGGTCATTTGATATGGGGCCTTGTACTTTTGAAGATGCGGAAATATAAGGAGGCGGAGGCGCAGCTTGATCTTGTTAGCGGTGAACTGCGGGAGAAAGCCGATATAGCAAAGGCTGAAATCGACTTTGATTTAAATGAAATTGACAAGGCTGAAAGGCTGCTGATGAAAATAGATCGAAAGGTTTACGAAAACGATGCGCGCGTTCTTTATCTCAGGGCTATGATAGCCAGCAGGCAGGGCAAGCACGAGCAGGCGGTTCAGATTGTAAATAAAATTCCTGACGAGACTCTGAAGGCTGAGAGTATGACAGTTGGAAAAGCCGCCGTTTATTATAACGCCCGAAAATTTACTGAAGCTAAGAATATGCTTAACAGTATTATCAGTGCACCGTCATCCAGGATCGAAGACATGCAAGCCAAGAAGACTCTATTTGAAATATACAGCGTTGAAAAAAATGATGACGCTGCGCTTAAAACTGCGATAGATTTAATGGGGTATGAAGCTACTGACGACCTTAGGCTCAAAGTCATAGCTCTGTATGACCGCAAGGGTGATGTCGATTCTGTATTTCGATATATTACATATTTGAGCAATAAGAAAACACGCTCCGATGAACTTGAGCAGAGACTCAAGAAAATGCAAGGAGACAAGAACCCGAAGGCCGAAGAATATTTGCTTAAATATTTTAATTATCTCAGTGTTGACAGTCCATATGTCCTTGAGGCTGCCAAATACATGGAAGAAAAGGGATACAAGGAGCAGGCTCGAAGACTACTCAGGAAGTCTTCCAGAGGCAGGTATGGTGCCCAGGCTTCAATGACGCTTGCACAAATGTTTATGCATGAGCAGAAATTTGCTGAGGCAAAACAAATTCTGCGGCCTGTCACAACAGATGCAAATTATTCAGGACAGGCGTCATTGATGTTATATGACATACTTGAGAAAGAAGGTAATCGGTCGTCTGCTGAAGAATATCGGTTGCGTGCGATCAAAGTGCTGACATTGCAAAAAGATTATGCAAGAGTCGGCGATATTTATATGAAGTCCGGAAGCAGCGAGGAAGCCCTGAAGTTCTATCTCAAAGCTTCACATGATGGCGATGCTCCTTCGATGCTGAAAGTGGCCGATCTATACTATGTGTCCGGAAAGCGCGATGCCGCAAAAATGTATTATAAAAAGTCTCTGGACAGCGGGCTTAAGGATCCCAAAAACCTCCAGTGGGCAGACTATCAATACGGAAAACTTGCCGGAAATAGTGAATACCTCAAAAAAGCAGAAGATGGAGGAGGGGTCGTTTCAGAAGCGGCCGGCTTCATGCGAACTGAAAAGTAGCGTTTATTGACGGAATAATGGAACAGAATGACCAGGACATAGGACTGCTGACGAAGGCTATTGAGAGCATCAACTCTGTGTCGTCGACGCTCATGCAATATTACCAGTCTCTTGAAGACAAAGTGAAAGTGTTAACCGATGAGGTCGACCAGAAAAAGCAGCTCCTGGACAGCATATTGGACAGCGTTGATGTTGGCGTTGTCTTCTTTGACAAGGACGGTGTTATAAGGCTAATTAACAAAACGGCTGAAGGCCTTCTATGTGTTCATTCGGATGATGTTAGAGGCGGAACCTCGCTTCATTCAGAAATCAGGGAGGATTTGATTTTGCCTGAACATGGAAAACCATTTCAGGCTATTGTTTCTAATTCCGAGGTATGCTCGGTGGCTGGTGGAAAAATAGGACGGGTGCTTATCTTCAAGGACATAACGATACTGAAACGACTTGAGGCGGAGAATGAAAGGAACAGGAGGCTTTCTGCCATGGGTGAACTTGTTACTAAGATCGCCCATGAGATACGTAATCCTCTAGGCAGCATCGAGCTTTTTGCGAATTTGTTGGCTAATGATCTTAAAGGCACTGAGCAGGTGGATTATGCGCGTCGCATTTCCAATTCAGTGCGCTCACTTGTAAGCACACTCGATAACATGCTGAGGTTTTCAGGTGAGATCAAACCGAAGATGGAATACTGCTGCATCAATGATGTAGTCCGCGAGACATGCGACGAATTTAGGGAAGTTCTGACTTCAGGAGGTATCTCTATAGAGCTGACGGATGATGAAAGGTATTCATTCCACGTCGATAGAGGTCTTGTCCGTCAGGCTCTGATAAATATAATACTCAATGCTGTTCAGGCAATGCAGGACGGCGGCAAGATCTCAGTCGTCATTTCACAGGATGTTACGCTGAAAGATGTTATAAAGAATATTCGTATAGCGGTCCGGGACAGCGGCGCCGGCATGGACGAACATACAAAGGCCCGACTTTTCGAACCATTTTTTTCGACCAAGGATAGAGGCACCGGACTGGGAATGTCGATTACTCAGGGCATAGTTGCAGCACACAAGGGCCATATCGAAGTGCATAGTAAAATCGGTAAGGGTACCGAATTTATTATCTTACTGCCGACTGAAAAAAGATCTGATAAGAGGGGAACATGAAATCAGTATTGATAGTGGATGATGAGATTGACATGGCAACGGCCTTAAAGGAAACGATGAAACGATTTGGCTTCAGTCCGACCGTCTACAACAATCCACTTCATGCGCTGTCAAAAGAAAACATAGCTGATTATTCACTCGTAATCACTGACATGAAAATGCCGAAAATGAACGGCCTTGAATTTCTGCAGGAGATCCGCAAAAGAGGTCTGTTCACACCGGTGATCGTGATTACGGGATTTGGCACAGTTGAAAGTGCCGTTGATGCGATGAAACTAGGCGCAACCGACTATATTTTAAAGCCGGTATCTTTTGATGCGCTGAAGAGGACTATTGATCGTATTCTTCCGGCCGAAGAGGGCGATCTGGTTGCCGAGTCACCTGTCATGAAAAATCTTGTGTCCATTATCAGGGAAATTGCCAATAGCGATATTACAGTGCTGCTGACCGGAGAAAGCGGAACAGGCAAGGAAATCATAGCAAGAACGATTCACAAGCACAGCAACAGAAACGTCAAGCCCTTTGTTGCAGTAAATTGTGCCGCGATTTCTGAAAGTCTGCTGGAATCCGAGCTTTTTGGACATGAGAAGGGCTCTTTTACCGGGGCAGTCGAAAGAAGACTTGGCAAGTTCGAACTGGCGAACGGCGGCACTCTTCTGCTTGATGAGATCAGCGAAATGGCAGTTCCTCTACAGGCAAAGCTTCTTCGTGCAATCCAGGAACGGGAAATAGACAGGGTCGGCGGCAAAGCGCCTGTAAAGCTTGATGTCCGTATAATTGCTACAACTAACCGTGACCTGATGGCTGAGGTAAAGAAGGGTAGTTTCAGGGAAGACCTGTATTACAGGCTTAATGTTTTCCCAGTGCGCATTCCACCTCTCCGTGAGCGACCTGATGATATTATCCCTTTGGCAGAATTCTTTCTAAATCGACTGTCTCAAAAGATGGGAAAAGTTTTCTCTATATCTAATACGCTTAGGAAATATATGCTTAGCGGAGACTGGGCTGGAAATGTCAGGGAACTCGAAAATTTCATGTATCGAACTGCGGTCATCTCTGGAACGGATGAACTTGTGCCGCCCGCTGACTATGTCATGCCGGCTGAAGTGACATCCCAGGCGACTTATACAGCCAAAGTCGGCAGGATGAAAGATGTCGAACGTGATCTTATCATAAGAACTTTAAAGGAAACCGGCAATAACCGGACGAGGGCTGCTGAGGTTCTAGGCGTCAGTGTCAGGACGATACGCAATAAGCTAAAGGATTACAACATTACCGACGAAGAGATTAAAGGGACGTAGAATTATATTGGGTATATAAATTGCTTGTAAACTTAGAGGGGAGTTATGGTAATCTCCCCACGATATGCCTGCGGAGGAGCAGAATGCCGGACGATACTTTTAAGACACTGGAAAACATCATGGATATCGCCTCTTTCAGGCAGAAAGTATTGACTTCCAATATTGCAAATGCCGATACGCCGGGCTACAGGGCGAAGGATATATCGTTTCAGGCAGAACTGAACAAGGCTATGGGTGGCGCAAAGGGAAATTATCAGGTTGTTGAGACTATGCCGACTATGATCAGCCGCGACGGCAATACTGTAAGCATTGACAGCGAAATGGCGAAAGTGGCTGAAAATCATTTAATTTACAGCAGCGCGGCACAGATATTGACAATGAAATTCAGAATGATGAAGGATGTGGCAAAGGGAGGCAGTCAATAATGAATGATATATTTATGCCGATGCATGTGAGTGCTTCGGCGCTCGAAGCGCAGAAAATAAGGCTTAATGTGATTGCCTCTAATATTGCAAATGCATCATCCACGAAGACTCCTGAAGGGGGGCCCTACAGGCGTAAGGATGTAATTTTCCAGACTGTCATGTATGATGAAAATGCCGCCGGAGTTGAAGCGCCGCAAGTTATAGAAGATAAAACTCCATTCAGAACTGTGTACGACCCAAACCATCCCGACGCCGATAAAAGCGGTTATGTTTCATACCCGAACATCAATGTTCTGACGGAAATGGTCAATTTAATGACAGCCCAAAGGTCCTACGAGGCTAATCTGACCATGATAACGTCATATAAAGACATGTATATGAGGACGTTAGATATCCTTAAAGTGTAAACAGCCGGGCACTTTGCATAAGCCCTTTTGAGTTTGGAGGCAATTATGGACGAGATAAAGAAAATAGGAGATATAAGCCCTAACATAAGCGAGCCGCAGCAGACTGGAAAGAAGTCAGGGCTGTCCTTCGAGGATGCAATCAAAGAAGCCCTGAAAGATGTCTCTCAAATTCAAAACGACGCAGAAAAAGCGATACAAGGCTTCGCTAACGGTGAGGTCAAAGACATCCAGACCGTAGTGGTTGCAATGGAAAAGGCAGACCTGTCCTTGCAGACACTTTTGTCTGTCAGAAACCGGCTTATCAGCGCTTACCAGCAGATTTCGAACATGCAGGTGTAAGGCACCATTAAATCTCGGGAGATAGAATGGCACTGAATGATATTGTCGATCATTTCATAGCATGGCCTCTCAAAAGAAAGCTTGCGCTGCTCTCAGTTATAGCTCTCTGTGTAGCGATCATATCGGGTATGGTCATGTGGAGTCAGAAGGTCGACTATCAGGTGCTATACAGCAATCTGTCACAGGAAGATTCAGGAGTGGCTATAGCTAAGCTCAAGGAGATGAAAATCCCTTATCAGGTTGAAGGCAACGCTATTTCAGTACCTGCTGGCAAAGTATACGAACTTAGACTTGAGCTTGCTTCACAGGGTATTCCGCAGGGGGGAGGCGTTGGGTTTGAGATATTTGATAAAAACCAGTTCGGCGTAACCGAATTTGTGCAGAGATTGAACTATGTTCGTGCCATTCAGGGAGAACTCGGCAGGACCATACGCACACTGACCGAAGTTGATCAGGCACGGGTGCATATTGCCATTCCCGAAAAGACGATATTTTCGGAAAAGGAAGAAAAGCCGACGGCTTCCGTAGTGCTCAAATTGAAGCCCGGCAGAACATTGAATCCGGGCCAGATAGGTGGCATAGTTCATCTTGTCTCAAGCAGTGTCGAAGGGCTGCCTCCGGGCAATGTTTCAGTAATCGACAATATGGGCAATCTTCTGTCGCGACCAACTGATGGAAGCGATGTTGTGGCTGATGCCAAGCAGCTGGAGTATCAGAAAACGGTAGACCGCGAATATGAATCAAAACTCCAGAGTATGCTGGAAGGAATTGTTGGCAGGGGTAAAGCTATTGTCAGGGTTTCTACTAAAATAGATTTTTCAAAGGTGGAAAGGACTGAAGAGAAATTTGATCCGGATACGATAGCAATCAGAAGCGAGCAGAAGAGCCAGGAAAAAACCGTCGGATCTACCCAGGGAGGAGTGCCCGGTGTTTCCTCGAATCAGCCTGGTCAGCAGCCCGCTCAATCAACCGGTGCGCCTTCAGCTTCCCAGAAGCAGACTGAAAACATCAACTACGAGGTCAGCCGCGTTGTTAGCAAGATCATGGAACCTAGAGGAACCATAAAGAGCATATCAGCAGCAGTGCTTGTAGACGGGACTTATGGAAAGGCCGAAGGCGGCAAGAAGGGCTCTTTTGTCGCAAGGAATGAACAGGAAATGAAGAAATATGATGATGTGGTCAAAGCGGCTATCGGTTATGACAAGAACCGCGGCGACCAGGTGATCATCGAAAACGTTCCCTTTGAAACTCCTCTTGAGGAGATGGTTGCAGAAAAAACAGATTATTTGAGATTGGCGCTTACAGCTCTTAAATATATAATACCAATAGCAGTTGTACTTTTGTTGTTCACCATGGTGATAAAGCCTCTGCTCAAGACACTAAGCGCACCTGTAACATATCGAGCACCTGAAGGCGCGGCTGTAGGTGTTGAGGCAGGACCACAGGGGGGACCAGGTGGGCCTGCATATGCAGCTCCGCCGTCAGCTGAAGATGCGTCGAGGGAGAAGGCCCTGAGCATAGTTAATGCCAACCCTAAGCAGGCGGCTGGTGTAGTCAAGGAATGGTTGCAGGAATAGCCGGATGAGAAAGCTCTCCGGTGTTGAAAAGGCTGCGGCATTTCTTTCGTTGATCGGAGAGAATGCTGCAACGCAGGTGTTCAAACACCTTGATCCGCTAGAACTCGCCAGGGTTATACCAATGATGGCTAAAGTTAAGATCCCTCATGAGCTTGCCGAGACGGTTTTGAAAGACTTCTGCGATAAGACAGGCAGCGTAATGCAGGGAGTTGATGAGGCTTATATTAAAGATGTGCTCGAAAAGGCCTTTGGTGCTGAAGCCGCAAAGAAGCTTATCGACAAAATAGAAACGGGGGCAAGCGCATTTGATGTGCTACGCTGGCTCGACACCGGAGCCATCGCAAACATGCTTTCCCGTGAGCATCCACAAACGATTGCTATCATACTTGCGCATCTTGAACCGACACAGGCTGCCGAAGTACTGGCCAAGCTTCCTGAGAATCTGAAGATTGATGTCTCTCTGAGGATCGCCAGTCTTGACCAGATATCACCATCGATACTTGGAGATCTCGAGGATGTCCTTCAGTCGCAGCTGCAGAGCTATACACGAGGAAAGAAAATCGGAGGTATCAGGACTGTCTCTGAGATACTTAACCAGATGGATAGGGCCTCTGAAGATCTGATCCTGAAGAACATTGAAGAGAAGGACCAGATACTGGCAGATGAGATAAGAAAGCTTATGTTTACATTTGACGATCTCGTAGCCATCGATGACAAAGGCATTCAGATGGTGCTGAAGGAGATCACAACAGACGATCTGTCGCTTGCACTCAAGATGGCTACAGATGAACTGAAGGGGAAAATCTTTAAGAATATGTCACAGCGCGCAGTCCAGATACTCAAAGAGGAAATGGAGGCCAAGGGCGCTGTAAAGGTATCGGATGTTGAAAAGGCCCAGATGAATATCGTCCGTGTTGCAAGGAGGCTGGAGGAAGAAGGCAAGATAGTTATCGGAGGCAAGGGTGGCGAAGAACTTATCGGCTGAGAAGAAGGCCTCGGCAGTTACGCGCTATGTGCCGGCAGCTTTCGACCAGGCCGGGTCTGAAAATAAGTTGGACGATCCGAAACAAAAAGCCGAGATGCTTAAGAAAATAGAGGAACAGGGCTTTGAAAAAGGCTTTGCTGCAGGATTTGAAAAGGGAATAGCTGCCGGGCAAGAGGAAATCATCGACAGACTGGCTCGTGTCGATTCTATTATTTTAGAACTCGAAAAGTTCAAAGAAAAAAAGTTGCAGGAGACACTCCCTGAAATTGTAGACCTTGCTTTGGAAATCGCCGGCAGAGTCATACACAAAAAGATTGAGCAGGATCGTGAGATCATAGTATCAGTTGTGCGCGATGCAGTCAGAAAGCTCGGCAGGGAAGAGAAAATGGTTATCAGGGTCAACCCTCTGGATTATGATACAATGATTTCGAGCCTTGAAGCTCTCAGGGAAGAAGCCAGGCTTAGGGATATAAGCATTGAACCTGCAGATTCGGTATCAGCCGGAGGCTGTTATATAGAGACTCCGACTGCGGAAGTAGACGCAAGGGTCGAGGAGCAGATCAGGGAGTTGCGCGATGCAATCGACACAGCTCTTGATAGCTAAATGCAGGAATTTTGTCAGGGACGCTGACCCCATAAAGGTCTACGGCCGTGTTGATAAGGGCATCGGCCTTGTTATTGAAGGTTTAGGTCCTCGTGCAAACATCGGGGATATCTGTCATATTCAGCCTGATGAATGGGTAACAGATGAGTTTGTTGAGGCTGAAGTCATCGGGTTTAAAGAAGACCGTCTGCTGCTCATGCCGCTGCACGAGTTAATGGGCATTGGCCCGGGTTCCAGGGTAATCAAGCGTGGAAGGCAAAAATACATAAGAGTCGGAGATGAACTGCTTGGCCGTGTCATAGATGGCCTTGGCAATCCTATGGACGGCAAAGGCCATATCAACGGCCAGTTGTATCCCATCTATCAAGATCCGATAAACCCATTGTTGAGAAGGCGTATAAGTGAGCCGTTAGACCTTGGCATCAAGGCAATCAATACGCTGCTTACTTGTGGAAAAGGTCAGAGGATAGGTATCATGGCCGGCAGTGGTGTGGGTAAAAGCGTTTTGCTGGGCATGATGGCGCGCAATACTGAGGCGGACGTCAATGTTATTGCGCTTATCGGCGAACGTGGCAGAGAAGTGAGGGAGTTCATAGAAAAGGACCTCGGAGATGAAGGTCTCAGACGGTCGGTTCTAGTAGTTGCAACGTCAGATATGTCACCTCTTGCGCGGCTCAGGGGAGCATTCGTTGCAATTGCAGTTGCAGAGTATTTCAGGGCAGCAGGCAAAGATGTGCTTTTTATGATGGATTCTTTGACAAGATTTGCTATGGCTCAGAGGGAAATAGGACTGGCAGCCGGAGAGCCGCCTACTACAAAGGGATATCCACCTTCTGCATTCAATTTGCTGCCTAAGCTGCTTGAGAGGGCAGGGAACAGTGATGGAGATGGAACGATAACGGGCCTCTTTACAGTGCTTGTCGAAAGCGACGATCTGACAGACCCTATAGCAGACGCAGCACGGGCTATTCTTGACGGTCATATCGTGCTATCCCGTGAGTTGGCAAATCATAATCATTATCCGGCGATAGATGTTCTGCAAAGCATAAGCAGGCTGATGAAAGACATAGTCGACGACAACCAAAGGTTTATTGTTGAGAAGACCCTTGATGTAATGGCAACGTACAAGCGGTATGAGGACGTTATAACAATCGGAGCATACAAAGAGGGCACCAACCCTAAGCTTGATTTCTCGATAGCCATGATGGACAAGATCAGACCATTTCTCAAACAGCGTATAGGTGAAAAGGTTTCATTTGTGGACGGTCTCTTGCAGTTGCGCAATATTTTTGGTGAGGCTTCATGAAGACACCGCTGGAGAGTTTGCTGTCTCTCAAAAAGTGGGAAGAGGACGAAGCGAAAAACCTTTTTGCGCTTGCCCGCAAGGAACTTGACGAGCAGGAGCAAAGGCTCTCTGAGCTTGAAGAGAAGTTTGGAGCATTACGAAAAAGAATGTCTTGTTTAGAAAACGAAGCGGTCACCATTGATGAGATTCAGAAACTGAACGGTCAGATGGAGCATTTATTCAAACTGCTCGAAAGACAGAAGGCTACAGTGGAAGCTGGCAAATTTAGAATGGATGAGGCAATGAAAATATTGTCGGAGGCTTCGAAAGAATGCAAGACATATGAGAAGGTTAACGAAAAGCACAGAGAATTTGAGCGCCGCGAAGTTAAAAAGGGAGAGCAAAAGGGGATGGATGAGCATGCAGTTATTCGTCACAAAAAGAAATAGAAAAGGACAGTTAGTGCCGGCTCTCAATAAGATGATTCTCATCGTATTTTCTGTTGCTGCGTTTTTTTCTATAGTATGCAATGGCAGTTTGTCCGCTGAAGACAAGAAGGCTGACTCTAAGCCGGCGACATCCATTGAAGAGGAGAGATTAAAAATTCTTCGTGCCGACCTTCAGGCGCAGATTGAACAGTTGAAGAAACTAAAGCAGGAAATGGAAGCTCTGCAAAAGGGACTTGAAGGGAAGAGGCTGGAGCAATTCAATAAAGTTGTCAAGATGTTCGAATCTATGTCAGCTGAAGAGGCTGCTAAAGCAATGGAAAAGTTAGACGACGATACCGCCTCTCAGATACTTTCGTCAATGAAACCCCGCTCATCAGGTAAGATCATGGGCCAGCTTGATCCTTCCAGAGCAGCTGCTCTTTCCAAAAAGATCATCGTAAAAGGGCGGGGCATCACGGAAAAAACTTCCCCTTAGACGGAAAATAATTCCTTACCTAATATAGCCATTCTGCAACTAGATTCTATTGATCAGCCACGATGCAGCTCATATCTCCTGTTTAAAGCAAGCGCGATAAAAAGCCGGCACACTATGAATCCGCATAATTCAGAGTATGTTAATCGCAATCATTAAGGAATCTGAACGGCTAGTCTATGCTCCAACTGCGCACAACAGATGATGCTGGTTGTCAGTTAGAAATAAAAATTCTAAAACGTATTTATATTTGATTCGCTGGCATAACTATTGCTTTAATGCCTCCAGATTAAAGGAGGACAAAGCATGATCAAAGCTCTGATGCCAGCTGCACCCGCTGCGCCGGATGTGCCGGCAGCACCTGCTGCGCCATTAGCGCCGGGGAAAAGCTTCAGCTCTATACTCAAAACGTCAGTTAACCAAACAGCTGGATCAGATGATACTGCCGCCAAGATGTCTTCCAGGCAAATTGGATCAACAGACTGTTCTCCTTCGTCATGTCAGACAATGTCTACAGAGTCAAACTGTTGTAAAGAAGCCGATCAAGCGCCTGATGGTGCATCTGATAAGCAGTCGAAAGTTGTGAAGCAGGGTGAGGATTCCAGTGAAGTTCTGCAGCAAATTATGCTGCAAATGACGGTCATTTATCAGCAGACTGCAAATCAGGCTTCAGTGGATAACCCCAATAATGATTGTTTAACGGGCGCTGCAACAGTGCAGCAAAACTTGCAATCTGTTATCGGCGATCCTGTAACGTCAACAGAGACAGGCACTGGCGGAAGTCCGGCCATTTCCCAATTAGCATCGCTCTCATCGCTTCAGAACTTATTTGCAGCATCGGCTACTGATAAGGAAGGCGCTGCCGGCAAAGCCGAATTTCGATCATTGCAAAAGTCTCCTGCAGAAGCTGAAGACCTATTATTTGGAGCTATGAAAGGATCATCGGGCAATGAAAGTGCAAATGCAGTGTTTCAATCTTCCGATTCTTCCGGCGCAGAAGCTCAAATGCAGTCTTTCAGACAGGCTGGAGAAGCATCCGCTGTGAAGATAGCTGCTCTTGAAGGTAATGATATTACGAAATCTGAGATTGAAGCCGGTCCAGAAAAGAGTGCCAGCTCAAGCGACAATAGAGTTATAAGTGCATCAGCGGGTCTCCATGCGCAGAGTGTTTCTGGACAAGATTCATTTGTGCATGAACAGTCCTCTGTTCAAGAAGTTGTCCCCTCGGGCAAGCTATCCTCTGTAGATGCTTTAATCTCAAAGGCGCTGGATTCAGGACAGAAGAATCTAGTCATCAGGATAGATCCGCCTGACCTTGGAAGCATGCATATAAGGCTCAGCCTGTATAGTGGAGTTTTGAAGGCTGATGTGCGTGTAGATTCAGCCTCAGTCAAGGATGCTTTCAACCTTGCATTGCCACAAATAAAGACGTCCCTTGAAAATTCCGGTATTAAGATAAACGAATTCAACATCGATGTCAGGGAGGATCAATATAGAAACAACCAAGAGCGTAATAACCGGGGGCAGCAGCAAAGACAGGGCAGGGGTTTGAAAAACGGTTTTTCAGATTTCTTTGCATAGACAGGAGGATGACTAATGAGCACTTCGGCAATCGGCGGCAATAGTTCTCTGAGTTCGCTTTATTCGGCAAGCAGCCAGAGCAGTACGAATTCAAAAAGCACCAACAGTACGGATGGATTAGGCGAGAGCGATTTCCTGAATCTGCTGATCACGCAGTTAAAAAATCAGGATCCACTTGACCCAATGAAAGACACTGAATTTATAGCGCAGCTCGCCAACTTCAGCAGTCTCCAGCAGATGACAAGCGTAAACACGAACATAAGCAGCCTGCTCCAGCAGCAGAACATGTCCAATGCTACGTCGATGCTTGGAAAACAGGTATCAACTTCTGACGGCAAGAGCGGCATTGTAAGTCAAGTAAGCATGGACAACAGTACGGTTTCAGTTTATGTGGGCACTAATAAATATTCGCTGAGCGATATAACTGCCGTCAGCAATGCAACGACCTAAGGGGGATACAAATGTCTATTTTATCGTCAATCTTTACGGGTGTTAGCGGTCTTAACGCAAACGGCCAGGAGCTATCGGTGATAGGAGATAATATTGCCAACGTAAACACAGTTGGTTATAAAGGAAGCCGCATGGCGTTTGGTGACATTCTGAGTCAGACCTTGACAGGGCTTTCCGGCACTTCGCAAGTGGGACGCGGAGTTGCCGTCAACGGGGTAACCCCTATGTTCACTCAGGGTTCTTTTCAGAATACTTCCAGCGGTCTCGATGTCGCCATCGATGGCGAAGGCTTTTTCATGGTAAACAATAACGGAGCCACCAATTACACAAGGGCCGGTAATTTCCAGCTCGACCAGAGCGGAAATGTGGTGACGCCGTCCGGCGCAATCCTTCAGGGATACCTGGCCAATGCGGCAGGAGCTATTACGGGGCAGATAGGCAACATTCAGCTCATTACGAATACCAACTTACCTTCTGCTACGACGACCGCTAACCTGGGCGTCAATCTTGACTCCGGATCCACTCCTCCTGCTTCTGCATGGGGCACATGGACCGCCGGGACAACCACGCCTCCGCCTTCAACTGTTTATAACAACACGACATCTGTAACAGCTTATGACTCAGAGGGCAATGCGCATCAGGTGAATGTTTATTTTGCAAAGACTGGTGCAAATGCATGGACAGCTCATTACGTCTATCAGGATGCAACAGGCAATTATAACGAGGCAGGCACTCAGGCTCTTACATTCAACACCTCGGGTGTCCTTACATCAACAGCCTCAAGCGGTGCTCTTGCTTTCACCTGGGGAGGTGGGGTTGCGGCCGGATCCACCACTTTTGATCTGACCGGCACAACCCAGGTCGCGGGCAGTTTTGCTATATCAAATATAAGCCAGAATGGATATGCTACCGGATCGCTCAAGAATGTTCTTATTGATGATAAGGGAGTGGTATCCGGCGTATACACCAACGGGCAGACGAGAAACATTGCGCAGCTCTGTCTTGCACGGTTTCCTGCGCCTACGGAATTGACAAAAATCGGAAACAACCTGTTTGCACAGTCCAGCACTTCGGGGCAGCCCATTGTCGGTGATCCTCAGACATCCGGGCTGGGCAGAACACTGTCGGATACCCTGGAATTAAGCAACGTGGACATAGCAGAGGAATTTACAAACCTCATATCTGCTCAGAGAGGTTTCCAGGCGAATACCAAAATTATAACAACGACAGACGACCTGCTTAATCTGCTCATCTCAATTAAGCAGTAATCCCAGTTAATTGTTTGACGGTTGGGTGAGCCTATGGCTGCTCAACCGTCATCTTATTGACCCCTCTCAATAAATAAATCCAAATTATCAAGTAGTTACTTGCTGGCACAATCCATGCTCTATTCTGCGTGGATTACCATTTTTATGCTCTTATCTTTTGTGCTTTAAGGAGGCCTCTATGGCAGAAAAAGAAGCGGATCAAGATAAAGAAGGAGCGGAAGAAGCTGCGCCCAAAAAGGGCAGCAAAAAGATGCTGATCATCATAATTGTCGCAGTTGTAGCGGTAGTGCTTGCTGTGGCAGCCTTCTTCATTGTTCCTAAATTCATGGGAGGTGGCAGCAAGGGGCATAAAGAAGAGGCCAAGGTAGAAGAAGGTGTTATGTTTTCTCTTGACCCATTTGTTGTCAATCTCAACGATCCAGGAGGACCCAAATTCCTCAAGGTCTCGATTCAGCTTGAATTAGCGAACGCTGCATTAATGGAAAAGGCAAAACAGAAAACACCACAGCTCCGTGATGCCATAATAACCCTTCTTACCAGCAAGTCTTCTGAATCTTTATTCCCTCCCGAAGGGAAGCTACAGCTCAAGGACGAAATCAATGCGCGAATGAACCAGATAATGGGTCCGAATTTGGTTAAGAACGTGTATTTGACAGATTTTGTCATGCAATAAGGCGGTTCCATTAATGGATGAGATACTCTCACAAGAAGAAGTCGATGCGCTACTGAAAGGCATACAGGAAGGTGAAGTTGAAACTGAAACCGGCGTAGAGCCATCCGGCGTCAAGTCATACGATTTTACCGGTCAGGAAAAAATTGTCAGGGGAAGAATGCCGACCCTCGACATCGCCAACGAAAGGCTGGCAAGAAATTTCAGACTTTCTCTTTCGGCTGCAATCAGACGCATGGTAGACATTACCAATGTCAATGTCACCATAACAAAGTTCTACGACTTCATGCGCGGAATTCCCTTTCCATCGAGCATCAATATTTACAAGATGGAGCCTTTAAGGGGATTCGGGCTTCTTGTCTTCGATGCACAAATGATCTTCAGCCTCATCGAATTTTTCTTTGGCGGGACCGGAAAGGCTTATTACAAGCCGGAGGGAAGGGAGTTCACACCGATAGAGCAAAAGATTATTCACAAGGTTGTGATGATGTTTTTCGATGATATGGAAGAGGCCTGGAGAGCTGTATTTCCGATAAAGCCGCTCTATGTCAGGGCCGAAATGAACCCTCAGTTTGTAAATATTGTTACTCCAGTTGATGTTGTGATAAAGGTCGAATTCGTGCTTGAAGTGGAGGGCAAGCAGTGCAAGGCATATCTTTGCATACCCTATGGAACAGTAGAGCCCATCAAGGAAAAACTTTACAGCGCGTTCTCTGCAGACAGGGATGAACTAGACATGAAATGGCTGGAAAGACTTAAGGACCGTCTGAGGGAAATTCCGGTGACGATTACCGGCACTCTAGGAAAAGCAAGGCTAGATGTCAGCCGCGTTGTTGACCTCAAAGTTGATGACATTATTGTTCTTGAAAGACGTACTGACGAGGATGTCGACATACTTGTCGAAGATTTCCCCAAATTCAGCGGCAAGTTTGGAGTGTATAAGGGAGCGTTAGCCCTCAAGGTCAACAAAGTGCTGTAGGGCACGCTGACTGAAAAGGATTGAGAGGAGGACATAGAAATGGCAGATGAGGTTAAAGACCTGGAAGTCCAGGAGTTTCAGGACCAGGGTAAAGCGGCACAGGGAACCACAAAGGACATAAATTTCATCCTTGATATACCTCTGGAGGTGACCGTCGTTATCGGCAGAACTAAGATACTGGTGCAGGAACTTCTCCAGCTCGGACAGGGTTCAGTTGTTGCTCTTGAAAAGCTGGCGGGTGAACCTATGGAGGTGTATGTTAACGACCGCCTGATCGGCAGAGGCGAGGTTGTTGTTGTCAATGAAAGATTCGGAATAAGACTGACTGATATTATTAGCCCTGCTGAGAGGGTCAGGCAGCTAAGATAGTAGGAGTGAAAGAACAGCTTTTTGAGGACTTGTAATAAATGGAATTCGAACTTATCAAAGCTGTAATTATCCTGCTCGCCCTGCTTGGAGGACTTTATCTGCTCCTCAAGTTCCTGAAGGGAAGGATTATTCCGGGCAAGGGGATCATTGAAATGATTCATTATCAACCTTTCGGCCCTAAAAAAGGCGTTGCCATTGTCAAAATAGTAAAGGATTATGTTGTGCTTGGCATTGCCGACGAGAATATTTCAATGCTGGGCAGGCTGAATCCTGCAGATGTAGATGAAGCTTTAAAGCAGGCTGATAGCAAAGTGACTGCTCCACAGCCCGGTATCAAGGGGCTGTTCGGTGGGAAATTCAAGGGATTGTTTGCACTGCTGATTGCGGTGATGCTCACGCTGCCGAATATTTCAGCGGCTCAACCTGCAACTTCCGGCGCAGTGCCGGGATTCTTTGGGCTAAATTCACCGGTAGAGCTGCTGGCATTTCTGACAGTTATAGCTTTTCTACCCGCGCTGTTGGTTATGACAACATGTTTTACGCGCATAGTTATCGTCCTATCTTTTTTGAGGCAGGCTTTGGGTACGCCGCAGGTGCCTCCGACGCAGGTCATTATCGGCTTGTCTCTTTTTATCACATTTTTCGTTATGTCACCTGTATTCGATAGTATTTATAACAATGCATATGTGCCGTACTCCAAGAAAGAAATCAAAGCCGAAGATGCATTGTCAAAGGCATCAGATCCGCTTAAGGAATTCATGCTCAAACAGACGAGAGAAAAGGACCTCGCTCTTTTCTTGAAGATGTCAAAAGCAGAGAGACCGTCAAAACCTATGGATCTGCCCATGAGAGTTGTAGTGCCTGCATTTGCAATAGGCGAGCTTAAACGTGCTTTTGAAATCGGGTTTCTTGTTTTTTTGCCGTTTCTTGTCATCGACATGGTTGTTGCAAGCGTGCTCCTTTCAATGGGCATGATGATGTTGCCGCCGGTTATGGTTTCAATGCCATTCAAAATTTTGCTTTTTGTGCTGGTGGATGGGTGGGGGCTGCTGATTGGATCTCTTATTGAGGGATTTCGATGACTATAGAGCTTCTGAATCAGGTATCACGCCAGACTTTCGAGACAGTGCTTCTGGTCGGCGGGCCTGTTTTGATTGTAAGCCTGGTCGTAGGCGTGCTGATAAGCATCTTTCAGGCTATTACACAATTGCAGGAGGTAACGCTCACCTTCGTCCCTAAGATAGTGGCGGTATTCCTGACATTACTGCTTACGTTGCCATGGACAGTAAAGGTGCTGGTCGGTTTCACAAGGGCTATTTACGAAAATATTCCTCTCTACGTTAAGTGATATGGAAATTTATAACCTTGTAAATACATATGCTGACAAGTTTATCCCGATATTCATAAGGGTTATGGTGATGCTGGCTTTTATTCCATTCATCGGCACAACATCCACGCCGGTAGCCGTAAGGACAGGGCTGGGTTTGGCGCTAACGCTGCTATTGGTTCCGGTGGTAAAAGTAAATTTGGATGACCCGCTCAGGGCTGTATTCGAAGCTTTCTTTGTCGGTGCCGCGCTTGGGTTGCTGGTTAAGATAGTGCTTGGCGCTATTGAGACGGCAGGACAGTGGATGAGCATATCCATGGGCATAGGTGTGGCATCGGTCTTTAATCCGCAATTTGGCGAAGTTCTTGGCCCTCTCAGCCTTTTCTACAGTCTTATGGGCATGGGTCTGTTCTTTATCTTGGATATTCATTACTTCTTCATAGAAGCAATAATTCGCAGCTTCGACATAACATCTGTGCAGTACAGCAGTATGTTTTCTGCTATCATGAAATTGAACTTGATGTTTTTTCCGCTGGCATTCAAAATAGCAGCCCCGATATTTCTAGTCCAGGTGCTGGTAAACCTGTCAATGGGATTCCTTTCGAGAGCTATGCCGCAAGCGAATATCTTTTTTATCAGCTTTCCGCTTCTCATCGGAGTCGGAATTATTTTTATGGCGCTGACTCTGGGGCTAACCTTTATGGTCATGTCCAAGTCTTTTGTGCACATCAAGGATGCAATGATTTATTTGGTGAGATGACATGCCGGAGCAATTTGAAGAAAGAACCGAACAAGCGACGCCACGACGGCGAGAAAAGGCGCGGGAAAAAGGAGATGTTCCTAAAAGCCGTGAATTGACATCTCTTTTCCCTGTTTGGACGATTTTTCTCTTCATGCTTTTTGGCGGCACCATGTTCACTTCGCTTCTGACATATTTCAGCAATTCACTCAGGCGGGGCATAACATTGAGGCTTACAGAGTCTACGCTAATTGATGTCTTTAGGGCCGACACCATGCAATTGGGCCTTATAATGCTGCCTCTTTTTGTAATTATCTTTGTCGGAGTAATGGTTGTCCATTTTCTTCAGACGGGATTTCTTATTACTTCAACCCCGCTTACTCCGGATCTTACCAAGCTGGATCCGCTACAGGGAATAAAGCGTCTTTTCAGCATTAATACGCTTTATGAAACAGTCAAAGGCTTGCTAAAAGTGGCTGTGCTTGGGGCTATCCTTTATTTTATGCTGAAGAAAGAGGTATTCACCATACCTCTTCTGGTTGATATGGACATTCGCAATATAATCGAATTCTCCTTTGGTCAGATAAAAAAGATTGTAATGATATCCGCATTAGTCCTAACGGTATTTGCAGCCGCCGACTATGCGTTTCAGCGTTGGCAGTACTCGAGAAACCTGAAGATGACGAAGCAGGAAGTGAAAGAAGAGTATAAGGAAGTCGAAGGTTCTCCTCTGATAAAGGCGCGTCTTAAGAGCATCCAGCGGGAACTGGCCCGCAGAAGAATGATGCAGGAAGTGCCGCGTGCCGATGTGGTTATTACAAACCCTACACATTATGCGGTAGCCCTTAAATATGAATCCGGAAAGATGGGGGCGCCGAAAGTGGTAGCCAAGGGTGCCAACCTGATAGCTGCAAAGATCAGGGAGATAGCCGGCAGCAGCGGTGTGCCGGTTATTGAGGACAAGCCGCTTGCAAGGGCGCTATACAGTGCTATTGATGTCAATCAGGAGATTCCTGAAGCTTTCTACAAAGCTGTGGCAGCCATACTGGCTGAGGTGTATCGACTGAAGGGACGGAGGGTCTGAGGATAGATCATGCTTGAACGTCTGTTAAAAAGAAGCGACCTTTTGTTGGCACTTGGCATCATGACCATACTTGCGCTTATGATCATCCCGGTACCGCCGATCCTGCTCGACATGTCGCTCTCGTTCAGCATCACATTCGCAATAGTAGTCATACTTGTTGCGTCATATATCTCTAAGCCGCTCGATTTTTCTGTCTTCCCCTCCGTGCTGCTCATAGCGACTCTGCTGCGATTGTCCTTGAATATTGCATCAACTCGACTCATACTGACTCATGGTGAGACCGGCACCGCAGCCGCGGGCAAAGTCATCCAGTCCTTTGGTGAATTTGTCATCGGAGGGAATTTCGTTGTCGGCTTCGTGGTCTTCATGATACTGGTCATCATTAACTTTGTGGTCATTACGAAAGGCTCCGGCAGGATAGCTGAAGTATCAGCCAGGTTCACACTTGATGCTATGCCTGGAAAGCAGATGAGTATTGACGCGGATCTTAACGCCGGCATCATAGATGAAGTGGAGGCCAGAAAGCGCAGGCAAGAGATCAGCAGGGAGGCAGATTTCTACGGATCGATGGATGGTGCCAGCAAGTTCATCAGGGGCGATGCTATTGCAGGCATAATCATAATGGTTATTAACATCATCGGAGGATTTCTAATAGGCGTTCTGCAAAAAGGTATGTCAGCTTCTGATGCCGTGCAGACGTATACAATACTCACGGTAGGTGAGGGCCTGGTTGCCCAGATACCGGCATTGGTTACTTCTACTGCTGCAGGTATTGTGGTTTCACGCGCTGCCACAGCAGAAAATCTTGGTGTGGAGTTCACAAAGCAACTGCTGGGTAACCCCAAGGTGCTTGGTTCTGCTGCTGCTGTTTTGGCTATTCTTGGAATTATTCCTGGACTGCCGCATGTGCCGTTTCTTATGATAGCTGCAATTACAGGTACGGGCGCATATTTTGTCAATCAAGAGATAAGGAAAGAGGAAGCGGAAAAGGTGCCTGCAGAAGTAGAAGCGGTCAAACCTGCAGAAGACCTTGAAAACCTTCTGCCGCTGGATCCGTTCAGTCTTGAAATCGGCTATGCGTTGATTCCATTGGTGGAGGCGGGAGCGCCGCTTTTAGCCCGTATCAGGGCTATAAGGAAGCAGATGGTCTCTGATATGGGATTTATTGTTCCGCCGGTGCACATAAAAGATAATCTTTCTCTTAAGTCGACTGCCTATTCCGTACTTATCAAAGGTGTTGAGGTGGCATCAGGAGAAGTAATGCTCAAGAAATATCTGGCCATCCCGCCCGGTACGGAGAAAGAGAAAATAGAAGGCATTCCGACAAAGGATCCTGCTTTTGGATTGCAGGCGCTATGGATAGACGAGACCAGCGTGGACAGAGCGCAGCTTGCCGGATATACAGTGGTCGATGTGCCATCGGTCATAACAACGCATCTTACCGAAGTCATAAAGAATCATTCTCATGAATTGCTCGGAAAGCAGGATGTGCAGAAGCTTATGGATGCACTTGCTAAAACACATCCTAAAGTGGTGGAGGAGCTGGTGCCTGGCTCTCTGACGCTTGGTGTAGTCCAGCGGGTACTTCAGAATCTCCTCAGAGAGCGCATTTCTATTCGTGACCTGCAAACGGTGCTGGAGACGCTTTCTGACTATTCATCTATGACCAAAGATCCTGAATTGCTAACTGAGTATGTGCGCCAGTCGCTGGCGCGCAGCATCACAAAGCACATACAAAATCCTGATGGATCGGTTTCGGTGATAATAGTTGATCCGAATGTGGAAAGAATGATGACTGACGCCATACAGAACGGACCGCAGGGTTCACAGTTCTTCAGCCTCGACCCCAGTGTGGTTGATAAAATAATTACGAGCATGAAGGATAATTTTGAGAAGGGTCTAATCAAGGGATATCAACCTGTGGTGCTGTGCTCGCCCACTACGAGGCGTTTTGTAAAGAGGATGGCTGAAAGAGTTTCAGACAGCCTTGTGGTTGTTTCACACGCTGAGATTGCCCCCAATACCAAAGTTTATTCAATAGGCACGATACGGACAGACTAGAACGTAGTCACATGCGACAGGAGGAACAGGGATGAGGATAAAAAAGTTTTTTGGCAGAAGCTTCAAGGAAGCTCTCGAAGCCGTTAAGAAGGAGCTCGGGGCCGATGCCGTCATCCTTTCCAGTAAGACGATCAAGCAGGGCCAGCATGGCTTGCTCAGTCGTGAGGCTGTTGAAGTGACTGCAGCTCTGGATGAAAATGCTGATGAATTGCCTCACAGGCATGAGATATCTTCAGAGGGATCTTTTTCGTTGAGCGAAGACATCCTTAAGGAACTGCGCAGTCTTCGTGAGGAGGTCTCTTTTCTGAAAGAAACATTGAGGCCGGTTGTCCCATCGCTCAGAATTAGCAGGGACAAAAAAGGGCTTTATACCAGATTGATCAAGCAGGGAGTGGATTCACAGTTTGCAGTGATACTGGTTGAGCGGTCCGGCGACACCATCGGCAGCCTTATGAGCGCTATTAAACATGAAATAAAGATAAACAGGATCGTTCCTTCGGAGGAAAAAGGATATATGTTTTTCGGCCCTCCGGGTGTCGGAAAGACAACCACAATGTCAAAGATGGCTCATATGCTGTCGGCTCACAAGCGGCCTGTATGTCTGATATCGCTGGATACGCAGAGGATAAGCTCAATTGCATATATGAAAGAACTCGCGCGCCAGGTCAAGTGCGATTTAAAGCTGGTTAAACATGTCGGCGAACTGCCGAAGATTATATATAAGGAATCCGAAAGGGGGCCCGTGCTTATTGACTCTCCAGGCAGAGATTTCGATGCTGTGCTGAGCCAGACTAAGCAGGTTTTCTCCTCCGGATTTCCACTTAGCAAATGTTTCCTTATGGACGCTTCCACAGAAATGCCGTCTTCAGTGAAACTATGGCAGAAGGCACAGCCTTATGATATTGATACTATAGGGTTCACAAGGCTTGATCTTGCGGCTCAATATGGAAATCTTTGCAATATGTCCATGCTGACTGGAAGACCGGTTGCATTTCTGGCAGACGGTCCGGATGTGCCTGGCGACATTAAAATACCGACGCCCGACTATGTCGCCGGGCTTATAGCCGGAGGTGTTTGTGAAAACTAGCGGGCCCAGGATAATTGCTGTATCGAGCGGCAAGGGAGGGGTGGGCAAAACTAACTTTGTAGCTAATATGGCACTCTATTTTGCCGGAATGAATAAGAAGGTCCTGATTATGGATGCAGACCTTGGTTTAAGCAATATAGATGTTATGCTGGGCATATCGCCGAAATTTAACCTTAAACATGTTCTGAACGGCACTAAAACGCTCAACGAAGTAGTAGCGGAAGGTCCATTAGGCATACAAGTTATTCCGGCAAGTTCAGGGGTAAGAGAGCTGACTAGACTCAATGATACCCAGAGGCTAAAGCTGCTTTCCGAATTGGAGCACTTCGACCTGCCGGTCGACATTATGCTGATAGATACCGGGGCGGGTATATCCGACAATGTTTTGTTCTTCTGCAGCGCAGCCCAGGAAACAGTTGTGCTTGTGACGCCGGAGCCGACGTCAATAGCTGACGCCTATGCTCTTATAAAAGTTCTTTCCAGAGACTTCGGCGAAAAAAGCTTTAGAGTGCTTGTAAATACTGCGCGAAGCGAAAAGGAAGCATCAGAAACATTCAGGAAGTTAGCTCTGGTAGCTGACAGATTTCTTTCACTTTCGATCGACTATCTAGGCTATCTGCCATTTGAACCGGGGGTGAAGGACGCAATCATTGCGCAAAAAGGCTATATATCTCTTTATCCAAACAGCGGTTTTGCTAAGCGTCTATCTGTAATTGCAAATAGAATTATCGATGATCCGGTTGGAGAGTTGAAGGGCAATATACAATTTTTCCTGAAACAGGCGCTTCGTGTCGGCTGATAATAACAAAAAATGTCCTTATTGTTGTAAAATTGAATTAGCTTGTCGGCAGACTATCTACTTTGAGGAGGTCAGGTATTATCATGCCGGATGCGTATGCTGCAGTCGGACCGCCTGATTCACAACAGAGAGATGAGATAGTCCACCGCTTCCTGCCACGGGTGAAATTCTATGCTCACAAATATGCCTTTGGCCTGCCGCCTGAACTGGATGTTGAAGACTTAGTTTCTGCCGGGATAGTCGGCCTCCTAGAGGCTGTGAACCGCTTTGATCCATCGATGAATACAACCCTCAGTACGTTTGCTGATTTTAGAATAAGGGGTGCAATCATAGACGAAGTGCGCTCTATGCAATGGGCTTCCAAGGATGTTAAGAAGAAGATCGAAGAGGTTCGTCGGACCTATGATGTTATTGAAAGGGAAAAACAGCGGAGTGCCAGCGATGAAGAAGTTGCCGAACGGCTGAATATATCGCTTGATGAGCTTCATAAAATACTTTCTCAAGTGAATACAGTCAGAATGGTCAGGCTCGAAGATCTGGGCATAAACAGGGATGGCGATTCTATAGACATTCTGGAATGCATCTCAGCGGAAGGCAGCAAGGATATGCTGGAAGAACTTGGTCTTAAGGAGCTCCAATCCGCTCTTGGCAAATCAATTGATGCACTGCCGGAGAAAGAACGTCTTGTTATGACACTGTATTATTATGAAGAATTAAATATGAAGGAGATCGGCAAAGTCCTTAACGTGAGTGAATCCCGTGTCTGTCAGCTGCACGGGAAAGCTCTCATGAGGTTGCGTACAAAAATGGGTGATTTTAAACGCTAGAATTTTGTAATATAAGTCACTGTAATAACGGCTCTTTATGCTTATAATATTCAGTACATCTCTGTTTTCGGGAGATTGGGGGAATCATGATCCGAAATATAAAGAAAACAATAGAAAAACTTAGCGCAAAAGACCCCTCGATTAGGAGAAAAGCGGCTGAAGATCTTTCCGAAGGAGACGAACGCGGCATCTATCCGCTTATTAAAGCGCTAAGCGATGAAAATACGGGGGTTCAGGATGCCGCAATGCGCGCGCTTATTTCGC
>Ga0187786_10000131_pt1 | contig 24549 bp, 21 predicted proteins | sample 0815_BV2_10_20_M_FD_132449 | JGI IMG/M metagenome (GOLD analysis project Ga0187786, IMG submission 132449) | Tropical peat soil microbial communities from peatlands in Department of Meta, Colombia - 0815_BV2_10_20_MG | ecosystem: Environmental > Terrestrial > Soil > Wetlands > Peat | place...
CGCCCTTAATCCAAATACAGGCGCTATCTTGATGTTCTCCCCACCATCATGAAGTATCCCCCCAATAAATGGGTTCAGCTCTACGCTGCCCTCCTTGATTTCAGCGGATGCGTAAAACGGCAGTAAAGCTACTACGAATAAAACCAGCAAAACAATGCACTTCTTCATGATCTACCTCTTCCTCCTTACATTTATTAGATGTATGCTATTAATAATAAAACAACTAAAGTGTACTATATTACATATGAAAAGAATATGCAATGTCAAATAAGTCAAATCATTTCAAGCAAATGAGGGCTCTTGGAGATGATGCCATAATTAATAATGGCTATCCGGGACTAGAAGACCATTTAAAAATGCCGAAGGCGGGACTCGAACCCGCACGGCCTTGCGACCACTAGACCCTGAACCTAGCGCGTCTGCCAGTTCCGCCACTTCGGCATGTCGGATAGTTTAGCATAAGTATCCAGCCAAAGAATATCCTTTGCCGGCACGAATCAGCATACTATACACCACTATGGTAAAATAGGCTCAATGTATATCTGTAATGCCTGATTTTGGGGTGCTAAGGATTGTCTTAACATTATAAGAAGCATGAGGTGCTTGACGAATGAAAAAATCTGAACCCGGAGATGCCAATATCTCTCTGCCGCCTAATTTTATCCGCAGTATAGTTGATAGCGATATTAATTCCGGCAAAAACGGCGGCAAGATCATCACCCGCTTCCCGCCGGAACCAAACGGCTATTTGCATATAGGTCATGCCAAATCCATTTGTCTGAATTTTGGCCTTGCTTCCGAATTCGGCGGCCACTGCAACCTCAGGTTCGACGACACCAATCCAAGTAAAGAGGAACAGGAATATGTCGATTCGATTATGGAAGACGTTCGCTGGCTTGGGTTTAATTGTGGAGAGCGTCTTTATTATGCTTCAGACTATTTTGAGCGCCTTTATGAATTTGCGGAATTGCTGATCAAGAAAGGAAAGGCTTTTGTTTGCGATCTGACTTTCGATGATCTGCGCGAATACCGCGGGACCCTGACCGAAGCCGGCAGGGAAAGTCCTTATCGCAATCGCTCAGCCGAAGAAAATCTTGATCTGTTTCGTCGCATGCGTGCAGGCGAATTTCCAGACGGCTCTAAAACATTGAGGGCCAAGATAGACATGACATCCGGCAATATAAACATGCGTGATCCGGTCATGTACCGAATCAAGCACGAGGAGCATCAGCGCAGCGGCAGCCAGTGGTGTATATATCCAATGTACGACTATGCTCACGGCCAGAGCGACTCCATAGAAGGAGTCACGCATTCCATCTGTACGATGGAATATGAAGACCATAGGCCTCTGTATGACTGGTATCTGGACGAACTCGACATTTACCACCCAAGACAGTATGAGTTCGCACGCCTTAATCTAAGCAATACAGTATTAAGCAAGAGAAAATTGTTGAAGCTTGTTAATGACAGACATGTCTATGGATGGAATGATCCACGCATGCCGACCCTTGCCGGCATGAGGCGCAGAGGATATCCGCCGGAGGCAATCCGCAACTTTTGCGAAAGGATCGGCGTAGGCAAGAAGGAAAGTTTAGTCGATATGGGGTTGCTGGAATTCTGCGTCAGGGAAATCTTGAACAAACAGGCGCAGCGGGTGATGGGCGTGCTCAGACCTGTGAAGGTCGTCATAGACAACTATCCCGAAGGCGGTGAAGAATTCCTGGACGCAGTAAACAACCCGGAGGATCCTGGAGCAGGCATGCGAAAAGTCCCCTTCTCGCGCGAAATATACATAGAGAGGGAAGACTTTATGGAGGACCCTCCAAAGCAGTTCTACCGCTTGGCGCCTGGCCGCGAAGTGAGGCTCAGGTATGCGTATTTCATAAAATGCGTGAGCGTTTTGAAAAATGCATACACCGGCGAGGTTACAGAGATCCACTGCACCTACGATCCTGCAACCCGTGGTGGCGATTCTCCGGATGGGCGCAAGGTCAAGGCAACCCTCCACTGGGTTTCAGCAAAGTACGCAATGCAAGCTGAAGTGCGCCTTTATGATATGCTGTTCTCAAAGTCTGATCCTGACGATACCGACGGCAACAAGGATTTTATAGATTATCTAAACCCCAGGTCGCTCGAAATTCTCAATAATTGCATGGTAGAGCCATCTCTCTGCCATGCGGTTCCGGGCAGCCGTTATCAGTTCGAGCGGATAGGATACTTCTGTGTAGATGCCTTGGATACAATCGAGGGCAAGCCTATATTCAACAGGATCGTCACACTGAAAGACGATTGGGCAAAGTTTCAAAAATCCGGAAAGCAATGAAATAAGACCGCCGCACCTGTCAGGCACGGCGTCATATCGACAGGTTGTTATTATGCAAGTCTGCCGGCAACAGCATCAATAAATTCTTCGGTCAGGGCGTACTTTGTAACATGCGGCTCTGCAATCAGCATAAGGTCTTTGGTCATGACACCGCCCTCTACAGTGTCAATAACCGTTTTCTCGATCTTCCTGGCAAAAGAGACTACATCAGGGCTGCTGTCCAGCTCTCCTCGTTTAGCGATAGCGCCTGTCCAGGCAAATATTGAAGCGATCGAATTCGTCGAAGTGGAGTTGCCTTTCATATGCTCGTAGTAGTGGCGTGTCACGGTTCCGTGCGCTGCTTCATACTCGTATTTGCCGTCAGGCGAAACAAGGACTGATGTCATAAGGCCCAGGCTTCCGAAGCCTGTGGCGACCATGTCTGACATCACGTCTCCGTCATAGTTCATACAGGCCCAAAGCATTCCGCCCTGAGACTTCAGGACCTGCGCCACGGCATCGTCGATCAGCATATACCGATACTGAACTGCCGCCTGCTCAAGCCTATCCTTAGCTTTGGCTATCTCTTCTGCAAAGACATCCCTGAAGAAACCGTGATATTGCTTGGATATCGTATCTTTCGCTCCGAACCAAAGGTCCGTCTTTTCGCCGATAGCGTAATTGATGCACGAACGTGCAAAGCTCCTGATCGACTTCTCGGTGTTGTGCATTCCCATTACAACGCCCCTACCCTCAAAATCATGGACCTTCAGATGCTTTTTCTCGCCACCTCCCGCTGGAGTAAAGACGATCTCTGCCGCACCGGGACCTTCTATTACATATTCAGCGTTCCTGTAAATATCGCCGTAGGCATGCCTGCCGATTATGATCGGCTTCTTCCAGGGCTTTACCAGCGGCGGTATATTCTTTACGATTATCGGCTTTCTGAACACTGTTCCGTCCAGGATGGCGCGGATGGTCCCATTGGGGCTTTTCCACTGCTTCTTGAGATTGTATTCCTTAACTCGGGCGGCGTTTGGCGTAATCGTGGCGCACTTGACGCCGATGCCAAACTCATTAATTGCATTAGCCGCCTCCACCGTCACCTTGTCGTCGGTATCATCCCTATGCCTGATGCCCAGGTCGAAATATTTGATATCGATATCAAGAAACGGAGTAATCAGCTTGTCCTTTATCATCTGCCATATAATGCGCGTCATCTCGTCGCCGTCCATCTCGACGATTGGGGTTCTAACCTTAATCTTCTCTGCCACGTAGTCCTCCTCTAGAATAGTAAGTCATAATTTAAATTGTAGGCAAAAGAGTTGTCAAAGGCTGCCGGATCCGATAAGCTATCAGCGATGAAAAAATTCACCCTATTAAGGACCATCGGCAATGGCGCTACAGGAAAACTGTCTGATTATCTGGCCTCTGAGACAGGGCTCTCCAGGGTCCGAATCAAAGATGCCATGAGCAAAGGAGCGATATGGGTTGGCAAAGAACGCGGCGGCATGAAAAGGATAAGAAAGGCCACGGCTGCGCTTCGCGGCGGCATGAAAATAGAATTCCACTATGATGAGAAGCTTCTTGCCCTCACCCCGCCCCAGGCCAGATGCATCTCTGACCGCAAGGAATACAGCGTCTGGTATAAGCCAGCCGGACTTATGGCACAGGGGACCATGTACGGCGACCATTGTTCATTGATGCGCCAAGCCGAGCTATTTTTCGAAAGCAAGAGGGAGATATTTCCTGTGCACCGGCTTGACCGCGAAGCATCGGGACTCATGCTCGTGGCGCACACGAAAAAAGCAGCCTCTCTTCTCTCTGGGCTCTTTCGCAACAACTTGGTAATAAAAAAATACAGTGTCGAGGCGCTTGGAGATTTTGCTGAATCTGGCCCGAAAGGTATTATCGATCTGCCGCTTGATGGAAAGATCTCAGTTACCGAATATAAAGTTCTGTCATATGATAAGGCAACAGATATATCGAGCGTCGATGTAGCCATCAGAACCGGCCGATTGCACCAGATACGCCGCCATTTCGACATGATCGGCCATCCGGTCTTGGGCGATCCGAAATACGGCAAAGGAAACAAGAATAAAGAGGGAATGAAACTGACGGCCTATTCGCTGAAATTCAAGTGCCCAGTTCTCAAAAAAGAAATTGAATATGACTCGCCGAATAAATGATGATGAGCGCTATTATCCGGATCGCCGGACTGAAGGCTTGTCGGCACTGAGTTTTTTGGGAAATTTTCGGAAGTAGTATTTTGCGCCTTCAAAGGCTGCGGTTATCCCGAATACTACGATTATCACGGCTGCAAGGCAGGTTATTACCGGCTTCCTGATGCCGAAAGCATCGCTTACTTGTGGAATTTCGGCGAGCAAGAACGTGAACGCGATGGAGATTATTACTGAAAGAATAAGCGAAAGATGCGGCGGTGCCGTGAATATGCTGTGCCTGAGCGACCGTAAGTTCAGCGCAATAACAAGCTCTCCGAGTATCATGAGAAAGAAGACATCGGTTCTACCTCTGTCGATATCCGGCGCGCTGAAAAACACATAAAAAAGGACGGGGGCCAGCAGCAGGAGCGAAAGGACGATGAAGAGCAGGACATCTCTCGAAAAGAAGCTCTCCGAGGGGGCCCGCGGAGGAATTTTCATAACATCGGGTTCGACCGGAGAGACACCGAGCGCGAGAGCGGGAAGGCCGTCGGTGACAAGGTTGATATAGAGTATTGCGGGTGGCAGAAGAGGCAGGTATGAAGTCCCGCTTATCACTGCGGCCCCGCCAAGAACGACCACTTCCACAAAGTTGGCGCTCAAAAGTGCGGTAAGAAATTTCTTGATGTTGTCATATATCCATCTTCCCCGTTCGATTGCCGTTACAATGGTTGCGAAATTGTCATCGAGCAGGACCATGTCGGCGGCCTCTTTTGCAACGTCTGTTCCTGTCACTCCCATAGCTATGCCGATGTCGGCATGTTTCAGCGACGGTGCATCGTTGACTCCATCGCCGGTCATAGCCACCACTTCTCCATGTTTCTTCAAGGCCCTGATGATCTTCAATTTATCCGCTGGCGAGACCCTGGCATATACGGCAATTTTTTTTACCCTTGAGTAGAGCTCATCTTCCGGCATTATTTGAAGTTCATCTCCCGAAAGGATCAGATCTCCGTCACGATAGATATCAACCTCCTTTGCGATTGCCACCGCGGTGAGTTTGTGGTCGCCTGTGATCATTACAGGCTTGATCCCGACTTCACGACAAATCCTCACTGCATCTTTGGTATCGCCTCTCGGGGCATCGATCATTCCGAAAAGCCCGAGCAGGGTCATCCCTGATTCTAGTGCCGGATCGTCTCCGCCAAGACTCTTTTGTGCAATCGCTATGACCCGCAATCCCTGAAGCGCCATGGTTTCCCCGATGGAAAGGATTTCACATTTTCTCTCTTCGTCCAAAGATATAATTCTGTCTTCATATATCATGTGTGAACATTGTTTGAGAATGACCTCCGGAGCGCCCTTTGTGAACATCACCCTTGAGGTGTCTGCCATCATATGAATTGTGGACATGCACTTCCGCTCCGAACTGAAAGGGATCTCTCCGATGCGTCTATTTTTAAGCCTCAGACTGCTGATATTGAGCCCCGCCTTGACGGCCAATACAACCAGGGCGCCTTCTGTCGAGTCGCCCTTAATCTGACATTTGCCTTCAGCCTCCCGCATTTCGGCATCGTTACAGAGGATTCCTGCAAGCAGGGCAGCCCCGATTTTATTTACCGCGCCATGAGGGCTGAAGACGCCGGCGGGTTCATATCCTACACCTGAGATATCCGCAAAACCTCCGTTGGAGTATATCTTCCTTACGCTCATCTCGCCTTTGGTAATCGTGCCGGTTTTATCAGAGCAGATAACTGTGACTGAACCCAGCGTCTCGACGGCGGGCATGCTGCGGATGAGGGCTTTTCTTTTTGCCATCTCCCGCATACCGATCGCGAGCGCTCCGGTGACGATTGCCGCTAGGGCCTCGGGCACAGCGGCAACGGCAAGTGCAACTGCAAAGAGCACTGTGTTGAAGACTACGTCGAGAGTAAGGCTTCCTGATGATGCCCGCTGAGTTATGTTCAATACAACTATACCAAAGCAGATTAAAATTGCCGTGGCCCCGAGTCGCCTGCCGATTTCCTCGGTCCTCTGTTCCAGCGGAGTCTTTCCGGGTTTGGCTGCATCTACCAGGCGGGCAATCGCACCTATCTGTGTGTCCATGCCGATTGAAACGACTGCCGCAGTTCCACGACCATAAGCGATGCTTGTTCCTGCAAAGAGCATATTCGTTCTGTCCGCCATCGGAGTGCCTACAGGTAAAATCCCTATAAATTTTTCAACTGGCGCCGACTCTCCGGTTAGCGATGCTTCATCAACCCGAAGTGATTTGACCTCAAGCACCCTGGCGTCTGCAGGCACATTGTTGCCGGATTCCAGACGCAGAATGTCCCCGGGAACGAGATGACCGGAAGGTATCTCTTCTTCAATTCCATTTCTCAAAACTGTAACTGCAGGCGAAAAAAATTGTTTCAGCGCAGCCAGTGCCCTGGCGGCCCTGTACTCCTGCAGAAATCCGAGACCGGCCGTGCAGAGCACAATAATGAGAATCAGGACGGCATCGAAAAACTCGCCAAGTAATATCGAAAGTATGGCAGCAACTAGAAGGATTATTGTGAGAGACCCGGTGAACTGTCTTAAAAAGAGTTTCAGAGGTGAAATCCGGTTTTCTCTCCTGAGTTCGTTCGGACCGAAAATAGTACGACGCTCTTCAGCCTCTCCCTGTCCCAGGCCATATGAGGGGTCAACACTCAACGCCCTGAGGATTGCTTCTTCAGACAAGGCATGCCAGTCTGACGGCTTATCCATAGGTAAATTATAGGCGGCTCTGGACTAAGAAGCAACGGTATTTGAGAATGGTGTAATCTCTGCAGGAAGCATACATTGAGAGTGGGAGTGTTTGACGGATCTAGTGGACTATCATGACAGGGCAGGGAGAAGATTTGATGAGCGCATCGGCAACGCTTCCAAGCAAGATGCCCTTGAGATGGGATAGTCCGCGGACTCCGCTGAAAAGCATCGACGCATCTGTTTCTTCTGCAACCTTTGCGATGATTTCTGAAGCGATCCCCTCTCGAATAAAATTACGCATGTCGGGTCTGCCTCCGACTAGAGATGCCATTTTTCTCTGAGCCTCTTCCCGTTGCTCGTTCAAGTATTTCTTTTTGATTTCGCCATCTATTTTCAGATTCGATGGCAACGGATCTATGACATGCAGAATATCCATGTCCGCGCCGCTCATTTCGGATATGGCCTTTGCAAATTCAACGGCCTTAACTGAATGTTGTGAAAAGTCAGTTGCGCAGAGGATACGTTTTATTTCCACTTCACCGATTTCCATATTCATGGCTTTATCTACGCGAATCACAAGCAGAGGAACCTGAATGGATTTGATCAGACGCTCCGAACTGCTCGGTCTTAAGGGATGCGATTTATAGCCTAGAACAATTACGCATGCCTTAGTCGAAGTTAAGGCTGCGTTAAAAGTCTCAACGATTCTACCGACAACAACCCTGCCTTCTGCCGGAATTCCGTGGTCCTCAATTTTTTTAATCCATGGCTTCAGATCGTTGCTGAGACGGGCTCTTTCAAACTCCAGGTAAGGCAACAGGTATGCAGGAGGGGTAAGGCTATAATCGATAACATGAAGGAGGAAGATCTTGTTTGCCTCTGTATTCTTTGCAAGCCAGACGGCATATGCCAAAGCCGGCTTCGTGCAGGGGCCGAAGTCAACACCGACAAGTATCGTCTTTTCACCCATCATTTCAGCGGTCATTTGTCCCTTCTGGGAAAACTATAGCAATACCATGCCTGCTTGTCAAACAGCGGGAATACCTTTTGCAAAAATGACCCTTACACGGACAGGCTACTACTTCAGCGGCAGCGCTTCTTCTATGATCATCACCGGTATATCGTCCTGTACCAGGTACATAAGCTTGCACTTTTCACAGACAAGAACCTTTTCGGCTTCTTTATAATTAAGATCTCCCTTGCATTTCGGGCAGGCAAGTATGTCCAGCAAATCTTTTTTCAAAGCCATTTCAGCCTCCTATCACCTTGTCCAGTCTTTTCATCACCCTTTCCCTGCCCACAATCTCGAAGACTTCGAAAATCCCGGGGCTTGCCGTGCCACCCGTAATTGCGACCCTGGCAGGCTGCGCGAGATTACCGAGCTTTACCCCTCTCTTTTCAACAATCGAGGCGAAGGCCTTTTCGATCTCCGGAGCCGTGAAGTTCGCTATGCCTGATAATTCATCCCTAAGGTCGGCAAGAAGAGCGACGCCCTCGGGCTTCAGGACCTTGTCTCTTGCCTTCTGTTCGATCTCGACCTCTTCGAGGAGATAATATTTCATCGATTGGGCCAGTTCAACAAGAGTCTTAGCTCTTTCCCTGAGTGTTAGCGCGGCCTTAGACAGCCACTGCATATCAGGACATTGCCCATCCTGCACAAGGCCCGCCTTGACCAGAAAAGGCAGGACCAGTTCGGCAAGCATTTCAGGTGGAGTGTTCATTATATATTGGCTATTGAGCCAGAGCAGCTTCTCCGGATTGAAAACCGCAGCGGACGAGCCGACGTTGTCGAATGAGAAATATTTGATCAGTTCCTCGCGCGTAAAGACCTCCTGATCGCCATAAGACCATCCAAGCCGCACGAGGTAATTCACAAGGGCGTCCGGCAGATATCCCATGTCCTTGTACGCCATGACTGAAGTTGCTCCATGCCTCTTGCTCAATCGCGATTTATCGGAGCCAAGAATCATTGGCAAATGGGCGAACTGAGGCGGTTCCCAGCCGAAAGCTTTATATATGTGTATCTGCTTGGGCGTATTATTCACATGGTCGTCACCCCTTATAACGTGAGTAATCTTCATATCGATATCGTCGACAACCACGACAAAATTATAAGTCGGAGCTCCATCAGTCCTGAGAATAATCATATCTTCCAGCAGGCTATTCTCAAATTCGATTTTGCCCTTTATCATATCGTTGAGCACGGTAGAACCTTCTTGCGGCATCTTGAATCGGATTGCTGCAGGCCTGCCTGTTATTTGTTCCGTTATGCTTCTGCATCTTCCATCATATTTCGGCGTTCGTCCTTCTGCAAGCGCCTTCTCTCTCCGGTGTTCAAGCTCCTCAGCAGTGCAGTAACAACGGTATGCCTTGCCCTCGGCCAGCAACCGGTCCACATAGCTGCGGTAGATGTCGAATCTGGCGGTCTGCCTGAAAGGCCCCTCATTCCAGTCCAGCTTCAACCACTTCATGCCCTCTATAATCGCCTCAATATATTCGTCAGTAGACCGTGTTGTATCGGTATCTTCGATCCTTAATATAAAGGCGCCGTCATTGTGACGTGCGAAAAGCCAGTTAAAAAGGGCGGTCCTCGCGCCGCCTATATGCAGATGCCCAGTGGGGCTCGGAGCAAATCTCACTCTAATCTGACCGCTCACCTCACAACCTCCCTGAAATACAAAGTGAAATTCATGATAACCCATGCAGAGACGCTGATTCAAGCGGTGTCAGTTCGGGAGGACTGTCGGGATTTAGCGTGATGTCTGAGTTCTCAGGGCGCGCAAGCGGCCAAGGCAATCGCACCAGTGCTATTATATTCGTATTCCGTATTAGACCGACTTCTACAGCCAAGGGACTAATTCATCACGGTTAAATCCCGACAGTCCTCCCGACCATTGATCTTACAGTTGCCTGAAATGTCTACAGACAGGATGGAAGGGATGTATTAAAGGCTTTTAAATGTACATTGACATAAGTCATATTCGCCGCTTGGCTATCTTGATATACTGAATTCACAATATAATATATGAGGAGGCTCACATGGCTGCTACTGTTTTGGATATCAAGAAACTCATCACCTTTTACCCGGATAAGATATACAGAGAAATGCTGGCTGATACTCCGGAGATGCGTGTCGCCCTCATGTGCCTTGAGGCAGGTCAGGAACTTAAACCTCACAAAGCACCATTACGGCTGATGATGTATTGTGTGCAGGGAAAAGGGATTTTCACAGTCGGGGATGAGGAGATAGAGGCCGATGAGAAGACAGCTATTTTGGTCGATCCGGAGGTGCCGCATGGCTTTAAAGCTACAAAAGGGGAAAAACTCGTAGTAATGGCGGTTGTTACGCCGGTTGAATAGGCAATGCGGGATAAATTGCATTCTTTTTCCCAAGCTATCAACTGTCTTGTCAATAATAAGCGCTTGGCAGCCTGTCTTTACACGGCGGGAAGGCTTGTGGTAACCTAATTTACACTGAAAATTTGTCCATTTGGATAATTTATCTTTGTCTGTTATTATGAGAACCGTTTTAAGGAAGGTGGTGAGCAAATGTTCGACACGCTTAAGAAGAAAGAGATTATAGAGTCCTACAAGACTCACGAGAAGGACACTGGATCTCCTGAGGTACAGATTGCATTGCTAAGTGAAAGAATAAGCTATCTTACAGACCATTTTAAGACGCATGCCAAGGACCATCATTCGAGGAGAGGTTTGCTGAAGCTGGTTGCTCAAAGGAAAAAACTCCTCAACTACCTAAAAATATCTGACAGAACCCGCTATGACAGCGTTATAGGGCGCCTCGGCCTGAGAAAATAGCATTCTCATTACACACAGACAGCATTAAAGCAAGGAGATTAAAAGTTAATTACATGACAAGCGTGGAATTGGAGATTAAGGGCAAGCGGCTGATTATCGAGACAGGACAAATGGCTCGACAGTCGGACGGCGCTGTTGTAGTGAAATTTGGAGATACCGTAGTACTCGCTACAGCGGTAGCCAGCAAGAAGCCCAAAGAAGGTTTAGACTTTTTCCCTCTTACAATAGATTATCAGGAAAGAACTTATGCCGCTGGTAAGATTCCTGGAGGCTTTTTCAAGAGAGAAGGCAAACCATCCGAAAAAGAGGTCCTCACATCGAGGCTTATCGACCGCCCTATGCGGCCATTGTTCCCAAAGGGATTCTATTGTGAGACCCAAGGCATAGTGTCGGTCCTGTCTTACGGCACGGAAAATATTGCAGACATACTAGGCATCATCGGCATGTCAGCGGCCATCCATATCTCTAATATTCCATTTGGCGGGCCTGTTGCAGCTGCAAGGGTTGGAAGGCTTGACGGTCAACTCATTATAAACCCTGACCTGACAGAAGTGGAGAATCTTGATCTGAACCTTGTTGTCGCAGGAACCGAAGAAGCTGTAATTATGGTCGAGGGCGGCGGAGCTGAGGTTTCCGAATCCGCCTTGATTGAAGCAATTGATTTTGCGCATCAGGAAATCAAGCGGGTAGTCGGGCTTCAAAACGAATTGAGAAAAAAGATAGGCCATGAGAAGCGTCCGGTCCCTCATATTGAGGAAAAGCCGGCACTTGTGGCTGCCGTACGGCAGTATGTTGACGGCAGGATACACGAGGCTATTCATATACCGGGTAAGCACGAGAGACAGGGAGCCCTTGATGCTATTCTGGAAGAGACAGTAAAAAAGCTCAACACTCCAGAAACAGCCGAGAAGTGCGCGTGCAGCGCGGACAAGGACCTTACGCGGGACATCGCAAATGCGTTTGAAGACTACGAAAATGAGATTGTGAGGGACACCATAATAAAGCAGGGGAAAAGGGCCGACGGCCGCAAGCCGGACGAGATCAGAAATATAACCTGCCGAATGGGCCTTCTCCCAAGGGTGCACGGCTCAGCTCTATTCATTAGGGGCGAGACCCAGGCGCTCGTTGCCACGACACTTGGCACCTCCGATGACGAACAGAAAATAGACTCTCTTGACGGGGAAATCTATAAAACTTTCATGCTTCATTACAACTTCCCTCCGTTCAGCGTAGGCGAAGTAAAGCCGCTCCGCTCGCCGGGCAGGCGTGAAATAGGCCACGGCGCACTTGCCGAGCGTGCAGTCAAATATGTGCTGCCGACAAAGGAGATGTTCCCCTATACCATCAGGGTTGTTTCGGACATACTCGAATCGAACGGATCGTCTTCGATGGCGACAGTTTGCGGCGCGACGTTATCACTTATGGATGCTGGAGTTCCGATAAAGGCGCCGGTTGCAGGCATCGCAATGGGCCTGATCAAAGAAGGCAACGAGGTCGTGGTGCTTACAGACATCTTGGGGCTTGAAGACCACCTTGGCGACATGGACTTCAAGGTCGCAGGAACAACAAACGGCATTACTGCATTCCAGATGGACCTGAAAATCGGGGGCGTCAGCCGTGAAATACTCGAACGGGCGCTCGAGCAGGCCAAAAAGGGAAGGCTCTTCATACTCGGCAAGATGTCCGACGCCATGCCATCCGTGAGAGACAATCTCTCTCCTCATGCCCCGCGCATTTACACGATGCAGATCAAGCCTGACAAGATCAGGGACGTTATCGGCAGCGGCGGCAAGGTGATCCGCGGTATCGTGGAGCAGACAGGAGCAAAGATAGACATAGACGACAGCGGCACTATCAATATCGCTTCCAGTGATGAGGAGTCTGCAAAGAAAGCAATAGAGATCATCAGCGGAATAGTAGCCGAGGCAGAAGTAGGCAAGGTTTACAAAGGCAAGGTCGTCAGGATAGCTGATTTCGGCGCCTTTGTGGAAATACTGCCGGGCACCGACGGTCTGCTTCACATATCACAAATCTCGGAAAAAAGGATTGCAAAGGTTACTGACGAGATCAATATGGGAGACGAGATCCTTGTCAAGGTCATAGAGATAGATAATCAGGGAAGGATCAGATTGAGCCGAAAGGAAGTACTTAAAGAGCAGCAGCGCTAAGGCGCAAATAACTAATATAAAGGGCAAGCGGGCATCAGAATCGATGCCCGCAACTCAGAGCTCTATAACCCTCACTCTTCGCCTCCCGGCAAAGTATGGTTACGAAAAGATATCTGGACAACGGCATACCGGTAATAATGGAGCAGGTAAAAAGTTCCCGCTCCTTCATAGTAGGCATCTGGGTAAAGGTAGGCTCGCGCAACGAGCTGCCGGATAAAAACGGCGTTTCCCACTTCCTTGAACACATGTTCTTCAAGGGGACGAAAAAACGATCCGCCCACGACATTGCCATAGATATTGACAGCCTCGGCGGCGATTTAAACGCCTTTACATCCCGTGAGAATACAGCATTCTACGTAAAGATATTAGATGAATATATAGATCGCGGCGTTGAGCTTCTGACAGACATATTCCTTCATTCCACATTCGATGAAAATGAAATTGAAAAGGAAAAAGGGGTCATCAAGGAAGAGATCAAATTGGTTGAAGATACGCCCGATGATTATGTTCACGATCTTTTCTGCCGGACGATTTACGGCCAGACCGGACTTGGTCAGCCTGTGCTGGGCAATAGGGAAACTGTAAAATCCCTAAGGCGCGAAGACCTTATCAGCCATGTAAGAAGATACTATGGCACCGCAGACACCGTGATATCATGTGCAGGCAATTTCGAAGTCGAAATGGTGCTTGACAGGCTCAACCACCACCTTGGGAAACTAAGGCGCGGTTCCGAACCCGAAACATTTGCGGCACCATCATTCAGCAGAAGGATCGATATATTCAACAAAGACCTTTCAGAGGCACACCTATGCATTGGTATTGAAGGCATACCTTACGCCAGCGATGAGCGCTATGCCCTTTCACTGCTGAACACAATCCTCGGCGCCAGCGTCAGTTCAAGACTTTTCCAGGAGATACGTGAAAAGAAAGGCTATGCATATAGCATTTACTCTTTCCTGTCTTCCTATTTCGATGCCGGCTACTGGGCTGTTTACGCAGGAGCAGGCAAGAAAAGAGCCGCCATTATTGCTGATATGATAATTAAAGAGATGAAAGGGCTATCAAGCACTATTACGGAAGTTGAGCTAAGGAGGGCAAAGGACCAACTGAAGGGAAATCTTGTGCTCGCGCTGGAATCAACGAGCAGCAAAATGCAGAGCAACGCCAGACAGGAAATATACTATCAGAGGCATTTCTCGCAGCTCGAAATCATGAAAGATATTGAAGCCGTCTCTCTGAGCAGAGTCAAAGACCTTGCAACGAGGCTCATCAATGGCGGTCCCATGAGCCTGACAGCCCTGGGACCTGTAAGAGAAGAGGACTTCGCGGGTCTGCTCTAAGCAAACTATGCTCCGTGAACTGAGAATAAAGGACTTTACCATTATAGATGACCTCACCGTCGTCTTCCTGCCAGGACTGAACGTACTGACCGGAGAGACCGGCGCAGGTAAATCAATAATAGTTGACGCACTTGGCGTGCTTCTGGGTGAGAAGGCCTCCCAGGATCTCATAAGAACAGGAGCACCAGAGTCCCGCATAGAAGCAAGCTTCGACGCTGCAGATCTCATGGTCTTGAAAGATCTTGATATTGACAGCAGTGATGGAATCATACTGCGAAGAATTCTGGGCAGAGGCAAGGGCCGTTCTTACATAAACGACACTCCGGTCAGCATTCAGGCAATTGCCGCTGTAGGAAGTGAGCTGGTAGACATTCATGGACAGCACGAACATCAAAGCCTTCTTAAGAAGGAAAGTCATCTCTCTTTTGTCGATACTTTCGGAGGGCTTGCCGAAGATGCGGCTGCGCTTCAGGCTTTTTATAAAGATATCGTCGACATAAGAGACCGGGTTCATCAAATCAAGGAAAAGGCGCGGGAGAGGCAACAGCGTTCCGAGTTTTTGAAGTTCCAGATCGGCGAGATCGAAGCGGCTTCCCTCAAAGAAAATGAAAAAAGCCGGCTTGAGGAAGAGAAAACCATTTTGGCAAATGCCAGCCGGCTAAAGGAGTCGGCTGAGGCAGTATACGATTTGCTTTACGGCGCCGAGGGCTCTGTGATCGAAAGGATATCAAGGGCGGAAGACCTGCTCAAAGAAATGTCGCGCATAGATAACAGAACAGAGGAGAGCGCAGCAATCGTAAAATCAGCGCTTTCCCTTATCGAAGACGCTTCTCACTCTGTAAGGAAGATCAAAGAGACTTACGACATCGATCCGGCGCGGCTTACTGAAGTGGATGACCGCATCGAGACGATCCGGAAGCTGGAAAGAAAATACGGAGATGGGACAGAAGGCATACTGAGCTACCTTGCCGGAGCGCACGAGGAACTTAGGGGGCTTGACCAGTCCGAGGAAGAAAGAGATGCTGCAGAGCACGACCTTGCTGAAAAAGAATCCAGGCTGTCATCAATGGCTGAGCAGCTTTCCGGCAAACGGGCAGTGGCTGCCAAGCAGATGGCCAGGCTGATTATTCAGGAGTTAAGAGAGCTTGGCTTTCAAAAAGCTGACTTCAGGATTGATCTGAAGCGGAAGGCAAGCATTGGCGCCTCAGGCATCGACGATGCAGAGTTTCTTTTTTCAGCCAACCCGGGGGAGTTACCCCGCCCACTTGTGAAAGTTGCCTCCGGTGGAGAACTTTCCCGCATTATGCTTGGCTTGAAGTGCCTGGAAATCGGAAGGCACGACAGCCTGAAAAAACCGAAGTCTTCAAAGGTCACAGTGCAAGCCCTCAAGACACTGATCTTTGACGAAGTCGATGCGGGCATTGGCGGTGCAACGGCACAGCACGTCGGCAACAGGCTGCATGCTCTGTCGGCAAATTATCAGATCTTATGTATAACCCATCTTCCCCAAATAGCAGCCAGGGCCGTTAACCACATATTGGTTGATAAGCAGCTTTCAGACAAAGAGGTAAAGGTTACGATCGACGTGCTTTCGGACGAGGCAAGGCGCGAAGAGCTGGCCCGCATGCTTAGCGGAAGAGTGACAGACCGCTCGCTGAAGCATGCTGAAGAGATGCTGGAGATTGACAATGAAGGCGAACGAAAGGCAGAATCTTGAGATGAAGGGTACTGCAACCAAAAAGAAAAAATCATCCGGAATGATCGTAATAGACCGGGAGCTGTGCAAGGGCTGCGGGTATTGCATCAACGCCTGCCCGAAAGGCTGCATTGTTCAGGAAGACTCTTTCAACTCAAACGGATACTATCCGGTTGCTTTTGTAAACAATAACCAATGTACCGGCTGCGCAATATGCGCCTGCTGCTGTCCAGACATCGCCATAGAGGTATGGAAAGAAGAACAGCAGGGTTGATGCTCAGATCATTCTTGATCGCATTTGCAGCGTTGGTGCTCGCTGTTTTTATCCATGTTTCCTCTGCATTTTCCGCAGTGCAGGAATTCATGCTGGACAACGGCCTGAAAGTGCTCTTTATAGAAGACCACAAAATTCCTCTTGCTACATTTCAAATATGGTACAAGGTGGGTTCAATCGATGAGCCTGCAGGCAAATCCGGCATGAGCCATCTCTTGGAGCATATGATGTTCAAAGGCACTTATAAGTATGGTTCAAAAGAGCTTTCAAATGCCGTGCAGCGCAGGGGCGGAACAGATAATGCATTCACCACCAAAGATTACACAATGTATTATGAAACCATGCCGTCGGATTTTATCAGCCTGCCGATTGAATTCGAGGCGGACCGCATGAAGAACCTGACCTTTAAAGACCTGAAGTCCGAGCGCAGTGTTGTCATGGAAGAACGCCGCATGCGCACGGAAGATGATCCTCAGAACCTTTTATTCGAAGAGACGCTGGCTGCCTCTCTGATGGTTCATGCATATCGCAAGCCTGTTATCGGCTGGATGGATGAAATAGCTTCCATCACCCGGGATGATCTTGCCTCCTATTACGGCACATACTACTCGCCCGATAATGCTTTCATAATATTGTCCGGTGATGTCTATCCCGACAAGCTCCTGCCGTTGATCAAGAAGGATTTCGGCCCTATCAAGCCGGCGGGCAGCAGGCTGCAGCGCATCATAACGGTCGAACCTGCGCAGCAAGGTGAAAAAATAGCGAACCTTGTAAGCGAATCAGCGGAGCTTCCATACATCCTGGCGGTATACCATGTGCCGAGCTTCCCGGACAAAGACAGCTATGCGCTAGATGTCCTCTCAACAATTCTCGGAGGCGGAAAGAGCTCGCGGCTTTATCTGGAGCTCGTCTACAGGCAGCGGCTTGCAATCGAAGCATCGGCAGACTACGCCGACCTTAACCGCAACCCCTACGTTTTCATAATCAATATTTCCATTGCCCCGGCAAAGAATACGAAAGATGTCATGTCGGCACTCGATGCCGAGATTGAGAAGCTTAAGAAAGAGCCGCCTTCGGCTGAAGAAATCCAGAAGGCCAAGAACCAGGTTGAGGCTGGTTTTGAATTCGCCAGAGATTCGAGCTACTCCGAGGCATTGTACACCGGAATGTTTCAGATACTTGGAGACTGGAAACTAAGGGACAGATATCTCGAGGGAATCAGAAATGTAACTGCCGCCGATGTGCAGGATGCAGCCCGCCGCTATCTGACAAGAGAAAACCGGACCATCGGCTACCTTAAACCCGGAAAACGGGAGGCGCATGATGAATAGGAATATAAAGTTCCATGCGCTTGCGCTTCTTTTCATGCTTGCTCTCATATGCTCACCTGCATTTGCCGATGCCTTCGAAATGCACAAACAGAAACTAGCAAACGGCCTGACGGTCGTGCATGTGGAAAGACGCGAAGTACCCATAGTAATGGCAACCCTGCTTGTGCAGGCCTCGCCGCTGCAGGAAATATCAGCCAAATCAGGCACAGCATATTTAACCGCAAAGATGCTGACTGAAGGGACGTCCACAAGAAAAGCAGTCGATATCAGTCGCGGAATTGACTTCATTGGCGCGTCCCTCGATACAGCTGTAAATCAGGACTATACAACAATATCGCTTTCTGTTCTTAAGAAGGATGTTATCAAGGGATTTGACCTGTTCTCTGACGTGTCATTGCATCCGGCCTTTCCTGAGGACGAATTTGCAAGGAAGATAGAACAACTCAAAGGTGCCATCAGGCAAAAAGAAGAAGACCCTTCTTATCTCGCGGGCAGGCAATTCAACAGGGATGTCTTCGGAGACCATCCATACGGCAGGCCGGTTGAGGGCACTCAGCAAAGCATAGACGGCATCATGCGGGAAGACGTTCTGAACTTCTACCGCACGTTCTATCGGCCTGATAATTCCATTCTTGTGGTTGTAGGAGATATCGGAACAGACGAATTGAACAGCCTGCTCAGCCGCTCGTTTAATATGTGGACCGGCAAGATTGACAGCGCCGGACTCAAAACACAGCCTGCCGCGCCACAGCAGCCAAAAGGCAAGCGCATCGATGTCATAGACAGGGACGTTGCGCAGGCTAACATTCTATTTGGATATGTAGGCATCGCCAGAGACGATCCTGACTATTACGTGGTGCAGGTTATGAACTACATATTCGGCGGAGGCGGCTTTTCATCAAGGCTTATGAAGATTATCAGGGAGGAGATGGGACTGACATATTCCATCAACAGTTTTTTTGCAGCCGCAAAATTTCCAGGGCGGTTTGAAATTGAGGTACAGACCAAGAATGAATCTGCAGGCCTCGTCATAGATGAAATTATGAAGCAGCTTCTCCTGATGAAAGAAGGGCCGGTTTCTGAACAGGAGCTGCGCGATGCAAAGGATTACCTGATCGGCAGCTTTCCGCGCCGGCTGGAGACGAACAGAAAGACCGCCGACTTTCTTGCGGCAATGCTTTATTACAGACTCGGGGATGATTACATCGACCGGTACAAGGATTACATATCAGGCGTTTCTCGTGAGGATGTATTGCGGGTTGCCCGCAAATACCTGCGCGACAGAAACTATGTGCTTGTAGTGGTGGGCAACAAAAAGAAATTGAAATTATAATCGTAAGGGCAGGGCTTGCCCTGCCCGATAGGGCTGCTCACCTCATATTCAATTTTCTGAAGATCGCCATCATCTCACGAACAGATAACTGTCCAGGAGCCGAAGCAGTATTAATGTAGCCGAATGTAATCGGAGATCCGAGCAGCGGTGTGAATATGCGCGACGGCAACCCTTTGTCGCCCATTGAGATAGTGATCAGCCTCTTGTCCGGGTGCTTCATTGCAAACTTTATTAACCGCAGCAGATCATCATTGCTGTTAGCCTTTACAGCAATCTTTACAATATCAGCACCAAATCCTTTGCCGCGTTCAACAACCTTGCCGAGATCAGCGGCATCAGGTGTAGCATCAAAATTATGATACGAGCCGATCAGCAGTTTCTTGAAAGTAGAGCAAAGCTTTCGCGCCTCAGAAATCAGATCTCCAAATTGAATCTCCACATCCACCAGATCAGCCATCGGCACAACTATCCGATAAAGCCCTGCCCTGTCCCTGATTTCTTTGGCGCCGCCCTCTCGAACATCCCGGACTGTAGCTATGATCGGCTTGTTGTATCTTGCGCGAACTTCCCTGAAGACATTCTTGACATGACCCGTTTCAATCGAGTCAAACATGTCCACTCTCAGCTCGACAATATCAACAGAATCCATCACATCACTGTCAACCGCAAGATAATCACGATCCGTCAGGATGCCTGCAATCAGCGGGAACTCGCCCAGCCTGAAATCCCTGATTAATATTTCCATAACTGATTTATATTAAATGATTGTTCCAAACTAAGACAATTGAATTGCAGGCGGCAGAACAAAAAATGCTATAATATTTTGCCTGTCATGCCGGCATATCTGGCCATGAGCCATACTTAAAGGGCGGTTAGCTCAGCTGGGAGAGCGCCACGTTCGCAACGTGGAGGCCGAGGGTTCGATCCCCTTACCGTCCACCAAACCCTCAGAAATCCTGTCACTACACGCTGTGTGGAATTAAGCATTACATGGCGCAAATGTCATGTTTTGATTTAATGGGAACTTCGCCATGTTATGCTTAATTCCACACAAGATTTCTGACGAGTTTGATAACATCTTTGAAGAAATTCAACACCCACCCATACATTATTAGGTCGGTATTTGTAATTTTCTTTATAGCTCTGCCAAATAGCTATAAAAATAACCCTATACATATTTCACAATCAATTCAGTTGGTTTGTCCGATTTTGCAAGTTGCGACAACATTTGCTTAAATCCGTGGATCTCCGTCATCTTTTGCTTTAATAAAATGATCAAAAGCCTTCTCAATCACCGGAATTGCGCCATGTTATGCTTAATTCGACGACTGGTAATGCTTAATTCCACACACGCCCATCAGTTCATCAAGCGGGCTCGCAGGCGCATTAGACATGCCCCTTTCCACACACATACTATCAGAATTATATTTGTGCTAGCAACTCATGACATCATTATGATATCATAGACAGTAAGCATATATTACACACTTTGAGGACATTGCGGATGAAAAGCATTCTTATCGATACAAACGCTTATGCTGCTTTTAAGAAGAATGATCCTGCTACGGTCAATATAATCAGAACGGTCGAATATATCGGGATTAATATCGTTGTTTTTGGAGAACTTTTGAGCGGATTCAAAGGCGGAACCAGAGAAACGGCGAACCGAAAAGAATTTGAACAGTTTCTGGAATCGCCACGCGTGCATGTTCTGGAGCTCGACGAAGAGACTGCCGAATTTTATGCAACAATATTTTGGGACCTGAAGAGAAAAGGTAAACCAGTGCCCACTAATGACCTGTGGGTGGCCGCTTCGGCAATGAGACATGGATTGGCCCTCTTCACATATGATGATCACTTTAAGAACATCACCGGACTTATTATCCATAAGTAAGTTTCTCAGCAGGAGGTATTATGTCTACGATGACAATCAGAGGGCTCGACGCCCCAACAATAAAAGCTCTCAAGGAGAGGGCGGCGAGAGAGGGAACCAGCGTTAATGCCTCGATAGTGAACATGCTGAAGGAAACTCTGGGTCTGAAAAAGAAAAGAAGGTCGGTTGAATATAACGATCTGGATCATCTTGCAGGCACATGGAGCGCAAAGGATTTCAGGGAATTCCAGAAGAAGGTCGAGGACTTTGAAAAAATAGACGAACAGATCTGGAAATAAGGGGTCAATCCTTCATCAGCGTGTCAAGCGGGCTCACGGGCGCATTCGACATCCCCCTGAGCACATGCGTATAGATCATCGTAGTATCAACGCTCTTGTGCCCGAGCAAATCCTGAATCTCGCGGATGTTCACGCCGCTCATAAGCAGGTGGGTAGCAAAGCTGTGGCGCAGCGTGTGGACAGTCGCATGTTTTTCGATGCCCGCCTCCCTGATGGCAGCCTTGATCGATGTCTGGATCAGCTTGTCCGAAATATGATGCCTCCGCACAGCGCCCGATCTCGGATCGACGGACAACCTTGAAGCCGGAAAGACATACTGCCATCGCCAGGCCTTTGCCGCATTGGGGTACTTGCGCGCAACCGCATCCGGCTAGATGTACCTCTCCGTATCCGGCTGCGAGGTCTTTTACATGCAGGCCTCGCACATCTTCAAGATGCAGCTTCAACGGCCCCTTCACCGCCTCGGACATGATGGTAGTGCGGTCCTTATCGCCCTTGCCACTCCTGACCGTGATGTTGTTCATTTTGAAATCGACATCCTGCACCCTCAGTCTCGCAGCCTCCATAAGCCGTAAGCCCGAACCGTATAACAATTGCGCGATAACCAGATACCGCCCGCTCAGATGTGAAAAGAGCTGCTTCACCTCGTCGGTCGAAAGGACGACCGGAAGCCGCAGCCCGCGTTTGGCGCGGACCGAAGTGCTCAGATCGGCGGTATCCCTGTTCAAAACATATTTCATAAGGAACAGCAGGGCATTGAAGGCCTGGTTCTGAGTGGACGACGAAACCTTCTTCTGGAGGGCAAGATACGCCAGATAGTCCCTGATATCCGCAGCCTCGCACTGACTGAGATCCCTACCGCTCACCTCCGAAAGATAGTTGTCGAAGCGCCTCGTCCAGTCCAGATAGCTCTTTTCGGTCTGGTAAGAATAATGTTTGATGCGGAGCGCACGCCTCATTTTTTCGGCAACCGACGCTCCGGGCGGATCAACATCCGCGTCCTGCGCCGATTTCAGCTGCCCCGCCCGACCGCCGTAATGCCCGAGATAGAGCTTGATCGCATCATCCGCCTGCCGCACTTGCCAATCGGCGACAGACTCGTCCAGACGAAGCGACTCAAGAAAAGCCTGCACGTTCAGGCCGTCATCCGGAGATGCCTTGTCAGCAAGCTCCTTGATGAAATGAATGTATCGTGCCGCCCAATACGCATAAAAGACGCATGTTTCTCTGACGCCAGATTGCGCTCGACGATAAACTTCTGAAAGTCAGGAAGAAAGACCTTTTTTCTGGATTCGGACACATTTCCCCGCAATTACGAATACTCTTTTTTACTGCCTATTATATAGCAAAAACGACATAAAAGTAATACTGCTGGTTGTTATTATTGATTATTGTAATTGCACCTAAAGTGTGGTAGGTTTAGTCATGCGAAAAATAGGACTACTCGTATAATAATTGTTAGCCATAGGAAAAGATGAAGTACTGTGCCGAGTCAGTACCAAAAACTCTAACCTATAAGAGAAAAGGGGATCAGTATTTCGCCATAATTATCACGATACTCGTGTCTCTTGTGCCAGTTGTGCCATTCTCCCTAAAATACGCAGTTGGGATTGTCATAGGTATTGGCACGCTTCTCTCGTGGAGGCGGTCATCGTTCTATCTTGGCCTTTTTGTATGCATTTGTCTGGGAATAATGCTCACACACATCCCTTATTCGCAGGTACTTTTCTTACTTGCGATTGGTCTCTATCTGTTGGTTACTTTCGTAGTGCCGGACCTGAGGACTGGCCCTTCGTGGTTTCATCTGGGTACTTTCACCCGCAGCACCATGCTTCTCTGTGTTGGTATCGTCGCAATAAGTGGCGCCGCACTGGCTGGCTGGTTCTTCTTTTTCAAGCCAAATATCTCCGACATACTTCGGCTGTACGTGCCCGATTACCCGCTGTGGCTACTCGTCATTGGAGGACTGCTATTCGCCGTCTTGAACGCTACCGTTGAGGAGATTGCTTTCCGGGGAATTATCTTTAGTGCGCTCCTTCATTCAGCCGTACCGACTGGCCTTGCTTTGCTATTGCAAGCCTTGGCGTTCGGCGCTATTCACATCAATGGCTTTCCGCGTGGCTGGGTCGGCGTAAGCCTCGCAACCATATACGGGGTACTCCTGGGCGCTCTTCGCATTCGATCAAAAGGGCTATTTGCCCCTTGGGTGGGTCACATATTTACGGACCTCGTCATTGCTGGAATAGTAGTTTTGTTTGCCTGCCCTCTTTAGCGTATGGAAATGATGAACAGACGAGGGCTAACACTGCATGAACCGGATCGTGTCCCTTGCGGGCCACTCCCGGTTATGCCCGCGTTCTGTGAAAAATAACGGCAATAAAAGTCAGCGGCATAATAAAGACCAAGACGATATTCACAATTAAGGCAACAAATCCCAAAGAGAATAAAGGAGTAATAGCATGTCAATCAGTGGCAACACAAAAGAGATACTAACACAATTCACCCGAGAGGTATGGAGCAACGGAGATATCGAAGCCTCGGATAAGTATATTGCGCCGAAATACACGATTCATCACGATCCCGGCGATCCGTGGGAAGGGAAAGAACTCGATCTCGCCGGTTACAAGGAGCGCGTCAAAATGTTGCGTGCCGCGTTCCCAGATCAGTTCTTCGACATTCAGGGCCTCTTTGCCGATGGTAACTCTGTTGTGATGACTTGGCTCTGGTCAGCCACGCACAAGGGTGACATTCCGGGCTTTCCCTCCACAGGCAAACAAATCAAGATGTCGGGAGCTACTGTCTACTATTTTGAGGATGATCGACTCACCGGTCATTGGCAGATCACTGACCGCCTTGGTGTTTATCAGCAGTTGCGAGAGACGTCTAAAAAAGATTGAATAAAGATAACAACCAATGGAGGACACAGAACATTTCATTTCACGGGATCGGGTAAAACCCTCCCCGTGAATTCAAGCGTTCGGCCTTCCATGGCGCACAGCACAATAGGCTTGACGCACTTGCGGGCAGCGTCCAAAAACATTGCCCGCCGAATAATTAACGGCAATAAAGCAAGAATATGAATAGAGACAATTAATAAAAATATATATTATTAGAAGCAATATTTACAGCATGATAATATTAACGGCATTATTACGCCACGGAAGGCCGAACACGAAGCTCAGCCGCCGTGTTTCCGTACGGAGCAATCGTCCGTGAATAGAG
>Ga0187786_10000132_pt1 | contig 24531 bp, 29 predicted proteins | sample 0815_BV2_10_20_M_FD_132449 | JGI IMG/M metagenome (GOLD analysis project Ga0187786, IMG submission 132449) | Tropical peat soil microbial communities from peatlands in Department of Meta, Colombia - 0815_BV2_10_20_MG | ecosystem: Environmental > Terrestrial > Soil > Wetlands > Peat | place...
CCAGTCCGCAGAGCGAGGTGTCCTTGATCTGCTGGGAAAGCTCGAGCAGGAGCTCGATGTCTCCCTCGCGTCCCTCGCCGGTCGTGATGCGGTTGAGGATCGCGAGAAGCGTCTTGTTCCCGATCCTGCAGGGCACGCACTTGCCGCACGACTCGTCCTCGGTGAATTCAAGGAAGAATTTGGCCATGGCCGGCATGCACGTCGTCTCGTCCATCACCACCATGCCGCCCGATCCCATGATCGCCCCCGTTTTGTTGATGTTCTCGAAATCCACGGGGGTATCAATGAGCGACGACGGGATACACCCGCCCGACGGGCCGCCCATCTGCACAGCCTTGTACTTGCGGTTTCCCTTGATGCCGCCGCCAATATCGTAGATGATCGTCTTGAGCGGGGTGCCCATAGGCACCTCGACAAGCCCGATGTTGTTCAGTGCTCCCGAGAGTGCGAACACCTTCGTGCCCTTGCTTTTTTCCGTCCCGAGGCTCGCGAACCAGTCCGCGCCGTTCAGGATGATGGGCGGCACGTTTGCGAAGGTCTCGACATTGTTCAGGACCGACGGCCGCATCCAGAGCCCCTTGACCGCGGGGAACGGCGGTTTGGGCCGCGGCATGCCGCGTTTTCCCTCAATGGAGGCCATGAGGGCCGTTTCCTCGCCGCACACAAAAGCGCCGGCGCCCTGGTAGATTTCAATGTCGAGGTCGAAGCCGGAGCTGAGGATGTCCTTGCCCAAAAGGCCGCGTTCCCTGGCCTGTTCGATCGCAAGCTGGAGGCGGTGCACGGCCAGGGGATATTCGGCTCGCACATAGATATAGCCGTAGTGCGCATTGATGGCCTTGGCGGCAATGATCATGCCCTCGAGCACGGAATGGGGGTCTGCTTCCATGACGCTTCTGTCCATAAACGCGCCTGGATCGCCTTCATCGCCGTTGCACAGGATGAATTTCACGTCGCCCTGCACGCGCGCGCAAAGCTCCCACTTGAGGCCCGTCAGGAAGCCCGCGCCCCCGCGTCCGCGAAGGCCCGACTTTTTCACCTCGCTCACGATCTCCTCGGGCGACATTTCCAACAAGGCCTTGGCTGCAGCCATATATCCGTCGCGGGCGATATATTCCTCGATCTTTTCCGCGTCGATAAGACTCCGGTTTCTGAGCGCGCGCAGCACCTGGTGTTTGAAGAACGGGATTTCATTCATCACCGGGATGGTGCGCTTGTCTGCGGGCGGTGTATAGAGGAACTTCTGCACCGGCCGCCCCTTGACGAAATGCTCCTCCACAAGATGCGGCACATCCGCGGGCTGCACGAGCTGATAGAAAATGTCATCCGGATAAACGACCATAACCGGACCCTTGGCGCAGAACCCGTTGCATCCGGTCAGAACAATTTTGATCTCGTTCTGGAGGTTGCGTTTGAGGAGTTCGGTCTCGAGCGCGTCCTTGACCTTGAGCGATCCGTTCGCCACACATCCCGTGCCGGCGCAGATCATAACGTTTGAGCGGTACGTCGTCGTTTCCACAATTTACTCCATATCGTAATTGAAAATTGTAGATTGGAAATGGGAAATCTTAAAATGTTCAACGGTTCTTCTTGAGTGTTTTACAGGTTGCAATTTCCATTTTCCAATTTCCAATGCATCACGCTAATAGGTCGTTTCATGACCCACGACGAGGGCATACTCCTTTACCGGAGTTCCCCCCTTGATGTGCTCGGTAAAAATCTTTCGCATCTTCTCGTCAGTAAGGGATATATATTTGACCGGCGGCTCCCCGGCCAGTTCGACTGTGGCCATGGGTTCCTTGCTGCATAGACCCGCGCAGCCTGATGTGGTGACCGCCACATCCTTCATATCCGATTTCGCCAGCTCGTCCATAACCGCGTTCATAATCGCCCGGGCTCCGGCCGCGATGCCGCAGGTGCCCATATGCACCGTGATTTTGACGCGGAAGCCTCCTTCGCGAAGCGCCTGGTTTGCATGATAGGATTCCTTGATCTTCTTCAAATCAGCAATCGTCAGTTTTGCCATGGTTCACCGCTCCTTGATTTATTCCGCGACGCGAAAATGAATAACTGCCGCTACTCATACTTCTTGACGATTTCCATTACCTTCGTGGCCAGGACGTCGCCGTAGGTATCCTGCCCGACCACCACCACGGGCGCCAGACCGCAGGCGCCGAGGCAACGCACGGCCTCGAGGGAATATTTCTTGTCGCGTGTAATCTCGCCCACTTCAATGTCGAGTTCGTCCTTAAGCTTGTCCAGGATTTCCTCGCTCCGCTTCACATAGCATGCGGTGCCCAGGCACACACGGATCACGTGCTTCCCCCGCGGCACGAGCGTAAAAAAAGAGTAAAACGTGGCCACACCGAACACGACGCTCGGCGACATCTTGAGCCCCCGCGCGATATACCGCTGCACGACATGCGGGAGGTACCCACACACATCCTGGGCCTGCTGCAGTACGGGGATGAGCGATCCCGGTTTATCCTTGTATTTTTCGATGATGCCATCGATTTTCCCGTACATCTCCGGGGTTATCGTATCAGATTTCGCCGGTTCGACCTGTGGCGCTTCGTCGTCATCATGCATGATCTACCTCATTCTGCTTGAGAAATGTCACCCTTTGATCCGAATCTCATCCTGTAACAGTTGTCGCACGGCAAAAAGTGCTGCCGGAACGCTGATCGGTACGTCTCCCAGTTGACTCTTAATCTCCCGTGTATCGAAGCAAAACGTGCGGCCGTTGTCATCTTCCCGGTACCGGATGTCAAGGTCCGGATGGCCGGCAATTAATGTAATCAGCGTTTCCACCAGATTTCCAACCGCCGGCCGGTCTATATGGTTCCATCGGAATGTCGCACGGACCGTTGTACCTTTACCCGGTTCGGATTCCACCATAATCGAGCCGCCGGCCTGTTCCGCTGACTGAGACAGAAAGGGAATGCCTAAACCTGTTTTCTTGTGCTTAGTCGTAAAAAACGGGTCCCGAATCCGGGCGAGGGTATCCGCATCCATTCCCCGGCCGTCGTCACGCACTTCGACAACAAGCACGTCCCGATCACTGTTCCGCGTAACAAGAATTTCTATGCTGCCTGCATCTGCGCGGATGGAGTTCTCGGCGATATCGAGAATATGGAGCGAAATGTCTTGCACACCTTACAGTTCCACAGACCGGTTGTCCTGGCCTGCAAGCGCTTTCTTAATCTCCGCTACCGACCCGTTCTCCATCGTAAACCACGTCACCCGCATGCCGATTTCATCAGGCCGATGGGCGTCCGAACCGGATATGATCGGGAAATTCCGGCAATCGGCAAATCTCGCCCGCGCCTGGTCAGCTCCGATCCGGCTTGATATCTCGACCCCGTCCAGTGCGAGACCGGGCGGGATGAACCCGAGCTGGCTGATGATGCTGAACGATTCTCGGTCCACGTGAGCGGCGATCACAACGCTCGCGTGACGCGCAGCATGCACCTTTGTGATGATCTTTTCCGCAGAAAGGGTTGAGGCGCCTATAAGTAGGCGGTCGCAGAATCCCTCGACACCATCTTCCTCATCCGTTATCACCTGCAGTCCGAAAACCTGCGGGTCATTCTTGCCCGGGAGATGCTGATAGATATATTCCTGAAACTCCCGGAGATCATCGTCATCATCAAAGAATGCCAGAAAGTGCGCTTCCTCCGAGGAGGTGACTTCCATTCCTCCGAGGACCATCACTCCGGCGTGCGCTCCCGCTTTCCGAACAGCAGGGATATTCTCCGCTGAGTTATGGTCGCACAACCCGAGCAAATCGATGCCCCGACCGCGTGCGGTCTTCACGACCTCCCGGGGGGACATATCCAAGTCAGCGCACGGGGAAAGACAGGTGTGGACATGCAAATCCGCCTTGATGCGCCTAAGCGCCACGGATTCCCGCCTCGTACAATTTCCCGATGAATTCGAACGCCGGCAGATCGGTGCTGAGGATCGGGATCTCCTCCTCTTCCGCCATGGCGATTGTTTCCTTTTCCGGCTGTCGCCCCTGCACCAGCACGATGCCGGCCAGCCCCTTGTGCGATGCAACGCCCACGATGTTCTGGTGGATATGCAGGGTCACCCAGAGTACGCCGTCTTCCGCGTGGGCAAGCACATCGGACAGCAAGTCGCTTGAGTATCCACCTACCACTTCGCGGTCGAGAAGACCTGCCCCGGCTTTTACCGTCAATCCAAATCGTTTGACTATTTCGTTCAGGGTCATGGCGAGCTCCGCTGCGAGTCTCTTTGTATCAACTCGTATAGTAGAAGTTCATCGTCAAATGTGTTCCCTCAGGTACGGACGATTGCATGTTCATCTCATCAGCGCATTTTTTGATGTTCGGCAAACCCATGCCGGCACCGAAACCCAGCTCGCGCACCCAATCGGGCGCGGTGGAATAGCCCGGCTGCATGGCGCGCTCCACGTCCTCGATTCCCGGTCCATGGTCAATGGCTTCCACCTTGATGCCCCACTTCTCGATGGTTGCCCTGATCTCGCCGCCGTTCGTATAGGAGGCCATGTTGATTTCCGCTTCGTACGTTGCCACGCCGATCCGGCGGAGCACGGGCGGGCAGACACCCAGAAGTTTCAGCGCGCGCTTGAGCTCGCTCGCCGCTTTTCCGGCCTCTTTCAAGGTATGACCGGCGACCTTGTACTTGAAGGTGAAGCTGATCTCGTCCGCATAGACGTCCTCAAAGAACCTCCGCATCACCGGACGCTGATGCGTGATCGTCGTCTTCGATTCGGTCCGTTGGTACTCTATTTCGAGTTTCTTGAGAAGGCCTTCGACCACGTTTCCTTTGGTCAGAATGCCTACCAGCACTCCGTCCCCGTTGAGAACGGGATACCGTCCGAATCGCGATAATTTCGAAATGGCATGGACGAGCGGATCGTCGACCGACATGCAGTCCACATCCGTCGTCATTCTCGTTCTGATGAGTGCGTCGGTGGAGTTGTCGTTCAGGGCGTTGATCAGGTCCTCGATGCTGATCATGCCGACGATTTTCCCCTTCTCCACAACTGGGGTGCCGGATATCTTATGGCTTTTCAGAAAGAGCCTGAGCTCGGCCATGGTCTGGTCGGGCCCCACCGTGAACACAGAGGTTGACATGACCTCTCCCACGGTGAGTTCGTAGACCATCTCCTGGGTTTTTGTTACCCGGTCGGGCCCCGACTCGTTCGTCATGTTCTTATTTCCGTTCGCCGACAGCCTTCAGCCCGTGCATGTACAAAATGCCGCACGCTTCGAACATGGTGAATTGCGTGGTGAACAGGGGAATCTCCGCCCGCTTCGCCAGGGTCACGCTGTCCGAATCAGGCGTTTTTCCGCGAACGATGCAAACGGCTTTGATATCAGCGATGTCGGCAGTACGCACTGCCTGCGGATTCGTCAGGCCGGTGAGCAGGATTCCGTTCGCGTGAACACGGCCAAGCACGTCACTCATCAGATCGGCGCTGAAGCAGTGATCCACATCAACAGTGTCTAACATGTACTCCCCGCACAACACTTCACCCTGGAGAAGCGTGATGATCTCGCGCAGTTTCATTGGGCCGCCCTGTTGTTATCGGTCACATTCTCCGAGAACGATGTCAATTGTTCCGATGCATGCAATGACGTCCGCCACCATGTGGCCGGTCGCTAATTTCGAAAGCGCGCTTACATGTACATACGACGGGGCCCGGATCTTTACCCGGTATGGCTTCCCGCTGCCGTCGCTGACGATAAAGAACCCGAGTTCACCCTTGGGCACTTCGGTCGCGACATAGACTTCTCCTTTGGGCATGGGCACCCACTTGCTCATGAGCACAAACTGATGCGCCAAGGCCTGCATGTTTTGCATCACATGCATCTTCTCGGGGATGGCATAGCGGGGATCATCCGTCGTGACGGGTCCGGGCTGCATCATGTTCAGGCACTGCTCGATGATCCGAACGCTCTGGCGCATTTCATTGATTCGCACGATATACCGGTCGTAGACATCGCCGTTCTTCCCCAGGGGGATATCGAACTCCACCTTGTCATAGGAAGCGTACGGCTCAACCTTGCGCAGATCGTAGTTCACACCCGAGCCGCGCAGGGTAGCGCCGGTCAGCCCGTAGTTCACAGCGTCTGCCGGCGTTATCACACCGATACCCACCGTACGCTTGAGCCAGATGCGGTTCTGCCGGATGAGCGTATCGTAGTCCTCGAGCCGCTTGGGAAAAAGCTTGATGAATTCACGGCATTTGTCGACAAAGTCGCGGGGAACGTCATTGCGAACGCCGCCTATGCGGACATAGCTTACGGTCAAGCGCGCGCCCGTGACCATCTCGGTCAGATCGAGGATTTGTTCACGCTCCCGCAGCGCATACATGCACACGGTCATGGCGCCGATATCAAGCGCATGCGTTCCCAACCAGACCAGATGGCTTGAGATGCGCGTCAGTTCCGCCATGACTGTCCTGATGAAATGTGCTCGCTCGGGCACGGTGATGCCGGCCAGTTTCTCGGCTGCGACAACCCAGCCGAGGTTGTTGTTCATGCAGGCAATGTAATCCAGCCGGTCTGTCATGGGGATAATCTGATGGTAGGTCCTGCTCTCCATCCACTTCTCGATGCCTCGATGGAGATAGCCCGGTCGGGGGTCGCACCCAACCACAGTCTCGCCCTGGAGATCGACAACCAGCCGCAGCACGCCGTGGGTGGCTGGATGCTGCGGCCCCATATTGAGTGTGATTTCCTTCTGGACGGTTTCTTTTTGCGTTTCGGGAGGATGCATAATGTCACCACAGTCGGATCGCGGGTCGTCGGCCGCAGGTCATGGTTTTATGTTCCTTGACGCTCGACCCTGTCCCCGGTCCCTGATTTAATATCCTTTCAACGGATATTCCTTCCGCAGCGGATGCCCTTCCCAGTCCTCGGGCAGGAGAATCCTGCGCAGATCGGGATGGTTCTCGAAAATAATACCCATGAGGTCGTATGTTTCCCGTTCGTGCCAGTTTGCCGTATTCCAGACAGAGGAAACAGACGGAACACGAGGATCCTCTTCCGGGACCCTGGCCTTCAGACGGATACGATGCCGAAAGGGGATGGAGATCAGATTGTACACCACCTCGAACCGCGGCCCCTGGTCGCCGGGGTAGCGCGAATAATCGACAGCAGTGAGATCGGCAAGGTGGTCCATCTTGAGCGTGGGTTCGTCGCGCAGAAAGAGACAGGCGTCCTTGATCACGTCCCTGTTGAGCGATATGGCGACCTGTCCGGCGAACATCGTGGTCCCCAGGACTTGTCCCGGAAACCGTTCTTCAATCATTTTTGAAATTTGTTGTTGATCCATACAGCCTCGTTTCAGCCGTGCCCACCGAACACTCCGGGTGCGCACGTGATGCCTGGGAAAATGAGCGGAACGTATTCTGTCTTATTATTTACGGATGTAGTGCTCTTGCTTGATTTTTTCCTGGAGCTTCATGATACCGTTCATCAACGCCTCAGGACGCGGGGGGCATCCCGGGATGTACACATCTACCGGCACGATGTTGTCCACGCCCTGCACAACACTGTAGGTATTAAAAATGCCGCCTGAACTCGCGCAGCTTCCCATGGCGATCACGTAGCGCGGCTCGGGCATCTGGTCGTACACGCGGCGTACTATGGGGGCCATTTTTTTTGTCAACGTGCCAGCGACAAGCAGCAGGTCGGATTGTCTCGGAGAGGGCCGAGGCACGGTACCAAAGCGGTCGAAATCATGTTGGGGAGCGGAGTAATACTGGATCATTTCAATAGCGCAACAGGCGAGTCCGAACGTCATGGGCCAGATGGAACATGCCCGGCAATAGTTCAGAAATTCATCAATGGTAGTCGAGAAGTAGCCTTCCTCCAGGATATGTTGAATCATTCCCATTCAAGCGCCCCCTTCTTCCAGGCGTAAACATATCCCACGACCAGAATGGCAATGAAGATCACCATTTCCACCAAGCCGTACAACCCGATGTGATTATACGCTACCGCCCATGGATAGAGAAAAACAGCTTCAATATCAAAAATGAGAAATAACATGGCGATGATATAATACCGGATGGAGAATTTCTGATGTGCATCCATGAACGGAGTGATGCCGGACTCGTAGGTTATCATCTTTTCCGTATAGGAGTTTTTTGGACGGAGAATCCAGCTCGCGATGAGCATCCCGGCTCCGACTGCGGCGCCGAGCAGGAGAAAGACAACTACCGGCAGAAAGTGCACCGGCAGATAGGCACTTGGCGACATATGCTGCTCCCCCCCAGGGTATTAAGTTTTATTATGAGACATGCAGGACAGAAAACGAGCCTGAAACACTTATTTGAAACGCATGCATGATAAGTCAACGTTGTGTTTTTGTCAAGAAAAACATTTTATCAAGGACAATATTAGTGCTGTATTACTATAGAGTTAACGAACGTTCTCACTACTCCCACGCCGCCAGTCGGCTTGTCTTCATCTCCGCGCTCAAGTATAATGCCTATATCAGGGAGGAGCATCATGGATCCCTACTCAAAGGAACAGCTGATATCTTTCTATAATCGTCACTATGGCAAATTCGGTGACCGCCCCGAGGCACTGCGCTGGACTCCCCAGGGTCAGCTGAAACGGTATCACACTTTTCTCGAAATAGCAGCCGATTTGAACCATCAGAATATCCTGGACTATGGCTGCGGTCTGGCTGATTTCTACAAATTTCTGAAGCGGCGGGGCATCAACGTTAATTATACCGGCGTCGACATCAATGAAAACTTCATAGCAACCGCGAAAAGGAAATACCCCGAATGCAACTTCCGGGTGATGAACATCGATGATGATGCATTAGAGGGATATTACGATTACATTTTTATCTGCGGCGTTTTCAATCTGCGTGTGCCCGGCGTTCAGGACGATCTGCGCAATGCACTGGTCACGCTCTTCAAACACTGCAACAAAGGTCTCGCCCTGAATGCCCTGTCGTCCCACACCCCGGTCAAGGATGTGGAACTCAATTTCACGTCTCCTGAGGACATCGTGAAGTTCGCCATCGAAAACCTGTCTCCCTCAGTCGTTTTGCGGCACGACAGGCTTCCGAACGACTTTACGCTTTTTGTGTATACCGCCTATAACGAAATTGAACTCTGATCCGGTGCGGGAGCCCTTTTGACGGATACGGCCCGAAGATAAGCGGTGGCGTAATCGCGTTTTTTATATAATACCTGCGCTGGATATTCATGAAAACCGGAGCTTCTGCCAGATGAAGCCGCATGACGAACAAGAGGATGCGGCACAATCGGGGGGACATTTGCTCAGAGATTCACCAAGCGGGGGAGGAAGGGTTGAGTACAAGAGGGATGAGTTACTCAAGAACGGAATTCCTGATGAACTCGGCGATGGGGTAGGTATCATCTTCGTCGAATTTCATTGCAGCAGTATAAATCAAGGATCGCGGTTCACCGAAGCTTTCTGCGACACCGCTCACTTGTGAGCGGACGGCAATCCCCTTCACCTCAATGCTGGTCCATCCGTAGCCGAGTTTCATTGTATACGTCCTGCCGATGTTGATTCGCCTGTCGACTTTCATGCAGACTCCGCCGAAGCTCAAATCGAGTATTTCCACCTTTTCCGCCTGGTGCATACGCACGAACAAATCCACGAGATCGAGCGTGAACCTCCGGTAGCGCCTCTTCTCCAGAAACTCCGGGTACATCCGGTCTCCTTCCTTTTCCCGGCTGCAGCCTTCGAGAACAGGCCATGCGGGTGACGGCAAGGTTCTTAACGGGTACTGACAGGACTCGTTGCAGAGAGAATTGCTTTATTGTAGTGTGCCGTACCACAACCGTGTTGCCTTCATCCCGTTCACTATAGAACGATACGGAATGCGAATGTATACGAGATGTTCGGTGTTGGAGACAGCGTGACTTTGTGGACCGAGCAGGACTCAGAAAAGGCCGGTTCTGATGAACGCACCCTTCTTTGCACTGTCTATGTGTCAAACCTTATTGCCGACGAGAATACACCTTTTTTATGAACATGGCAAGAACTTCGGTAAATTTCCAGGGGGTGAAAACCGTATGCCGCTCACAAGAAAAACAGATAGGTCAGGCGGATGAAACCGGCAACGGCAGTATATTCTCGGGAGTGTCGTAGCCAGCGGAATTCATCTTGGGGGTCACCGGATAGACTTCCAACGTATCGGCGGGCACGGGGTGCAGCAATCCTTCGATCATTTTTCTATCGCGGATTCGCGGGTCGAGCCACTGATCATAGTATGCAGGCTCTTCGATAACCGGCATGCGATCATGAATAGGGGATATCAGTTCATTGGCCGCAGTCGTAATGATTGCGCACGTATGCATCGTTTCGCCATGCGGCGTGATGCGGCGGCTGTAGAGCCCGGCAAAACCAAACGGCCCGCCTGACCGTTGATGGATATAATACGGATTTTTTGTCGCGCCCGCCTTTTTCCATTCATAAAAGCCGTCCGCGACAACAAGACAACGCATGCCCTCAAAAGACTCACGGAAAGCGGCGTTCGTCGCAGCCGTTTCGGCGCGTACATTGATCGGACAGGTACGTGCCGTCTCTTTGGACCACGACGGCACGAATCCCCACCTGCTTGAGACGATCCGCCTCGTTCCGTCGTTGATGACGATCGCGACATCGCCGCCCGGAGCGATATTGAATCCCGGCTTGAGGACAAAGCCGGCCGCACCGACCTGAAAGATCCGCGCGATGATCTCCAGTGTGCTGTGGATTTCAAACCGGCCGCACATGTTTAATGGTCGGGAGCGCGCTGTTCGGGAGCAGGGGAAGCCCCCTTCTCCTGGGCATTCGCGCGGTCCGTCAAGTGTTTCTCGTATACTTCCTGAGAAGGGCAGAAGTTCGGGTTGATGTCCAGCGGGTACACATGAAAATTACTCGCCGGCCTGGCATTTATTTCATATCCGTTCTTGATAAACGCCTCCCGCAGCATTGATTTCTGGCTGCCTGACAGGGCAGCATACGTCCTCACCACATCGTCATGAGACCGGTCGACGCATTGGAAGCGGTACAGTGAATCTCGCGCATCCTGCGGCAGTTTACTGTCATCCAGGATCTTCTGCAGGTCCCCTGTGCCGCACAGGATCCGGTGGAGTTCCTCCTGCGTACTGCCGAAATAATAAGTATAGCAATCCTTGGAAACCAGGAATGTGGTTGCGCAGCCACTGGTCAACAGCATCGCCGTCAACACTGCCAGGACCGGCTTCAATCGGGCCAGCGTAAACATAATGATTTTCCCCTTCCTCATCCCTGTCGTTTTGTGCACCATTTTCATAACCAGAGCCCCTGTGTTTAGAATGGCACTCTCTCAGGACATTGTCAAGAGACCCCAGTCGTCCGGCACGATCCTGACCACCACTACGTCTGCCAGTCGACCATTACAGCCCCCTCATCCAGTCCGCCCTGAGTGCGGACCTGTCCTGGTTATGAATAAACCGCCGGATCGTCTCGATTGCCTTTCCCCGGTCCGCAGGCATGCGGACTTTCAAGGGGAGATAGTTCGAGGCATGGTTTGAGAAAAAAAGTCCGTGCATGTCTGTGTGTTCGAGCATCTCGGCGAGTTCTTGCAGGACGGCGAACGGGCCGGGAAGCGTGAACCCGCCTGCCTTCTCCATCTTGAAAAGCGGCGTGCCAGGCACGACCATAGTCGTGAGCGCGCCCACATAATCCGGATTCATCTCCGTGAGCAGTTTCCCTGTCAGCCGGGCGTGCTCGCTGCTCCGCTCGCTCCCGCCGATGCCGAGCAGGACGGTGACCGACAGCTTGATGCCGGCTTTCTTTACGCGGAGACCGGCTTCCCGTGTCTGTTCGGCGGTCACGCCCTTGCGCATCCAGGCAAGCAGCTTGTCATCCCCTGATTCAACGCCGAGATAAAGAATGCCCAGCCCTCCGCTGCGAAGGGCTTCGAGTTCCTCATTGCTCTTGCCGAGGATGCTCGATGCGTTCGCGTACATCCCCATCCGCTGGAGGTGCGGGAAGTGTGCGCGCAGAATCGTGAATAGTGCAAGCAACTCCTGCTGAGGTGCGGCAAGCGCATCGCCGTCCGCAAGGAACACGCGCCTCACATCCGAGAAAGCAGGAGCGCACTCGCGAATTTCCCGCTCCATTTCGGCGAGGCTCCGGACGCGGTAGCGCTTGTCCTTGTACGCGGGGCAAAAGACGCAGCGGTTGTGCGAGCACCCGATGGTATACTGCAGAATGAGACTGTCGGCCTCGCTGGGAGGCCGGATGACGGTACCTTCGTATTCGGGCATGGTTTGCTCTCGGCGGTGACAGGAAACAGTATAACAGGTGCGGGAATGAGTTGTAAAGCTGTTCATCACACAGGGCTGCGAGAGGCAGGAGGCGCCCCCTTTGCTCTGCGGTCTGCGGGAACACACATGCCGAGTATGCCGTGCGACTTTTTTCAATGCTCCCGTGCGTGCGTGCCCGTGCGGGTGATCTCTATTTACACACGAGCCGGTGTCGTGGTATACTGTCGGCTCCATCGAAGGAGACGTCCATGGCACAGCGAAACCCCAGTATCAAACTCTACACGCTCAGCACCTGCTCTCATTGCAGCCGAACCAAACGCTTTTTCCGTGAACAGGGAATCGATGTGGATTTCATTGATGTCGATCTCCTGAGCGGTGAAGAAAAGGCCCGGGTCATGGACGAAGTGAGGAAACTGAACCCCGATTGCAGTTTCCCGACCATTTGCATAGACGATCAGGTTATTGTCGGCTACAACGAATCGAAGATTAAAGAGGCATTGAAACGCTCATGACCCCGGAAAAACTGTACGACATTCTATCCCGATACGCGGAATCCCAGGGCATCCGTTTAAACAAGGACAAGCCGTTCGTCATGGATATCATGCAGGGCCTGATCACGAACGAGGCCCGCTACGGATACCGCTCCTGCCCCTGCCGACTCGCCTGGGGCGTAAAGGAAAAAGACGCGGATATCGTCTGTCCCTGCGTCTACCGTGATCCGGACATCAAAGAATTCGGAAGCTGTTACTGCGGGCTCTACGTTTCAGTCGCCTGGAACGAGGAAGCAATGGAACACCGGCAGGTCCCCGAACGAAGACCGGCACACATGCGCGTGCTTTAATTTCAGGCAAGGAAATAGGGAACATGAAAAAGAAAGACAGACCGAAGAAAAAAGCAGACATGCCCGAGTTTGAGTTCAAGGAATTCACGCCCGAGGAAAGCGCGATCTACGAGCAGGCGGTGAGCAAATTCCGCGAAGCCGTGGGAACGGGTAAAACGCTTCGCCAGGCATATGAAAGCTTTCCCGTTGAGGACAAGGAGTTGAGAGGCCTCATCCATGCGGATTTCCTGAAAATCCTGATCGCCGAACGTCACTTCGGACAGAAACAGACGCTTGCAGACATCGCAAAAGAGCTTGATGTGCCGGCCAAACTGATCACGGAAGTCCACGCACGCATGCTGCAGGAAGCCGGAATAACCACGGCCGCCCAGTTTACGCAGCAACATGGCGATATTGTTCCAAAAACAGACGATTAAATCGTTCATCGGCTCCTCCATCCCCGGATAAAATAATCAGCTTCACTCTGAGGACTTCCATGAGTTTTCTTATCGGACTTCTCGCCGGCATATTCGGCGGTCTCGTCGGGCTCGGCGGCGGCGTCATCATGATCCCGCTCATGGTGAGCGTGCTCAAGATGGACCAGCACCGGGCGCACGGCACAAGCCTCGTTGCCCTGGTATTCACCGGCTTGTCAGGCGCCGTTGCCTACGGCATGAAGGGAACGGTCGACGTAACCGCGGCGCTGCTTCTCGCGGCAACAGCGATGATTACGGCCCGCGCGGGCGCACGCTCCGCCCACGCGTTGCCCGAGTGGAAACTGAAGCGTGTCTTCGGAGGATTTCTTTTTTTTGTTTCCATCCTCCTCCTGGTCAAATCCTATCTGCCGCACATGCACGGTCTGGAAACGGGATGGAACAAAGTCGCCGTTCTCCTGCTGACCGGCGTGTTCACGGGTTTCGTATCAGGCATGATGGGTGTGGGAGGCGGCTCCCTCATGGTGCCGGCCATGGTTCTGCTTGCCGGATTCGAACAGCATCTTGCCCAGGGCAGCTCGCTTCTCGCCATGGTCCCGGCAGGCGCCGTGGGCGCATATACGCACTGGAAGCTCGGAAACGTACGGAGCAACATCCTCGGCGGGCTCATCCCGGGGATTCTGATCGGCACGTACGGGGGCGGCGTGTTCGCCCATGCGCTCTCGGAGATCGTTTTGCGGTATCTGTTCGCGGCCGTGCTCATCTGGACCGGCATCCGCTACCTCAGAGCAAAAAAACCGCAGCCCGCCGCAGCCTGACACGACCGTTCTTTTCCCCCTGTGCGCTCGCTTCCTGCCGCGCGATCGGCCTGGAAAGCCTTGACAGGAAGACAGATGATGCGGGAAAATAGTCCATGAGAATTGCCGGCCGCATCATGATTCTTCTCATCTCCGCTTCTGCGTCTGTTCTTCCCTCCTGTGTCGCACCCGTGCTCAACAGACAGCTGATGGACGAAGGAGCGCGGGAAGTTTCATTCGAGGCCCTGCGCGAGCATCCCGACCAATACACAAACAGCCTCTTCGTGTTCGGCGGGGTCATCGTGCGGACGAAGCTGACCGCAGGCGGGGCGCAGTTCGAAGCGCTTCATGTCCCGGTGGATCGGTCAGGCTATTTCCTGGAAAGCGGCCGTTCCGAAGGAAGGCTTTTTGCGTTGCTGCCCCCGGAAATGGGCATGGCCGACCCCGTGATCTATCATAAAGGCCGAAGGTTCACCATTGCCGCTGACTTCATCGAAATCCGTAAAGGCCGCATCGACGAAATGGAATATGGATACCCCGTATTCCGGATCAGGCAACTGTACCTCTGGCCCCAGGAACGCGCCTACGTGTATCCTCCCCTCTACCTGTACGATCCGTGGTTTTATCCCTATCCGTATTACTATCGGCATGCGTGGTGGTACTATCCCCACCGCCATGCACCGGCTCCGATCCGGCAGCGCACCGTCACGCCAGTCCGGCGAGTGCCGGCGCCGGAACACCCTTTGCGTTGATCCTCTCTCCTTCGACCGGGGTACTATGCTCTATCCGGTACCAAAAACATCCCCTCTTGACAAAATGCCCTGGGGGCCTGTATAAATAATACCCGGCAAGAACGGAAGGGTCCGCTGCTTTGGTTGCCATTATCATTCCCGGGACGAGGTGCCTCCATGACTGTTGAAAAGATGGAATTCAAAACGGAAGTCAAAGAACTGCTGGATCTCATGATCCACTCGCTCTACTCGCACAAGGAAATATTCCTGCGCGAGCTCATCTCGAACGCTTCGGATGCGATTGATAAAGCCCGGTACGAATCGCTCATGAATAAGGATATCCTGACAAATGCCGGCGGCGAGTGGAAAATAAAAATTGCGGTGGACAAGAACGCAGGAACGCTCACGGTAAGCGATAATGGCATCGGCATGACCCGCGACGAGGCCGTGGCCGAACTCGGCACCATAGCGCATTCCGGCACCAAGGATTTTCTCCGTGCGCTCCAGGGCAAGGAGGCAAAGGACAAGCCGGGCCTCATCGGCCAGTTCGGTGTCGGCTTTTACTCATCCTTCATGGTCGCGGACAAAGTGACCGTCATTTCCCGCAAAGCCGTTGAAAATGCGAAATCAGCAGTGAGGTGGGAATCCACGGCTGATGGCTCGTTCACCATCGACGACGCCGAGAGGGAGCATGCCGGCACCAGCGTTGTGCTCCATCTCAAAGAGGAGGAGAAGAAGTACCTGAATGAATGGGAAATCCGCGCCATTATAACGAAGTATTCGGATTACATCGAGCACCCCGTCGTCATGGACGTGGAGCGGGAAAAGGAAGACCCCGCTGACAAGAACAAGAAGATCAAAACCATCGAAGAGGAGCAGATGAACGCGGGCAAGGCCATCTGGCTCCGCGATCCGGCCGACGTGAAAAAGGAGGAATACGACGATTTTTACAAGCACGTGTCCCATGACTTCGCGGATCCCGCAAAGGTGATCCATTTCCGCGCCGAGGGCGCGTCGGAGTTCACGGCGCTGCTGTATCTGCCTGCGAAGGCTCCCTTTGGCATTCAATACCGCGACTACAAAATCGGGCCTCAGCTCTACGTAAAGCGTGTTCAAATCATGGATCACTGCGAACAACTCCTTCCCGAATACCTGCGTTTCGTCAAAGGCGTTGTGGATTCCTCCGACCTTCCTTTGAATATTTCGCGCGAGATTCTCCAGTCCAACAGGCACGTCGAAATCATCAAGAAGAACATTATCAAGAAGGTGCTCGATACGCTCGCGGACATGAAAAAGAACGACTACGACAAGTATGTTTCATTGCATAAGGAATTCGGCAGGATCATCAGGGAGGGCATTCATTTCGATTTCAGCCGCAAAGAGCAGATTGCAGACCTGCTGCTTTTGCAGTCCACGAAAACAGAACCAGGCAACTACACGACCTTCGACGACTATTACAAAAACATGCCCATTGCCCAGCCGGAAATTTACTATATCCTGGGCAGACCCGGCGAAGATACACTGCAATCGCCCTACCTGGAGGCATTCCGCGAAAAGGGCTACGAAGTACTCATCATGACCGAGGACATCGACGATATCATTATGCTCGATCTCCAGGAGTACAAGGGCAAGAAGATTAAATCCGTGGTCAAAGGCGATATCGAACTCGATTCGTCTGCCGATAAGGAAAAAGAGAAAAGCAGGCTGGAAAAGCTTATCGCCCTGATCAAGGAACAGCTGAAAGATGAAGTCAAGGACGTTCGTATCTCCGGCAGACTCAAGGATTCGGCCTGCTGCCTCGTTGCTGAAGAAGGCGGGCTCGATCCCCAGATGGAAAAACTGCTTAAGTCCATGGGACAGGATGTTCCGACGCAGAAACGCATTATGGAAATCAACCCCTCGCACCGCCTGTTTGCCGCAATGAACGACATTATCGTCAAAGGCGGCCAAAGCGACGTATTGAAAGAGTATATCGACCTTTTGTACAACCAGGCGCTGCTGCTTGAAGGTTCAAAAGTAAAGGATCCCGCCGAGTTTGGAAAGACGATAGCAAAACTGATGGTTGAAAACGCAAGACTCAAAATGAGTCAGTAGTGAATAAGCGACAAAAAATGTGCTCTTGAATCGCCTGAGGGGGATGAGGCACGATGGTGTTTTGCTTTTCCTGCATCCCTACCTTACTTACAATGACCACAACTTGAGCAATTATTGCATATATCATTTCTGATACCCGATTCACCGCTTGATGAGAACCTTATTGAAAATACGTTTTCTATGTTGGTCAATTCAGGCAATAAATTTGCAGCATGTTGTTAATGGCACAGAATATTTTTTTCCAGCCTACGTCTTTTTTAGTATATACTATCAAGCAGAAGACGCGCTGATATAAACCGCAGCGCACGCGTCGTCCGGCTATATCCACCCACAGCATATATTCTGTTACCAATTCATTCGGTTGCAGAGATATTCGATATCAATCCACGGCCTGAATTTCCCGGCCGGAAAGGAGAAGTGGCGCTGCGCAACGTTTAAACGTATGCTGAGAATTAATAAGCTCCTGTCCCAATACAAGCAAACGAAGGAATCCGGAATGCTTTCCATCAAGGTAGAAGGGAATGAACACCTGCTGAAAGTCTACTTCGACCTGGGAATGGTAATTGGACTCAGCCTGGGGACGCTGAAAAATGAGGATTGCTTCAATTTTCTCGCCAAATGTAAACCGCTTGAGGCTTCGTTCTTCAAGGGGTATAAGATCCCGGAAACAATCGCCGGCAGCAAGGAGAACATCAACAGCCGTCTTGACAGCTTTCTGGAGCCCTCTTCCACCGGTGCCGGAACAAACAGCAGCGGTACAGAACGAATGATTAACGCCGCTGCCGTTCAGAAACTGGAGGCGGCCTTTATCGATTTAATCGGCCCGCTCGGGAAAATGCTCATTAAGACCGCCTTCGCGGACCTAGATTATGCTCCCGGAGCCGACATGTCGATCGGGCAATACGGCAAATTGATCGACCGACTCCGGGAATCCCTGCCCCAGGAGCATCAAGCTTCGTTCGCAGCAAAATACGCCATGGGATTTACCCTGAAATAATTATACATTCTATAACCGGAGGTGGGCATGTCAGATACAAAATCGCTGCAGGTTAGAATCGCTGTAATGCTGATTGTTATTTTTTTTATTTCCCTCCCGCTTGTTGGCGTCACAGCATTCTTTGTGCTCCAGAAAAACATCAACGAGGATGTCTTCGAACAGGCAACTTTCTTCCTGAATACTATGGAGTCCGTGCGAAAGCATGTGGGCAAAGTAGTGCGACCGGCCGCGCAGGAGGGTTTGCCCGGTAAATTCGATGTTCGTCTCATGTCGACGTCCTACGCCGCCCGCGGAGTGGCCGAAAAGCTCAAGGAGAACTTCAGTGAATACACATTCCGGCATATATCCGCAAACCCGCGCAATCCTGTGAACCGTGCCGATTCATTTGAAGTCGGGATCATCCAAAATTTCGTAACGGACCGGACCGCGCGTGAGACAAAAGGTTTTATCCGGCGGGGGAAAGACGAGTACTTTTATGTTGCAAAACCGGTCATTTCCGACAGTACCTGCGCCGCCTGTCACAGTACGCCGGCTGTCGCGCCGAAAGAAGTTGTTGCGGCCTACGGTTCCACCGCGGCGTTCAATTGGCAGGATGACCAGGTCGTTGCAGCACTCATGGTGTACGTTCCCACAAAACTGGCACGGGCCCACGCCTTCAAGGCGCTTGTCGCCTTCATGGGCTTGTATGCAGTCGTCTTTCTCATCATTCTTATCATGATCGACCGGGCGATCGTGAATGGTATCATCAAACCGATCGGGGTTTTCGCGGCCACAGCGGAACAGATCAGCAAAGGCAACCTCCAGGTGGACTTCCCTGAGGCGAACAACCGGGAAATGAAGACACTCCGTGACGCATTCAGCCGCATGAAGGTGAGTATTGTGGCAAGCATGAACATGATCGAAAAATTCAGGAGCAAGAACCACTAGGACGCGTCTCAATGCACGTACCGAAAGCCCCGCATGTTTGGAGCTAACCCTCTGGCGGCCTTCATGGCCGCCTTTTTTTCTACCACCTTGCCGGGGGATCCGATCACTCTGCACCGAGGAATCTTTTCGCTTGCCAGTGCCGCTCAAATTATAGTATCCTCACATCAGATGATTGTTGGATTCACATCCTAATGACAAGGTCGATGCTGGTCGTGCCGATAGGGAAATTACAAGCATTCCGGATATGACGACAGCACCATCTGCAACAGTTCCTGTGTCGGGCTCATCCGGCAAACGGGAGCAACGATGGCAATGAGGAACGCATATGTTCAAGAAAAAAGAGGCGCACGGTTATAGAAATCCTGTAGAAAAAATCTCCATGAAGACGCTTGTCTACGGTGAAAAGACCCTGCTCGCCGAATTCAGGCTCGAAAAAGGCGCGGTCCTGCCGCGGCACAAGCATCCGCACGAGCAAACAGGATACCTCGTGTCCGGCGGCATCGACCTGACCATCGGAGATGCAACACACCACACGTTGCCCGGTGACAGCTGGAGCATCCCGGGCGACGTTGAGCATAATGCCGTTGCCCGTGAAGATTCCGTTGCCGTGGAGGTCTTTTCACCCGTGAGACAGGATTATATCCCCTGACCCGGCTGTGGAGGAGATTGCCGATGATGCCCGATGAGACCATGTTCACGAGAAATGAGACACTCCAAACCATCCATGCGCGCCATAGTGTCAGGACGTTTTTGAAAGACGAAGTGAGCGACGAGGAAATCCGCGTGCTGCTCCATGCGGCGAACGCCGCGCCCTCTGCGCACAATCAGCAGTCATGGCGTTTCATCATTCTGCGGGACGAAAAAAAACAGGACCTGGCCCAGCTGGTTACGGCGCAGTCCGCGACATTTCCCAGGCCAGCCGCTGCCCTGCTCAGGATGGGTGCCAAGAGCATCCTATCCGCGCCTGTTGTGATCGCCGTGGCGAATACGGGTGATTTGATCAGGCACGGGACAGAGCTGTTTAAAGTGGAAAAAGAACAGGCGCACGATTTTTTCCGGACCATGGAAATTCAGAGTTCAGCCGCAGCAGTGGAGAACATCCTGCTCGCGGCAACGTCGATAGGCCTCGGCACGGTCTGGCTGGGAGTTCTCTATCTGATCAAGGATGAGGTTCTCAGATTTCTGGGTGAACCGGAAGGCGAGTTCATGGCTGTTGTTCCGGTGGGGCGGCCCGCCAGGTCAGGCAGCGGGCCCAAGAAAGAGCCGGTCGAAATGAAAATAAAGATGCTCATCTAACAATGAGCTGTTGACGGGATGCAATTGGAACATCGAGTATCGCTGCTCCGGGCTAACCATTCACGCCCTGCCGCAGGCCGATTATTCCTCTCCGTCCGCCTCCTCTTCGGTTCCGTTGCTGCTGAAGGGTCCTTTTACGCCCAGCTCCTTGATTTTCTTCCTGAGCGTGTTGCGGTTGATGCCGAGCAGATTCGCGGCGCGCACCTGGTTGCCTTCCGTTTTCTTGAGCACGAGTGTGATAAGCGGTTTCTCTACGCGCTGGATGACCATGGTATAAATATCACCGCGGTCCAGTCCGCCCATGCGGTCGACCAGGTCCACCAGTTTCTCTTCCAGGAAGTTCTCAAAGGACAGATGGGCGCCCTGCCCTGGTTTGAAGATCTGCGGCGGCAGCGCATCGGGGAAAATCTTGTCCCCTTGCGAAAGCGTAATGGCGCGCTGGATGGCGTTCTCGAGCTCCCGCACATTCCCCGGCCAGTCATACGCCCGGAGGATCTTGAGCGTCTCGGGCGTAAGTATCTTCTTCTTTGTGTCCGTGGCCTGGTATTTCTGCATGAAATACTCGGCGAGCGGAACAATGTCGTCCTTGCGCTTCCTGAGCGGCGGAATATTGATCTGGATCACGTTCAGCCGGTAGAACAAGTCCTCGCGGAAGCTCTTCTCACGAACCATTTTCTCGAGGTTGTGGTGAGTGGCCGCGAGCACGCGCACGTCGGTTTTGATCGACTCCGTGCCTCCCACACGCTCGAACTCCCGCTCCTGCAGCACGCGGAGCAGCTTCCCCTGAAGCGGCAGGTCCATGTCTCCGATCTCGTCCAAAAACAGCGTCCCGCCCGCAGCCGCCTCGAATTTGCCGATTTTACGACCGATGGCGCCGGTGAAGGCACCCTTCTCATGACCGAACAGCTCGCTTTCGAGCAACTCGGAGGGTATGGCTGCGGAATTGACGGCGACGAAGAGTCTGCCCGCCCGTTTGCTGTGGTAGTGGATGGCCCGCGCCACGAGTTCCTTGCCCGTGCCGCTCTCGCCGTGGATCAGCACTGTAGCGTCGCTCTCCGCAACGCGGCCGATGGTTTTATAGATTTCCTGCATGGCGGCCGTGTTGCCTACCAGCCCGCCCTCGTACTTCTCGCGCACCTCTGCGCGGAGTGCCGTCACTTCCTGAGAAAGCCTCCGGACCTCGATCGCCTTGCGGACGAGGATGTTCACCTCGTCGAGATCGAAGGGTTTGGTGATGTAATCGAACGCTCCGCGACGCATGGCCTCGATGGCGTTCTGCATTGTAGCCTGGGCGGTCATAATGATGACGGAAATACCGCGGTTTTCCGTCTGAATCCGGTCGAGCACTTCGAAGCCGCTCATCCCGGGCATACGGATATCCATGAGCATGATTGCAATGCCGCCTTCCTTCAGCTGTTCGAAAGCCTCGGCACCGTCCTTGGCCAGGACCGTTTCGATCCCTTCCTTCTCGAGCGACTTTTTGAGCACCCAGCGCACGCTCTCGTCGTCATCGACTATCAGCACTTTTTCATTTATCATAATGGCTCGCTCTTGCCCTCGCATGCAATCCGGGACTCAAGTTCCCTCCTGTGAATATCATCCCGCCAGCGGCAGGTACACGCTGAACGTCGTCCCCTCGTTTTCCTGGCTCTCCACGCGAATGGTGCCCAGATGCTCCTGCACAATCTGGTAGGAAAGGGCCAGCCCTAGCCCCACGCCCCGGTCCTTGGTCGTGAAGAACGGCGTAAAAATATCCTGCAGGTGCTCCTGCTTTATTCCCGATCCTGTATCGCTCACCTTCACCACCATCAGATGGTACTTTCTACCGTCCGCCTGAACGGTAGTGAACATATCGGAAATGCGCGTCACGACCGTAAGCTTCCCGCCTTTGGTCATCGATTCCACCGCATTTTTAATGATGTTCAGAAAAACCTGAATCAGCTGGTCTTCGCTGCCATACACGCCCGGCAGGCTTGGATCATAGAGCCTGGCCAGGATGATACCCCGCTGCCGCACATGCTCTTCGTTCAGAAGCAGGACGCGGTCGAGAACGCTGTGAATATTCATCGCCTTCATTTCGCGGGGCTTGCTCCGCGTGAAATCCAGAATGCCCTCAAGCACCTTGTTCAGGCGGTCGGCTTCTTTCAGGATGACGTCAAGGTACTCGGTCAGGTTCCTGCAGACGCTCGGCGCCTCGGCGCTTGCGCTCTGGAGATCCGCTCTCATGAGCTGTGCTGCACCGCGGATGCCCACCAGCGGGTTCTTCACTTCATGTGCGATACCGGCAGCGATCATCCCGAGCGTCGCAAGCCGGTCAGACCTCCGCATGCGCTCCTTGAGATCCCTCACGCCAGCCTGATCGCGGATCGTGAGGATCAAGCCTGTGGGTCGGCCTTCATCGTCCGTGAGCATGCTTGTTACCAGACCGACCGCCCGCTGCGCGCCGTGCTTTACCAGGATCTCGGCATCGTAGTCCGAATACGACCTGCCGGATGCAGCCGTTTTGTCAAGCTGGCTCACGATGGCGGGATTCTCTGCAAACAGCGTCCGGATATGTCTCCCTAATGCCTCAGCGGAGGGAATCCCCGTCAATTCCTCCGCTGCACGGTTCCAGACAAGCACGCGTCCGCCGGGGTCGGCCAGCACCACACCGTCGATGATGCTCGTCAGGATGTCCGCCGTGATATCATTTATGCGCGTTTCCGCTGGATCCATGCTCCATAGATAGCACAACACATTTGAGTATTCAAGTCATTTCCTGTATAGTGCGGAAGCGCACTGGTGCCGCAGCACCGTGCAAAGCACCTCCTGAACGCTGCCGCTAACCATGCGGCGGGAGATACTGTCATGTTCGATATCCGGCTTCTGTTCGTTGCTGTTGCCTGGGGTGTCAACTTCTCCGTCGTCAAATACGCACTCGCCGAATTCGAGCCGCTCGCCTTTACGCTTGTCCGCTTCACGCTTGCCGGGGTGTTCCTTCTCGCCGTCATGCGGGTGGGCAATACGCCGTTCGCCATCGATCGAAAAGATCGTTTCTCCGTTGCGATGCTGGGGCTTACCGGAATCGCCCTCTACAACATCTTTTTCATGTATGGCCTGCGTTTCACGTCGGCGTCGAATTCTGCACTTCTGATTTCCCTGTCACCCCTGGCAGGAGCGCTGTTTCAGTCGGCCGCGGGAAAGGAGAAGATCACCATCCGCATGTGCGCCGGACTCTGCCTCGCAACTGCGGGCGTTGTTATGATCATCCGAAGCCATCATCATGCTTTTACTCTTTCCTCTGCGAGCATCAAAGGAGACCTCTTGACCCTCTGTGCTACCTTTGCCTGGGCGCTTTACACGATCCGGGCAAAACCCCTTCTGGGGAAGTATCCGTCACTGACGATCACGGCGTATTCCATGCTGGGCGGCAGCATCATGCTGCTGCCCGCAGGAATGCCCGAACTCATCAACCAGCGCTGGTCGGCCGTGTCGACAGCATCCTGGACCGCCCTTGCATTTTCCGTTTTTATTGCCGGGGGTCTGGCATATGTTTTCTGGTACGACGGCGTGAAGCGCATCGGCGTTACGCGCACCATGGCCTACCACTATCTCATGCCGTTTGCCGCAGTATTGTTCTCCGCGCTTGCCCTCAAGGAGAACGTCACGCCGCTGCAGATTGCCGGCGGCGCGGCCATTCTCACCGGCGTTTACCTTGTGCAGAAGAAAAGCACACCATAAGCGGGCGGGACACGCGACGTACCTCCCGCCCGCCTGCACTTCGCTGTCCGCTTATTAAGCGTATCCGGCTTCTCCATGCTGGCTGATATCGAGGCCTTCTGTCTCCTGCTCGGGATCGATCCGTATGCCCATTGCCGCATTGATCGCTTTGAGCATGATGAAACTCACCACAAACGAGTACGCCGCGATGAGCGCCACTGCCCCAGCCTGGATAAAGAACTGCTTCCCGTTGCCGAAAAACGCTCCATTCGCTCCCGCTGCATTGATGGCCACGGATGCGAACAAACCGGCCATGAGCGTGCCGACCACGCCCCCCACGCCGTGAACGCCGAAGGCATCGAGTGAATCGTCGTATCCGAACTTCGTCTTTGCATTAAGCGCCGTGTAGCACACCAGCCCTGCCGCAATGCCGATGGCGACCGCAGCCAGGGG
>Ga0187786_10000133_pt1 | contig 24455 bp, 23 predicted proteins | sample 0815_BV2_10_20_M_FD_132449 | JGI IMG/M metagenome (GOLD analysis project Ga0187786, IMG submission 132449) | Tropical peat soil microbial communities from peatlands in Department of Meta, Colombia - 0815_BV2_10_20_MG | ecosystem: Environmental > Terrestrial > Soil > Wetlands > Peat | place...
GATGGCAAGTGGTCAACGCAGACCCTTGCTGTACATTCGTGAGGTGAAGCCGAACCGCCTGAACAAACGTACTATAAATTCGGCAAAATGTCCAGTGCGTAAAAAAATATTGTCATCAACGTGACAGCTCAGCTGATTACAAACAACACGACAGGAAGCAGCTGAGAGGCATCGGCAGTTTGGGGAAATACTATTAATATAAGGAATGGTGGTCCCAACGGGAATCGAACCCGTGTCTCCGGCGTGAGAGGCCAGCGTCCTAGGCCGCTAGACGATGGGACCGTTTTGCCTGAAGAGGCGTTGGATTGGATCTTTGAAATTTCAAATTGAAAAATGTAAAGTGAAAAATACGAATTGGTCTGCAGCGACTTCCCATCTTCACTTTACAATTCGGTTGAATACTGGTTGGGGGAGGAGGATTCGAACCCCCGTAAACAGGTTCAGAGCCTGTCGTCCTACCACTGGACGATCCCCCAGAAAGTCCTGTAAAGCCTTAGCACTATATCCAAAACACTCCGGACTGTCAAGGGCAAAAACCGCTTTTGACCCGCTCGATAGCCGCGTATAAACTCGAACCTCCCCCCGACAGGATCTTGTCCGGCAGAGACGGAGCGATCAATAATCTTAACAATGCTACCTTTTATTATTTATTCTCGTTATACTGACCTATTCGTAAAGAGCCTTCTCAGAGACCTCAGCGGGAAAAAAACGTCTTCCCCCGGAGCACGCTGCACCTGAACGTTCTGCGCGGCAGCAGCAGGTACGCCGGCGAATCAAGAATGATCATCCGGTATAAGCGACAGGCAGAACGGCGGCCGCATCCGGCCATTTTTATTAGATTTTATCTTGCTTTTGCGGGGGTACGATGCTATGCTGAATCCGCTGTGCAAAACGCAACATGGTTTTTTGACCAGATCATCGTGTACTCAAGTAGCGGTTTATAATGGGGTCAATGTTCCCAATCTTGCAGGAAAGGAGGCCAGGAAACAGCCGCACTGCATGAGGCAGAAGGCATTTCTCTTACTCCATGCTTGTAGATTATCTCAAGAACATACCTCTTTTCAGACACCTCAAAGAAACCCAGCTCAAGGAAATCGCTTCACGCTGCAAAACCGCGAAGTACAGGAAAAACGAGGTGGTCTTCTATAAAACGGACTTGAGCACCGATCTTTACATCGTCAATTCAGGCAGGCTGAAGGCGGTTCTGATCGATGAAGAAGGAGACGAGATCGTTCTCGCGCACTTCGAAAAAGGCTCGTTCTTCGGAGAGCTCAACCTGCTCGATGAAAAGGGCCGTTCCGCCACCATCGCAGCGGAAACCGACTCCGAACTCTCGGTCCTGAAAAAGGACCTGTTCATCGACCTCCTGTTTAAGGATCCGCGCATCGCCGTTGAACTCATGACAACGATCGTGGACCGCCTGCGCAAGGCCGACGAAATGATCGAATCGCTCGCCTTCCGAGAAGTCGGGGAGCGGCTCATCAAAGCGCTCCTTGACCAAGCTTCTTCAAATCCGGCAGGAGCGTCGGCCAGCTATTTCAAGGCAGGGAAAATCACGCACAAGGAGCTGTCCGCACGCATCGGATCTTCACGCGAGGCTGTTTCAAAGTGCCTCAAAGTGCTTGCATCCAAGGCAATCGTAAAAGATGCCGACGGCAGTATCCTGATCGCCCGCAACGCGCTGGAGCGGTTCAAGAACAACACCCAGGCCGAGGCATAGGTACCTACCTTACGCATCGCACAAAAAAACCCCGCGGCAGCAATGACCGCGGGGTTTTTCTCTGATCGCCTCTTGTTATCAGATCTTCGGCAGTTTTGCAAGCGCCTTCCTGATGTCTTCCTCCGGATGTTCGTGATCGTACAACTTCCCTTCGCGGTAGTCAGCGTACGCCTGCAGGTCGAGGTAGCCGTGGCCGCTCAGGTTGAAAAGAATGGTCCTCTGCTTACCCTCCTCCTTGGCGCGGATCGCCTCGTCGATCGCAGCGCGCACGGCATGGCTGCTTTCGGGTGCGGGAATGATCGATTCGGTGCCGGCAAAGAGCACGGCCGCCTCGAACACCTTGGTCTGGGGATAGGCCTTTGCCTCGATGATCTTGTCATAGCAGAGCTGGGACACGAGCGGAGAGTCGCCGTGGTATCGCAGCCCGCCCGCATGAATGCCGGCAGGCATGAAGTCGTGCCCGAGTGTGTACATGGATAACAGCGGCGTCATCCCGGCCACGTCGCCGAAATCATACCGGAACTCGCCCTTGGTCAGCGTGGGGCAGGACGTGGGTTCGACCGCTACCGCGCGCAGGTCTTTCTTTTTTCCGGACAGCTTGTCATGAACGAACGGGAAGGCGATGCCGGAGAAGTTGCTCCCCCCGCCGCAGCAGCCGATCACGACATCGGGATAATCACCCGCCATTTCCATCTGCTTTTTCGCTTCCTGCCCGATGACGGTCTGGTGCAGGCAGACATGATTCAGCACCGACCCCAGGGCATAGTTCGTGTCACCGTGGGTGGCCGCGTCCTCGACCGCTTCGGAGATGGCGATGCCGAGGCTCCCCGTGCTCGTGGGGTCTGCTTCGAGGATCTTGCGCCCGGTGTTCGTGACGGTTGACGGACTCGCGTGCACCGTGGCGCCCCACGTCTCCATCATCATTCGCCGGTAAGGCTTCTGGCTGAAGCTCACCTTCACCATGTAGACGGTCACGTCGAGGCCGAAGAGCTTTCCTGCCAGGGCCATGGAAGAGCCCCACTGGCCTGCCCCGGTCTCCGTGGCGATGCGCTTGATCCCCGCCTTTTTATTGTAATAAGCCTGCGGTATTGCCGTATTGGGCTTGTGGCTGCCCGCAGGGCTCACGCCTTCGTATTTATAGTAGATCTTTGCAGGAGTGCCGAGCGCTTTTTCGAGCCGGTGCGCACGGAAAAGCGGAGACGGCCGCCACAACGTGTAGATGTCCAGCACTTCCTCGGGGATATCAATCCACCGCTCCTGGCTCACTTCCTGAAGAATGAGGTCCATCGGAAATATGGGTTTGAGGTCGTCGGGTCCCACAGGCTGCCTGGTTGCCGGATGAAGCGGCGGCTTGGGCAGGTTGGGCATATCCGCCATGATGTTGTACCATTTGGTCGGTATGTCCTTGTCAGAGAGCAAAATCTTGGTCTGTTTCATTGCATCCTCCTGCACTACAGCTGGAATAAAAGTGGAGGCATTGTATACTATTTACCGGACTTTCTCAACGGGAATTTGCTGATTGCGGGCGCGTTGGTGCAATCGGTTTGCTCAGGCCTTGAGCTCGCCCAGCATTCTTATGAACGCTTTGAGGAGGTCTCTGTCGAAGTCGGCGGCTTCGCGGGTGATGACGGAAAGGGCATAGAACGGAGTACGTGCCGGCTGGTAGGAGCGTTTCGTGGTCATGGCATCGTAGCAGTCCACGATGGAAGTGATCCTGCCGAAGAGGTGCACTTCCTGCTCCTTTCTCCTGCCTGGATACCCCTTGCCCGAGAGCCGTTCGTGATGCTGGGATACGGCGAGGAAGGATTCCTCCGGCACATCCGGGCTGATGCGCAGGATCTGCTCTCCCTCGGGCACATGGGTCTTGATAATATTGTATTCCTCGTCATCCAGCCTGCCCGGCTTGTTGATGATCGCCGAAGGGATGGCGCACTTGCCCACATCGTGCAGCATGGCTCCGATGCCGAGCCTCATGATCTGCTCCCGCGGCAGGCCGGCCGCAAGCGCGAGGCCGACGGAGAGCACGGCGACATTCACCGAATGGGTATAGGTGTAATAATCGTGGTTACGAAGCGACAGGAGGTCGCCGGCCGCTGATTTGTTCTCCAGAATACACTCGACCATCCTGTTCACGACGGAGACGGACTCCTTGATCTTCTCCCCGCTCCGGGGATTGTCGAGCAGGTCCTTCAGGATGAGCTTCGAGTTCTCCCTGATCACGGAGCGCCGGATCCGATCGCGCTCCTCCCCCCCGAGACGCTCGCTGTTCGCGAGGTCTTGCAGATACGCGTTGTACCGGGAAATATCCTCAGGCCGGATCACGATGTCGCCGGAAGCATGCAGCACGCGGTCGTCGATCACAGCAGGCGTGCCTTCATTCGCAGGCAGCAGCACGGACAGCCGGAACTCTCGAAGGAGCAAAATGTTGAAGGCGACGCGGGTGCCTTGCAGCAGGAGCGACCGGTCGATGAGATAATGCCGGTCCCTGCTCTCGATGTACTGACGGTACACGACGGGATCGAGGCCGGCCTTCGCAGCAGCGGGCAGCCTGCTCAGATACGCTTCAAGTTCCGTGCCCTCCGATGTTTTCACATGCACCATGCCCACGCCTTTTTCGCGCAGGATGTTCATGGCAACGCCGTCATACACCGATCCCCTGTTAAACAGCGGAATGATGATGCCGTGGTCCTTCAAAAAAACGTCAAAAGGGAGCGTGGAGCCGACGATCAGCTTTTCAGCGGGAAGCGATACATACGGATCGAGGTCGAATTCAGAATAGGGAGACATGGAACTCCATTACGAGGAACTACATCCCGATCGAGAACATGCCCTCAAGATCATGCTTCGAATGGACGCGGAAGGCGACGAGTGTTTCCGATTTCTGGATTCCCTCGACTTTCAACATATGGTTCGTCACCAGCTCGGCCATCTGGTCGTTGTCCCGGGCGCGGATGATCACGGCGAGGTCGTATCTTCCTGCCACGGAATAGACTTCCGAAATGCCGTCCATTTCGGCAAGCATTTCAGCAACTGTGTTTACCTTGTCCCGAGAGACGTTCAGCAGCACGAGCGCATTCACCATACCGGGCCTCCTTGGATTTTCCTGGAGATCATTATATCAGAATTCTGTTTCAGCGAAGCAGGAATATCAACGGGTCGCGCATCGGGGGTCGGGCCCGGCAAGGCTTCCGGTGAGAAGCAGGCTTTGCGCGGGGCAGCCGCCGTGGCATGTTGCATGAAGCTTGCAGGATTTGCCTGTGCAGACGTTCGTGGTTTTCGTGCGGAAAAAAGATAGAATTCTGTTCGTCCAGATCGTTTCGAAGGGATCAGTCAGAATATTCCCAAGGCGAAACTCTTTTCTGCCAAAGAACAGATTGCAGGGGTATACCGAACCGTCCGGCATTATGCCGAGCTTTGTCGTACCTGCGGGGCAGCGAACGTACCGGAGCTCGGGACAACCTTCGTCCGGAAGGAAACCGGAGCAGGACACCGTGCCGGTCAGGGCAGGGTCATATTCTGCCTCAACGGCCGACAGGAAGCGATCGAATGCGACCGTGAGCGTAAGCTCCCCGCGATCAAGCGCGTCGCGGTAGATCAGATAGTATCGTGCAGGATGCAGGTCGAGAACGGCTTTCGCGAGCGTGCTGCCCTGACCGGGGGAATACACCGTTTTCACGACAGGCCGCCGCGACCGGATAAATGCCGCAGTCTGTGCCAGGGTTTCCTGATCGTTGATCGAGATGCCGACCCGGACGCGCGGCCCCAGGTCCATGATTTTTTCCAGGATGTCGGGCCGCGATCCGTTGGAACTGAGATTGACGAACAAACCGCCGCCTGCCGCTCTGCGTACCAGATCGACAATAGCCCCATGCAGCGTCGGCTCGCCGCCGATGATGTCAAGGGTCTGAACGCCCTTCTGCTTCAATACCTCCAGCATCCTCTCGAATGCGCTGAGCTGCATGTCTTCCATGCCCGCCATCGAGCGGTTGAAGCAGAAACCGCACGCCCTGTTGCACCGGAGCGTGGGATAGAACTGTATATAGTCAGGACCGGATCTCATGGAAAACGCAGTTGCGTTCTTCGAGCGGGTTAAGCGTACGGCGTCCGTGCAAGCCCGGCAGGCTACCTCCGCTCTAAATCGTAGAGTCTCCCTTTCTTAGTAATAAACCCTTCCGCGAAGAGTTGATGAAGATTTTTTTTCACACGCTCCGCATCCATGCCCGTTCGTTTCACGAGCCCGGCAGCGCTGAGCGGCGCATCGGCAACAAGCGCTTTGAGGATCGCACCCCGCACCTGGCGGTTCGAATTCTCGAACGGACTCTGGCGGGTATAGTGCGCGCTTTTTCTGTTGGGGTTGACGTTTTTCTGCTTCAGCATGCTACCGTAGTCCATCAAAGCATTATACCATTTCCGAGGATTTGTGCGGTCGAGCGTCAGATCCACAAGCGGGAGCAGTTCGTCGTCATGGATGCTTTCCCGGTCGGGAAAAAACTCATGAATGAAAACGCGCCGGATGTTCGTATCCATGAACACGACTGGTTTATTGAACGCAAAGGCGCTGATCGCGCCCGCTGTATACGGACCGACGCCCGGCAGCCCGACCAATGCCTCCGGATCGGACGGCAATCTTCCCCGATGGTCATGCACAACCTTCTGCGCTGCGGCTTTCAGGGAAAGGGCGCGGCGGTTGTAGCCCAAGCCGGACCAGAACTTCAGGAGCTTTGCATTCGGTGCACCGGCGAGGGCGGAAAAGTCGGGGAACGCAGCGAGAAAATCCCGGTATTTTTCGATGACCCGTTCGACCTGCGTCTGCTGCAGCATGATCTCGGACACGAACACGCGGTAGGGATTCACGCGCTTGCGCCACGGGAGGTCGCGGCCGCTCGTTTCGTAGTGGGCAAGAATTTTCCTGCGGAACTTCCTTACGGTCTGTAACGCCAGGGTCTTGCCGGCAGGGCAACGTTGTTTCATGACATGCTCAGGGAATGATGCGTGTCTTGTTCTCAGGATCGCTGTACACGGTGGTCTGGAACGGCGTTGCTTCATCGCCGTGGTAGTCATATTCGGTTCGCACAAGTTCGCGTGGCTTCTCGTCCGGGTACCATACCCGTATGCTGCGCAGCCGTCCCCGCTCATCATAAGCATACTCGGAGAATCCCAGCAGTACTTCGTTGTCCGCGATGAGCGTGCCGGCTTCCTGAAATGCGACGGGGATGCTTGCGCCGACACCGATCACGAAACCAGCTGCAGTCCCCACGACCATGGATGCCGCCGGTACAAGCAAACCGTTCTTATCGCGAACGCCCCGCATCGACTCCACTGCCAGCTGCACGCCGACCTGGAACCCCTTGCCAGTCCAGTCATAGATGACCATCAGGGGGCGGGTGATATCCGGTTTCCGGCCGACAATTGCAATATCGAACGATTTTACCGGTTTATTCCCCCCATAATAGACAAGGGTGAACTGCTCACCTTTTTTTACGGGACGCTCACGCAGAAGGGTTCGAAAAAGCGGCAACCCGTGCGGGTCATACTCAATCTTTTTAATCAGCACAATTGACGAAGTTTTCTCATGGTAGAACGCCGGATTTGACATGTTAACGCGAGTAGGGGCGCACGCGGAAAAAGTGATGAACAGCAGCACGATAATACGGACCGTTCGTTTCATGAAGACGATTATACCGAAATCGCATTATGCATTCAAGCAAGGCAGGTTAAATATTCATCGTCGATGCACGATAAGATACCCGCTACTGCAGCCCCGCCCTGACAAAGGACGTCAGAATTTTGCCGTCATGTTTTCCCTGCTGAAGCAGAACATACAGCGCGCCCAGGCCGCCGTCGCACTGCCGTGCTGTGACAAAAGCGATCACCTGCCTCCGGAAATGGCCAGACAGCCGCTTGATGACGACATCCTTTATCCGCGCACCTTTCACCGAGCGCAGGCCCCGCCCGTGGATGATCTTGACGCAGCGCAGTTTTTTCCTCAGCGAATCAAGCACAAAGCCGTCGAGCTCCGCCTCCGCGTCCTCCACAACGAAACCGTGCAGGTCGAGAAACGCCTGGATCGAGAAGCGCCCTTCGCGCAGACTCCGGATCATGTGATCGCGGTACGCGGGATTCACCCATTCGACGTACTCCTGCGTGTGCGATAGTTCGATGGGTTGCCTCCCTTCGGCAACGGATATCAGCGTTAAAAGCGCCTCCTTGTCGGGATCGCGTTTTTCGGAAGCCGGAAGCCTTCTGCGGCTTTTTAAACAGGCCATTGAGCGGAATTCCCCGATCTCCTGAACACCGCTCATCTCGCTGGAAAACAGCTCCTCATCGGTGACATCTTTTTTCTTTTTCTTTTTTACATGCTGCTGCGTCGTTTCACGACAGACCTCCCGCTTTTTCAGCGCCTTTTTGAGCTTTTCGAACGGCTTGACCGAAAATATGTCATTGTTTCTGCCCATGGCCTCCTCCGAAGGATCGATGGCGTACTTTCGGACGGTGTGACATTATACACCAGAACAGCCGCCCGGGCGAGGAGGAGTTTCAGAGCGAAAAAAGCGGCGGGAATCCGGAACCGTTCTTCCTGCCGTTGGAAATACGGGCGTATGGGGAACATGATTCAGATGAGAATAGTACCACTCATTTCTCGGAGCTAAAAAAAAACCCACACCGGACAACCGGTATGGGTCGAAAAAATCAGAGCGGGCCGTAAGCCGAGTTCTGTTCCCCGATCGCTCGGGGCGGTGAACATTTATCTGGTTCCCGGATTGCTCCGGAAAACGAGCGACCTACCCGGAAGTCTCGGACGGGCCGTCCTTACCCTCTTTCGAGGGACGCTTCCCTATGCGGTCTTGCTCCAGGCGGGGTTTTCCAAGCATCCCCGGTCGCCCGGGAATCTGGTGGGCTCTTACCCCACCGTTTCACCCTTGCCCCTGTGCGGGGCGGTCTTCTTTTCTGTGGCACTGTCCATGGGGTCGCCCCCTGTCCCGTTTCGGGACCGCCTTGCCCTGCGGAGCTCGGACTTTCCTCCCTTCCTTGCGGAAGAGCGTTCACCTCACCCGCTCTGAAAATAAAATTCGGATCCAGTAGCCAGGGTCCGGGATCCAGGAGAAATATATATGTTATGCGGCTCGTTCCTAGCTACTACTTTACCCCGGCTCATTGCTACCGGCTACTATCCTTTCATCTATCGCCTTGTTCGCGAGCGCATCGGCTTCCTTGTTCTGAGCCCGCGGAATATATTGTACCTCCACACTTCCTATTCGTGCAATTAATTCCTTCACTTTGCCGTGGAGTGGTTTGAGGCCTTCGTTCTTAACCTTGTACAGGCCGTTCAGCTGCTTGACAAGCAGTTCCGAATCAGCGAACAACTTCACCCTCGACGCGCCGACGGCAACCGCGTGCTCCAGGCCGATGATCGCGGCAGTGTACTCGGCGACGTTGTTCGTCGTCTTCCCGAGGTATCGGGCGATCCTCCCGGCCGTCATCCCGTCGCGAAGAATATAGACGCCGGCACCGGCTTCGCCCGGATTGTTGCGCGAGGCCCCGTCTGTGAAAATCGTCAATTCCATTGCATCCTTCCCGCTTCAAACCCCTTTTTGCGTGATTGCGTCCTTATAGTACAGAATGCGACCGCACTGGGGGCAGGTGATGATGCTTTCATTCTTCTTGACGTTCACGAACACCTGCGGCGGGATGCTCATATAGCAGCCCGAACACGTTTCACCGCGTGCTTCGGCAAGCGCGACGCCTGCCTTGCTCGCGAGCAGCGTCTGATACTGCCTGAGCACGGCAGGTTGAATGCGCTCCATGAACTGCCTGCGTTCCTGTTCGACGCCCTGCAGCTCGTTCTCGAGCTTCGCTGCGGCAGCTTCGATGTCCTTCTGCTCTGACTGAAGGGCCGCCTCCTCACGCCGCGCCCGCTCCTCGGCGCCTCCTATGGAGGCGGAAGCCGCGTCGATTTTCTCCATCAACTGCAGAATATCATCCTCGATTGCCTTGTTTTCCTGCTCTGCGGCCTCGATTTCCTTGAGAAGAGCCTGATACTCCTTGTTCGTCTTGATGTCCGAGGTTCGCGACTTGAGTTTTTCAACCTTCTGCGCGCCGGCCTCAAGATCCTTGTCGCGATCGCGTCTGTTTTTCTGGGCGGTTTGCAGATTTTCCTTTGCCTTCTCGAGGTCCGCAGTGTTCGCCGCGCGCCTTCGGTCGAGTTCCTCCAGCGACTCGGGCAGCTTTTTTTTCCGGTCCATGAGCGTCCGCAACGCACCGTCAAGTTCTTGCAGCTGTATAAGCAGACTGAGCTGTTCGTCCATCGTCCCTCCAAATAAAAAATGCGCCTTGCGGCGCATCTTTCAATCACGGTCCTGCTGTGCAGCGGCGCACCAGGAATTCATCAGACATGGCTGCTTCCGCGCGTTCTTGCACATCGGCATATCCCTTTCAACAAGAAGTGGTGGGCCCACCAGGACTCGAACCTGGGACCAACCGGTTATGAGCCGGTAGCTCTACCAGCTGAGCTATGGGCCCTGCATACTGCAAATTCCAGGTCGCTGCGAACACACTGCCGGCCATCATCGCCTGCCGGCCATCCGGTTGAAGATTGCCGGAACTGGCCGGCCAGAACGGTTTGCCGTGTACTGGCTGATGCTGGACATCACTGCGCAGGAGGTTGTATATTGTCAGAACTCCCCGCAAATGTCAAGGCGAAGCATCTACTCCATGAAGCTCTTGAGCTGCTTGCTCCTGCTCGGGTGGCGCAGTTTGCGGAGCGCCTTGGCTTCGATCTGGCGGATGCGCTCGCGGGTCACGTCAAACTCCTGTCCGACCTCCTCAAGTGTATGGTCCGTCTGTTCGCCGATCCCGAACCGCCACCGCAGCACCTTCTCTTCCCGTTCCGTAAGGGTGTTGAGAACCTTCCTGACCTGATGATGAAGGTTCTTGCGGATAGCGGACTCAAGCGGCGACGCGACTTTCTTGTCCTCGATAAAGTCGCCCAGATGGCTGTCTTCCTCCTCGCCGATGGGAGTCTCGAGCGAGATGGGCTCTTTCGCGATCTTCATGATCTTGCGCACCTTCTCGACGGGCAGCTTCATGCACGCGGCAATTTCCTCGGTCGTGGGCTCACGACCCAGGTCCTGCACCAGCCCGCGGGATGTGCGGATAAGTTTGTTCATCGTCTCGATCATGTGCACGGGGATGCGGATGGTGCGCGCCTGGTCCGCGATGGCCCGCGTTATAGCCTGCCGGATCCACCACGTTGCATAGGTGCTGAATTTGTAACCGCGCTGCCATTCAAACTTGTCTACGGCCTTCATCAGGCCGATGTTGCCTTCCTGGATGAGATCGAGGAACTGCAAGCCCCGGTTCGTGTATTTTTTTGCGATTGAAACGACCAGGCGGAGGTTCGCCTCGACAAGCTCGCTCTTCGCAAGCTTGGCTCGTTCCTCGGCGCGCTCATAGGCGCGCAGCGCTTTTTTGAGATCCTCTGCGGAAACGCTGCTGTCCTCCTCGATTTTCTTCAGGCGTTTGACCGCGTTTCGGTAGGTCTTTTCGAGATTCAGCAGTGATTCGGACTTCATCTCGAGTCTGCGCGCCGCGTTCTTGAGCTCGCGCTCGCCGGTACGCATTTTCTTGAAGAGCTCCTTCAGCTCGGCGACGCTGAGGCCGGTTTTCCGCTCCAGTCCGTGCACTTCCCGTTCGGACTGCAGTATTTCATTCACCATCTCGCGCAGTTTCATCACGAGCCGGTCGGTTTGACGGCAGTGGATGTTCAGTGCCTCAAGTTTGTCGAACAGAATATTGCGCGTCGCCTGCGCCTTTTCGCGAAGCGTTTTTTTCCGGGCTTCGGTGCTGCGGCTGCTGTTGATGTGGTACATGAGGGTGTTTAACTCTTTGCTGCGCCGGTCTATTTCACTGATCAGTTTCAGCACCCGGGCCTGGAGCTCTTCTTCATTCTGCATTTGAAGCTCTTCGAAATCATCATCACCGGCATGCACGACTTCATGAATGCTGATTTTTCCCTTCCGCAGCCTGTCGCCCAGGTCGCGCACATCCTGGAGGGAAAACGGCAAATTGTACAGGATGAGCGCGGCTTCGCGCTTGCCTTCCTCGATCCGCTTCGCTATGGACACTTCGCCTTCCTTGGACAGAAGGGGGACGGTTCCCATTTCCTTCAGATACAGGCGGACAGGATCGTCCGTTTTCCCGATTCCTACTTCCGGGTCCTCCTCTTCGACTTCCTCCTCCGCCGTCTCGTCGAGGCCCATTTCATCGGACTCAACATTGTCCTCTATTTCGTCTTCCGCAGCAGGGCGCACCTTGCCGTCATGACGCGAACCGGCGATTTCCAGGTCCATGTCACCGTCGCCGAACAGAGAGATGATGCTGTCCAGCTGTTCCGTGGATACTTCCTCGTGGGGGATCGGCTCGCCCGCCTCATCATAGGATACGTAGGCCCGTTCCTTTCCCGCCAGTACATCTGGTTTTTTCGCCGCACCGGTCTTGCCCTTCTTTGCCATACCCTGCAGCTCCTTTTTGGATGATGGTTTTGCCGCCGCCATAATGAGCTCCGCTGAACGCATCGTTCCTGCCGCGTCTACAGGCCGGGGATGCGCCGCCCCGGCCGCCGGGAGAGCTGTTGCTGAATCTCCAGCAGCCTGAGATATTCCGTGCGGTTGCCCTGCTGCTCCGCTTCCCGCAAGGCCTTCACGATCTCTTTCATCTTTCTTTCAGGATCACGCTGCTTCAGCAGCGCAACGCAATCCCGATAGTGCCGCTGCGGATCCTCATACACCATATCGAGCACCGCATAGTGCGAAAACAGCGCGTTCAGCTCATCATCGCCCTCGCGCACCAGCGCATGCATATCGATCCCGCCTGATTGTTCCAGCACCTGGAAAATTCTCTCCACCGCACGGCGCACGAGGGGATCGGTGAAGTCGCGGGGCTGGATCTGTTCTCTGAGCTCCTTCGCAATTCCTTCGTCCCGGAGCATGAGATGGAGCAGTGCTTCTTCCGCTTTCGGAGCTTTCGGCGTTCTCTCCGGCTGTACTGATGCGGAATCGGCGGGCGCCGGGGACGTGCGCCGACGCCCCCGCTCCTGCGGCATCTCCTGCCGCAGGACCCGTTCGTCGATATCGAGCGCTTCTGCCGTCTTCTTGAAATAATAATCGCGCTCGATGCCGCTCGGCAGCTTCGCTATGAGCGAGAGCATTTCTCCCGCTTTTGCAACCTTTGCGTCGATCGAATCCGTAGGCGTGCTTTGCACGACCTGGCGCAGCACGAAATCCATGAATTTCACGGACTGCTTCAGGCAGCCGGCGAATGCATCATACCCCTTTTTATTCAAAAATGTGTCGGGATCGTCCCCCTCGGGCAGCGAAACGACGTTTACCTTCATCCCGCTTGAAGCAAACAGGTCGAAACTGCGAAGCGCCGCTTTCACTCCCGCCGGATCGGGGTCAAAAATGAGGACGATGTTTTTTGCAAACCGGCGCAACAGCCTCAGATGCCCTTCAGTCAGCGCCGTTCCGAGCGTTGCTACGGCGTTTTTTGCGCCGAACTGGTGGCATGCAAGGGCATCGAGGTAGCCCTCGACAATGATGAAATAACCCTGTTTGCGGCCCGCATCCTTGGCCGTGTCCAGACAAAACAGCACATTGCTTTTGCTGTACAGCGGCGTCTCGGGCGAATTGAGGTACTTGGGAAGCGAATCGTCCATGACCCGTCCGCCGAAGGCAATCACGCTGCCGCTGATGTCGCGTATCGGAAAGATGATCCTGCCCCGGAACCGGTCATAGTATCCTTCGCCTTCGCTCCGCCTGACAACAAGCCCGGCCTTCTCCAGAAGCGCGGGTGCAAATCCGAGCTGCTTCATGTGCCGGAGCAACCCGTCCCATTCGGGCCGCGAGAACCCGAGCGCGAAGTCGCGGACGGTGCCTTCAGCCACGCCGCGCCTTGCAAGATATGCCCTCGCGGACGCTCCCGCGGCACCGTCCAGTTCCTTCCGGAAGTAGGTTGCTGCTTCGGCAACGGCGGCAAGCATCGCGGCGCGCTCATCCTCCGTTTTCTTGTCCCTGCGAAACGTCTGCTCCTGCGGCAGACTGATACCCGCTCTGTTCGCAAGCTGTTTGAGCGCGTCGGGAAAGGTCAACCCTTCCTGGAGTTCGAGAAACTTGAACGCATCGCCGCCCGCCCCGCATCCGAAGCAGTGAAAGATCTGCTTGTCCGGGTTCACGCTGAAGGATGGCGTTTTTTCCGCGTGAAACGGGCAGAGCCCTACATGGTTCTTGCCCGTTTTCTTCAGAGCAACGTAGCCGGAGACAAGATCGACAATGTCGATGCTGTCGCGGACACGGCGTATGACGTCATCGGAGAACACGTTATCTTTTCAGTTCCGCCACGGTCACGCCGGCTCCGCCTTCCGCCGGCGCTCCCGGACGTGTTGCTGTAACGAGCGGTTGCTGCCTGAGATACTCCGCCACGGCCGCCTTGAGCGCTCCGGTACCGAGTCCGTGAATGATCGTCACGCTCGCCAGTCCGTTCAGTCCGGCCTGATCGATGAAGCGTTCCACTTCGGCAAGCCCTTCGTCCACGTGCAGACCGATAATGTTCAAGCGGTCTGCCGGTCCCTCGCGCTCGGCCAGATCGGCGCTCCATCCCGGCATTCTGGACGCATGCCCTTTCTTCTGCAGCGGCTCCACGGGAACAACGTCGCTGGCCGGGAGGGAGATCCTTTTCCCCTCCACGTCGAGGTGCAACACGCCACGCTGGGCAGCCATGACGATCGCAGGCTTGTTCCACCGGGGAATTCTGACCCGGTCTCCGGGATGCAGGTCTGGATGTGGTTCAGGCGGGCGGTCTTCATGCCTGATTGCGTCTAGGCTTGTGTTGAGTTCCTCGATCCGTGCCGCCTGCTGCTTCTGTTCCGACAGTTCGAGTTTCTCCGCACGCGACAGTTCCCTCAGCTTCGTGCGCAGTTCCCTCACGATGTCACGCGTCTCCCTTTTCGCCTGGTCGCGGATTTCACGCGCTTCCGTCCGGGCTGCCTGCAGGGCTGCTGCTGCATCGCTGCGGTCGAGCCGTGCCGCCTGCAATTCCCGCGCAAGGGCGGACCGTTCAGCCGATATCCGCTCAGCGTCTTCTTCCACCTGCTTCAGCAGGCTGTCCAGGCGGGTATCGTCTTCGCTGACCAGGCTTCTGGCATGCCCGATCACATCCTCCGGCACGCCGATGCGCGACGCCATATCGAGCCCGTAACTCCTGCCCGGCCGGCCGAGAAGCAACCGATACGTCGGTTTGAGCGTAGCCGGATCGAACTCCATGGCCGCGTTCCTGGCGCCTTTTGTCCGTGCACCGAACAGCTTGAGTACATTATGGTGCGTCGTGGCGAGCGTCAGGCAGCCCCGTTCGATCAAACGATCGAGCACTGCCGTTCCCAGGCCCGCGCCTTCGGCAGGGTCCGTGCCCGAGCCCAGTTCGTCGAGCAGCACAAGGGAATCCGGTCCCGCCTCCCGCAGGATGGCGGCAACAACGCTCATATGCGATGAAAACGTGCTGAGATCCTGTTCAATGCTCTGCTCATCGCCGATATCGGCGTATATTGAAGTAAAACACGGCAGTTCGGTGCCTTCCGCGGCCGTGACGGGCAGACCCGCCTGGGCCATCAGGCACAACAGCCCGACGGTCTTGAGAATCACCGTCTTGCCGCCCGCGTTTGGCCCGCTCAGAATCAGCGCCCGGTCGTCATTGCTCAATTCGAGATCGTTCGGTGCGATGTTGTTCGCGCGTCCGGTTTTCTGTTTCAAGGCAAGCAGCGGGTGGCGTGCTGCCCGCAGGCTGAGACGTCTGCCCGCCGCCATGCCGGGCACGGATCCCTGCAGGTCGATCCCGAATCGCGCGCGAGCGGAAACGGCATCGATCTGAGCGAGAGCGTCCAACGTGCCTGCAATCGACTCGCGTTCCCGAGCAAGGAGCGCGGTCAATCCGCGGAGAATCCGTTCGACTTCTTCGCGCTCTTCGCTCCGGAGCTCGGTGAGCCTGTTGTTCCCGTCGACGATATCGAGCGGTTCAACGAAGAGCGTGGCCCGCGACCCGGACTGACCATGCACGACGCCTCTCAGGTTCTGCCGGAAATTTGGTTTGAGCGGCAGTACATACCGGTCATCGCGAATCGTAATGACCGGTTCCTGGATGACCTTCTGGAACCCGCTGTCCTGCAGAATGCTCGACATGCGGGCGAGGATGTCGTCACGAGTGCGGACAAGGTGCTTGCGGATCCTGCGAAGCTCGGCGCTTGCCGAGTCCCTGACTTCCGCCTGTTCGTCGACGGCTGCGGCTATCGACTCTTCGATATCCTTGAGCGGGCGGATCACAACCGCCCGTGAGCACATGAGCGGCAGGGAAAGGGATGCACTGCCGTCTTCGAATCGTTTGAAGAAATACCGGATGCGTCTGGCCGCGGCGAGTGTTGAAGCGGCATTCAGCAGTTCCTGCGGAGTTAAAACGCTTCCTGCGGCGCCGAGCTTTCCCACGACACCGCTGATGTCGAGTATCCCTTCCAGGGGAGGATGTTCGCCGCTCTCAAGGAGCGACATCATTTCCCCTGTCTCCCGCAGGCGCTGCTCGACAATGATCCGGTCGTTCTCCGGGAGCGTGTCCTGCACCGCTCTTCTCCCGGCATCCGAGGCTGCATAGCCGGCGACAATTTCAATTACTTTCCCGTATTCCAGGATGCGGAGGGAATGCTCATTCATAGAAAGACGTCAGGTCGCGCACGTGTGTGCACAAAAAACAGGTGTTGCCGCATCATGAATCACGCCGGCACATGTCTGGAGGGCGGCTGGAGTGAAAAAAAATCAGGGGGCCTTGTCTTGCAGCCCCCTGTTCCGCTCCGTTGTCGTATGCGATGAGCACGTCCGGTTTCCGCACTGCGTTGTTACCCCAGCGCATGTTTTACGATTTCGCTGACGAGTTTCCCGTCCGCACGCCCGCCGAGTGTGGGAATGAGCGTCTTCATGACCTTGCCCATATCCTTTGCACCCGTTGCGCCGCTCTGCGTGATTGCGTCACGAACCATCTCTTCGAGTTCTTCGCGCGTCAGCTGCGTCGGAAGATACACTTCAAGGAATGTGATTTCCGCGGTCTCCTTGTCAACGAGATCCTGCCTGCCGCCCTTCGCAAACTGCTCGATCGAGTCCTTCCGCTGCTTGATGAGCGATCGTACTGTTTCGACCACTTCCTCTTCGGTGAGCGGACGGCGTTTGTCGATCTGTTTGTTCTTGAGCGCCGCATTGAGCATACGCAAGGTCGAGACCTTGTCCTTTGCTCCGGATTTGAGGGCTTCCTTTACGTCGGCGTCGATCTTGTCCCTCAGTCCCATTCAGCCCTTTTTCCTCCCTGCTGCCCAGCAATGTGGCCTAGTTCTGCCGGTAAATGCGTGCTGACTTCGCCGCTTTCTTGCGTGCGGCCAGTGCTTTTTTCTTCCGCTTTACGCTCGGCTTTTCATAGTGCTCTCGTTTCTTCACCTCTGAAAGCACGCCTTCCTTTTCAATGCTTTTCTTGAATCTGCGAAGTGCGGCCTCAAAGGGCTCGTTCTCGCGTAGTCTGATGCTCGGCACTTTCGCTACACCCCCTCCCGTTCATACCTGTTATGATCCTGAAATATATTGCGCTGTTTCTGTTGTTATGAAGAAAACTGCGAGTGCGTGGGAAGCCTTTTACTCCAGATTAATCATTAAAATTAACAACTCCATAGACGAAAGTCAAGTGAAATTTACGCTTTTTTTCATGAGGTTTTACTGAATTTCTCCATACCGTTTTCCTGGACCGTGCTGTAGGTTCAGCTGCGGTACGCAGCATTGATTTTCACGTATTCGCAGGACAGATCACACGTCCATACTGCCGCTTTCGCCTTTCCCTTATGAAGGTCTATGCTGATCTGAATTTCCCGTTGCTTGAGCGCGAGTGCCGCCTCACGCTCTGCGGCCTTGCCGGCGCCGAGGCCCCGGTCCACGAGTTTTGCCTTCCCAATGTAAATATCGGTCTTGGTCTCGTCCATATCGATGCCTGCGTATCCAAGGGCTGCTATGATCCTGCCCCAGTTTGCGTCCTCGCCGAACAGTGCTGTTTTTACGAGGCTCGATCTGGCAACTGTTTCCGCTGCCCGCTTGGCCTCACCTGGGTTCTTCGCATTGCGCACTTCAATCTCGACGAATTTTGTGGCGCCTTCCCCGTCCCGGACAACCTGCCGTGCCAGAGAAACGGCCACAGCGTCGAGGCAGGACTGGAATTTCTTAAATTCCTTGCCTGACGGCCCGATTTTCCGTCCGCCTGCAGCGCCGTTGGCCAGACACAGGATCGTATCATTCGTGCTCGTGTCGCCGTCAACAGTGATTGCGTTGAATGATCTTTCCGTCGATGCGAGAAGCGCTTTCCTAAGAAGCGGTGAAGATAGTGCCGCGTCCGTCATAATGAAACAGAGCATGGTCGCCATGTTCGGATGGATCATGCCCGAGCCTTTTGCAATGCCTGCAACGGTGATTGTTTTCCCGCCGATTTCCTCCTGAACGACAGTCATCTTTGGAAACATATCAGTGGTCATGATGGCTTCCGCTGCCTGCTCCCAGCCTGTATTCGTCAGCAGGCCTACCGCCGTGCTGATCCCGGTTTGTACTTTTGCCATGGGTAGGAACTCGCCGATCACGCCTGTCGAGGCAACGAGCACTGTATCGGTTTTGATGCCGAGCTCCCGAGCCGCTGTCTCCGCCGTCGCACGCGCATCCGTCAGCCCGCGCTTTCCCGTGCATGCATTGGCGCAGCCGCTGTTCGCCACGATCGCCCGGACTTTTCCGGATTTCACCCTCGCCGCGTCCCAAAGAACCGGGGCAGCCTTGACGCGATTGCGTGTAAAAACACCAGCTACCGCCGCCTCGCGCTCGGAATAGATGATGGCGAGATCCTTCTTTTCATTTTTCTTGATCCCGCTCGAAATTCCCCACGCTTTAAACCCCTGGACAGCGAAGTGCTTTGTATCGAGTATCCTCATGATCGTCCCTTGTCTCCATCATGAAACGTATGATATCGAAAATGCGATTCGATTGCCGCTGCGACGACTCCCCTGCTCAGGGGAACACTCCCGCGCTCCTCAATCCATCTGTTTCTGCAAACCCCTCCATGAGATTCATATTCTGGATCGCCTGGCCGGAAGCCCCCTTTACGAGGTTATCGATGGCCGAAACTGCAACAACCCGATTCGTCCGCTGATCAACGGTCACCCCGATGTCGCAGAAATTCGAGCCCCGCACATTGCGCACATTCGGGAACTGGCCGGGAGGCAGCACCCGCACAAACGGCGCATTTTTAAAAAAATCCCTATACAGTCCGTGCACCCGGCCGCCGTCCGCTGAACCGGAAAGACCGGCATATATGGTCGTCAGTATGCCGCGGTTCATGGGGATCAGGTGCGGTGTGAATGAGAGCGTTATTGTCCTTCCGGCAAGTGCGCTCAGTTCCTGTTCAATCTCGGGCGTATGGCGGTGCGTGCCTATCTTGTATGCCATGAGACCTTCGTTGACCTCGGGGAAATGGTAGGCAAGAGAGGGGCTGCGCCCTGCGCCGGATACGCCGGATTTTGAATCAATGACAAGCGTCTCCGGGTCAACAACCGCGTTTACGATGAGCGGCGCCAGGCCAAGGATCGCACTCGTGGGGTAACATCCTGGATTCGCCACAAGCGCGGCGCTCCTGATCTTCTCCCGGTACAATTCCGGAAGACCGTATACGGCGGTCTTCAGCAGGTCGGGATACTGGTGGCGGTGCTCATACCACTTCTCATACACAGCCGGATCGGAAATGCGGTAGTCAGCCGACAGGTCCACAACCTTCTTTCCGAGTCTATGAAACCTGTATGCAGCTTCTTGGGCCGCAACATGCGGCAGGGCAAGAAAAACAAAGTCCGCTTTCCGGGCAACAGTTTCAGGATCGAGCGGCTCACAGACCAGATCCGTGAGTCCGGAAAGGTGAGGAAAAATGTCGGTAATCGGCCGACCTGCCGATTTCTCCGATGTAACCGCCGTGACAGCAGCCCGGGGATGCTGGATCAGCAGCCGGAACAACTCGCCTCCGGTGTAACCACTCGATCCGACGATCGCTATGTTCAGTGACCCTGCTCCCACAGTTTTTCCTTAAGAACAGCTAAAATAAAAAGGGAAGGCATCTCTACCTTCCCTAGAATAAACCAGGATCCGCACTGCGACCCATAGACAGGTATTTGACCCCTTATCTCTTCGAGAACTGGAACCGGGCGCGCGCCCCTTTCTGTCCATACTTCTTTCGCTCTTTCGCGCGGGGATCACGTGTCAGCAGTCCTTCTTTGCGCAGCTTCACACGCGACTCGGCGTCGACGGCAAGCAGCGCCTTGGATATGCCGTGCCTGATGGCGCCAGCCTGGCCGGAGTTTCCTCCTCCGAGAACGCTCACCAAAACATCAAATTTATCCGTCATGCCCGCCACTTCAAACGGCTGGCGAATGATCATCTTGAGAACAGCCCTGCCGAAATACTGATCCATCGGCCGGTCATTAATGGTGATTTTCCCGGTTCCGGGCATCATCCAAACCCGGGCAATAGAATTTTTTCTCCTACCGGTTGCATAGTACCTTGATACGCTTGCTGCAGACATTCACATCCTCCTAGCCGTTCGTTGCCAGTCTATTTTGCTTTCATTTCTGCCGGCTGCTGCGCGCTGTGCGGGTGCTGCGCACCGGCGTACACTTTCAATTTTGACAGCATGTGCTTGCCCAGCTGATTCTTGGGCAGCATACCCTCCACCGCTTTCTTGAAAACCTCTTCAGGCTTGGCCTTCAGCAGCTTTCCTGCCGTAATAGACTTGAGACCGCCGGGATACCCTGAGTGGCTGTAATAGACTTTCTGGTCGAGCTTTTTCCCGGTAAGATGAATCTTCTCAGCATTTATGACGATTACGAAGTCACCCGTATCAACGTGACGTGTATAAATGGGTTTGGTCTTTCCCTTGAGGACCGATGCCACTGTGGAGGCGAGCCTGCCCAGGGTCTTTCCATTGGCATCGACTACATGCCAGTTTCTCTTTATCTCTTCTTTCTTTGCTGAATAGGTTCCCATGAAAAATAACCGCCTCTTTTTATGTTGATTTTTCCCAAGAATGGCGAATATAAACAATTTCATCTTGTTTGTCAAGTATTTTGTATGCGTAAGGGCGAAAAAAAGGCCAGTGCAGATTAAACATGGCGTGGAAAAACCTCATCATATAAACATACTGATTTAAAACAGTTTTCAGGTAATAAAAAAAGCGGCCCCCTGGGGCCGCTAGAATGGACATCAATGGATATCGCTGCGTAGAATTGAAGTTATATTACGCCTTATCAGCAGCTTCTTTGTTCTTGGCAGCTGCTGGTGCGGAAATTATGAAGCCGACTAATGTACCGGCCAGGGCGCCTATTACTATACTTACAGTCGCAACGCAAACTATGCCGACAACGATGCCCATCACAACCGCGGCGCGGACAAACAAGGTGGGGTCAACCGTGCCTCCCATGAGTTTCTGCAACAATATCAGGGTTCCATAGCTGCCGAAATAGAATCCCGGCATAATACCGGCAACAAGAAAGACCAAACCGCCGATCGTTGCTCCGATTTTCATGCTCGTCTTTACAGTCGTGTTTTTCATGATTATCTCCTTTTCTCCGCTTTCGATAATTCAGCATTTTCTCCAGCTGATTTTGCATGAGCGCCTGATTCCAGAAGTTTCCCGAAAAGCCACCCCACCGTGGACGTGGCGGTAACGATCATAATGCCCGACACAAGAATGCCGATCAGCATTGCTATAAGGACAATTGCGCGCGAAAGAAGGCTCGGCTGAAGCGGCAAGCCGAACAGCCAGCCTGCAACATTAATCCCTGCTGCACCTCCGATCAAACTGCCGGGCAACAGACCGAAGAGCGCAAACAGAACCAATCCAGCCCCAGCACCTATATAAGCCGTTTTTCTTGCGATCGTGGTTTTCATTGTAGCCTCCTTTTGAATCGCTTTTAATTATTCTATTGCATCCTTTATGCCACCATCAACAGATTGTTTTTATGGGTTTTATTTATTCTGCTTTTTTGCAAAATTGAGAATATTGCCTTCTTTCTTTATTACATTTGCAAAAAAGCTCCAAGCCGCTCTTTGCGTGAACGCGGATAATAGGATACTTTTATACACCAGCAGTTACAATGAACCGGCGTTTAATAAATTCCGGGGATGGCGAAAAAAACTATGTATATGGATCTGAAAAAAAGCTAAATAAATCTCATTTTTACTTGAAACCGATCAGAGCATATGGTATTTTAAGGGTCGCCTTAAAAAGGCATATATTACATTCCACACGCGTCAGGACTTCTGGCAGGGTGCCCGGTCATTATGGGGTCAGCCAGGGGAATGATCGATGCGGAGGTAAAAACCAGAAGGAGGGGCTGTCATGTCCACGATCACCATGAAGGAGCTGTTGGAAGCAGGGGTGCACTTCGGCCATCAGGCGAAGCGCTGGAATCCCAAAATGAAGAAGTACATATTTGGCGAACGGAACGGCATCTACATCATCGATCTCCAGAAAACGCTGAAACTGTTTAAGGAGGCCTACGATTTTGTGCGTAACTCGGCCGCAGAAGGGAAGGACCTTCTCTTCGTCGGAACAAAGAAACAGGCCCAGGACGCCATTACCGAGGAAGCCAAACGCTGCGGCATGTACTACGTATCCAACCGCTGGCTCGGCGGGATGCTGACGAATTTCGCTACAATCAAGAAAAGCATCGAACGTCTCAAGAAAATCGAAAAGATGAAAGAGGACGGCACATTTGAGAAGCTCACGAAAAAGGAGGTTGCGGGCCTCGAAAAGGAGCGAATGAAACTCGAAAAAATACTTTCCGGCATCAAGTCCATGACGCAGCCGCCGAGCATGATCTTTGTCATCGACCCCCGCAAGGAGGTTATTGCCGTCCAGGAAGCGAACAAACTGAACATTCCCGTTGTCTCCGTGGTGGACACCAATTGCGATCCCGACAATATCGACTATGTTATCCCGGGGAACGATGATGCCATCCGCGCGATCCGTCTTATGGCATCGAAGATTGCCGACGCCATCATTGAAGGCAAGCAGACGATTGTGAAGGAGCAGGGCGAGGCCATGGAGGCCGCGAAAGCAGCCGGCACTGTCCAGCCCGCAGCAGAGCCACCGGCGGAAGACCTCGGGGCCGATACTGATGATGAAGTTGCTTAACCGTCCCGCGTGCGATTCCTGAAGAGAGAAGAGAGAAAGGGGTTTTTTCATGGCAACAATATCCGCAAGTAGTGTAAAGGACCTGAGAGAAAAGACCGGCGTCGGCATGATGGAGGCCAAAAAGGCTCTGGAAGAAGCTGGCGGCGATTTCGAAAAAGCTGTCGACATCCTGAGAAAGAAGGGACTTTCCGCGGCTGCAAAAAAAGCGGGCAGAATAGCGTCGGAAGGAATGATTGCGTCATCAATTCTCAACAGCGGAAAAACGGGTGTGCTGATCGAGGTGAACAGCGAGACCGACTTCGTGGCAAAGAACGAGGAGTTCCAGAAATTCGCACGCAGCCTTGCCGAGCTGGTAGGGGCGAAAAAACCGGCCGACGTTGAAGCGCTGTCGCAGTTGGCCGTCGACCACGAAACAGTGGATGCCAGAAGAAACGCGCTTGTCCAGAAAATCGGCGAAAATATCGCGATCCGCCGTTTTGTCCGCTATGATGCAACGGGGCGTATCGCAGTCTACCTGCACGGCAACCGCATCGGTGTCATGGTAGACTTTTCCGGCGGTGATGAGCAGCTCGGAAAGGATCTGGCCATGCATATCGCCGCTGCCAATCCGCAGTTCATCACGAGGGAGACGATTCCGGCGGATGTGCTGGCGCGTGAGCGCGCCATTTATGAGGGCCAGGCCAAGGAGTCCGGGAAGCCGGCCGCCGTTATTGCAAAAATCGTCGAAGGCAAGCTCGAGAAATTCTACACTGACACATGTCTGGTTGACCAGGTGTACATCAAGGACCCCGACGGCAAGCTCAAGGTAAAAGATCTTCTGAAGAAAAACGGAAATGCATCGATCGACAAGTTCATTCGGCTCCAGCTCGGGGAAGGCATCGAAAAGAAAAAAGAGAACTTCGCAGAAGAAGTTGCCGCACAATTGAAATAGAGCGCACACCACAGACAACCCGGAACTGCATCAGGCCGAGTTAAGGATAGAACGCATGGGTCAACCGGTATACAAACGGATTTTGCTCAAGCTGTCAGGCGAAGCGCTCATGGGAGATCAGGGATACGGCATCGACCACCGGGTTCTCGATGCCATAACCTCCGAGATCAAGGACGTATACGATCTGGGAGTGGAGGTAGCCATTGTAATCGGCGGCGGAAACATCTTCCGGGGCCTCTCCGGTGCCGCAAAAGGGATGGAGCGGGCGAGCGCGGACTATATGGGCATGCTGGCAACAGTGCTGAATGCGCTGGCCCTGCAGAACATACTCGAAAACAAGGGAGTGACTACTCGTGTCCAGTCCGCCATCGAAATGCGCGAACTGGCCGAAACATACATCCGGCGGCGCGCGGTCCGTCACCTGGAGAAGCGTCGTATCGTGATTTTTGCCGCAGGAACCGGGAATCCCTATTTCACCACGGATACCGCTGCCGCTCTGCGGGCGATGGAGATCGGCGC
>Ga0187786_10000134_pt1 | contig 24306 bp, 23 predicted proteins | sample 0815_BV2_10_20_M_FD_132449 | JGI IMG/M metagenome (GOLD analysis project Ga0187786, IMG submission 132449) | Tropical peat soil microbial communities from peatlands in Department of Meta, Colombia - 0815_BV2_10_20_MG | ecosystem: Environmental > Terrestrial > Soil > Wetlands > Peat | place...
ACCGGCGTGCTCGTCGACGGCAAACACAGCAGGCTCTACCGGATCGACGCCAAAGCTGTTATCATCACTGCCGGAGGTTTTTCAGCCAATCCCGAGCGGGTGGCTTACTATCAGCCCTCCTACAAAGGCATGACAACCTCGAACCAGCCGGGAGCGACGGGGGACGGAATGGACCTCGGCGCTGCAGCAGGCGGGTATCTCATTGACATGAAAGAAATACAGATTCATCCCACCGTGGCGGCAGGCAGCCGCATTCTTATCACGGAAGCGGTGCGGGGCAACGGTGCCGTACTCGTGAATCACGAAGGCAGTCGCTTCGTCAACGAGCTCACGACCAGAGATGCTGCGTCTGCGGCTATTCTTGCACAGACGGGAAAATCCGCCTACCTCGTGTTTGATGAAGGCATCCGCAAGAGCCTGAAACAGATCGATGGCTATTTTCATCTCGGTCTTGTTGTTTCGGGAAATACGATTGCCGAACTTGCAGAGAAAATAAAAGTGCCCGCGAGCCAGCTTGAAGCGACAATCAACGCATATAATAAGGCGTACGATGAAAAAAACGATTCTGTTTTCAAGCGTCCTGACCTGCCCCGGCCAATCAGGACGCCGGGGTTCCACGCAATCGAAGTACTGCCAGGCGTGCATTACACCATGGGCGGACTGAAGATCAATGCGGACTCCCAGGTGATCGCGAAGGATGGAAAGCCCATTCCCGGACTCTTTGCAGCTGGAGAAGGAACGGGCGGGGTGCACGGCGCGAATCGGCTGGGCGGCAATTCAATATCCCAGACAATCACGTTTGGGAGAATAGCCGGCGAGAATGCGGCAAAACTGGCGAAGTAATCATCATGACGGCATGACGGCGGACCGGTCATCGGTCCGCCGTTTTTGTTCTGCCGTGGTGAACCAGGAACACTACATAGCGCGGATGGATTGGCGCCCTCGTGGTACATCAGGATTCTCTTTCCGAGTTCTTCCACCTTAAACGCTTTTTTACCACAGCCCTGGATACCGAGTTGCATGCTGTCGCGATATCATTGCTGTCGTTCATCAGTGTGGAGGAAAACCGTTTCACCGAGTTCGTGAAAAGGATATTTATCCGTCATCAGAACAAAAACGTAATCCCATATGCATCCGGATTCTCTGTTCCGGGTTCCTTGCCAGAATGGCCCTGCGTCTTTCCCGGTTTACGCCAAAAAGTCCTTGCAACTGCCCGACTAATCAACTATAATTCACAATCCCGCACCGGCAAGGCATTTCTTTCATGTCGATACAGAAAATTCAAGAACTGCGAAAAAAAATCGATGAAATCGACGACCAGCTCGTGGATCTGCTGAACGAACGCGCCCGTGTGGTTATCGAGGTCGGCAACATCAAAAAAACGGAGAAACTTGACTTTCATTCTCCGTCGCGTGAACGTGAAATCCTCGAACGCCTGGCGAAGCGGAATTCCGGCCCCTTTCCCCAGGATACGCTCAGGGCCGTATATCATGAAATCCTGTCCTCATCGCTTTCCCTGGAAAAGCCGTTGAAAGTTGCTTACCTGGGGCCGCGCGCCACCTTTACCCATCAGGCAGGCATGCAGCAGTTCGGCTACGCGGCGCAGTATGTCCCCACCGAGAGCATCAGGGATATCTTCGGCGAAGTGGAGCGGGGGCGGGCCAATTTCGGAGTCGTCCCCATTGAGAATTCAACGGAAGGCGTGGTCAACTACACCCTCGACATGTTCATCGATTCCGACCTCAAGATATACGCCGAAATCCTGCTCGAAGTGTCGCAGAATCTCATGAACAAAACGGGAAGAATCGAGGATGTAAAAAAGATCTACACCCACCCGCAGGTCCCGGGCCAGTGCCGCCTCTGGCTGGAAAAAAACCTTGCAGGAATCCCGATCATGGACGCCCCGAGTACGGCACGCGCCGCGGAAATGGCTTCCGGGGACTCCTCCATCGGTGCGATTGCAAGCGAAATGGCGTCCATGCTCTACGGCCTACAGATGGTGGCCCGCAGAATCGAAGACAACCCGAACAACTTCACGCGCTTTCTCGTCATAGCGCCGAAATCGCCCGGAAGGACCGGCCGCGACAAGACATCGATCATGTTTTCGATCAAGGACCGGGTCGGAGCCTTATATGACATGCTGGCACCCTTTGCCGCAAAAGGCATCAATCTGAACCGGCTCGATGCGCGGCCGTCTGGAAGAAAGATATGGGACTACGTATTCTTCCTCGACATGGAAGGCCATATCGAAGACGAGAAGGTAGCCGCGGCCATCGAGCGCCTCAAGGTTGACTGCATGTTCCTGAAGGTCCTCGGCTCCTACCCCCGGTCCTCCTAGAACAGTCCGCGGAGAGTAAAGCCCGAAGAACCCCAGCGCGAGAAAGCGCTGAAAAATATAATTTGTGAGGAAACCACGTATGATCACTGCAGCGGACAACATCAACAGCATCAGCCCCTATGTGCCGGGCAAGCCCATCGAGGAACTGGAACGGGAACTGGGGATCACCAACAGCATCAAACTTGCTTCCAATGAAAATCCGCTTGGGCCGTCGCCCAAAGCCGTTGCCGCCATGAAAAAGGTGCTTGATGACCAGAACCGGTATCCCGACGGCAGCGGTTATTACCTGTCCCAGGCGCTCGCAAAAAAATACGACATCGGATTGTCACAAATCATTCTGGGGAACGGCTCGAACGAACTCATCGAACTCGCCGTCCGCACCTATGTGCAGTCCGGCGATGAAGTGATTTCCGCTGATCCGTCCTTTGTCGTTTATAAAATGATCACCCAGGCTGCTGGCGGAACGAATGTCATTGTCCCTTGCAGGGAGCTGCGCCACGACCTCGACGCCATGGCGGACCGGATCACGCAGAAAACCAAGATTATTTTCATTTGCAACCCGAACAACCCTACCGGGACCATGAATACGGTAACGGAAATGAACAGATTTCTGGAGCGGGTTCCCGAACAGGTTCTCGTGGTGCTCGATGAAGCGTATTTCGAATACGTGACGCATGCCGAGTATCCGGACGGCCTCGATTATCTGAACGCAGGGAAAAACGTGCTCGTACTCCGCACGTTTTCGAAGATTTATGGTCTGGCGGGGCTGCGCATCGGATACGGCATGACAAAACCCGAGATCGCTGAAACCATGAACAAGGTGAGACAACCCTTCAATACGAACGCGCCGGCGCAGGTTGGAGCACTGGCTGCCCTGGGTGACCGCAAACACGTGGAAAAATCGGTCGCCATCAACAACGAAGGCAAGCAGTTCCTCTATCAGTCTTTCGGACAGTTCGGCATAAAATATGTTCCCACGGAAACGAATTTCATTTTTTTTGAAACAGCGCTTGAAGGAAAGGCCGTGTACGCAGCCCTGCTGAAACAGGGCGTGATCATCCGGCCGATGGGACCGAAATATCTGCGTGTCACCATCGGCCTGCCCGAGGAAAACAAGCGCTTTATCGCAGAACTGGAAAAGATCGTACAAGCGTAGACATGTTTCTTACCGGCGTCAGGAGAGGTTACCCATGATTATCGTCGTAAAACCGGAAGCGTCTGAAGAAGAAGTCGACCACATTATAAAAAAGATCAAGGACCTGGGCCTGCAGGCGCATGTGTCCAAGGGAACGGAGCGGACCATCATCGGCGCAATCGGCGATGAAGCAATCCTGCAGAGCGTGCCGCTCGAAGCCATCCCGGGTGTCGAGAAGGTGCTTCCCATCCTGAAGCCGTTCAAACTCGCGAGCCGGGAGTTCCGCAAGGAGGATACGGTCATTGCCGTGGCGGGTGCGTCAATCGGCGGCAGGAGGATTGCCGTTATTGCCGGCCCCTGCGCCGTTGAGAACAGGACCCTCATGGTCGAAATCGCCAAGGGCGTGAAAGACGGCGGCGCGCAGTTCATCCGGGGCGGCGCCTTCAAGCCGCGCACCTCTCCCTATGCTTTTCAGGGACTCGAAGGAGAGGGGCTCTCCTATCTTGCCGAAGCCAGGGAACGGACCGGACTGCCGATCGTTACTGAGGTAATGGATCCCCGGGATATCGAACTTATCGCCAAATACGCTGATGTGCTCCAGATCGGTGCGCGGAATATGCAGAACTTCCGCCTCCTGAAGGAAGTAGGATTGTGCAAGAAGCCCATACTCCTCAAGCGCGGCATATCGGCAACGATCAAGGAATGGCTCATGTCAGCCGAATACATCATGTCCGGCGGCAACCACCACGTTATTCTGTGCGAGCGGGGCATCCGTACGTATGAAACGGAGACGAGAAACACCCTCGACCTCTCGGCTGTGCCAGTCCTGAAGAAGCTCACGCACCTCCCCGTTATTGTTGATCCGAGCCACGCCGTCGGAAAGCGCGATCTTGTTGCACCGATGGCAAAAGCGGCCATTGCCGCGGGCGCGGACGGCCTCCTGATCGAAGTTCACGCGAATCCCGAGGAGGCGCTGTGCGATGGTGAACAGTCGCTCAAGCCTGCTGCATTCAAGCAGCTGATGAAGGAGATGCGTCTCATTGCCGAGGCCGTGGGAAGGGAATTGTAAGGCCTCCGTACACTCCGGGAATTTCCCCGTGACAAGAATACTGCCGGACGGCTTCGTTCATCTCACGACTCGCGTCGGCCGGCCGATGCGTGGCTCGCTTCTTGACCGGTATCGCTCGCAGCAGGTTGATGCGGTCAACCCGCGTGAGCGCTCCAAACAGGCATGATTTATTTTAAAAACGTTACCATCATAGGTGTCGGTCTGATCGGAGGATCGATCGCCAAGGTCATGAGGGCGAAGGGCCTTGCCGGACGCATTGTCGGCGCGGGCAGAAGCAGGGAGACGCTCGAACAGGCGCTCAGACTCGGCGTAATCGACGAAATGGGCCAGGGGATGCGGCACGCATCAGAACAGGCAGATCTTGTCGTGCTTGCCTCGCCCGTGGCCGCGTTCGAGTACATTGTCCGTGAGATCGGCCCCGCACTGAAGGCGGGAGCAATCGTTACGGACGTGGGAAGCGTCAAGGGCGCGCTCATCGGCATCGTTGAAAACAATATCCCGGCGGGCGTCCATTTCGTCCCCGGACATCCCATTGCCGGCAGGGAGAAGTCGGGAGTGGCGGAAGCGTCGGAAACCCTGTTTCAGAACAAGCGCTGCATTCTGACACCCACGGCGCGCACGGACCGGAGCGCGCTGGAAAGCATGCGCGAACTCTGGGACGCAGCGGGCGCCATCGTCTCGACCATGGACGCCGACCTGCACGACCGGGTATTCGCCGCGGTGAGCCATCTGCCGCATGTGGCGGCATTCGGCATGATGACGGCGGTAGCCGAACTGAACACGGGCACGGAAGGGTATCTGCAGTTCTCCGGCGCGGGATTCAGGGACTTCACGCGCATTGCTGCGAGTTCTCCCGAGATGTGGAGGGACATCTGCCTCATGAACAGACCGCACCTCGTGGAAATGATAGACCGGTACCTGAGATCACTGAACCGGCTGAAGCAGGACATCGAATCAGGAGATGGAAAACGGCTGGAGAAGCACCTGAAAGAGGCGAGTGACGTGCGCAGGGGGCTTGAATGATGGCGGAACTCAGGGTCGTTCCGTCGCCGGGGCTCAGGGGCGAGCTTTACCTGCCCGGCGACAAATCGATCTCTCACCGCTCCGTCATGTTCGCATCCATTGCCGAGGGCTACACGGTCATCAACGGGTTTCTTCCCGGCGAGGACACGCTCAATACGGCGCGAGCCATGCAATCCCTCGGCATCGGCATCGAGGGCCTGGGATCAGACCGTATGGTAGTGCACGGCAGGGGGTTGGACGGGCTCACCGAGCCGGACGGCCTCCTTGACCTGGGCAATTCAGGCACAGGCCTGCGTCTGCTTGCCGGCCTTCTTGCAGGGCAGGACTTTTTCTCCATCCTCACGGGTGACCAGTACCTGCGAAAAAGGCCCATGGCGCGGATTGTCGATCCCCTGCGCCGCATGGGTGCACAGATTGATGGGCGCGGCGGAGGCAAACTGGCGCCGCTGGCAATTCGCGGCGCGGGGAAAAAGACGCGGGCGATGGACTTCACCAGCCCCGTTGCAAGCGCGCAGGTGAAATCCGCTGTTCTTCTTGCCGGCCTGTATGCGGACGGAACAACAATCGTTTCGGAACCTTCCAAATCACGGGACCATACAGAGCGTCTGTTCCGGTTTTTCGGGGTGAAGGTCGAGGAGGAGGGCAATCGCGTGGCCCTGCGGGGCCGCCAGCCGCTCCGAGCGTCGTCTGCTGTCAACATCCCCGCAGACATGTCCTCTGCGGCCTTCTTCCTTGCCGCGGCATGCATTGTGCCCGCGTCGGATTTGACGATCCGGAACGTGGGCGTGAACCCTACGCGCACCGGCGTCATTGACATCCTGAGGCAAATGGGAGCAGATATCGCCTTCGAAGGGCTCCGGGATCAGGCAGGCGAGCCGGTTGCGGATATCCGGGTGCGTTATCGCAAGCTCCATGCAGCGGAGATCGGGGGAAGCCTGATCCCGCGCGCAATCGATGAAATTCCCGTCCTGGCTGTTGCCGCATCCTGTGCAGAGGGAACGACAGTGATCAGGGATGCGGCCGAACTCCGGGTCAAGGAATCGGACCGGATAGCAGCCATGGCAGCGGAGCTCCGCAAGATGGGCGTCCTGATCAACGAGCACCCTGACGGTATGGAAATCCAGGGAAGGGAATCGCTTCACGCAGCAGTCTGTGAAAGCCATGGAGATCACCGCATCGCCATGTCGCTGGCCGTGGCCGGCCTCGCGGCGGCAGGGGAGACCGTCATTCGTGATGCGCAGTGGATCGAGACATCGTTCCCCGGATTTGAACAACTGCTGCGGCAGGCGGCGGGTCCGCACTGAGCAGCGGAGAATGAACGGAATCAGGAGTCGGGCCCGCACACCTTACTGATCGATTGCAGGGCAGCCACCGTATGCAGAGGACAAACGGGTTGATTATAGCCATTGACGGACCGTCGGGTGCGGGAAAAAGCACGACGGCGCGCATGCTCGCTGAAAAACTCGGATATGTGTACATCGACACGGGTGCCATGTACCGCGCCCTCGGCTGGAAAGCGCGGGAGGAGCATGTCGATCCTGAACAGGAGGAGGCGCTCACGGCGTTGTGTGCGCGCACCGAGGTGAAGATCGGCCATCGCAACGGCGTACCGAGCTTCAGCGTCGACGGCCGTGATGTGACAAACGAGATTCGCACTCCTGAAATGGGCATGATGGCATCTGCTGTCTCGAAGTCGCCTGCGGTGCGCAGCCGGCTGCTTGTGCTCCAGCGCGAGCTGGGCAGGAACGGCGGCGTGGTGATGGACGGACGCGACATCGGCACGGTGGTCTTTCCGGACGCTGAGGTGAAAATTTATCTCACCGCAAATGCAGAAGAACGGGGCCGCCGCCGCTATCTTGAATTGAAGGCCAAGGGAATGGATGTTGATCTTTCCCGCATCACAAACGAAATACGCGAGCGGGACCTGCAGGACAGCGGCCGAACGATCGCTCCGCTCAAACCTGCTCCTGACGCCGTTACGATCGATTCCTCGGGCCTTGATATCAACGGTGTTCTGGAAAAAATGATTGCTATCATTCAAGAAACGGGTAAACATGCCGTATGAAGATCCATCTGGCTGACAGGGCAGGATTCTGTTTCGGCGTCAAACGCGCAATCAATACGGCCTTTCAGGCGGTCGGCAAGGGACGGGTCTACTGCCTCGGCCCCCTCATTCACAACCCTCAGGAGGTGGAGCGCCTCAGAAGCGAGGGGGTTGAAACGGTTGAGGACTTCGCATCACTCAAACCGGGCGACTCTCTCATCATACGCTCCCATGGTGTCCCGCCGCAGGTACTGGCACAGGCCCGCGATAAAGGCCTCAAGATCATCGATCTTACCTGTCCCTTTGTGGGCAAGGCTCAGCGGGACGCGAAAACACTGCATGATGAGGGGTACCAGGTCGTCGTGGTCGGCGAAAAGAAACACCCTGAAGTCCAGAGTATTCTGGGATACGCCGGAGACCATGCCGTTGTTGTTGAGACACCCCAGGATGTGGAAATCCTGACGCTGAAGTCCCGGATCGGCATCGTGGCTCAAACGACGCAATCATATGGAAATTTTTCCGAAATTGTGCTAACATTATTGCGCATTTCCAAGGAACTGAAAGTATTCAATACGATCTGCAGCTCGACGAAGGAGCGACAGGACGCAGCCCGCGTTCTGGCGGAACAGGTCGATGTGATGATCGTCGTCGGGGGCCGAAACAGCGCCAACACGACGAGGCTCGCTACCCTTTGCCGGGAAACCGGAAAGCCGGCATATCACATCGAGGTGGCTGGTGAAATACGGCCCGAATGGCTCGCTTCGGTTGAATCCGTCGGTGTGACTGCAGGAGCGTCCACGCCTGACTGGGTCGTGGAAGGCGTTATCGAAAAATTACAACAACTCGACAAGGCATCGAATCGTCGGACAACAGACGGATCCGGTCAGAGCGACGGAGCCTGAGCGGGAGCGCAGAAACGGGAGGCTGTGAAGTTTCATGGGTGATCATCGGGATGACTTTGAGCATGAAGAAAACAACGCTGCAGCAGGGCAGGAGACAGAGTTCGAACAGCTGTACAACCAGTCCCTGAAGCAATTCAAGTCAGGGACCGTTGTGCGGGGACGGGTGCTGCAGATTCGCAACGATTTTGTCATGCTCGACGTCGGGTACAAATCGGACGGGATCATCCCCGTGGACCAGTTCACCATCGAAGAGCTCAAAACAATCAAGCCTGGTGATGAGCTGGAAGTCCTTCTCGAACAGGCTGAGGACTCAAACGGCAATATCATGCTGTCGCGCGACAAGGCCAAGAAGCTTCAGGTCTGGGATGACCTGAACAAGGCCTACGATACGGGTGCGGTCATCAAAGGGAAGGTCACGGCGGCGATCAAGGGCGGACTGTCCGTGGATATCGGCGGCGTGACGGCTTTTCTTCCGGGATCCCAGATCGATATCAAACCGGTTCATGCACTCGGTCAGTATGTCGGCCGGACGCTGGAGCTGAAAATCATCAAGATGAACTCCGGGCGGGGAAATATTGTCCTCTCGCGCAGGGTCATTCTCGAACAGCAGCAGAACGAAAAGAAAGAGGCAACGCTTTCATCTCTCGTCGAAGGGCAGATCGTCAGCGGCACGGTAAAAAATATCACGGACTACGGCGCATTCATCGATCTCGGCGGTATAGACGGATTGATGCACATTACCGATATCTCCTGGGGCAGGATCAACCACCCTTCGGAAGCGATCAAGGTCGGGGAACGGCTTGATGTCGTGGTGCTGAAATATGACCGGGAAAAGCAGAAAGTGTCTCTCGGCATGAAGCAGAAGACGGCGGACCCCTGGCTGTCGGTCGGGGAAAAGTATCCCGTACACAGCCGCGTGAAGGGCAAAGTGGTGAGCCTTGCGGAATACGGCGCCTTCGTGGAACTGGAGCAGGGCGTGGAAGGGCTTGTCCATGTATCGGAAATGTCCTGGACCGCCAAAATCAAACACCCTTCGAAAGTCCTCGCCGTTGGCGACACGATCGAAGCGAGCGTCCTGTCCGTGGATCCGGCGTCGAAACGCATCTCCCTCGGCTTGAAGCAGCTTACGCCCAATCCCTGGTCCACCATCGGCGAGCGGTATCCCGTGGGATCGCATGTTGAAGGCAAAGTGAAAACGATAACTGACTTCGGGGCGTTCCTGGGCATTGAAGAGGGTATTGACGGCCTGATTCACGTTTCCGATCTGTCATGGACCAAGCACATCAGGCACCCGTCGGAAATGCTGAAAAAAGGCCAGCAGACAAAAGCCGTCGTCCTTGCGATCGATCCCGCCAAAGAGCGCATTTCCCTGGGGCTCAAGCAGCTGGAGCCCGATCCGTGGGAGAAGGCCATCCCCGACCGGTATAAAGTCGGACAGGATGAGAAAGTCAAAGTTTCGAAAAAGGCCGATTTCGGTTTGTTCGTGGAACTGGAGCTGGGCATCGAAGGCCTCATTCCGACGTCGGAGATACCGAAGGATTCCGCCGACAACAAGGAAGGCGATGAAATCACGGCGCGCGTCATTAAAGTCGACAAAGGCGATCGAAAAATTGCGCTTTCAATCAAAGCCTACATCAAGGGCCAGGACCGTTCTTCGCTCCGTGATTATATGAACCAGCAGCAGAAACCGGATACGACCATCGGCGCACTGCTCAAGGAACGGAGCTGAAGCAGCATGAAACGAAACCCTCTCCTGGCCGTTATCATTACGGCCGCGGCGCTGGGCGTTCTTTTCTTTATTACGCTGTCGGTTGCATCATTTCTCGCCGGAACGAAAAGGCCGGCCGCGTCCCTGTCCGTGGTTGGCGGCGGTAATGTAGCACTCGTGAAAATCGAGGGAATGCTTGCCTCCTCTGATGCGGTGGTGACGGAGGTGAACGACTATGCTGAGGACGGCTCCATCAAGGCGATTGTCCTCAGAATCGACAGCCCGGGCGGCGGCGTTGTGCCTTCCCAGGAAATTTTCAATGCAGTCAGGAACGCGAAGCGGGAAGGGAAAAAAGTTGTCGTTTCCATGGGCTCCGTGGCTGCATCCGGCGGATATTACATCGCGGCGGCTGCAGATAAAATCGTAGCAAATCCCGGAACGCTCACCGGCAGCATCGGCGTAAAGATGGAGTTTGCGAGCATCGAGAAGCTTCTGGAGAAGATCGGCATCAAAGGCATGGTCGTGAAAGCCGGTGCGTACAAAGACATCGGATCGCCGTTCCGCGAAATGACGGATGCCGAACGAAAACTGCTTCAAGACGTCATCGACGACGTGCACGGGCAGTTCATCGACGCCGTGGCGGAAGGACGAGGTATCCCGCGGGGTGATGTAGCAGCGCTTGCGGATGGACGCATATTCACGGGCCGGCAGGCACTTTCCTACAGGCTCGTCGATCAACTGGGTGATCTCGACGACAGTGTGCAGCTGGCCGGACGGCTGGCCGGCATCAAGGGCAAACCCCGTATCGTGGAAAAAAAGAAGAAACTGCCGTTTCTGGAATATCTGAAGGAAGAATCCGCTGCATGGATCAGCGAGGTGCTCGTCAGGGGGATGAACAGGGAATCGATCTCTCTGCAGTACCGTTGAGTGATAAAAAATGCCGTAGCAGCCGGCGGGGTGCATCCCAAGGGGAAAACTGCGGACCCTGGCTGTTGCCTGTAGTGATCGGTACTTTGTTATTCATCGAGGAGGAAAGTGCATGACAAAGGCGGAGCTGGTGGATAAGATTGCGGAAAAGAAGCCGGGATTGACCAGAAAACAAGTGGAGACCGTTGTAAACACTGTGCTGGACGGCATTAAAGACGCCTTGTCCCGGGAGGACAAGGTTGAAATCCGTGGATTCGGAAGCTTCCGCGTCCGCTTCCGCCGGGCAAAAGAAGGAAGAAATCCCAAAACCGGTGAGACCGTCCAGGTTCCTCCCAAGAAAGTTCCCTTTTTCAAGGCAGGCAAGGAAATGCGGGAAATGGTCGACGGTAAAATCTGAAACCATCAGGCTGGGGGAGGCGCAGCAGTGCGGTTGCGGTGCTTCCTCCGTATTTGTCACTCCTTCCGATAACGCGGCGCTCCCGCCGTAATTACGAATCGATCTTGATGATTCCTTTCTGTATCGCGAACTTGATCAGGCCTGCGCGTGTGCGGATGTTCAGCTTTTCGCTCAGATTCGTCTGATGAGTGATGACTGTTTTTGTGCTGATTGCCAGGATGTCTGCAGTTTCCTTCTGTGTATATCCCTCCGCGATGAGTTTCAACACCTGCTTTTCACGATCCGTCAGCGTGTCATAGGGATCCTCGGCGGGTTCGCCCTTGTTGATACCGAGATATCCGTCGACGACGCATGTTGCAATGGATGGGTGGACATACATTTTACCTGACATGATGGCCTCCAGGGCCGTGAGCAAATCCACGCCAACCGCCTTCTTGACGAGATACCCCGAGGCTCCCGCCTTGAAAAAACGGCGGATGTACATCATATCCTCGTACTGCGTCAGTACGAGGATCTTCACCGACGGAAAGTTTTTCTTAATTTCCACGGTCGCTTCCAGACCCCCCAGCTTCGGCATGGAAATGTCCATGATGACGATGTCGGGCTTCCATTTATTGACCGCTTCGATGGCTTCCACCCCGTCCGAAGCCTCGGCAACGACTTCATACGTATCGGTCATCTTCAGAAAAGCAACAATGCCCTGGCGTACAAGCGCATGGTCGTCAGCTATTACGATCCGTGTTTTTATCCCCATATGCATTCTCCTGTGAAATCGGGACAGTGCAGCGCACAATGGTACCTTCACCCGGTGCGGAGCAGATATCCAGGCTTCCGTTTACCTGAGCCACGCGCTCCCTCATGCCGAGGAGACCCAGACCTCGCCCGCTTTGCAGGCTGCCGAACACCGTCTTGGTATCGAAACCCGACCCGTCATCCTCGATAAGAAGTGTGAACGTCTGGTTATCGGTTTTCATGTAGAGGGAAGCATTCCTGGCGCCAGCATGGCGCGCGATATTCGTCGTCATTTCCTGGATCACTCGAAACAGCGTAATCTGCAACTCCGGGCCGAGCTGCTCCTCCGCCAGTTCGAAGATGTTCAAATGGCAGTGAATGCCCTTGTTGCGGAGGTTATTGTCCACAAGCCAGACAACCGCAGCTTCGAATCCGAGGTCGTCGAGGACCGTCGGCCGCAGATTCTGCACGACTTTCTGCATCTCGTTGATGACCCGGCTGACCGTGTCCCGGATGATCGTAACCCGATCGACATTGATCAGATCAGGATGCAGCCTGCACATCTCGATATTCATCAGGATTGCGGAAAGCGTCTGGAGGGACTCATCATGGAGCTCCCGGGCGATTCTTTTGCGCTCGTCTTCCTGCGAGGTGATCAGTTTTTTCAGCAGCGATGCGTTCGCCTGCTGTTTCTCCTCGAGTTCACGGGTCCGATGCAGCACGCGCTCCTCAAGTTCGGCATTGTAACGCTGGATGCTTTCGAGGGATTTGGCGAGCCGTTCGCGCATGGCATCGACACTGCGGCCCAGAGCCGCTATTTCATCGCTGCCCACATTCCCCACAGGTTCGTTGAGATTGCCCTGGCCGATGCGGTACGCGGCGGAGATGAGAGACCGGATGGGGCTTACGATGTTGCGGCTGATGCCGAGTGAGAAGATGAGCGCTGTTCCGATGAATATAAGGGCAATGAGCAAAAAGTGATACTTCAAGTGCTGGGCGGGAAGATAGATTTCATCCTTTGCCTGGCCGAACACCACGGCCCAGGACACCGATTGGAGAGGCACGATGGCCAGCATGTCCTGCGTTTTGTTGTCGGGCGTATCGTGGGAAAATCCGTGGCCGCAGTTCCTGATGCCCGACGCACCGTCCTTGATCATTTTACCCAGAGAGCCGTCGTGGTCATGGTGCGTCAGGATGCGGCTGTTCTTGTCCGAGGCGACCACTACTTCGTTGGAGTCGATGATCTCGAGATAATAGTTGCCTGTGTCCGCCTTCACCCCGCGGAGGATGCGACTCATGACAGAGTTCGTGGGGTTGATGGCGCCGCCGGCTGCGCCGACGATATCGCCTGACGTATTGCGAAGAGGGACAAGCACGAAGATGAGGGGCTTTTTGATAGGTTCGATCGTGTAGACATTCGAAATGATCGGCCTTCCTTCGGAAAGGACCCGGCTCACCCAGGGGATAAACAGCAGGTTCTCACGGTTGTAATCGCGCGCGGGGTACGACATGAGTGTATTGCCGTGCTTGTCGAGCAGGAAGACGCCTTCGGTGAAAATTGAATACTGGTAAATGGATTCGATCAAACGGCGCGCGGGCGCCCAGTTGCGTTCCCGAAAGTCAACTTTGCCGGAGAGGGATATGTCGTAGAGCCTGCTGATGTTCGTCTGCAGGAGAAAATCGAGCTGGTTTGCGATCGTGTTCGCTGACGTAAGGCTCTTTTGAAGGGACCGTTCGATGACATCCTGTACCGCAATCGTGCTCACGATGCCGAGACCGATGGAAATGACCACGACATAGAGAATAAGGGCGATGATGAGCTTTTTTTGCATGAAGGGCCGGTGTTCTGATCAGACGTCGCAACCTATTCAGTATACCCCATCGGCGAGTGTTTGAAAAGCACGAACAGGGCGGGGAAGCCGGGCAGCACGAAAGTCAGTCGTGTTTCTGGCGCGCTGCCCTCAGTGCCTTGCGCTCCTCACGTTCGCGTCGCTCCAGTTCCAGCGGATGTTCATGCTGCATACGTTCCCGGGAGATATAGCCGCTCAGAATGCTGGTGTCGAGCGGGAATATTTCAGGGCTGAAAATGGAATTGTAAATGTGCCAGATCGCAATAACGAGAATGATGAGCAGGGACTGGTTCGTATGGATCACGTTCGCTGCAGGCACGATCTCGCCGTACAGGAATTTTGTCGTGACAATAGGAAACATGAGCACAATGCCGGTGACGATCATGACGGTATTGCTGACGAGCACCCCCCAGTAGTCGAATTTCTGCTTGTAGTCGAAGCGGTCGCATGCGGCCGGATGGTTCTTGACGCCGAAATAATACTTGAGGTTCGTGATGACATCCCGGTAGTCCTTGATCTGAATCAGCATGGATGCCTGCCAGCGCCGCTTGGCGATGCCGAACACCGCTATAGCGATGTGTTCTACAACGAGAATGATAAGAAGGAAGCCTGCAATGCGGTGGGTGAGACGCGCTGAATCGATGCCGCCCAGGCGATAGACAATCCACTGGGAAAAATCATAGGCATGGTACTTCTGTGCGAGCCCGGTGACAACGAGGAGGCAGAATATAACCGCATGGAGCCAGTGTTCGATGATCCGGTACGGACCGAAGCGCCTGAATTTGATTCTATCGTGTTCATCCAGTGGTTTTGCCATGTGCATCTCCTTCACCTGCTCACTGCATAGCGCCAGATGTGCAGCAAGATCTGCAAAACCAATCCTAAGATGATGAGGGGAGTCAAGAACTTATACAGGATCGTAATGACAAACAACAGGGGCGCCCGCTTAAGACTTGGTTTGTAATGCGATATCCACGCATCGGGGAAATTTTCCGTTGCATTTGCATGGCATTTCCGGCAACGTTGTACCAGATTGGCCTTGACGGTCGTAGCATCCGGGCTCACCGTGCTCGTGATATTGTGCGTTCCATGGCAGTCGGTGCAGACAGCGATCCCCTTTGCCTGCGCAGGGAGCAGATTCTTCTGCTTTATGTAAAAGCCGAGCGTGACACCGTGGAAATCGGACAGATAGGTCTTCATGACATCCGTGGACAGTCCGTATTTCCCCATAATCCCCTTATTTGCATGGCACGAGCTGCACATCTGAGGTACGCGTTCCCGGAATTCCAGGCTGTGGGGATTCTGTATGTCATGCGTCGTATGACAGTCAACGCACACGGGAACGTCCTGGTTGAATTCATTCACCAGTGCGTTGCCGTGAACGCTTTTCGCATACGTGTCGTATATGTCGGGATGGCACTTGCGGCAGCGGTTGGCGCTGACGATCCTCTCCTTTGAAATGGAAGAGATGGAATGATGGCCGTGACAATCCGTGCAAACCGGGGCCTTGAGAAAGCCCTGGCTCAGCTTCGTGTAGTGGATGCTGTCCTGGAACTTTGAGTATTTGTCAAAGTGGCACCTGCGGCAGGACTCGGCCGAAGCGATGGTCATGTCGCGCGGAGAACGGAACTGGCGCTTCGGATGTTCATCCCGTGAAAACCCGTAGTGGCAGTCTGCGCATGAAAGTTTGTTGTGGACCGATCCCTCCAGGACCGTCGCATCCACGATATACGACTGGGCTTCGCCTTTCTGGAAGGCGATGCGGATGGGACGTCGATGGCAACTGAGGCAGCTTTTCGCGTCGTCGTTGAGTGACTTTCTCCGGGTGACTCGAATGACCGAATGCGCGCCATGGCAGTCAGCGCAGACAGCGGGAGCGCCGGCTTTCTGGCGTTCGAGCAGTTCGACGTGGACCGGCCGTGCCTTCAGCTGTTCGTCGCTGTGACAGCGCCTGCAGACGAGCGACGCCCGTACCGTGAACTGTTCGCGGCTCCTGAAAATTCTTTTCGGATGCTGAGCGGAGGCGAATTCGATGTGGCAGGCAGAGCAGGCCAGCTCACCGTGGGCCGAGGCTTTCAGCTTTTCAACATCGACATGACCCGACAGCGATTCGTTGTTCTGGAACGAAATGACGATATCCTGCTTCGCATGGCAGGCGAGGCAGGCATCGTTTTGATTGGATATCGTTTCGGCAGCAGCACCGCCCGGAAGCGGCAGGAGCATGCTCAAAAGCGGCAGGAGCGCGCACAGGAATATGACATTCTTAACATTCATCGCGGCACCTTCACGCTGATCGAGGATCGTGGCGCGGGCGCGATCCGGTCCATCGCACCCGCACCGTTGCCTTTATGAGTGCAGTTCGTGATAAGTCTCATCCTCCCGAATGACCGGCATGCGGTTTACGATCCACCGGAAGACAAGGATATGCAGTGTTGCGACCGCGGCTACGATTGCAACTTCCCGCCACGGCGGAATGATGTGGTGCAAATGCCCCGGCAGGTTCCAGTTGAACGCCACGATGGAAACGTTGATCCTGTTTAACAGGACGCCGATGACACCGAGAAAAGCGCCGAAACGGATGAAGGCTGCACGCTCGGTTTTCACCCCGCTGCTCATGATGATCGCGGGCAGGAGCACGAACCCGAGCACTTCGACGAGGTACCAGTAGCCGTACGGCGTTCCAAGGAGCGCCCAGTTGTCGTCATGCGCGATCGCGATCATCCTGAGCGCAAAGTACACGTAGATGCCGACCACGGCACCCTTGCCGAGCCCCAGGGTCAGCCGGTCGAGGTTGCCGAGGAAGGTCGCGTCCGCCCGGTTGCGCAAATACCGCGCTGAGAGCGTGCTCACCACGATGATCATGCAGAGCGCCGCATAGACGCTCGAACAGAGAGACATGACGGGGATGTACGTCGAAAACCAAAGCGGATGGAGCTTGCCGGGCGCAAGCAGGAACATGGCGCCCAGGGCGGATTGATGAAGCGTCGACAGGATGATGCCCGAGATGGTCATGCCGATCGTGATCATCAGCGCCCACCTCCGCACGCGCCTCGATTTGAGCCACTCAAGAATTGCCGGGCTGAACTCGACGATCTGGACCGTGAGGTACGTCGCAACGTGCCAGGCAACAAGGAACAGGACCGATGCCGTGCCGTAACCGATGAACATCGGGAAGTAGATGCGCCAGGGTCTTCCCAGATCGATCAGGAGATAGATGACGGCGAAGAAGTACCCCAAAAGGCCCGTCAGCACGCTGAGACGCACCAGGGGGTGGTATGCCTTGAAACCGAAGATATAGTATGCCGTGGCCATGACAAAGCCCGTGGCCGAGAGCGGCACACCGCCGAACAGCCCCCAGCCGAGGAACAGGCCCCAGGGATATTCATTTGATGCGTGTGTTACATAGGCGAGACCCTTGACGAAGCGCAGCACGATCAGGGGCAGGCCGATGCTCAGGATGATGGCAGCAATGATATTGAACGGTGTCAGGAGGCTCCGCCGGTATTCCTCCCAGGACATGCCCATCCGCAGTTTCTCGAGAAAGCCGTACCGGAAGTTATCCGATTTGGCCATGCTGTCGTTGCTCATTTTTTATCCTCCTGTTTCCCGTGATCTCCGCTCCCCTCGTCGGAGCTGTCACGATGCTTGGTCGCGGAATAGAGCATGCCGAACAGCGCCGGCCAGATCGTGAATACAAGCGGAACGCTTGCGAGGAACCCCTTGGTATTTTCGAGCAGCGGCGCTTTCTGAATGTCCGTCGGAAATCCGTAGGTCTCGAAGGGGACGCTGGAGATGTACAGCCAGCTCGATCCCCCTGCCTCATGTTCGCCGAAGATATGTTCCACGTACTTGCCGGGGTTTTTCATCATACGCTCTCGTGCGAGTTTAATCAAGTCCTCCCGTTTCCCGAAGGTGAGGGCGCCTGTGGGGCAGATCTCGGAGCATGCCGTGGGCTTGCCTTCCTTCACCCGATGATAGCACATCGTGCATTTCGAGATGCGCGGTTCGAGGGCGCTGTTGTAGTCGTACGCAGGAACGTAGTAGGGGCACGCGGTCATGCAGTACCTGCATCCGAAGCAGAGGCTCACATCGTACGTGACCGGCCCTTCCGGATTCTTGGTGTAGGCGTGGACGGGGCAGGCCGTGGCACAGGCAGGTTCGTTGCAATGATTGCACTGAATCTTGCGGAAGAGCGGCTGCGACGGGTCCTTGGGATTCGCATAGCGGTTCACCACGGTGTAGGCATTGACCATGGGGCGGCGCTGCTCCTCGAACACGGAAGGATCATCAAAAGGCTTGCTCGGCGCTCCCAGCTTGTTTTCCTCGTTGCAGGCCTTTTCACAGCTGCGGCACCCGACGCACATCGACAGATCGTATAATACTCCATACCGGTCTTTCGAGCCCTCGAACTCCTTTGCGTCAGCATTTGTTGACTTCGATGCAAGGACGGCGCCGCCGATTGCGGCCATCGTCCCCATGAACCTTCTTCTTGTGAAGTTTAAACTGTCGCCCGGTTCGTCGAAGTCCGGTTTCGTCTGTCCGGGCTCCTGGGGCTTGCTATCGTTCTTCTCCATATTGGATTATTCCTCCTCAGTCCAGATAGCACGGTGCAACATGCATTATTGAGCGGACTTCGTTCCGCGCTTTGCCTGCTGATCGTTCTTCCCATGGCAGATCTGTGTACAGCCTTGGGGGTTTTCTCCAACTCCCCCCATGCCGCGGTGGCATTGAAAACACTGACGGTGGTACGCAACCTTGAGCCCGGGCATTCCCGGGGCCGCAGGATCGGAGGCGCCGTGGCAGTTTTTGCACGCCATGAATGACGCTTTTTTCGATCCCTTGAACGTCGATACCGTGAGATTATGACATTCGCGGCAGGGGAGGCTCGCGCTGTTGCCGTGCTGGTGATGGCATTTGCCGCAGTCGCCGGCAATGGCTGCGTGCTTGGCGTGGTCGAAACGAACCGGCAGGTAGAACTTGGCAATGCTGTCCAGCTTGATGATCCCCCGCGGCGTATTGTCGGCTGCATGTCCGGCGGCCGTGAACAGCAGCATGCAGCACCAGGCTATGAATGAGGCTGCCAAGATTTTCATTCTGCTTAATCCTCCTCGGTTGCAATCAGGGGAGAAGCGCTCTCCCGTCCTTCGCGCTTCTCCCCTGGCTGCAGGTTATTTCTTCTCCGATGCGGTTCCGGCCGCATCGTTTTTCTTGGTCTTCTTCCGACCCGCAAGATATGCCTCGGCTGGTCTCCAGGAGAAGGCTTCTCCTTTGCCCGCCATCGCTGTGTATGCGGCGTAGGCGATCGCGCCGACCAGGGTGAAAGGAAGCATGAAGATATAGAACACGCCGACGAATGGGGCGGAAACAATGCGGCCGATCTGTTTCATGGTGCCCGGCATGCCGGCCAGCTTCAGATGCGCCAGGTCATCCCTGCTCGTCTCTTTGATTGCGCGGAACGGGCTGGGTTTGAGCGCCTCCCAGACGATCAGATATCCGGCAATCAGGGCGAGAGACAGAAGATATTCAACTCCCTTTACGTGAGTTGTAAAATCAAACATCGTGTGCATACAGCGGTCCTCCTTTCTCTGTTATTTATCCCCCGGAGGGACGTCGTGTTTTTACCAGATGGATTGCTTATGATGGATGCCGGAATCCCCGACCACGTCAGGCTTCTCAGCGCGGATTTCAATCGTGACCGCCATCCGTTCGAAAGACAGTTTTTGCGAACACCCGGCTTCCTGTATTCATTCGATTGTAAGATATCCCGTCGCGTGCAGCGGAGTCGCTGCTACCCCTCTCCCCCTTGAGGGAGAAGGGGAGGGATGAGGATTCACTTGCATACCCCGCGGTCTGCCGCAGGGAAAGTTTATATTAATGCCTTCCGGACGAATCTTTGCGTCCCGGGTCGTCCTTTTTTCTATTACTTCCCGAAAGATACGACTCCGACGGTCTCCATCCGAAGGAGACCATATTCCGGACAAGATGGGAGATGACGCTCAATACTTTCTGAACGATGAGTGACATTGCTGTAACAACACCCATGATTGGAAGGGCAATGATGTAGATGAGGCCGAGAAAGGGGCCGGTCACCAATATCAGTCCGGGTGATGCTTTAATATATTTTGCGTTCTGATCTCCCGGCAAGACGCCTTCCTGATCCATGTCGATCCGCTGTCCCGAGCTGATGTCCCAGTAGGTTCCCTCAGCAGCTTTCTGTCCACCTGATAGCGTAAACATGTCGTGATGCCTCCTTTCGTTCAAATGCCTTCCTTACTTGCGTTAAGTAACCTTATCAAACAGTCATTTTTTTGTATATCAGCAGAACTTCCTAACTCCATCGGCATTAACTCTTAGATAACGGGGGTAAATGTTCTGAATGAAAAAAAGATGAGGAGGGACAAAAGAAGAAAAAAAATACTACTTTTGTTGTTCTGCCTCAGCTTGCAATCATGCTGTCTGCAAGCTTCACTGCTTCAGAAGGGGGCGCGGTCATGATCAGCATGATGCGAAAATTCCCTTCTTCCCAGGTAACGCGGCTGCATTGCCCTGACGGCTTGCATATCCCTACTTCAAGCATTGCACTGCGTCCTTTAAGATCAAAGGGAACTTCTTCGGTTTTTTTGGACATTTTGACCGGCAGATCGGGGAGGGCTGCATTTCCCGATGTTTGCGCAATGATGAGCGAAATGGAGTTGCTGTTCTGCTGCGTATATTCCTGGAGGATCAGCAGGTTCGGTTTTGTCTGCGCCATGATCAGGACCGGGGGCCAGCGGAGACCCTGGGGATAGTATGAGGGAGAATAAACGGCATGGAGGTTCAGCCGCGACTTTACTTCTTCAAGGGATGCGTATTTGCTCGGGAGGCCTTCCTGCATCGCCGCCGGAACCCAATTTAATACTTTCAAAATGCCTATCAGGACCGCTACTGCTACGAAGAAGAGTATGACGCTATAGATACGGTCGCGCATGTATGGTTCCCCTCAGACTATCGAGTAGTTAAGTGCAACAGCCGCAGCCATGGTGATGAGCAGGGGGATCACGCCCCCTGTGCGGGGATGCTCGTCATAGGTTTCCAGGCGTGTAATGCGGCTTTCGATCAACAGAGAATGGCCGTACTGCTCCATCCGCTCACGGGTGTTTATCGCTGCGTTCGGCTGGGGGTCCGCCTCGCCGTCATTTTCCGGGTGGAATTTGCGCAGCGTGGCGGCCAGTGCCTGCGGCTTGCCGGTCTGGGTAACGGCGGTGTCATCGCAGATGATTTCTTCTTCCTGCACGATTCTCCGGAATTCTATAAGGGAAACGATATTGAAAAACTGCAGAACCCTGAGAAGAAAAGTGATGACCAGCAGCGGTCTCTTGTTGCGCTCAATATGAGCAAGCTCATGCGCGATTGCCGTATGCAGTTCGTCCTCACTGAGCGCCCGCATTGATCCCGTCGAAAGATAGAGGGCGGGTTTTTTCCCGGTCGTGACAAAGAGCACAAGATCGTCATCCTGAATGATAAATACATCAGGTTTGACATCGGTGAAGGCGGTCAGCGCCCGCATGACCGGAGAATCCTCGGAGAGCTTCTCTCCTAACAGCTCCTCGCGTCTGGACTGCAGCGCGTGTTGCACTACGGGAACCAGCTCCTGCGAAAAAAACAGCAGTGTGGTCAGCGCGAGAAGAACGATAAAAATTATGCCGGCCGAAACTCCCGACAGCAGTTCGAGGTTCAACCAGCGGGACGAGTCGAAAAGAGCACCCAGCCTGAATGACAACGAGCCGCGGTCCGGATTGACGAGTTGGTAGAGGGGATAGGAAACGACGGGGAAGAAGATGATAAAGAAGCGGAATTTCTGGCGCATCGCAGGATGCTCGATTTTCCAGACGCGGATGGCCGCATCCACGATCAGCGCGGTCGTCAACGAGTGGAGAAAGGACTGGGCGATATACAGGCCCGGGTAGGAATTATAAAGGCTTGAAAGGCTCATAGGCCAAGGGCAAGCAGGCTGTCGTCCAGTATACTAGAAATGGCGAACCTGTTGCCACAAAAAAGCATTCAGCGTATAATTCTCGAAACAAGACAGGAGCCTTTTCGTGGAGTTTTTCGATATACTTGATTGCCGGGGTGAAAAAACCGGTGAAACGATATCGCGGGACGAGGCGCACCGGACCGGTGTCTGGCACGGCGCCTTTCATTGTCTGATCGTGAACCGGCTCAAGGGCACGGTACTTTTCCAGAAACGGTCCCGTGATAAAAAAATCGCTCCCGCTAGGTATGACGTGAGCGTAGGCGGACATTATGCCTCGGGTGAACAGGTAGAGGACGCCGCCCCGCGCGAGATCAGGGAGGAACTGGGTCTCGAAGTGCAGTTCTCTGACCTCATCCCGGTCGGGAAACGGATATTCGTGTACTGTTTCGCCGAGGGCGTACGCGAGTATGAATTTCAGGATGTATTCCTCCTTCCGGCGCACGTGGAATCTCATGCATTGAAACTGCAGCGCGAGGAACTGGACGGGGTTATTGAGATGGATGTCGAAAAGGGAATAGCTCTTTTATCAGGCGCTTTGCCTGTTTTGGAGCAGATGCTCCTGAAACCAGATGGACGAACCGAATCAGCAACCGTGTCTAAACAAGACTTTGTGCCCTGTCTTGACGAATACTATCTTAAACTGCTGCTCATAGCCAGACGATATGTGAACGGTGAGAGGTCGATGCTTATCATCTGATCATGATACCTTTTCCTTCGATTTGTTCCGGCTATTTCCTATTTCTGCCATCTTCTAATCGTGCTGAACATTTTGTTTTTTTAAAGAAAATAGCATGATGATACATGCAACAAAAGGCCTAGGCAAATTTACCCCCCAGACAACGTAACAATATACTTTATCCACTTGTATTTCAATCCGCCTGGAACTCGTACAAGAATTATTACTGTTTTGGATGCTATTTCTGCGGCGTTCGGATAAGCATCCAATATCTTTCCTTTTTTTTCTCTGCTAAGCTGAGCTTGAACAGTGAAACAAAACGAACCGAGAAAGCGAGGTGATCTCCATGTTGTTATGGAAAGGAGAACAGAAAGCAGGACCAGGCACCTACTGGAATATGAATACAGGTGAACGGGTTGAGCTGGAAAAGGATGATGTTCTGCCCGGCGACAGCGCGACCGGCTTCATTAAAGCGCCGAGTTCGGTGATGCTTTTGTCGGGGCCGCTGCTGGGTGTGATGTATGCGATGTTTCTGCCGCTCGTGGGAATTATTATGACCATAAGCTTCCTCGCGAAAAAGATCGCCGGCATCGGCAAACGTGCAGGACAGCGGATAGCCGACGCTGCAGGAAAGAGCGCCTTCTTCGGCTGGAGGCCGCTGCATGCATTTTTCATCAGCAAGAGGAAGGGTGGAAAAAGAAAAAAGGATGAGGCTCGTTGAGCAGGAAGGCGATTGCGTTCGAATGGCGGAGTGTATGAAGGCGTGCTTCTGACCGCACCTTCCTGCGCCTACATCGCAGCAGAGTCACGGTGCAGTACTGCGGGAGAAACGAACATGATACAAAAAATCATACGATGGGGAGCAGCCCTGCTCTGGTGTTTGAGCTTTTTCCCGGGCTCAGGTACGAACGCACCGGCAGGGGAATTATCCGAAGAATCGCTCTCGTGCCTGTCGTGTCACGGGCAGAAGGGGCTGAGCGTATCATTGCGAACGAACGAGACCCTGGAAGCATACGTCAACGCCACGGCATTCAAGGCGTCCGTGCACGCCCCCCTTGGCTGCTCAGCCTGCCACACCGATTACACGGCGGACAACCACCAGGGCGGGCAGGGAAAGGTTTTTGTTTCACGGGAGCAGTATGCGCTGCGGGCCGCGGTGATGTGCCGCCGGTGCCATTCAGCTGATTCGCTGAAGGCCAAGCCCATACATGCCGCAGTGCTTACCAAAGAGAGCAGTGCGCCCGTTTGTACGAGATGCCACAATGCCCACTCGGTTACTCCCATCGCAGGAGGGAAAACCGTTGCAGGCGAAAGACGCTACTGTCTCGGATGCCATGAACATGCACTGACCGCTGTGATGATGAACAGCGAACCCGTTTCGCTCAGGGTGGACAGCGCCGGTCTTGATGCATCGGTGCACGGAAAGCTCAGTTGCTTTGACTGCCATTTCGGCTTCTCTTCCGCAGAACACCCGAAGCGCGAATTCCGCAG
>Ga0187786_10000135_pt1 | contig 24012 bp, 23 predicted proteins | sample 0815_BV2_10_20_M_FD_132449 | JGI IMG/M metagenome (GOLD analysis project Ga0187786, IMG submission 132449) | Tropical peat soil microbial communities from peatlands in Department of Meta, Colombia - 0815_BV2_10_20_MG | ecosystem: Environmental > Terrestrial > Soil > Wetlands > Peat | place...
CCTGCGCTTCGTCGGTGACGTAGAGCCGTCCGTTGTCGCTGCAAAGGAAGGTGGGCTGACTAAGAGGTAGAAGTTGGACGAGTTTGAGCGACAGCGGATCGGATATGTCGATCACGTAAACGCCGTCGAATACGTCCATCACAAAGGCAACATACACAAGTCCAGTCCACGTTGCCACATAGGTGAAATCCGCCACCCAAAGCTGATTCGGGCGACTAGCAGTAAACTGCCGCTGCGCCAGATCCCCAGGACGTACAACCGAACCGTCCGATACCGTCGTGCGGCAGGTTCGACCCCGAACGACTCCCCGGAGCCCCATGCTCCGCATCAATCGCTCCACCGTACAGCGGGCCACCGGGATGTTTTCCCATCTACCTCTGCCCGTCGCACCCACGTCCGCAAGGCCTCCGCAGTACAGCCGATCTTGCTGGCTATTGACTCGATTGCTGACCATTGCGAACCGTGTTCCTTCTGTTGTTCTAATACCATCCGCACTGCCCGGTCCCGGACTTCCGGGGAATACTTCGTTGTCTTGTTCATGGCTCAATCCGCTCAAATTGTTGAGCCTCCAGTAAACCCGGGGGATTCACTCGCCCAAATTGCTGGAAGCCTGCCCTATAGCTGTTCAGAAAATTATAACTTTGTCGATATATATAAACTATGTAAAGCAGGAGGATCAGCCCGATCTGTCGTCTCATGTCCATTGCGCGAAAAATAAAGGAGCGGCTCCCTGATTATGAACGCTAATTCCAGCGATATTCCTGAACAAGAGAGATGCGCTGACGGGTCGAAGATGCCGAATTGGAATAATGCGAAGCCTCTCGTAATGCTCGTCGACGATGAAGACCAAATACGATGCACGGTACGCGCAACTCTCGAACAAGCCGGTTTTTCTGTAGCCGAGATCGAAAGCGGGGCTCAGGCGGTTGCCCGGTTCGAAGAAATTGGACCCGACATAATCCTGCTGGATGTCGCAATGCCGGATATGGACGGTTTTTCAGTATGTCAGGAGATTCGCACGACAGAAAATGGGGCGATTGTGCCGATTCTGATGCTGACAGGCCGGGAGGATTCCGATTCGATAAACAGGGCTTATGAGGTCGGCGCGACTGATTTCATCCTGAAGCCGGTTCATTTGAAGGTTTTGGGACATCATGTCAGGTACGTACTACGTGCGAGTGATGCATTGAACCAGCTGAAACGCAGCCGAGAAGCCCTGCAGGCGAGCGAAGAAAGATATGCGCTTGCCGAAATGGGTTCCAATGACGGGCTGTGGGACTGGAATTTTAGTGAGGAAAAGATATTTATTTCTCCCCGGTGGAAGTCAATGTTGGGCTACGAGGAGGGTGAAATCGGGACGCATCCGGATGAATGGTTCAGCCGGGTCCATCCGAATGATTTCAAGCAGCTCCAGCAGAACATAACCGCTTGTTTTGAAGGTACCGCTTCGCACCTGCAAAGTGAATACCGGATGATGCATAAGGATAAGAGTGTTCGCTGGGTGCTGACGAGGGGTATTGTCGTTTTCGACAAAAACAATAAAGCCTACCGCATGGCCGGTTCGCAGTCCGACATTACCCAGCGAAAACAGTATGAGGATCAATTGCGCCATGACGCGTTTCATGATGCATTGACGCGGCTGCCGAACAGGTCGCTTCTTCTGGAGCGGTTGACGCACGCATTCAAAGTTCATAAGAGGCATTCCGAGTTTTGCTACGCGATTCTCTTTCTAGATATCGATCGGTTCAAGATGATCAATGACAGTCTGGGACATAATCTTGGAGACGAAGTCCTGAGGCTGGTCGCGTCCCGTTTGAGCTCTTCCTTGCGGAGTCTCGATACGGTGGCATATTTCGGTGATACCCTGGCACGCCTCGGCGGAGACGAGTTTGTCATTCTGCTTGAAGGACTGAAGAATACGCATGACGCAGAAATAGTGGCCGAGAGAATCCAGCGTGTCATGGAGAAGTCGGTTACCGTCGAGTCACACGAGATAGTCGTGTCCGTGAGTATGGGTATTGCCTTCAGCTCGGTGGACTACAAGGAACCGGAAGACATACTCCGAGATGCGGACACCGCCCTCTATCGGGCAAAGGCCCTCGGGAGGGCGCGCTATCAGGTGTTTGATGCGAGCATGCATGAGAAAGCGATGATGCTTATGCAGCTGGAAAGTGATCTCAGAAGGGCCTTGGCGCGCAATGAATTCTATCTGCATTATCAACCGATCGTGTCGCTCAAAACCGGACGAGTAGAGGGCGTAGAGGCGCTTATCAGGTGGGCGCATCCGTCTCAGGGAACGCTTCATCCGGCCATATTTATCCCGCTTGCGGAAGAAACAGGGCTTATCGTACCGATCGGCGAGTGGGTTCTCCGTGCGGCATGCAGACAAAATATGCTCTGGGCTCGGGAAGGTGTAGAATTGCGAGTAGCCGTAAATATATCGGCATGCCAATTGCATCAGAAGGACTTTGTTGATGTCGTTGCCGCCATCTTGCAAGAGACCGGAATGCCTGCAAGCCGGCTGGAGCTCGAAATTACCGAAAGCATGATCATTGAAGATAGGGAAGGTGTTGCATCGAAACTGCTCAAACTTTCTCAGATCGGGGTCCATATTTCCCTCGATGATTTTGGAACTGGATATTCGTCATTGGGACATCTCCAGCAATTTCCAATCAATAAACTCAAAATCGATCGTTCGTTTATAGACAAGATGTCGTCAGATAAGGAAACGTGTCAGATAGTCCAGACAATCATCCTGCTTTCTCAGAAAATTGGAATACAGGTTGTTGCAGAAGGGATAGAGACGATCGAGCAGCAGAATTTATTGAAGGAATTAAATTGTGATCACGGGCAAGGGTTTATTTTTGCTAGACCCAAAGATGAAAAAGAGATTCTGACGTGTCTCTTTCAGCGTTGAAATACAGGCGAGTTTTATGCAACTGTTCGGCAATATTGCGGCGGAGGCATTATGAAGCTGAAGCGCAGGACCATTGGGGCTCGGGGCCCGAGACAAATAAAAGCGAAACAAAAATTGCTTCGCTTTCCTGATATGGTAGGCAGGGGGCATCGAACCCCTTTCGATGAGTCGCAAAGCCTTTTACAATTAAGCAATAAAATGTGTGATTCATAGACATCATTTCAATCTAATTCCTATACTAGAAAGAAGCTTTGACAGAGCATATTGACGTTCTTTAACTGGATCATAATTATCGATCCCATCATGGTCAACCGGCATGCAAATTTGACCCAGGATCGGCGTCCAAAGTTGCCCCATATTAATCAAGAATATTATTCAGCATTACAATGGCTTAGTGAACTCATGTCAGGGTCAAAGTCGAAGGCCGATTTGGCCCTAAAAGTGGGTCATCAAATCGCCACGCCGATATCCAATCTTCGACTATCCGTAAACCCTCGTGTCCTTAAAAGAAACTGTATCTCTAATCATCCGAGATGAGCCTATTCGTCTGATATTACCCCAAGTTCCTTTGTAATAGGGAATAATGGTATCTGGATCCACGTGATTTGTCACCACTACATTTACAGATCCTTTGGGAGACCCAAACACCATGAACGCATGCCCCTTCTTTACATTTTCTGTTACATAGGCGAGACCTCTGACCGAGCCGAAATCATTATATACCTCCACAATGTCGCCGCTTTGCAGGCCAAGATCCTTTGCATCTTCGGGATTGACCTCCAGTATTGACATTGGGTATCTGTCCTTAAACAATGGCATTCTCAATTCATAATACTCTGTTTGCCAGATATGGTTAAGGCGTCCATTGTTGATCCAGAACCTATACTTTTGTTTCTGACTGGCAACCAGTTTGGGATATCCAGGCCATTGTGAAGGAATGAACTTGGCCTTTCCGTCTTGGCCGTAAAACTTGTGATCTGAATGAAGAAGTCGAGTTCCCCTTATGCGACCGTCATCGGTTCTTTCACCATGAACACCTTCGACTCGCCCATTCTTAACAGTTACAGGTAGAATTACTCCATTGTTGCCAAATTGCTTGAGCATATCATAAGAAAGCCCGCGGTAAGCTTCGATCGGTTTAATTCCATAGGAATCCGCTGCCGGGAACGAATGTTCGGCGCCATCCATGAAACATTTCTCAGCTATTTCTCTTGCATTCTTCCCTTTTATCCAGTCAAACCCGGAAAATCGCTGGGCCATCTCCGCTTTGCCTTCTTTTGCATATAGATTTTCAATAATCTCGGCTATCTCAGCCATAATGATAAAGTCTGGCCTCGCTTCACCAGGGGGATCATAGAGTTTTTCAAACAACCTCACTCTTCTTTCACCATTCATTGTAGTGGCATAATGTTCGCCCCACCGCGCTGCTGGCAATACGACGTGGGAATATTTTGCTGTATCTACAAAATAGATATTCTGGGCAATAACAAACAATCCCCCCTTGTCAACTGCGTCGAGAATCGCCTTTACTCTCTCTTCTGCTGGCTTTCCGTGCGATGCATCGATTGCTTGATTGACTATTTGTCCTCGTCTCCTGAGAAGTTTCCTCATTCTCATGGCGTCCAGCGTTGTGTTAACCGGATCGCAACCCCCGATCCAAAAGACCTTGGCAGCCCCCTTGTCCAGAACATCATCAACATATATGGGTGGTCTCGGCCCAGGGTATCCGGGCCTCACGTAGCCTTCCTGATGACCTCCCATGCGGGTGCAGCCAGTGCCGGGTCTTGTTGAAAGATTATCAGTCAGAAGACCGAGTCCGATCACTGCTGCGACGTTTTCATAATTCTTGATTCCCCATATCACTCCCTTCTCATAGCCTATCCAGGTCCTTTTTCTAAAGGTGCCTTTCGGTTCTGCTATCCACTCCGCGGCCTTGACCATCTTCGCCTGTGAGACCCCAGTTATTTTTTCGGCTTCAACGATAACGTCTTTTAAGGACGTATCTTGTCGCAGGGATATCTTCTTATAATTTTCCCAACTCGAAGCTTCAGTGTATTTCTCAATGAAGTCTCTGCCATGCCAGCCTTTCTCATAAATAATCCTGGCGATTGCATTAATAAGTATGATATCGGTGCCCGGCTCCAAATCGAGATGCAACGTGCGGTCAGGAGCAATCTGTTGCGCAGAGGCTATTGTCGGTGTGCGTCTAGGGTCGACTATGATGATCCTGCCAGCTTCGGAAGGTTCTCCCGAAAATTCCTTCTTCTTGTCACCGAGTGAGGTTCCATTAAGGTTAGATATGGCGTGAGCCCACCAGAAATTCGTCTGTGTCTCCAAGGAATTGGCGCCGATGAGCATTATGGTATCGGCAAGCTCGGCATCGAAGTAATTGGTGTTCAAGGCTGCCGTGCCGGCATCCCCTGCGGCAAAAACTTCGGAGTTATAGGCAGGCCGATTGTGTATAGAAGCAATCTTCGTCCCAACGCCAGTAAAGAAGAACTTGCCTACCGCCCAGTTATTTTCAAAACCGCCTCCGCCCATTCCATGGTCAAAAAACTTCATCGCTATGGCGTCCGGACCCCATCTGTCCATGCATTCTTTCACCACTCTGGAAACGAGGTCGGATGCTTCGCTCCAGGTCGTTTCAGTATGTCGGTCATCTTCGTAAACAAAAGGTGCAAGCAGTCTATCCTGCGCGATCCGTGCTCTCTCGTTGTAACATTTAGCCGCGAGAGTACCACCCCTAATGGAATGAAGTCCCTTATTCACAAAGCAGTCCTTATCCGGGATGACAACGAGATTGTATTCCTTATTATCTTGCTCTTTTATTCTCTGATGCTGGTGCTGGGAGACCCAATCAGAATAAGCGGGAAGTTGTTTTGCAAGGTTCATATTCCAGATATTGTTGCCGTTCGGATCGCCATCCTCTCCGACCGGCCATTTATAGGCGATGTAACCACAACCAACGATACAGAATTCACAAGGTGTTCTTAGTATATGAGCATTTTTCGGTGGAATAGGCGCTTTAACGATTCCCATAACGATCTCCTTATTGCGCGGCCTTGAATGAAAGATTTTGAAACCTTCCGTAAAGAAGTGTTTTGACGCCTGTGGCATAAATGTCGCCTTTGCTGTCGATTTCCAGCTCTATCTGTGGAAGATTTTCTGTTGCTTGTGCAATTACGATCTGTCCGGCCTTTGCTGGATCGAATTTCGAGTGATGGCATGGGCAGACAAAGGTTTCATCTTTGGGAAGATATATTAATGGGCACCCTTTATGAGTACAAAGCGATGAAAATGCTACTATACTTTTGCCTGGACCGACACCCCCTAACGCCTCGACACTTATGTTAAGAACCATGATTGGTGAATCCTTATCTGGATATGAAGCAGCGAAAGCTTTACCCATAATCAGTTGTTCGATATTGCAGATTTTCTGGGAAGGATAGGGTGCAATTGCCCATGCCAGGTCATCAACAATCTTTATAACAGGGGCGAGAAGAACTGCAGCGGTAGCGCCTCCTCCTGCTAGTAGAAAGTTCCTCCTACTGATGTCAGTCATCATCCGAATTACCTCCCGATGTTCGCTGTTAATCTGAATCTTATGGTGGTGCCGACCTTGATTTAAAAGTATAGCAACGAATCAGTCATCGGGCAAATTTGCAAGACTTAGACGTAATTTTCTCTTTTCCTCGACCCGAAGCTATATATGTCCAACGAGCGTTGAGTCGAAGCTTAAGCGACACATCTTTGATTTCAGCAAGGTGAGCACTGTAGTGGCCCCTGTTTAAACCGGACATTGTAGGAACCCGAAATAAGTTGTAGTCTTAATTTGGTTTTATGACTACAACCAAGTAAGGGGTTTACGATGGGACCGGTTGAAGTCATTACCTCAGAGCAGCGGCGGCGACGCTGGACGGCCGAGGAGAAGCGGGCGATGGTCAGGGAGGCCGAACAGGCCGGAACGGGCATAGCATCCGTGGCGCGCAAATACGGCATCCATCCCAACCAGCTGTTCAATTGGCGGCGTCTGATGCATGAAGGCGCACTGATAGCAGCGGGTGCCAATGAGCCGGTAGTACCCGTCTCAGAGGTGCGGGCACTGAGAGTCCTCCAGAAGCTGCTCCAGCCAAAAAAATGGAAAATTCTGGCTTTGACCTTCCCATGAAAAGTGCGATTTAGCCAAAAATGGGGGCATATTGCCCACGCCGATTCACAATCACGGCATGCATATTTAAGTGACTTGTCAGATCAGCGAAAACAAATTATCTGTGAGAGGTTTTATGACGGTGTTATGACTTTTTTTGAGGTGTCTTTGCAAATGCTTATTTTATGGTAAGAACTCATTGATAATAAAAAGAAAAAACCGGCCTCTTTTTGAGAGTCCGGAATTTCCATGCCTATTGAAAAATAAGGGAAAATCATGGTAGGCACGAGGGGTATCGAACCCCTGACCTCTACCGTGTCAAGGTAGCGCTCTCCCACTGAGCTACGCGCCTGCTGAAGATTTATATTTAATAGCAATAGCGCGTGACTTGTCAAGGCAGAGTGCCAATTGCTTGTATGTGAGGAACATCCCATGATAAGATGGAAAAACATGATACGCTCTAAGATATATATAATTATTTGCCTTCTGATGGGAATCGGATCGGCATGGGCAGATATTTATCAGTCCGTCGCACCGGACGGCTCGGTTTTGTTTACAAATGCACCGTTGACCCGAAAAGACAGGGTTGTCATAAAAGAGCAGCGGAGACAGCATAAAGATGCTGTCGCGCCGACCGAACAGGCGAAGCGAGGCTCGCTTGCGCAGCAGGTCGCGACTGATCGGCCGGGAGAGTCTGTCAAATCTGAGAAGGCAGTGCATGTGAATTACAGTAAACATGCTTATGCAGATATTGTTGAGGAGAAGGCAAAAAAACATAATGTCGATCCCAAACTTGTTAAATCAGTTATTCGTGCGGAGTCGAACTGGAATCCGAAGGCGGTTTCTCCGAAAGGGGCCATGGGACTTATGCAACTGATGCCTTCCACGGCACAGCTTATGGGGGTTAGCAACCCATACGATCCCGAACAGAATGTCGACGGCGGCGTGAAGTATCTTCGTCATCTGCTGACGCGGTTTGACGGAAATCTTACGCTCGCTCTCGCGGCATATAATGCTGGCCCCAAGCGTGTGGAGCAGAAAGGCGGAGTCCCGGCGATTCCGGAGACCGTTTCCTATGTGCAGCGTATTATCGGCGATTATTCGGGCGTCAGGCCGATGGTCGATATCCCCTTCAGCTCGGGCGCCAAAGCGTCTACGCTGATCCGGCGTGCGGTTTTGCCGGACGGATCCATTGTTTATACGAATCTGCGTTCATATTCTGCGCGCTCCGTCAGCATTCAATAAGCACGTCGAATCCAGGAGACAAAATGCTTCCCGAGCATGAAGAGCTGGTTGAAGAAATCCTCCGCCTGAAGGAGCAGCGAAAGGCCATTATCCTGGCGCACAATTATCAGCGGGACGAGGTTCAGGAGCTGGCGGACTTTACCGGCGATTCCCTCGAATTATCAAGACGTGCCGCCGGGATAGCATGTGATGTGATTGTCTTTTGCGGTGTCCATTTCATGGCCGAAAGCGCGGCGATCCTGTCGCCGCATAAGAAAGTTCTTCTTCCGGAAATGGATGCCGGATGTCCCATGGCCGATATGGTGCAGGTTAGCGGTATCCGAAGGGTATGGAGGAGCTTTCCCGGCTATACTCAGCCTCCGCAGTTCATGTTTTCTCATGAGTATACGTTGCGTGACATGAAGCGGCAATATCCGGGCGTTCCGGTTGTCGCGTATGTGAATACGACTGCCGCCGTAAAGGCCGAGAGCGATATCTGCTGCACCTCTGCCAATGTGGTTAACGTAGTGGAATCTCTGCCCGATGACACGGTAATCTGCATCCCGGACCGAAACCTCTCCGCGTGGGCACAGAAGAACTCGACAAAGAAGATCATTTCGTGGGACGGCTTTTGCCACGTGCATGATCGTATTCTTCGAAGTGATGTAGCCTCAGCGCGTCTCTCTCATCCCGATGCCGTCGTGATGGCACATCCCGAATGCCGTCTCGAAGTGCTTGAAGCCGCAGATCATGTGACGAGCACTTCCGGCATGCTGCGCTATGCCGCACAGTCTTCCGCTCGGGAGTTCATTGTAGGTACCGAACTTGGCCTTCTGTACCGTCTTCGCAAGGAAAATCCCGAAAAGGTCTTCTATCCGTTGCGCACGGATATGATCTGCCCCAACATGAAAAAAATCACATTGAAAAGTATCGCCCGCGTTTTAAATACAATGGATAATGTGATTTCCGTTCCGGAACCTACGCGCGTTCGCGCGCAGCAGGCGCTGGACCGCATGCTTCTTATTTCATAGTGGACATCCTGAAGGATAAGATAGTCGACAGCATTCGGCGCAATGGCCCGATTCCGTTCGAACGTTTTATGGAGATGTCTCTCTACGCTCCGGGACTCGGTTATTATATGCGGGATATGCAGCCGGTGGGGCGCTCGGGGGATTTCTACACGAGTTCCCATCTGCATCCGGTGTTTGGTGCTCTCCTTGGTCGGCAAATCGAAGAATGCTGGCTTGCTCTCGGGAATCCGAGTGCATTCACGGTCGTGGAAATGGGTGCGGGAGCAGGACATCTCGCATCGGATCTCCTTGCCTATCTGAGTTCACGCATTATATACGGCTCCATGCGGTACGTTATCGTTGAGCGAAACCCGTTCGTTCGTTCCCAACAGAAGAAGCTTCTGCTTCCGTACGGTTCGCGGGTCAACTGGATTGATACCGTAGAAGGTCTTAAAGAACCGGTTACAGGCTGTTTCCTTTCAAACGAACTGCTTGATGCTTTTCCTGTTCATCTCGTTCAGATGAATTCGGTATTTGAAGAGGTCTATGTCGGCGAACATAAGGGTGATTTCGTTGAAGTTGCCCGTGTGTGTACTCCTGAGGTCGCCAATTATCTTCACGAATATGCATCGGGGCTCGAAACTTCACTGCAGCCGGGTGATCGCACCGAGGTAAATCTTCAAATTTGGCCGTGGATTGAATCGGTCGCCGCAAAATTGACCGAGGGATTTGTCCTGACTGTCGATTATGGGTATCCGGCTGAAGACTATTACTGTATGGAACGGAACCGTGGGACGCTTCTTTGTTATCGGGGGCATGTCTTGTGCGAAAATCCGTATGAGCATGTAGGCGAGCAGGATATAACGGCGCATGTCAATTTCACGAGCCTTAAACGCTGGGGCGAAGAAATCGGGCTGAAATCGGTCGGATTCTGTCCGCAAGGGCCTTATTTGATTTCGCTCGGCATCGACGAAGTGCTGCAGGAACTTGAGCCGGAGTCGGACGGCTTTGCTTCGGCGCGCATCAAGAACCTCATTCTTCCGGAAGGACTTGGGGAATCGCACAAGGTCTTGATGCAATACAAGGGGAACAGGAAGCTGAATCTCCGAGGATTCGCACTGCGCAATCAACTCAAACTGCTGGCATGAATTCTCCCAGCCGGTTCATGCTCCGCAGAACACGTTCCGGCGTGTGCGTCTCAATCGTGTAAATGAGATCTCGACCCTTCACTATCTGAAACAGGCTGCCGAAATCGAAGATGCCGTCACCGACGGGGAGATGCTGGTCAGCGCTTTTATCATTGTCGTGGAGATGCAATTCTATAAGGTAGTCCTTCAGTGTATCCATCCATGCTGAGAGCGACACGTCTGAGAATAAATTAAAGTGGCCCGTATCGAAGCAGACGCCGAAATGAGGGGATCCGGTTCTCTGCATGAGCATGAGCAGGTTCGACGGTTCATTTTCGAAGATATTTTCAATTGCAATCTTTGTATTAAGTATCGACGCCCGTTCGATCAAGGGTGCCCAAAAAGACATGCTGTTTTCGAGCCAGGGTTCAAACTTCAGAGAATATTTCCATTTTTCATATCCGGAATGAAAGACAATGCATTTCGGCTTGAAGATCGAGGCTGCCGTAAATGTCTGCTCGAATCGCGCACGTGTTACCTCACGTATGCGGGCATCAAGTGCTGCAGGACAGAGGTCCATGAAAGGAGCATGGAAGGAAATGTCGGGGCCGTACGAGAGCAGTTCATGAATGAGCTCAAGTCTGCGCTCGTCGGCCGCGTCAAGCACTTCGGCGCTGAAATAGATTTCGAGATTGAGTTTCCGATCGGCGATAAGACAAATATGCTCTTCGATCCGTTGAAAGGGAATATGGATATGCGGAGTACTCCCTGCAGCGGTGAGCATGCCCTATGCCGCCGCCGTCGTGTCGGCTTTTGCTGTCTCCGTCTTTGATTCAGTCTTCTTTTCCGGGGCGGCTGGCTTTTCCGATTCAGCGGCTTTCTTCCGTTCTGCAGAGGCATAATCGGTAACATACCACCCGCCGCCTTTGAGTACAAAGGATGTGTTTGAAATAAGCTTCTTGAGCGGACCACCGCACTGCGGACATTCCGCCAGTGGCTCATCACTGAATTTCTGCATGATATCAAAGCGATGGCCACACTGCTGGCAACCATATTCATAGACCGGCATACTATCCTCCCCGCATGTCTTTACAGCAATCTATATTTTACGCTTCCGGAGAAGGGCAGGTCAAGAAATCGACTCTATTTGTTGACTTTTTCCGGAAAGTTCTGATTAAATAATAGTCTGATTTTTGGGGAGGTGAAGGTATGTATGCAATAGTCCAGGCTGGCGGCGAACAGATTCGGGTGGCTACGGGCGATGAGGTCGCTGTTCAGAAGGTTGATGGTGATGCGAATGCGGAGATTGTCTTGGACAAGGTGCTCATGCTTGAGAAAGACGGCTCCTATACGTTTGGAACGCCCTTTGTCACAGGTGCAAGCGTAAAGGCTGAAATAGTGAAGACGGAAAAGGACGATAAGGTTCTGGTCTACGGACCCCGCCCGAAGAAGGCAGTCCGCAAATTGCGGGGGCATCGGCAACTTTTGACCACACTGAAGATTAAGGAAATTATCGGAGGCTAACCATGGCTCATAAAAAAGGGGTAGGCAGTTCAAAAAATGGGCGCGATAGCGAGTCGAAACGACTTGGCGTGAAACGCTTCGGCGGCCAAGCCGTCGTTGCGGGGAATATTATCGTCAGGCAGCGCGGCACGAAGTTTCATCCCGGCAACAATGTCGGATGCGGCAGGGATTACACGCTTTTTGCGCTTGTCGACGGCCTTGTGAAATTCGAGCGGAAGGACAAGACGCGCACGAAGGTCAGCGTTTATCCGCTCCAGCAGCAGACGGCAACGGCATAATACGTTCAGCCAACGAAAGGGAGGCAGTTCGGTGAACCGGACTGCCTTTTTTATTGCATGCGGTTTGTCGACTATATAAAGATTTTTGTTCGTTCCGGAGACGGCGGCAAAGGCTGCGTCAGCTTCCGCAGGGAGAAGTTTGTGCCGAAGGGCGGACCCGACGGCGGAGACGGCGGACGGGGCGGACATGTCATTGTCCGTTCGACGCCTGAACTGAATACACTCCTTGATCTCCGGTATCATCGCGAATACAAGGCCGAGAGGGGCGAGCACGGGAAGGGTTCAAACCGGAGCGGTCGTGACGCGGACGACAAGGTCATTCTTGTGCCTGTTGGCACGGTTGTCAGAGATGCCGATGCTGACGAGTTGCTGGGCGATCTTGACCACGCCGATGCAACGGTAATTGTTGCCAAAGGCGGGCGAGGAGGGCAGGGTAATCAGCATTTCGCAACCGCCCGCAGGCAGACCCCGCGCTTTGCGCAGCCAGGAGAAGCAGGCGAAGAGCGGTGGCTTGTCCTCGAACTGAAATTGCTGGCCGATGTCGGTCTGATAGGGCTGCCCAATGCAGGCAAGTCGACGCTCATTTCGGTTATTTCGGCGGCGCGGCCGAAGATAGCGGATTATCCTTTTACTACGCTTGTGCCGAACCTCGGCGTGGTCAAACTGGCTGATTTCAGAAGCTTCGTGGTGGCCGATATCCCCGGCCTCATTGAAGGGGCTCATTCGGGGGCAGGACTTGGATTTCAGTTTCTCAGGCATATCGAGCGAACGACGCTTCTGTTGCATCTTGTCGATGTTTCCGCTATGGCCGATGAAGATGCCGTCGGGACGTTTGAAAAGATTAACAATGAGCTAGTATTATACAATTCTGCCTTGAAATCGAAGCGTATGGTGGTTGCAGCAACTAAACTTGATGCCGCGGGAGACCGTAAGAAGTTTGAGTCGCTGAAGGAGCATTGCAAAAAGAAGAAGATGCCGTTTTTCGGCATCTCTGCTGCGACCGGCGAAGGCGTACGCGATCTGGTCGCATATCTTTCAGTTCAGGTCGAAGAGGCCCGGAATGAGTCGTCTCGTCATCAAGATCGGCAGTAATGTCCTCACGCTGAAGAACGGCGGTCTGAACACAAAGCGAATCGCGGTCATCGCCAAGGAAGTCTCCGAACTGCTCCAGGCGGGCCATGAGGTTGTGGTGGTATCGTCCGGTGCGATTGCTGCGGGCATGGGCAAACTCGGATTCGAGGCCAAACCGAGTGAAATCAGGCTGAAACAAGCATGCGCAGCTGTTGGACAGTCTCTTCTGATGCGTGCGTACGGCAGGTGCTTCAAGCGGAATTCCCGCAACGTGGGGCAGATCCTTCTGACGCGGGGTGTTTTTTCGTACCGCGGAACTTACCTGAATGCGAAGAACACCATCGACTCTCTCCTGTCGTTCGGGGTAATTCCCATTGTCAACGAAAATGACACCATCTCGACCGATGAGATAAAGTTCGGCGATAATGATCGCCTTGCCGCGCTTGTCGCCGGGCTGATTGATGCAGATCGCTTTTTCATCCTCTCCGACGTGGATGGCCTCTATCCTGAAGACCCGAAGAAGAATTCGCGGGCGAAATTGATCACTACGGTTGAAGAGATAACCCCGGATATCGAAAGAATGGCCGGCGGCGCGGGAAGTATTGTCGGTACAGGCGGAATGTATTCGAAGATACTTGCCGCCAAGCGCGCGATAGCAAACGGCGTCACCGTGCATATTGTTTCCGGGCGTTCGTATGGATTGGTGAGTGCGGTCCTTGATGGGAAAAAGCGCGGCACGACGTTTCTGCCGAAAGATCATCACATGTCGTCCCGCAAAGGCTGGATTGCCTATGGTCTCCGATCGAAAGGATATGTGGTGCTTGATGAGGGCGCCGTGCGCGCTCTCCTGACCGGCGGCAAGAGCCTGCTCCCTTCGGGCATTGTCAGGGTCGAAGGGGCATTCAAGATCGGCGATGCCGTTTTCTGCGTCGATTCGGCGGGCACACAGATCGCGAAAGGCATTGTCAATTACACCTCTGAAGATATCGACAGCATCCGTGGAAAACAGACGTCGGAGATTGAGGGACTACTCGGTTTCAAATATTCCGACGAAGTCATCCATCGCGACAACATGGTTATCCTCTAACCCATATTATTCATTGCAGGCGTGGAATATCCGCTCTCAAGCGAGCTCATTAGCCCGTGTGCAGCAATGGAATAGCATGGTTCGTGCAACAGACATTGTAGTGCAATAGCAACTCTGCGCTGCCCGCTCGCGCGGACCCTGAAACCCCAGGCACCTCGTCTTGGAGCGGACATCCCGCACCTGTTCTGCCGAGAAGTTTATGAATTGATTGGGTGAGGACACCTTGTCTTTCTTACAACCTCTCCCCAGATCCTTCTCCTCATGCACGGCCGTTATTTATCGAGCGGCTTTTCATAATAAGCTCGCACGTCGGCACGCGAGAAGAAATAAAGCTGGTATGCGAAGAAGAAAATAAACATACCGTTAAAAAGATACATGAGGAATGCCGCCAGTCCGTTTACTGCAGCAGCGGTCATATCGCCGGATATCATGACCGACAGCATCCGGAGCGTCGAAAAGCAGGCCACCCCGTAAACGAGCGGGCGAACCCAGGGACGACGACGTTTCATGCCAACGATAATAAGCAGATAGACGGGAAAACTGATGATATCTTCCATGTAAGCATGAACATCTGCTCCTGCCTGAACCGCGAGAGTGCTGTCAATAAATGCGAATGCGAAGAATAGTGTGAGAATGGAGTAACAATATACGAGGACTCGGAGTGTCAGAGAGATAGAAGCCTCATTCGGCGACGTAGACATCGGCCAATTACCGGTACAGGCAGAAAACGGCTTCAGACCAGTTTGGAGAAGTCTGCAATCGAAAAGGCGGTTTTCTGAAGAGTCTTCACCAGTGCAAGCCGGTTTTCGCGGATCTTATCGTCCTTATCCATGACGAGCACTTTGTCGAAGAACATATTGATGGGCGCCGCGAGCATTTTGATGATTTCCATTGCCGCCGTGTATTTTGCAGAGGCAACCGCTGAATCAATCGACGGCTTAGCCAATTCGAATTCCGACCAGAGAATCTTCTCCTCCTCCTGAGTAAACAAAGCAGGATTGACCTCGGGTACATTCTCCTTCGGTGCGATGTTGTTCAGCCGCTTCATGAGGTTATGGAAGAGTTCGTAATCCTCTGCGTTCTTGAGTTCCATTAAGGCGTCAAGACGGGCGCGAAGCGTCGCAACCGGTTCGGTACGAATGAATCCGGTCACGGCTGCGACTGCGTCATACGGATATCCCTGTGCCTGAAGAAGCGGATCGAGGCGCTGCTCGAAAAACTTGAGCATTTCGTCGGTAACCTTAGTTTTGTCGGCCGCTGCGTGAGGTTCAAGCGCCTTTGCGATGACATCCGTAACGCATAATTCGCAGTCGATCTGCGAGAGAATAGCGATGATTCCAATGGTCTGTCTTCGAAGCGCAAAGGGATCTTCCGTGCCGGACGGCACGAGCCCGATAGTGAAAAAAGAAACCACATTATCGAACTTATCGGCAAGGCTTACTACATTGCCAAGATCAGTCTCCGGGATGCGATCTCCCGAAAAAGCAGGCAGGTACTGTTCCTGCAATGCATGGACGGCTTCTTCTCCGTACTCGCCGGCATGTTTCGCATAATAGCCTGCCATGATGCCCTGCAGCTCAGGAAACTCGAAGACCACGCCGGAAACGAGATCATTCTTGCAGATGGCAGCCACTCTTTCGGCATCATCTTTCTTTGAGGGGCAGCATTCTCCGGCAATGAAGGCAGCAAGGGATGCGACACGCTGTGTCTTTTCAAAGACGCTTCCGAGCTTGGCATGAAAAGTGACATCCTTCAGTGCTTCCTGGCGCTTCTCAATAGGAGTCGAAAGATCGGATTCATAGTAAAAACGCGCATCTTCAAACCGGGCTTTGATGACTTTTTCAGCGCCTTTTCTTACCACATCCGCGTTCTCCAGCCGAGTGTTGCTGACGACGACGAAGTGATTGGTCAATTTGCGGTCATTGCCCATCACCGCAAAATATTTTTGATGGCCCTTCATTACGGTGATCAGGAGTTCTTCGGGAAGTGAGAGATAGTCCGCCGTAAAAGTGCCGAGAACCGGCATCGGGTATTCGACGAGATATGCGACATGATGCAACAGCGCTTCGTCTTCAACCAGAACAGCATCGACCTCCTGAACAATTTTTCGCGCCCCGTCGAGGATCATCCGCTTCCGCTCCGCAGTGTCGAGAATCACGAGATTGTTGCGGAGAAGATTTATAAAGGTCCGGGAGTCTTTTAATTCGAACGAGGCCGGCGAAAGGAACCGGTGCCCGCGCGTAAACGTATTGCTTCTGATGCCCTCAATATCGAACCTTATGCGCTCATTGCGATACATGGCGAGAATCCAGTGAATGGGACGAGCAAAGCGAAGCTCTCCGTTTCCCCAGCGCATGGACTTCGGAAAGGTAAGCGAAACGACGAGCTTTGTCAGGAGATCCGGAAGAAGGTCGGAAGTCGGATTCGACGGTTCTTTGACGCGAGCGAAAAGATACGACCCTTTACCTTTTTCTTTGCGTTCGAGTTGCGCAATATCAAGTCCAGTCGCTTTTGCAAACGCCTCTGCGGCCTTGGTCGGAGTTCCGTTCGCATCGAATGCGACGCTTACCGGAGGGCCCCAGACCTCCTTTTCGTTTTCGGTCTGCTCCGATGCAAGTTCGGCGATGAAGACCAGGCGTCGCGGGGTTGCGTATGCCCGCAGCTGCCCGAAAGGTATGCGATGTTCCGTGAATAATTTGTGTCCGGCATCCTGGATATTTGCCATCGCTTCCGGCAGGAACCGAGCGGGAATCTCCTCGGTGCCGATTTCGAGCAAGAGCCACGGATAGGATTGTTCGGGGCTCGTTGTCATTTTTCTTCACCCCTGGCAATCATCGGGAATCCCATTTCCTCCCGCTGCCGGTAATATGCCTCGGCGCAGAGCTTTGCCAAGCCGCGAACGCGGGCGATATATTTGGTTCGTTCGGTCACCGAGATGACCCCCCGCGCGTCGAGCAGATTGAACGTATGCGAGCATTTCAGACAGTATTCATACGACGGCATGACGAGTCCCAACGCATTGAGGCGCTTGGACTCGCTTTCGTAGGCATCGAACTGCTGTTTCAGGAGATCGACGTTCGATTCGTCGAAATTGAAGCGCGAAAATTCTATTTCCTCCTGCTTGTGCACCTCACCGTATTTGATGCCCTTGGTCCATTCTATATCGAAGATGTTGTCGATATCCTGCAGATACATGGCGATGCGTTCAAGCCCATAGGTCAGCTCGACAGAGACCGGCTTCAGATCTATGCCCCCTACCTGCTGAAAATAGGTGAACTGCGTGACCTCCATGCCGTCAAGCCAGACCTCCCAGCCGAGACCCCATGCGCCGAGTGTCGGAGACTCCCAATCGTCCTCAACAAAACGAATGTCATGTCTGGTGGCTTCGAGGCCGAGAGTCGCAAGGCTTTCGAGATAGAGATCCTGGCTTTCGATTGGAGACGGTTTAAGAATGACCTGATACTGATAGTAGTGTTGCAGGCGGTTCGGATTTTCGCCGTAGCGCCCGTCGGTGGGCCGTCTGCACGGCTCTATGTAGGCGACTTTCCACGGTTCCGGTCCGATAACCCTGAAAAAGGTTGCTGGATGAAATGTTCCCGCTCCGACCTCCAGATCATACGGATGAAGCAGGAGACAGCCTTTTTTGGCCCAGTAGTCGTTCAGCTTCGCAATGATATCTTGAAAATACATGGAGTCTGCTTTATACGTTTATCTGTTTGTTAATAAAAATGAGTAAAAATGTTAGCGAAAAGGTCAGTTCTTTGTCAAACTGCATTTGCAGAAGCATCCAAAAAGCAGCTAACATGTCGTACTAAGCATAGCGGTAGCAGAGTGTGACTCTGTGATGTTGCCGCAGACGAGAAAGGAAGTCGGAAATGAAGTTTGAAGACCTTGATTTAACGAAAGATGTCCTGAAAGCAGTTCTGGCCATGGGATTTGAAGAACCGACACCGATTCAGGCAGCCGCCGTGCCGCTCATTCTTGCGGGGCGCGACGTGATCGGTCAGGCTCAGACCGGGACGGGCAAAACGGCGGCATTCGGAATTCCCATCGTGGAGCGTTGCCCGAAAGGCAAAAAACCGTTTGCCCTCATCCTCGAGCCAACGCGCGAACTCGCCGTGCAGGTTGCCGAGGAGCTGAACAGAATAGGCAAATACAAACGCACTATGGCGCTGCCCGTTTATGGGGGCGCTTCTATCGTCAATCAGATTAAGGCCCTGCGCCGCGGAGTTGATGTCGTCGTCGGAACTCCCGGACGGATTCTCGATCATATCGGCCGCGGGACACTTGATCTGTCCCATGTGGGCATCGCGGTGCTCGATGAATCGGATGAAATGCTCGATATGGGGTTTATCGATGATATCAAGGAGATTCTCAAGACGACACCTGCTGAGCGGCAGACCCTGTTGTTTTCGGCGACCATGCCCGAGCCGATTCTTGATATCGCCAAGCGCCACATGTCCCGTCCGGAAAAGATCCGCATCAATCCCAAAGATGTTGTGGTGCCGAACATCAAGCAGGCCTTTTATGAAGTGAGGCCGACCGAAAAGATCGAGGCGCTTGCCCGTCTGCTCGATGTCGAAGCCCCGGAACTGACCATTATTTTCTGTCATACCAAAAAAGACGTCGATGAATTATGCGCTAAGTTACAGCAGATGGGATATAACGCGAGCGCCCTCCATGGAGATTACACACAGGCACGGCGCGACGAAGTGATGGAGAAGTTCCGGAGCGGCAAAATCGATATCCTCGTCGCTACGGATGTCGCGGCGCGCGGTCTCGATATTCAGAATGTCAGTCATGTCATCAACTACAGCATCCCTCAGAACCCCGAAAGCTATGTCCATCGCATCGGGAGGACCGGCCGCGCGGGCAGGTCAGGCATGGCGATAACATTCGTCACCCCGCGTGAATACAATGCCCTCAGGATGATCGAGCGGAGCGCCAAGATAACGATCAGCAGGAAGCGCCTGCCGAGCAGGGAAGACGCCATGCGGGCCCGGGAGAAGGGCATTGGGGATGACCTGGCGGCCATTATTCGCGATAACCGGCAGGAAAGTTTTGCGGCTGTCGTTCAGGAACTCGCCCAGACCGCAGACCTCACGGACATTGCCGCCGCCGCTCTGTTTCTGGCGTATGGCGAATCGCGCATCGGCGAGGAGCTGCCGAAGGATGAGCGTGGCGATCGTGGCGTTGTCCGGCTCTTCATGACGATTGGGCGTCGCGATAATATCCGCATCCCCGATATCGTGCAGTCGATCGCTCATGAAGCGAATGTTCCGTCATCGAAGATCGGTGCTATCAAGGTCTTTGACAAATTCACCTTTGTGGAAGTGCCCGGAGAGATCGCGGATCGTGTCATAGGGTCGGTCAATGAAGTCGTCGTACGAGGGAAACGCGTCAGGGTGCAGGAAGCAAAGAAGTGATATGGTGCATCCCATGGAACAGGTCGGTCTGTCGAACCGTTTGACATTTCAAGGATGACGCATTAAAGTAAGACCATCCCTGGGGGAGGTTACGACCTGAGAGTTTCCCGATGCGGGAAAGACCCCTCACACCTGATTCAGGTAATACTGGCGTAGGGAACGGGACTGCTCAACTGACGGTACGCCTCTATTCCTCTTGGGATAGGGGTTTTTTGTTGGGAGCGGTGCATGAAACTGACGATTAACGGCGAGGTTCACGAATCCTGCGAGAAGACGCTCGGCAGCCTGCTCAGGGAGCTCAACGTGCAGACGGATCGGGTTGCTGTCGAGGTGAATTACGCCATCGTACGCAAGGTGGATTTCAATGCATATATCCTGCACGAAGACGATGTCATTGAAGTTGTCAATTTTGTCGGCGGCGGATAAGGACCATGCAAACCTCTATCGATTTTACGCTCTATTTGATCACCGACACAGAGATGTGCGGAGGGTTCAAACGCTTGCTGCAAGCGGTTGAGATTGCGCTGGCAGAAGGCATCAAGGCTATACAGCTTCGCGAGAAGGGCATCCCTATACGCGATTACCTTGCCCATGCCGAAGCAATGCGGACTGTTACTGCGCGGCAGGGAGCTCGGCTCTTTATCAACGATCGCGTCGATATAGCGGTTGCTGTTGAAGCCGACGGTGTTCATCTGGGGCAGGCGGGCATTCCGGCCTATGCTGCAAAGGCTGTAGCGCCCCATCTGGCTGTCGGTGTTTCTGCACACAGCATTGAGGAATCGCAGCGTGCGGAAAATGAGGGGGCCGACTTTGTCACATTCGGACCGATTTATGCGACGCCTTCGAAATTGCGATATGGAGACCCTCTCGGCCTGGAACCGCTCGGAAGGGTTGTTGCCGCAGTGCGACTGCCGGTGTTCGGGATCGGAGGCATCAAGAAGGAGCACCTAGCTGATCTTCGCGCGGCCGGGGCCCGAGGAGCGGCCCTCATCAGCGGAATACTTGCGGCTGCTGATGTGAGGAAAGCTGCTCAGGAATATGTGAAAATAATGGGGGAAAAAATATGACGCGGATAGAAGAAGCGCGCAAAGGGATCGTTACGGATGAAATGAAGGCTGTTGCTGCTGCGGAGGGGATCCGTACGGAGCAGCTCGCACAAGACATTGCGACCGGTGTGACGGTCATTTCCCGCAACAGACAGCGGTCAATAGAGCCGCTCGGAATCGGCCGAGGGCTCAGGACGAAGGTCAATGCCAACATCGGCACATCCAAAGACCGGGTTTCCTGGGAAGAAGAAATGAAGAAGCTCGATGTTCTTGTTAAATTCGGTGCGGACGCCGTGATGGACCTCTCGACCGGCGGCGCCATACGGGATCTCCGCAATGAAATGATTCGCAAATCGCCCGTTTCGATCGGAACAGTGCCGATATATGAAGCGATTGTCAAGGTTGTCGAGCGGCATGGACATATTGCGAAAATGACTGCTGATGACCTTTTTGAGGTGATTGAGGATCATGCTGCCAGCGGCGTCGATTTTGTTACGGTTCATTGCGGTGTTACGATGAGCGCGATCGAACGTCTGAAGAAAGAGGGCCGGCTGCTTGATGTTGTGAGCAGGGGAGGCGCGTTTCTGCTGGAGTGGATGATTTTCAACGAACGTGAAAACCCGCTTCTCGAACAATATGATCGGCTCCTCGATATTGCCAAGAAATACGATATGACGCTCAGCCTCGGCGACGGTTTTCGTCCGGGCTGTCTTGCCGATGCAACCGACAGAAGTCAGCTTGAGGAGCTTCTTACGCTAGGGGAACTGTGCGAAAAGGCACTGCATGCCGGGGTGCAGGCCATCGTCGAAGGCCCCGGCCATGTGCCGATCAACCAGGTGGAGTTGAATATCAAGATACAGAAAGAGATCTGCAAAGGGGCGCCGTTTTATGTGCTCGGCCCGCTGGTGACCGACATTGCCATGGGCTACGATCATGTGGCTGCGGCAATCGGAGGGGCTATTGCCGGAGCTGCCGGCGCGGATTTCCTCTGCTATGTCACCCCTGCGGAACACATCAGATTGCCCAATCTCGACGACGTTCGCGAGGGGGTCATAGTTTCACGCATTGCCGCACATGCTGCCGATATCGCAAAGGGAGTGCCCGGCGCCATCGAAAAGGATCGAAAGATGGCTCAATGCCGCAAGAATCTCGATTGGGAGGGCCAGGCTGCCCTCAGCTTTCACCCGGATATGGTGCGCGCATGGCGTCAGCAGCTGCCGCCGAACGTAAAGGAGGTCTGCAGTATGTGCGGTGAGTTCTGTGCCATCAAGACGGTCGAGAGGGCGCTTACCAAGAAATAAGACCGGCGGGGATATCTGCTGCAACGGCAAATATCCCTCTCCTAATTTGTTACGGATTCTCCGCTTGTCCTTCCCGGAAAAGAATGCACCACTTGTCAAAAGTGGCGAGTTTATCTTCTCCGTACTTCGCAATATTCTGACGTACAATCGCAAGCGGCTTCTCAGTCGCGAGCGTTACGTCGTCCTTCGAAAAGAATTTGTCCGCGAAACAGATGATCTGCTCTTCCAGCGTCACGGGCCTCATGTCCCGATGCGGCAGCGGGAGCGAAAAAGCTCGGATGTCATCGAGCGTCAGTCCGGTCCCGACATGGCGTTCACAAATGAGCGCGTGAAGCGGATACCCGACTGTATCGAGCATGTCTCTGCCGAGATATCCATGCGAGATGTACGGATGTTCACCGAAACATCCGAAGCGCGAGGCATTTGTCTTCAGAATGCCGAGATCGTGAAGAATCGCCGCCTCATAAAGAAAATCGTTGTCGATAGCAGCAATCCCCATGCGGGAAGCCACCTGCAGGGCTTTTTGAGCCACAGCCGAGCCGTGCTGCCAAATATATTCAAAGGCAATCGATTCGGGACTGCAAAACAATGCGAGAATAGCCCGAACATCCATACTTCATTATACCCATTCCATGAGGTTGTTTTAATTTACGATGCAAGTCTGCGGTATTGTGTTTAAAGCCTTGACTGTGACATGATAGCGCCACTGCCCGTTCCGGGCGGTCGCGCGGTATCAAGTGCATGCCTCATCTGAAGGAGTTCCCCATGAGCCCGGATCAAGAGAAGATTGTCGTATTATCCGTTGCAATGGAACACACCCACAGCGCGCCCGCAAGGGCATGGGTCGTGACAGCGGCGGGAGTTTCAGTCAATCTCTGCCTCGGCATTCTGTATGCCTGGAGCGTTTGGAAAGGGGTTCTCGTGAACAGCGAGAAAGCCGCTGCCGGGGAAGTGATGACCGGGATAAATGCCGGCTGGCCCTTTCTATCGGATTTCCAGGGAACGGTTGCGTATTCTTTGTGCGGTCTCGTGTTTGCGATATTCATGATTCCGGGCGGCAGGATCTTCGACAAATATGGACCAAAGGTCAGTGTGATGATCGGCGGTTCGTTCCTCGGCGCAGGATGTATTCTGGCGGGATTAATGAAGAGCTATGCGGGTTTGCTGCTCGGATTCGGGATCCTCGGCGGCATCGGCATGGGCATAGCCTATGCGGCTCCGACCCCGGCGGCGCTCAGGTGGTTCAGTCCCGCGAAATACGGCGTAATTTCCGGTATTACGGTCGGCGGCTTCGGCGGCGCCGCCATGTATATATCTCCTCTCGGCAACTATCTCATACAGCAATTCGGTCTGACCGGCAGTTTCCTTGTTTTCGGCATTTTTTTTACCGCAGTGATTTTTATCGCCGCGCAGTTTTTGTCGCTGCCTCCCGCAGGTTATATTCCGCCATCAGTACCGACTGCGAAAAAAGCAGCTGCGCCTGCTGCTGACTGGCGCCCGAAAGAGATGCTCAGCACATGGCAATATTTTGCGCTGGTTTTTATGTTTATCGGTACTGCGCAGTCGGGGCTTCTCGTCATAGCAAATGCAGCGCCTATTTTGAAAAAAACCGCTTCATCTATCGCATTCTTCGCCGAGAATGCATGGATCCTTGCGGCGTATGGCGGACTTATTAATGCAACGGGACGCGTTGGCACCGGTCTGTACTCCGATATCATCGGACGAAGAAATGCCTATACGGCAAACTGCCTTATATCGTCACTCTTTTTGTTTGCGACCCCCTGGATTATCGGCACCGCGAATGTCGCGCTGCTTTTTGTCGCAGTCGGTATTGCGTATTGGCAGTATGGCGGC
>Ga0187786_10000136_pt1 | contig 23825 bp, 15 predicted proteins | sample 0815_BV2_10_20_M_FD_132449 | JGI IMG/M metagenome (GOLD analysis project Ga0187786, IMG submission 132449) | Tropical peat soil microbial communities from peatlands in Department of Meta, Colombia - 0815_BV2_10_20_MG | ecosystem: Environmental > Terrestrial > Soil > Wetlands > Peat | place...
CACAAAGAATAAACTACTTGAAGGCACAACCCAGCAAGTTTTAATCGACTATTATGCTAACGTTGATAAATCTATAATGACCGGACGCACTTCGACTAATAAAATTGTCAATATTTCATATGACGGCAAAAACTCCGTCAATGGCCTCATCTCAGTCAGGATATTAAAAGCCAACCGTCATTCACTGGATGGCGAGCTTATAGTATGAAGATTTCATTCTTAACGCTTGGCTGTCGCACTAATCAGGCAGAGAGCTCATATTTATCAAGAATAGCCGCAGAAAAAGGACATGATATTGTGCCCTTAAGTGAGAATACGGATATCTGCGTAATCAATACCTGCAGCGTTACAGCCAAAGCTGATTATCAATCGAGGCAGGCTATATCAAGTGCTCTCAAAAAAAACTGCAAGATTGTCGTAACCGGCTGCTATGCTGAATTGAACGGGAATTTAATTGCCGGCAAAAGTAATTCCTTAAGAATTGTTGAAAACAACTTTAAATATCATATATTCAATGATTTGCCAATTACTACTTCAAGTTCATTATGCAATAGCAGATATCATTTACGACATCGTCCTACTATCAAGGTTCAGGATGGTTGCAATAATTCATGCACGTACTGCATCATACCAACAGCTAGGGGTAGGTCGCGCAGTGTCGCTCCACATGTTGTTATTGATCAAATCATTGAATTGGAAAATTCAGGCTTTGAGGAAGTCGTGTTATGTGGAATTCATCTGGGTTCATACGGTCATGATTTAAATATTGAATATACTCTTGCCAAATTACTTGAAGAAATACTTTCCTCAACTCATAAAATTAGGATCAGATTGAGTTCAATAGAAATTAACGAATTAACTGATCATTTTCTTAATGTATTTCATGATCAGCGAATATGCAGACATTTGCACATACCTCTGCAGAGCGGCAATGATTCGATTTTAGCTCTCATGAATAGACCTTATACGACTGCTTCCTTCGGAAACAAAATTAATACCATATCATCGCTGTTTAAAAATATCTCAATAGGCACAGATGTCATTATAGGCTTTCCATCCGAATCCGCCCTACATTTCAATAGTATTAAAGCCTATATTTCAGATCTTCCTTTCACTTATCTTCACGTTTTTCCGTATTCTGAAAGGAGAGGCACACCAGCTTCAACCTTCAAAGGAAAGATCCAGGATAATACCAAAAAGGATCGCTGTAAAGAGATCTCTGAGCTAGGGAGAATGAAAAAGGATATTTTTATTAAGAATAATATTGGGCTTGAACATGACATTCTGATCGAAAATTTGACACCTAAGGGATATCTAGGCACGACATCCAACTATATCAAGGCATTGATTGGTGCAGATTTGAGAGCTAAGCCGGGAAGCCTTATTAAAATTAGGCTTACGGCTGAACATGTCCAACCAGTACTCAGTTTTCCTATTAATATCTCGCAAGCGTCTTGCAAATAATGCTTTTTTAGGTGCTTACTTTTTAGACAGGCCCTGAAGAAACCTTTGTGCTTATGAGTTCCGGCAAAAAGTCAAGTGATCTTTGTAACATTTTTTTAACATTTTATATTTGTCAATATAGTCTGATAAGATATATTATGTTAAATAATATTGCAGACCCGCAATCGATAATATTGAAAATATCCTTATTCTATATAGAGATTTATATCTATGGCTGCCGAAGTTTGAAATATTTCCCTTCAAATGCTATATTCATTGAATCCAGCACCCTATTTTGGACGGAGGTCTAAATGAGATTTACAAAATTGTTCATACCGACTATACGCGAAGCGCCGGCTGACGTAACTGCTATATGTCAACTATTAATGTTACGAGCCGGATACGTTCGACAACTTGCTGCTGGCTTATATATTTTTCTTCCATTGGGATGGCGCGTACTCAATAAAGTTAACAGAATACTTAAAGAAGAGATGGAAAAGATCGGTGCGCAGGAAATCTCAATGCCGGTATTGCATCCTGCTGAAATATGGCAGCAGACAGGTCGTTGGCAATCAATCGGCCAGGAAATGTTTCGCCTGAAGGACAGAAATGATCGTGACATGTGCCTTGGTATGACACATGAAGAGATAATGACCTGGGTTGCTTCTAAAGAAATTAAATCATACAAGGAGTTACCTCAGATTTGGTATCAAATTCAAACAAAGCTCAGGGATGAGGCCCGACCAAGAGGCGGTGTTCTGAGAACCAGAGAATTCATAATGAAGGATAGCTATAGCTTTGATGCCGATGAAGCTGGCTTGGCCGAAAGCTATAACTCCCATGCCAGAGCTTATCATTCAATATTTAACAGATGTGGACTCAAGTTTTATCAGGTCGAGTCAGATCCTGGCATGATGGCAGGGGCAGGAGCCACGGCACATGAATTCATGGCCCCTACTCCAGCTGGTGAAGATGAGATCGTACGTTGCGATAAATGTGGATATACTGCAAATGTTGAAATAGCGATTTCCAAGACTAATCCGATTGAGATAATGCCTTGGGACCTTGAAGAGATATTGACGCCTGAAAAGCGGACTATTGCTGAAGTTTCAAATTTTCTTAAAGTTGAAGCTAAATATTTGATTAAAACGCTCTTGTTGATAGCTGAAAAAGGTCCTGTTCTCGCTTTGATTCGTGGTGATCATGACCTTCATGAGAAGAAAATGACCAGAACAATTGGTGAGTTTCGCCATGCAACCAAGGATGAAATTAGATCAATCCTTAATGTTGAGCCCGGATTTATAGGGCCGTATGGTCATGACGATATAAGGAAGGTTGCAGATATCTCATTGAAAGATGGAGTATATATATCCGGTGCAAATAAAACCGGGATTCATGCCAAAGGGATAAAACCCGGCTTACAATTTTCGGTCGAATGGCAGGATATTCAGACTGCTAGTGCCGACGATTTTTGTATCAAATGCGGTGCTAGCCTTAGAAGTGAAAAAGTCATTGAAATAGGTAATATTTTTAAGCTAGGGACAAAATATTCTGAACCGCTTAAAGCTGTCTTCCTAGATAGAAATGGTCAGGAAAATCCAATGATAATGGGTAGCTACGGGATTGGTCCTGCAAGGGTTGCCGCAGCGGCAATCGAGCAGAACAATGACAAGGACGGAATCATATGGCCTCGTAATATTTCTCCATTTGATCTCCAGATTATTCCACTAAACATGAGCGATCCAAGAACAGTTGCTGAATCTGAAGCTCTTTATTCAAAGCTGATGGAGATATATAATCATTTAACAGGTGAGGCAATGGACGTTCTCATCGACGATCGAGATCTTCGTCCGGGCGTAAAGTTCAAGGATGCTGACTTAATAGGAATACCCATTCAAGTCATAATCGGTGAAAAAGGTCTAAAAAATAATCAGATTGAGATTAAAGTTCGCAGAACCGGCGAGATACGAAAAGTAGCGCTTGAAGATGCTGTCAAGGAGATACTTGCATTATATTACGAAATCAGATAGCAATATTCAGGGCTTTCCGATCATTGCCGCTATTGACATAGGAACCAATTCAATAAGACTACTTATCGGCACAATTCGAAATGGCTCACTGCATCGAATAAGATCAGAGAGAGCAGTTACACGACTCGGCAAGGGATTATCCATCTCGGGGCGTCTCAATGAATCAAACACAGAAATTACAATAGCTACACTACAAACATTTAAAGTTATTTGTGATAAATATGATGTTAATGATATAGTCGCCGTTGGAACGAGTGCTCTAAGAGAGGCAACAGATTCACATCGTTTTCTGGAATTGGCAATCAAAGAAACCGGCATAGGAGTTAATATTATTTCTGGCGAAACAGAAGCTGCCCTAACAATAAAGGGGCTGCTTTCAACGCATCATTCTGCCGGCAATCGCGTGATAGCTGATATCGGTGGTGGCAGCACAGAATTGATCATGCCGGATAATTCAAATTCGCTCATGAGCTTGCCGATTGGAGCTGTTAAATTGTTCGAGCAATTTATTCATTCCGACCCTCCATCTCATTATGATTTAAGCTTATTGCACAATAGCATTGCTTCAATATTGAATGAGCATACTTCGCAGTTCATTTCTCAGAAGAAACATGGACTCTGCGATTTTATCTGTACAGGTGGCACAGCGACTACTCTTGCGGCAATATTTTTGAAAATGCCATCTTATGATGGAGGCAAGGTTCATGGTGTTAGACTGACGCACTCAGCAATAGACAATATTTATAAGATATTGGTATCGGACAGCTTGGCTGACCGCTTAAAGATGATCGGACTGGAAGACGGTCGTGCAGATATTATTATTCCGGGCACCGCTATTCTTCTGGAGTTGATGCATGCGCTTGATATAAGCGAAGTTACGGTTAGCGATTTCGGCTTACTTGAAGGATTGATTTATGAACAATTTGAATCTGCCTGATATTATTCATTCGATGCTTGTAATGGTATAATAAACCGATGAAAAAAATATATGAACGACCTGGCAGTCTGAAGAAAGCTCCGTTTCGATTTTGCCCGGGATGCGGCCATAGTATCATACATCGTCTGATCGCAGAGGTAATAGACGATTTAGAGCTGCGGGAAAAGGTGATCGGAGTTGCTCCAGTAGGATGTGCTGTCTTTGCCTATGATTATTTCGATTTTGACATGATTGAGGTTGCCCATGGACGACCTCCTGCTGTAGCTTGTGCAATGAAACGGACTCGTCCAGACGCTATCATATTTTCTTATCAGGGCGACGGTGACCTTGCCGCAATTGGAACTGCTGAAATCATACATTCTGCTAACAGAGGCGACAATATAAGTGTTTTTTTTGTTAATAATGCTACCTATGGCATGACAGGTGGTCAAATGGCGCCTACCACGCTTACTCTTCAAAAAACCACAACTACGCCGACAGGTCGAGATGTCAGCTTGACTGGCTATCCTTTGCATGTCTCAGAGCTGCTCTCAACGATTGAAGGAGCTTCTCTTATAGCAAGAACCTCGGTTGATTCCCCTAAGAATATAATGAAAACCAAAGGAATGATCAAGAAAGCCTTTATGCACCAGATTAAAGGCCTGGGCTTTAGCCTTGTAGAGATTCTATCGCCCTGCCCTACGGATTGGGGTCTATCGCCGATTGACTCCGCGGAATGGATAAAGAACAATATGATGCCGGTTTTTCCTCTCGGCATATTGAAGGATACATGGAAAGACGGACAATAATCGCCGGCTCTGGGGGACAAGGCGTTCTCTTTCTTGGAAAGCTCATAGCATATTCAGCGCTTTGGGATAGAAAAGAGGTAACATGGTTCCCTTCGTATGGAGCCGAAATCAGAGGGGGAACCGCAACATGCACAGTCATTGTCTCAAATGACATGATAGGCTCGCCTGTTGTACGTAACACTGATTTTCTCATCGTAATGAATGAAGCATCTCTGGAAAAATATCAGGGAAGGCTGGTGAGCGGCGGGACGATCATATATGATTCCTCCTTGATCAAGTCATACAAACCGAGGCCTGATATCATTTCATCTCCGGTCCCCGCAAGCGAAATAGCTGCTGCTGCAAAGTATAAAAATCTGGCTAACATGGTACTTATAGGTGCATTTTCGGCGATATCAGGACTTATCAGTATGGATGCAATTAATGATGCACTCGCAGATGTCACTCCTGCCCGGCGAAAAAATTTATTACCAATAAACAAAGAAATAATTATGAAGGGATGCTTGTTTGCCAAAGATTCGAAAAGCAGTGATTAAAGATATCAAGCAGGTTCAAAAACTTGTAAATGATTACGCAAAGCGGGAAGAGATGCTGCCTCGCGCCCTTAATGAGCTATACGAGAGCATCAGGGATTTCTTTGTGTATGATTATAATGGAAAGATTCTTGGAGTGTGCGCTCTGAGAATTTTATGGGACGATCTTGCTGAAGTCAGGTCTCTGGCAGTCCAGAAAGAGTATCAGCGCAAGGGCATTGGGAAGGCGCTTGTAAGAAAATGTCTAAAAGAGGCCAGAGACTTGGGGACTAAGCGAGTATTTGCTCTTACCTATCAGCGTGATTTCTTTAAGCAATTGGGTTTTGCAGACACTGACAAATCCAAACTCCCACAGAAGATTTGGGGTGACTGCCTGAAGTGCCATAAGTTTCCGGAATGCGATGAAAATGCTGTAATAATCAATCTTTGAGTTGGATTACTATATTAGACTTGCTTCTAAGTTCTTCTATGTGATCCTTAAGTTGTCTGTTCAGTTCGAGTTCTGTCAGATATTTTTCAATCTCATCTCTTACTGCTAAATAGTCCTTTCCATGGAACTCTCCCTTATGGGCAGCATAATATGCAGCCAGCTGCTCTTCCTTAATATATATCCTCGATTTTATTCTGACATCAATATATTCCTTTATAAGATCATCATCAGATTTGGCTTCTATTCTTATCTTACGGGCCTGTTGGATAATTAAGATGTTGTTTATCATGGCATTTGCAACTTCTTGTTCAGTTATGCCTGGTACAGCCTGCTTCATCTGATCATATTTTTGCTTAAACTCTGAATATGTGATAGCATGGTCATCTACAAATGCCACAACCCTGTCAATCAGATCTGCAGCAAACAAGCACTCAACTAGGATAAGCAGCAACGTCATTAATGAGACTATGACAGATCTGCAATAGACAAAATATCTTCTCCAATCAGAATGACTGTCCAACACTGAAATGAATCTCCCCTTTGCTCTCGCCTGTTCTTCTATTTAATTTATAACCATAGTCTACGCTTAGCGGACCTACAGGCGTATTGTATCTTAAACCCAAACCGGTTGTGTATTTGATGTCATTAAACGTTACCTGCTCGGTCTTTTGCCATACATTGCCCCAATCCAGAAAAGTAACCAGACCAAAGCCTTTCCACACGTCAAATCGGAATTCCATATTCCCCATCAGAAACGCGTTACCGCCTGTGGGGTTATTGTCGGTTCCCTTCGGACCCAGCGTGTCTTGGGCATATCCGCGCACTGTAGTCCTTCCACCCAGAAAAAACCTTTCAACGAGAGGCAGCTCAGAGGTCCCGGAAAAACCCTTTGCTGCTCCTCCCCTTAGTGATACAGCAACTACAACATGCTTTCCAAGGCCGACATATTTATTGGCGTACATTTGAATCTTGTTGAAATCGGTCTCCGACAATAGCATTGCCGTAGCAATCTTATAGGTGATGCCCGCCAGAGTGCCGCTCCGAGGGTTGACGGGGTTATCACGGCTGTCATAAATAAGGCCTGTTTTAACTCCGCTAATCAAGAGAGAGCCGGTATCCTCTCTGGTCAATATGATGTCAGGCTTGACATCGTAAGTCTTTACATTGTCAAGTACAAAATACAATTCCCCTTTGATCTTGTCGGTTAATTTCTTCTCGACACCCGCAGTCGCCGAATACCTGTTAAGCCTGTAATTGATATCTCCGGTATCGAAGTTCATTTCTTTTTTGTATTCCCTCAAGAACTGGGCCTTGAAGGCAAGGTCATGACCAAAGACCAAAGGTTCAAAATATTGTAGGATGAAGCGCCGGGTAAGAGTGCTCATCTCTGTCCTGAATGTAATCTGTCTATTCATTCCGAATAGATTCTTGTAAGTGATATCTAGGAAGCCTCTAAACTTTTCGAATTCCCCATATCCGAAGCCAAACTCTACAGCACCCGCATTTTCTTCCTCTACTCTATATAGAACATCTCTGACATGATCATCAGTGCCCCACGCAACCGCCTCGACATCTTTGAAAAGTCCGGTTCTATAAAGACGCTGACGCTCTCCTAAAAGTAGAGAATAATTAAATGGATCTTCTTCTTTGTGCAAGAGCGCTCTTGTTATAACTTCCCGTTTGGTGTCTTCATTTCCTATAACGATGTTCTTGCCGAAATAATACTCGCTACCTTCATGCACAGTGAATAAAACCGTAGCGCTGTCTCCGGAAATTTCCCGGTCAATCGTCACGCCGGCATCAAGATATCCCTTATTTCTATAAAGATTCTGAATCCGTATACGGGAATCCAATATGTCGACGTCATTATATGGATTATTTGTCTTTAATGGAATGTTCTTAAGTATTTCGTCCGTATGGATAATGTTATTATTTTTTACATCTATCGATTTGACTCTAACCTGCATGCCTTCATTAATTGAAAATACTATAGAAGCCTTTCCATCGTTAAGAACGACTTCAGGTTCTGTCGTGCTGACATACAGATATCCAAGTGAATGATAAAAATCCTGAATATTTTCATTGTCGGAAGTTACCAGGTCCGGGTCGTAGAGATCACCCTTTTGCAATTGAATTATGCCCTTTAATTTATCAGCGCTTATGCTTGAGCCCTCAAAAGATATTTTCCCGACTTTATAACGCTCTCCTTCGTGGATATAGAATTTAATGTTAAGTCCTTTGTCCGTATTATTAACGATTGGGGCAACCTGAGCTTCCGGGAATCCTTCGTGGTGATAAAGGGCCAATATTCTGAGCACTGTTTCATCAAGAATGTCGTCGCTGTATTCATCAAGCTCAAAGAAAGGAAGTTCCTTTCTTAATGCACTTGAACTCACGGAGCTGTTGCCTTCAAACTTAATGTTGAGCTTTGATCCGGGTTGAATAATTAAACTCAGCATGCCATCCATAAAAGTGTCAGAAATTGCAGTTCCTACATAATTTTTCTTTTTAAAGTCTGACAGACTTTTTTCTGTGGCCTGCTGCAATATTGTGCGATCCATGCTGTCACCCGGCTTAAGGCCCAATCGTCGCGACAACACATCTCGGTCATCCCGGGTGCCACCGGAGATATCAATCTCTTTGATCAAAAGGGGCGCTCCTTCTTCAACCGAGAGGTCAATCTTAACTTTACCCTTTCCAGCTTCCCCCATTAAGAAAGAGATCTTACAGCCTGGGAATCCTTTGCTTTTGATTAGTTCTTCTAAGGCAGAAACAGCGTTTTCAATCTTCCTTTCGTTCAGCCTTTCTCCTTTTTTGGCATTGAAGTTCCTGACAATAAAACGCTCTGAGAAATGTTGCTGTCCATGCACACTGATAGCGCTGATTTTCATTTTTTCTTTTACATTGATAGTTATGCTGTTCCAACCTGCATCCGTGCTCCGCACGACAATGTCTGAGAAGATACCCTTGAGGAAAGCCCTTTTTATCCCTCTCCTAAGTTTATTACCATCAAGCGGTTCGCCCTTTTTGATATCAAGAAGATAAAGCAACTCTTTTTGAGATATGGAATAAAGTCCGCTGATTTCGATGTCCCTGACAGGAACTGCCGACAACTCTGTTTCGGCAGCGGAAACAACAGAAATAGACAGCAACAGCAAACATACTACTATTAGCCAAAATATAGCATTTATCATTATTCGTGAATAACTATTATTTATTCCTGTTTTTTTCATTTAAACTCAAAACGGAACTTTATGTCCGCACCGATTCCTCCCTGAGCATCTCTAATGCCAACCAGAGAAGCGTTCTTGTTCAGCAGATACTCAAGCTTGACTATCTGACCCTCTTTAACATCTGCCGATGCGCTATATGTAGCATAAAGCCGGTCGCCGATCAACTTCTTCGACAAAGTCACTCGCGGTGCGACAGTTCCAGTTGTCCTAGAAACCGATGGATCTATCTGAAGACGGTCAACGCCGGTTATGGTTTTCAGTCTGTCTTCCGCAACATCCTGAAGCTTTCCCGTCAAAAATGAAGTTGCTTCTGCGGCACCTATGCCTCCTTCAAGCCCCTTCAGATTCTTTCCGACATCTCCGACTGTCAGCAGGCTTAAAATATCATTTTCCTCAAGTGTTGGACTAGAAGATAGCGACAAATTAAACTGATCAATATATCCATCCAGTGCCAGTCGCACTGTATAATTCTTTATTTTTGTTTCGGCTAATATATCGAAATATGGATTAATCTCATCCGGTCTTGCAAAGTCTATGGCGCCTTTCAGCACTGTAAACTCATTATTTCTGAAATATACTATGCCATTTATAGTTTCCATCCTGCCATAGAGGACCGGCTGACCGATATCACCACGCGCGACCAAGTCCATTTTCATAGCAGCACGTGCTACGTTGTTATCTATTGACATATTATTGCCTCTAACCCTGACATTCAGTTTTGTCCGGTCAATCTTACCTGATTCGAATTTGGGACGTTCCTTCTTTCTGGCCTGCAGTAACCAGCTTTTCCATTCGATGCGTTCCGTATAACGAGCCTTGCTTATGTAGATATCACCTGTGATATCCTGCAACTGAGAATTGCCCTGATATGTCAGATCACCATCGAAGTGAACCCAAAAATTGCGTGAAGCAGAAACGGTAACGTTCGACAGCTTAGATTCAAAGATAAATCTTTTTAAAGAAAATCGGTCAAGATAGACATTTCCGCGCATTGAAACATCTCCACCTGATATCTTGCCTTTTGCGTCTTCAAGAACAATCCTGTCTTCATCTGCATATATTGACGCACTAACGCCTGTCACCCTATAGGGTAGATTCTTGAATCCGAGAGCTCCGTTCTGCACCTTCATCTTGCCATTAACCCTTGGCTTTTCCCATCCTCCGCTTAGAGTCAATGAAAATGTTGCATCTCCCTTGAGAACATCTATGTTCTTAGATGCCGACCTCAGAGGCGTCAAGGATGATGCTCCATTAAGCGATAAACTAAAGCTATTACCGATATGCATACCGCCCTTAAGTTGCAACTCGGATGTTTCGCTCTTCATGGAAAATGACTCGATAGTCAATATCTTATCCTTGAGTTTTACTGATACGGGCCTGCTGTTGGCCATGCCGTATCCGTATCCATATATGTACGCTTTGTCAAGAAGAAGTACACCATTCACATTATTTCTGTCGCCCCAAAGTCGTATATTTCCCTTAAGATTGACAAGTAAATCTTCAGGCACATCTTTAAGAAATCCTGCTATTAGAAAATCTGACCTGGCTGAGAGCATTTCCAGATTAACCTGCCAAGGCATTGAATCTTTCAGTGTGGCAGAGCCGTTAACCTTGATCTTGCCGTTCATGAATCGACCATCCAATGTCGCATTCTTTCCTTTGAGCTCAGCAGTAATCATTCCAGATCCGGAAGCCTGCTCGCGCGCAGGATCATTGTATCTGAGCAGGCCGGTTAGCTTTAAGAAAGGTTCTGCAAATGTGCCTCGACCGTTAATGGCCACATCCGACAGGGAAATCAGCTTAAGATTAGAATCCCTAAACTTATCCTGAAGCCCTGCAGGCATCACATTAAACAAGTCAAGGCTCTTGACCGTGGCTGACATATCATATCTTTTATCAAGTGAAACCATGCCCTTGGCATTCAAGAATACCGGTCCCTTTTTAATTGCAAGAGATTTGAAATTGAACTCGCCCCTTTCAAATGCAAGCTCAGCATCAACCATGTTCAGTGAATAGTCGCCGGATACGATTACTTCTGATGCATGTAACTCCCCCTCAGCCCTGGAGCGCTCGCCGGGCCCGACAAGTGTAAAACCGCAACTGAAGTTACCTGTCAATGGCGGTGAACCCTGTATGATTGCTGAAAGGTCCGTCAGGTCTCCATGATCAAAAGCTATTCTCAAGTTATAAACTGGTGAGATTACATCAAAAAGATGTTTAGCCTGCGCAAAGGCAATTTGTCCGCTTGATTTCAGTTTCATGCCTGAAGAAACAGCTTCAAAATTCTTGACTACCAGCAGATTTTTCCTATATGCCACTTCGCCTTCCACTGAGTTAAAGGCAACAGTGTGTGACCTCATAAGGTTAGGAATATCCATCTTTCCGGAATAGAATTTCTGGTCGCTGGATGTGAATTTCAGATCGAGAACGGGATCGCTGATTTCGCCTGAAAGGAGCGCACTAAAGACTGCCGGCCCGCTCAGCGCATTGAAATAAGGAGCAGTCAGGTCAATCACATCTTTAGTAGTACCATTTGCCCTGAATGCCAGTTTATTCTTTGGCAGATCTACGGAGCCGGTTCCGGACACTGTCGATATCCCAGTAGATATCGTTATCTGCGGTAATGTTACGATATTATCCGTCATAGTGAAAGTGCCTTCAATGCTGTTTACACGCTCGAGTATGTCTTTTCCTCCTGGTTGCTTTTTATAAGAAAACGAGCCGTGCGGATTAAAATAACTTCCCTCAGAAGATATCTCTCCGTCAACTTTGCCGGGAGCTATGCCAGGGTCCCAATTGATCAGTTCAAATAGACCTTTACTGCCTACCTGCTTGGCAAATACCTTAAAGCTGTAGTAATTAACAACCGGAAGATTTATTCTTGCTTCAGCAACTGCAGTCCCACCGTACAGAGATCCATGAGCATCGTTAAACTTCATCACCTTGTCTCTGTAGTCGATATTGCACGTCAGCTTGTCTATTTTCACACCGAATAGATTGCCGTCTTCCATATCGGCCTTGGCGTCGCCTTGCAAGTCGGTAAGAGTTCCGCGCACAATGCCTTCAACTTTGACAAGTCCGGTTAGTTTTTCCTTTACTTTTAACAGCTCCATCAGTGTCTCAAGGAAAAGACGACCGCTAACCTTAACATCTACTGAAATATCGCCCAACGATGAAAAGCTCTTTGCTTTTACCGTTCCAGCGACCTTGATAGAACCATCGCCTCTATTGTGCAATCCAAAAATCTTTCGAACAGATTCAACGAGCAGATCAACATCAGTTTTGAGATTGGCTGAAATTGGCTTGGTAGAAATATCCCCCTCAGATTTGATTACTGAGCCGTATGTGTTAACCTTCAGGGTCTTTACGCTGATCGAGTCTTTATTTAAAGTAAAAAATGCATCGATGCCTCCGTTTAGTTCCGGCATTCGAGGCACGTGGACATTAACCTCAGACAGGGATATATGGAAATCAGGCCTGTCTGTCAGCAGAACTTCAGAATAGCCTCCTTTGGCTAAAATCTTTTTTTCTCCATCTTCAACTTCGAAAAATGGTTTATCAAGGACAACAGCTCGTATTTTTACTTTCAGTGCGTCTTTCCTCTCAATTGCAAGGTATTTTTTAACGCTTTCTGCAATTTCCTCGATTTCGCTTCTATTAGTCTTCAAGACTGACTCCCTTATAACAAGGCGGTTAAGAATCAGTTCCTTCCTGAATATACCGCTCAGCGAAACATATCCTTTGGTCCTCTCGACAGATAAAAGGGTTCTGCCATGTTCATCAGAGACTTTTGCGTCTTTCATCTCGATGAAAAGCGGGAAAAGATTTACCTGGATCTTATCGGCAATGACTCTCTTGCCGGTCATTAGCTCAAGCTCCGGCAAGATCAGTTTCTTCAAGTAATCGGATATATAAGGCCCGCGCGCAGCTATCGCGAGAATGGCAAAGAGACATGCAAGCGTTGCTATTACAATTGTTCTTTTCCTAATCTGCATCCGGTACGGCTCCTAATCGATGCCGATGTCGACAGGTCGCAGTCCATTGAGCACTGCGAGACAGTCCTCATATCCGAGCTTGACCCCGTCTTTTTGGAGGTAGAATACATCATGCGCAGTACCATCATCGGTATTTATCACAGCTGATAGTATATCAATATTATACTTGTGCAAACGAGTAGTTATGTCATAGAGAAGACCTATCTTGTCGGGGAACATGACTTCCAGCAATGTGTATATTTCCGATGCTTCATTGTCGATCTCCAGAAACACCTCTGACCTCTTAGTCCTCAATCTCTTCTCTTTGGTGGGTCGCATACTAAAATTGACCGGCTGATCATGCAGGACTACTGCCTTTAAATCTTGAACTATGCTATCCTCCATACCCTCCCAGAAGAGCGTCTTCCAGTTGGAAACCACTATTCTCCGAATTGTGATGTCTTTATTTCCACTAAAAAGTCTCGCTCTAACAATATTTAATCCACGCGCGCTCAGAACACCGATAATACGAGAAAAGAAGCGAGGCTTATTATATGTTACAACGGTAATTTCCGCTGCGCTTTCACTATTAGCAACGATCGACACAGCCAATCCGCTTTTTTTCGCTGAGATCACTAATTCATGATCAGATTTTATAGCGTCTAACGTATTAGACAAAAGGTATCTTTCGGTCATATCCCCTACGAAGATCTGCAGTTTCTTGTCGAGAAGAAGACAGTTATGGTGGTCCACTCCTTTGATATGGTCTCGGGTCTTGATATACAAACCAGTAAGCAATGAAGCATTCCATTCATTCCAGAAGCCCTCGTTTACGGCACTCATGTCAGCATATGTCATGAGATAAAGTGCATCAAGGTTTTCTTCATTGCCTGCAGCCTCAGCAAGCTGAATAATAGTTTCAGGAGCGTCAGCATCACGGGTCAAAGCAAGCTTGGCGAGAAATATATGATTGCGAACGAGGAATTCAATCTGCATTCTATCCTGCGGCTCAACAAGTAAACGTTCGAGAATACTCTTGATTATGATATAACCGGCTTCTTCATGTTTTCGTGACACGCCTTTACCGATATCGTGAAGAAGAATTGCGAGGAAAAGAACATGTTGTTTGACCTTTTTCATTATCTCAGCCAGGTATTGAAGTTTGCCCTGCTTGGTGTGCTTGAGGAGTTCAGCGTTGCGAACAGCAAAGAGCGTGTGCTCATCAACAGTGTATCTATGAAAGGCTTCCAGAATCACCAGATGTTTGAGCCTGCCGAATTCCGGGATAAACCTCCCCAGAACTCCAAGATCATGCATTTTGCGGAGAGTTTCAAAGACCCTTTCAGACCTCAATATATCCCGAAAGCTTGCAACTGCAGATGTGGACGATCGCACATCCTTATTAATGAAGACGGCTCTGTTTTTTAGAATCTCCTCTATGTTGTAGCTTAACTCCTTTCCGGTGACCGCATAAATACGAAAGGCCTCGACTATTTTTCCAGGATCTTCCAGCAATTCAGGGGTTTTGATAATAATCTCGTTGCGCGAGATAGAAAAATCATCATTAAACTTACGCACCATAAATGGTGCCGGCAAATGGAAGTAGCGTCTGCCGCATAACCTCATCACATTTGCAAGGGCATCGGCGATAACCTTGGCTTTATGATAGAAAACACGCATCATTACTTCAGGCGCATAGAATCTGGTATTATCTCTAAAGCCAAATCGAGAAGCAACTTCGTCCTGTATTTCGGCCGATAAAACATCTATTTTTCGTGCTGCTTCGATATGAATGCAGGCGCGGATTTTCAGCATAAATTTAAATGCCGAAATGAAATCGTTGAATCTTATCTCTGACATCAATTGCCTGTACGCATCAATCGAACTAAGTTTAAGCTCCGACCGCGCAAGCCAAGACATTGCATGGATATCTCTCAAGCTCCCCCGCCCTTCCTTTACATTGGGCTCAAGAACATACAGCGAGTCTCCGGATGCTTTATGCCTCTTATCAATTCCTCTTATAATTTCCGCAGTGAATCCTCTCTTACCTTTAAATAAAAGTTTGGGATACACATCACGCTTAAAATCTTCATAAACCTCTTCACTCCCTGCAATCAGACGGCAGTCCAATATTGATGTGCGCGTCTGCACGTCGTTCATCGAATCGTCTACTGCGCTTTTAAGAGTTCGAAACGAATGGCTTATATTCAAACCTTCATCCCACAATTTATATAAAAGCGCCTGGGCAGAATCTCTGGCCATCTTTGAATCGCTGCGCGACAGGATCATTATGTCTATATCAGAAAATGGCATTATCTCTCTACGTCCAAATCCGCCGACGGCCAAAAAAGCCATATCCTGCAGACCACGAGAGTTCTTGTTTTGTGACACAGAGAGATATGACGAAAGAAGAACTCTGTCTACAATTTCAGTAAGGCTGTCTGCTAATGAAATGCCGTCTGCATTCTTTTCAATCAACTCAGCGGCAGACTCGCAAAGTATTGAAGATAGAGCTAAGGTCATTGCATAACGGGGCAGCAAGCTGCGGTCCTTTCCGGGTTATAACGCCTTATTTTTCCTGAAAAAAGAATTATATCACGTCTTCCCGGTCAAATAGAAATAAGCGCCATATGTGCGGCACCTGTTTGTCCGGAAATAACAACTCTCGCAAGGAAAGATGATTATAAATCAATTAAAATTATTAATTAATATTTTCTCTTCGGGTTATGTTATATTTACGCCAATGCGCGAGAAACACATAGATCTACTCGCTATATTCAGAGAATTGGAGGGCAATCTAATATCCCTCCTGCAAGACACGCGCTGTGAGCCGGCAGCCTGTTTGCCGGGCGTCTCTGAAAAATGATACTTCGGTCCGACATAAACGTCGGACCGTTTATTTTTCGTTAGTTTCAATAATTAAGCTCCTGGATCTTTGGTCAAGGGGCTATATTTTTATCTGCACGAAATAGCTCATCAGGAGGTCATGTATGCCGTACGATGCGACTAAGTTAGCTGACTGGCAGATTTCCGAAGAAGCTGAAAAGAAGATGCCCGCACCCGAACAATTGCGCGATCAACTCGGCCTTAAAAAGGACGAGATGCTGCCAATGGGCAGACTTTCAAAGGTAGATTTTCTCAAGATAATTAATCGACTTAAAGATAAGCCTGACGGCAAGTATATCGAAGTTACTGCCATTACCCCTACTCCACTGGGTGAAGGGAAAAGCACCACTTCTGTCGGCCTTATGGAAGGTCTCGGCAAAAGAGGCGTGAATGTCGGCGGTGCACTGCGCCAGCCTTCAGGCGGACCCACCATGAATGTAAAAGGCACGGCAGCCGGCGGAGGGAATGCACTATTGATCCCGATGACGGAGTTTTCGCTTGGCCTTACCGGCGACATTAACGATATAATGAATGCCCACAACCTGGCAATGGTAGCCCTGAACGCCCGTATGCAGCATGAGCGTAACTATAACGATGAACAACTGGCCCGTTTGACTAAAATGCGTCGTCTCGACATTGATCCGACCCGCATCGAGATGGGATGGGTTATGGACTTCTGCGCTCAAGGCCTTCGCAATATAATCATGGGTATTGGCGGCCGCACAGACGGCTTTATGATGCAGTCCAGGTTCGGCATCGCAGTCGGTTCGGAGTGCATGGCGATCCTAGCTGTTGCAAAGGATCTTGCCGACCTGAAGCAGAGGCTCAACAATATAACTGTAGCTTTTGACAAAAGCGGCAAGCCGGTCACCACTGGCGATCTGGAAGTGGGCAATGCGATGACAGCATTTATGCGAAACACTATCAATCCTACGCTCATGACCACCGCCGAGTATAATCCATGCTTTGTCCATGCGGGACCATTTGCGAACATCGCTGTCGGTCAGTCATCGATCATTGCAGACCGCGTAGGCCTTAAGCTTTTCGATTATCACGTCACAGAGTCGGGGTTTGCGGCTGATATAGGATTTGAGAAATTCTGGAACGTCAAATGCCGCTTCAGTGGTCTGAAGCCGCACGTATCTGTTCTGACTACAACCATCCGCGCCCTCAAGATGCATGGCGGCGGACCGAAGGTTGTCGCCGGCAAGCCTCTGCCCGAAGAGTACACTAGAGAGAATCTTGGCCTGGTCGAAAAGGGCTGCGCTAACATGGTCCACATGATCGGCGTTATCCGCAAGTCCGGTATAAACCCTGTCGTCTGTGTCAACAGGTTTTATACCGATACCGACGCTGAAGTCGCAGTTGTAAGAAAGGCCGCCGAGGCCGCAGGCGCACGTTGCGCGGAATCACAGCATTGGCTCAAGGGCGGTGAAGGAGCTCTCGAACTGGCCGATGCTGTCATGGACGCTTGCAAAGAAGAAAACCAATTCAAATTCCTCTATCCGCTTGAAATGAAACTGCGCGACCGCGTAGCCATAATCGCAAAAGAAGTCTACGGTGCAGACGGTGTTTCCTGGCTGCCCGAAGCCGAGGCCAAAGCTAAGATGCTCGAAGAAGATCCGAAATATGCGGACTTCGCGACCATGATGGTCAAGACCCATCTCAGCCTGAGCCACGACCCTGTCGTCAAAGGCGTTCCAAAGAACTGGACCCTCCCGATCAGGGACGTCCTGATTTACTCCGGCGCCAAGTTCCTCTGCCCGTGCGCAGGCGCAATCAGCCTTATGCCTGGTACGAGTTCAAATCCGGCTTTCAGGAGAATCGACGTAGACACGGCAACAGGAAAGGTTTCAGGCCTGTTCTAATTTCCGAATAAAACACAAAAAAGAAAAGCTCACGGCATGCCGTGAGCTTTTCTTTTTGAAAGTCCATTACTACTCTACTACTTCCCAGTTTGCCTCGAAAGTATTGTCAAGTAGAGTATAGAGATATCCCATCATCTTACCTACGCCGGGCAGAACCCCTTTTTTAATTTGCCAGAAAGAAAGGTGGATCGCAGGCACCATCTGAGGGTTTGCTGTGTCGTCACCTACATGCTGCCATGCTTCGCTCTTGCCCATGATCCGCCATAATGTCCGATATTTCCTGTTTCTGACTGTCTGCCCTACCCTTGGTAACTTGCTGCGCAAAGCTTCGAACTGTGACTCTACCGTGCCGGCCATGATTTCCTCCCTTCAGGTCCGGCGGGCGCCTCGCCGGACTCATCAGACGTTCATAATTGCAGCGGCCAAGTTCGTCAGTCTTCTAAATACGTACTCCCTTACTAATAATTACCATAAAGCAGACTGATTGTCCATCGGATTTTAAGGCCTTTCCCCTTGAATGACTAACCCTTCAGGTTTGAGTTATAGTATAGGGATATACTTTCACTCCGGCGGTGCAGATGCAGGATTTCATTATAATAAAGGGCGCGAGAGAGCATAACCTCAAGAATATAGATGTCGTCATCCCGCGCGATAAAATAACAGTCATTACCGGACCGTCCGGCTCCGGCAAGTCATCGCTCGCCATCGATACCATCTATGCAGAAGGGCAAAGAAGATATGTGGAAAGCCTATCAGCTTATGCCAGGCAGTTTCTGGAACAGATGCAGAAACCGGAGGTGGACTCCATTGAAGGTCTATCTCCATCTATAGCTATCAACCAGAAGACTGTCAGCAGAAGTCCACGTTCGACAGTCGGCACGATAACTGAGATATATGATTATATGAGAGTCCTCTTCACAAGAATCGGGACTCCATATTGCTATAACTGCGGCTCTCTTATTACCACACAAGACATTCACAATATTATCAAATCGATATTGGCTCTACCTCTAGGCACTAAGATTCAGATACTTGCCCCCATCGTAAGGGAGAGAAAAGGTGAATACAAGAAAGAGCTCAGACAGATGAGAATGGAAGGTTTTATAAGGGCGAGGATAGACGGCAAGATGGTTGATCTGACGCGTGACATCTCTCTCAGGAAGACCTTGAGGCATACGATCGAGATTGTAATTGACCGATTTATAATCAAACATTCGATTGAAAAGCAGCTTAGGCATGCAATAGACGTATCATTAAAATATGCTGATACAGTAATCATTAACATTATGGATGCAGAGAAGGATATAGCCTTCAGCCGTACACTGGCTTGTGCGAAGTGCGGTATCAGTTACCCGGAGATAGAGCCTCGCCTGTTCTCCTTTAATAGTAAATATGGCGCCTGCCCTGCATGCGGCGGGCTGGGCTTTTCGAACATGCTACCTGCTGAATTAGCGGATGCCGCCGAACAAGAACTGTATACGACCGGACTGGAAGATGTGGAACTGACGCATATGACTCCGTGTGAGTCCTGCAGCGGCAGGAGGCTTAGAAAAGAGGCTTTACACATCACGATTGGCGATATTAACATAGGTGATTTTTCAGGTATGTCTGTTAAGGAGGCTTCAGCATATATAGCTGATATTTCTTCAACATTATCAGACAAGGATCTTGCAATTTCACGCAGGGTAATCAAAGAGGTCGCTGAGCGGCTGACCTTTCTTCAGAGAGTCGGACTTGCATATATTACCCTGGATCGTCCTTCCTTGACGCTATCAGGTGGAGAGGCGCAACGAATCAGGCTTGCCACACAGCTTGGGTCATCGCTAACAGGTGTCTTGTATGTGCTTGATGAGCCAAGTATAGGCCTCCACCCACGTGACTGTTCGAAGCTGCTTGATAGCCTGTCTGAAATCAGAGATGCCGGAAATACTGTAGTGATAGTTGAACACAATGAAGAGACGATACGATGGGCTGATCACGTAATTGACATGGGCCCGGGCGCCGGAAGCAACGGTGGTTGGATAATTGCCACAGGCAGTCCTAAACAGATAATCAACATGGATTCATCTATTACCGGCAAATTTCTGGGCTGTGAACTTAATATCCCCATACCGCAAATACGCCGCCGTCCCGGTGATTGGATCAAAATAATGGGCGCCTCCGAATTCAATCTAAAAAATATTGATGTTGCCATCCCTATAGGCGTTTTTCTTTGCGTTACGGGAGTTTCAGGCTCCGGCAAAAGCACTTTAATATTTGAGATTCTATATAAACACTTGATGAGTCGCTTATTCAAAGGGACCATGGTGCCGGGCAAATGCTCTAAAATCGAAGGTATAGATAAATTAGACAGAGCTATATCAATAGATCAGTCGCCGCTCGGAAGGACACCAAGATCTAATCCTGCTACATATACTGGTATCTTTACATTTATCAGAAACCTCTTCTCACAAATAGCTGAATCACGTGTAAGGGGTTATTCGCCTTCCCGATTCAGCTTCAATGTCTCAGGCGGAAGGTGTGAAAATTGCCAAGGTGACGGCCAGAAAAAAATCGAGATGCATTTTTTACCGAATGTATATGTAACATGTGATGTTTGCAAGGGGGCTAGATATAATAAAGAAACTCTGGACATCCGTTACAAAGACAGGAACATAGCTGAGATTTTGGACATGACTATTTCAGAAGCGCTTGATTTCTTTTCAGCAATTCCACCTCTGAAGCAACGCCTGTCAGTGCTTGAAGAGGTCGGGCTTGGATACCTGAAACTCGGTCAGTCTGCTACTACGCTTTCAGGCGGCGAAGCTCAAAGGCTTAAAATATCACGAGAGCTCGGCAAGCGCCCGACTGGAAAGACTTTGTATATTTTGGATGAACCGACAACCGGTTTGCATTTTGTTGACATAGGCAAATTACTTGGCGTGATTAACAGACTTGTGGATATGGGCAATAGCGTTATAGTTATAGAGCATGATCTTGATATAATCAAATCTGCGGACTATATTATCGATCTGGGGCCTGAAGGCGGCGATGGCGGCGGCGATGTTGTTGCTGTCGGAACTCCCGAAGATCTGGCAAAAGAGGAGAAATCCTTTACCGGTAGGTACCTGCGCGATAAAATGTCAGGTGATTGCTGATGACAACAAGATTGCGAAGCATCATTTTACGAAAAACTATAATTGCAATTCTTTTCTTAGTGATAGTTACGTCCTTTATATCATGCACCTCGGAGAGGATATATAAAGAAACACGTCCATCTATGTACACGATAGTAAGCATTACCATAGTCGCAATAAATCAGGACCAGGCGAATGCGATCATAAATGACTCTTTCAGTGAACTCGACAGACTTGCAAAACTCTTAAACTTCTATTCTGAAACAAGTGAGATTTCTGAAATCAACAGACAAGCCGGCTTAAAGCCGGTAAAAGTGTCGCAGGATACTCTTGATATTTTAGAGAAGTCAGTTTACGTATCTGAAAAAACTGATGGCGCTTTTGATGTGACCATAGGGCCTCTTGTAAGACTCTGGGATATCAAGAACAAAATCATTCCCAATCAAACGGCAATTGAAGCTCATAAGAAGATCGCAGGGTATAAAAACATAGTTATCGACAGAAGTTCATCTACTGTGTATCTCAAACTGAGAGGCGCTCAAATTGATCTGGGCGGAATAATCAAGGGCTATGCAGTAGACAAAGTCGTGGATCTGCTTCTGCGCCGGGGCATACGAGCGGCAGTGGTATCGGTTGGTGGTGAAGTCAGGACTCTTGGGAAGAAACCCGATGGTAATCCCTGGGTGGTAGGTGTGCAAAATCCCAGGCAGACCGGCCCCGATGATGAAGTTATCGCCACTATCAACCTGTCTGACAAGGCACTTTCGACTTCAGGAGATTATATAAGATATTTTGAGAAAAACGGGGTTAGATATCATCATTTGCTTGACCCGAAGACCGGATATCCATCTGCGCAATGTGGCAGTGCTACTGTCGTTGCCTCAGATAATACGACTGCAGACGCCTTTGCCAAACTTTTCGTTCTCGGCCCTGCTAGAGGTGTCGCCATTGCAAAACAACTTGGGTTTGACATTCTGTTTATAGATTGCAAAGGCGATATCGTTATGACCGATAGTCTAAAAGACAAGATTACACTGATTGGCAAGAAACAATCACAATGATAATAACTTGTCCATCTTGCAAGCAAAGATGCACCTGGGAAGAAAATCCATGGCGACCTTTCTGCTCTGAGAGATGCAAAATGATCGATCTTGGCAATTGGGCCATGGAACAGTACAAAATACCAGAGCCAATTTCAGATGAAAATAAAGATACTGACAACATACACAATGACAGGAGGGAGCCATGACTAGAATAATAGTAGCTGGAGCAACCGGACGGATGGGCAGCAGAATAGTCGCGCTTTCCAGGGACTTTCAGGGAATCCAGCTTTCAGGAGCATTCGAAAGAAAAGGTCATGCATCAACAGGCAAGGATGCCGGTCTTCTGGCAGGTTGCGGCGAAACTGGTGTATTCTTGTCTGACGATCTCGGATCAATAATAAATAGCGGTGATGTAATTATTGATTTCACTGTGCCTGAATCAACATTTGCCAATCTGCAGTTGGCAGCTTCCAGAAAGAAGTCTATGATTATCGGAACAACTGGCATAACCTCGCAACAAATGGAAACAGTGAAGCAGCTCTCAAAAGAAGTCGCTATAGTTATGGCCCCTAATATGAGTATCGGCGTTAATCTGCTCTTGCGGGTACTTAAAGACGTAGCGAAGGTACTCGGAGATGACTACGACATTGAGATAGTCGAGGCCCACCACAGACTGAAAAAAGACGCTCCGAGCGGGACAGCACTTAAGATGGCTCAGGTGATAGCAGACGCCGTAAACAGGGACCTCAACGAGGTTGCCGTCTATGCCAGAAAGGGCATTATCGGCGAAAGGACAAAGAAGGAGATCGGCATTCAGACTATAAGGGCGGGCGATATCGTAGGAGACCATACGGTTATTTTTGGCGGTCTTGGAGAACGTATTGAGATCACGCACAAGGCATCCAGCAGAGATACATTTGCACGCGGTGCGCTGAGGGCTGCGCTCTGGCTTACCGGCAAAGTGCCGGGACTGTACGATATGCAGGATGTCCTTGGTCTGAAATAGCCTCAAGGGTAAGACAATAAATAGCATCTACGACATTTCTGAAACTATGATACATATATAGTCAGGACTTGACCGGTCGGTCGATGCAAGAGAAAGTATCTACTTCCTCCCATGTTTCATATCGGTGACATTTGGGAACGCTACGCTTTGCACCTCCTATGTAGATTGTCAACCCAAGTGCAAATTAATTTACGCTCCTGTTCAGAAGATCGATAACAAGACTTATCCCAGCCTCTTATTCGTGGTCCTAATGGCCACAAGAGCTTTATTTATAGACACGCCTTTAATGGTTACGGTATTGCTCTAGATCCGCAAAGCAAGACCTTGTATTTTAAAGGTTACATCAATAATTTAGAAGGCGGCCAGCAAATCGAAAAAAAATATCCATTTTCGGATGTGAGAGGATGGAGATACAACATTTCAACGGGTGGAGACATCCCGTTAATAGCAGGTCGAGAGGCTTATAGAATCGGTGCAATGAATGACAGAAATCGTGAGAAAAACAGAAAAAGAGACTGGATTATTTGTTAGTGTTAAA